>Ga0316628_100002385_pt1 | contig 13904 bp, 13 predicted proteins | sample OWC_Aug_M2_C1_D5_FD_207648 | JGI IMG/M metagenome (GOLD analysis project Ga0316628, IMG submission 207648) | Wetland soil microbial communities from Old Woman Creek delta, Ohio, United States - OWC_Aug_M2_C1_D5_C | ecosystem: Environmental > Terrestrial > Soil > Wetlands | place: USA: Ohio... | reverse complement strand
GCTCGCGGTGCCGCGCGCTGGTCTCAGCTCTTCTTCCGGATGGTGATCGTGTAGATGCCGTCCGCCTCGGCGGCATCGACGAAGACATGACCGGTCTCCTCGCAGAAAGCGCGGAAATCGCGTGTCGCCGCCGGATCGGTCGCCAGAACGCGGAGCAACCCTCCGGCCGCAACGTCGCGGATCGCTTTGCGCGCACGGAGCACGGGCAGCGGACATTTGAGCCCTTGTGCGTCGAGGATGGCGGCACTTGTCATCTTCGCTCGTGTACCGATTGCGTCTGGCTGGGGCGCCAGGATTCGAACCTGGGATCACGGGACCAAAACCCGTTGCCTTACCGCTTGGCCACGCCCCAGCGGAAAACGCGCGCGACCATAGGCCCGAACGCGCCCTCGTCGCAACCAGAAGCCGATGATCCAGCCTTACGCAAGGCGCGCCGATTCTCTATACTGTTAACCATCAACACGCTACGACGCGGCCAGGGAGGGGTCGCTCATGGCGAAACAGCCACTGCCATGGAGCCTGAAGGGTGTCAGCCGCGCAGCGCGCGAGGCCGCCAAGGCGGCCGCCAAGCGCGAAGGCGTGCCGCTGGGCGTCTGGCTGAGCCGCGTGATCCGCGACATCAGCGCCAAGGAAGGCGGTGGTGCGGACACAGCCGGCGGCTCCGGGACCCGCGACGAATCCGGGCTGAATTCGATCGAGCGCGCGGCGGCACGGATAGCCCTGTAGCCGGCCGGCTCCCAATCCCGCTGATCCGTCACCATGAGCCCGCCGGTAGCGGCCCAGCCGCCCTACCGATTCATGCCGTATATGGCCGCGGCGTGACCGCGCGCCAGCCCTGTCAGCGTTGAAAATCCGCCATTTTTGTGATCTTAATAGCCGGCCGCATTCGGCTTGGTATTCCCGAGGTAATATTCTTGGACAACCGCGGATCCGACTCGATGGGTGCGTCGCCTTGGAGCGTCAAAGGTGTCGAGCCGGAGGCGCGCGAGGCCGCAAAGATTGCCGCCAGGCGCGCCGGGCTTACCGTCGGCCAGTGGCTCAGTCAGACCATCCGCAGCGCTGCAACGGAACAGCTGCGTAACGGTGGACGCGGCACTGCCGCTCAGGACCCTTCGCCGACGATCCCGAATTCGTCCGCTGGCGTCGACGGTATGCCCGGCTATGGCCAGGCAATGGGCTATTCCGCACAGCCGCCGGCACCCACCATGCAGGCGATCTTCGAGAGCATCCAGAAGCTCTCGTCGCGGATCGAGGCCGCCGAGGCGAAAACCGCAGCCGCTATCACGCCGCTGGCCGATCAGGTGGACCATCTGGCGAAGCAGATTGACGAGGTGAAGGATCGGAGCGGCATCAGCACCGCGCCGGTCGAGCGCGCCGTCATGCGTCTGTCCGAGCGCATCCAGAAGGTCGAACAAGATACCAGTGCGCCGAAGCGCAGCGGCCGGTGGTCCCTGTTCGGCTTTTCCCGGTAGCACCAATTCGGACTGGACGACCCGACAGGTCCCTGCCCCGGATTTCGCGTCTCACCGAATATCGCCGGTTGCCGCGCATCACGGATCGCCAAAGCGCTGCGAATGTCCGCCGCACCGCACAGAAAGCACTTAACACCGCAGGCGACGCGGCGGTATAGTTGATGGGTCATGCGGAACGAGGATAAGTAGCGCCGCCATGGCGGGACCCGGTCCGTGGAGTGTCAAGGGCGTTGATGACGCCACACGCGCGATTGCGCGGGCCGCTGCCGAGCGGGCCGGCCTCCCCATCGGCGTGTGGCTCGACCGGGCGATCCTGAAGGACGCTGGCGCTACAGCCGCTCCACCCGCCGCCGATACCCACCTTGAGACCACGCCTGAACCCTCTGGGGGCACTACCCCTATGACCGAATTGGAAACGGCAGCTGCACATGGTCCGACCGCCCCGGCGACCTCGCGTCCAATGGCCGTCGTACCAGTTGCAGCCAAACCTGTGCGTCCCGTGGCCAGCCTGCTCGACATTCCGCCGCCATCTGAAGAACGGGTAGAGGACGACGTCGCTTCGCCGCCGCCGTACCGTCGAAGCGAGGTCCTGCGCTACGGGATCGGCGGCGCCCTCGTCTTGGTCGTGATCGCGGTTGGAATTGCGGTTTTCGACCGGTTGACGGTCAACCCCGCCGCGCCGCCGTCGACGCAAACTGCCGCCGCAGGTGCCGAAGCGACAAAGCCCGTCTCCCCGACGTCGGCGCCGGCACCGGCCGCGCCGGAGAACGTAGCGACAGGACCGCATGGTGCGCCCCAGGTTGTTGCCACTGCAGACGGCTCACGCGCTGAGATCAAGCGCCTGGCCGTGCAAGCGGCAGCGGGCGACGCGCAGGCAGAATACGAGCTCGGCCAGCGATACAGCGCCGGCAAGGATGTGTCCCGGGATGATCGCCTGGCGGCGAAATGGTTCGAGTCGGCCGCATCGCGTGGCCTTGCGCCGGCGCAGTACAACCTGGGCGTACTCTACGAGCAGGGTCTCGGCGTCGAGAAGAACCCGAAGAAGGCGTTCTTCTGGTACCACAGTGCCGCCGAGCACGATTACGCCCGCGCCCAGCACAATCTCGCCACGATGTACGCGACCGGCTCTGGCGTCCCGCAGAACTACGACGAAGCGGCGAACTGGTTCGCGCGAGCGGCCGAAGCAGGAATCACCGAGTCGCTCTACAGCCTCGGGCTGATGTACGAGCACGGGCTCGGCGTTGCCCGCGATATCGCCAAGGCACGTGGGTACTACCAGCGCGCTGCGGCGGCCGGTAGTGCCGATGCCCGGGGCAAGCTCGCATCACTCGGCAACGCCGGCAGCGCACCCGACGCGGCCAGTATGAAGGTCGCGGCGAGGCTGGCTGGAACGGTGGCGCCTGGCGCCGGTGGCGGTAGCGCGCAATTGCCTGGATCTGATCGTGTGCTGGACCGACGCGAGACTGCGGAGTTGCAGCGAATGCTCGCACGGCTCGACTTTGCGCCGGGCTCCGCCGACGGCGTCGCCGGACGGCGTACCGTCGCAGCAATCAAGCTTTACCAGGAATTCGCCGGGCTGTCGGTCGATGGCAGGGCAACCCGCGGGCTGCTCGACGATGTCCGCGACGTCAGCCGCTCGCTCGGACGCCAGACGCGGCCCATACGACAATAGCCCGACGGGCGCGCCGCGGCACTACTCGAACGATTTGGCCGAGCCGACTGCCATGGCGGCCGGCGCCGTGTCGGTGAACCGCGTGGCGGCCACCCACCAGCCAGGATGGGCCGTGCTCATCCGGCGCGCGGCTGCCGCCGCGGCCTGGTCGTCGGGATAGAGCGCAAAGCATGTCGCACCGCTGCCCGAAAGGCGGGCGAGCAGGCATCGCTCGGTCGCACCGAGCGCATCGAGGACATCGCCAATGACCGGAGCGAGCGCAACAGCGGGCCCGGCGAGGTCGTTGTTCCGCTGGCTGAGCCATGCGGCCAAATCCCGTGCCGATTCCATCGCCGGAACATCCGGGGCCGCAGCCGAATAGCGGCCTTGCAGCGCCTTGAACACCGCCGCAGTCGACACCGGAACGGCCGGATTGGCGAGGACAACACCAAACGGCGGAAGGACGGGACCGGGCGTGATCGATTCGCCGATGCCGGCGATCCGCGCCGTACGGCCGAACAGGCAAACCGGCACGTCGGCGCCGAGCCCGAGGCCGAGCCGGGCGAGCGCCGCGTCGCCGAGCCCGAGCCGCCACAGCGTATCGAGCGCCTTCAGCGTTGCGGCAGCATCGGACGAACCGCCCCCGATGCCCGACGCGACGGGCAGGTTCTTGGTCAGCCGGATCGCCGCACCCGGCACCCGGCCGCCTGCCGTCGCTGCGAGCGCCCGCGCGGCACGCAGCACGAGATTGTCGTCTCCGCTGGAAAGACCCGGCGCGAAGGGGCCCTCGATCGCGAGGGCCAGCCCGGTCGCCGGCGCCACCTCGACGCGATCGCCGAGAGCGGCAAAGGCGATCAGGCTGTCGAGACGATGATAGCCGTCGGCACGACGGCCGAGCACGTGCAGAAAAAGATTGATCTTCGCCGGCGCAGCGACGGTGAGCGCAGCAGCCGATGCCACCGTCGCAACCCTCAGCCGCGCCGCTCCTGGGCGTGCCTGGGTTCGCCGAGCCCGTCGCGCAGCTTGCGCTCGAGCTCGGGGATCATTTCCTTCTCAGGATCGAGCGTCAGCGCCCGCCGCCATTGGAACCGGGCCTCTTGCAGCCGTCCGACGCGCCAATAGGCGTCGCCGAGGTGGTCGTTGATCGTGGCATCGTCGGGCTTCAGCACCACCGCGCGTTCCAGATGCTCGGCCGCGCTCTTGAAGTCGCCCAGCCGGTACATCGCCCATCCCAGGCTGTCGACGATGTAGCCGTCGTCGGGACGGAGCTGGACGGCGCGCTCGATCATCTCCTGCGCGCGCTTCAGGTTCATGCCCTGATCCACCCAGGAATAACCGAGATAGTTCAGCACATAGGGCTGTTCGGGGCTGAGCTTCAGGGCCTCGAGGAAATCCTTCTCCGCCTCGGGCCAGCGATGCAGCCGCTCGAGCGTGATGCCGCGCGCATAGAGGATGCCCCAGTGCCGCTTCTCCAGCTTGCCGATGCGCTGGACCGCCTCGGTGTAGGCGTCTGCCGCCTCGGCATAGCGCTTCTTGGCGCGCAGCACGTCGCCAAGGCGGACCATCACGTCGTCCGCCTTGGTATTTTCCGCCGCCATAGCACGAAGCTCTTTGATCGCGTCGTCGGTGCGGCCGAGCGCGTCGAGCCCGGCCGCGTGACGCAGCCGTGCATTCCACGACAGCGCGCTCGTCCTGCTGATGGTCGCGTAGATCGCGACCGCCTCGGCCACGCGGTCGAGGCTTTCCAGCACGCCGCCGACGAGCAGCTGGTCGATCGGGAAATTCGGCCGGAGGTAAAGTGCAAGCCGGCCATAGATCAGCGCCTGCTCGGACGACCGGCTCTGCGCCAGCGTGCCGGCGAGATTGAAGAACACCTCGGCCATGCCCTCGCGTGCGTCGGCGACCAGCGAAGGAGGCTTGCCGCTACCGGGCTCGCGCTCGCGGTCGAGCAAGACGTCGATGAAATCGGAGTCGGGCTGGTCGGCAGCGAACTTATCGTAGAGGATCTTGGCTTCCTCGTTACGGCCGCGATGCTCGAGGAAGGCACCGTAGGCACGCACGACACGCAGCGACAGTCGGTTCTCCACCGCCGTCTTGAAGGCGGCCTCGGCGGCTGCGTCGCGGCCGGCGAACTCGTTGATCAGCGCGACGTGCAAATCGCGCAACGGCGCGAAGCCGGCGATCTCGGTCAGCGGCTGCAGGGTCTCGATGGCGGCGTCGGTCTTGCCCTCCGCGGCCTGCGCCCAGGCGAGCAGCAGCGGCACGCTGAATGTGTTCATGCCGCGCTTCGGCAGGGCCAGGAGCCGTTCCGCCGCGGCGGAAAATTTGCCCACTTTGGCGTCGTCGGCAGCAAGGCCCAGATTGGCGATCTGGGAACCCCTGTCCTCAGCCACCAACTCGCGCGCGAGCGGCATCGACTCGGCGACTTCTCCGCTCGCCAACATCGAAAGATAGGCGCTGATTTTCAGACCGCGGTTCGACTTGTCGGCCACCATCGCGCCCGAGAAGTATTTGGCCGCGGCGCCGAAGTCGCGCGTGCGCTGTGCGTGCGCACCGGCCAGGAAATTGCCCGCCGCCGACGCGAGCCGGATGTCCTGTGGCGTCTGCGCCGACGGCTGCTCGCGGTCCGCATCGGCAATCCGTAGCGGCGGCCCGTCCGCCGCGCATGCCCCGAGCGTCGTCATCAGGCCGACCGCGGCCAGTGCGACACGAGCGGCCCGCCGCGCCATCCGTCCCGATAAGCTGTTCCTGCTCACTCGACCTTCCTCCGCCGCGGCATCCCCGACCCGCTCCGAAAACCTGTTGGAATACGATGAAGATTCCGTCTCTTGCCCAAACCCGTCCGGGCCGACGCAAACACAATTCTAGCCGACTTGAGAAGCCGGCGCGACAGCGATAACCCCGCCGACCCGTTCACATATTCGGGTAGTTCGGACCGCCGCCGCCTTCCGGCGTCACCCAAACGATGTTCTGCGTCGGATCCTTGATGTCGCACGTCTTGCAATGGACGCAGTTCTGCGCGTTGATCTGCAGTCGCGGCTGTCCGCCCTCGCCATCGCGGACGATTTCGTAGACACCCGCCGGACAGTAGCGCTGCTCGGGAGCGTCGTAGCGCGCCAGGTTGACCTCGATCGGGACCGTCGGGTCCTTGAGCCGTAAATGGCATGGCTGATCCTCTTCATGGTTGGTGTTCGAGATGAACACCGAGGACAGCCGATCGAAGCTCACCACCCCGTCGGGCTTCGGATAGTCGATCCGGCGTGCCTGGTCGGCACGCATCAGCTGGGTATGGTCCGGGTGGTGGCGCAGGGTCCACGGCGCGCGTCCGCGCAACAGATAGGTGTCGATCGCCGAATAGACAAGTCCGCCCCACAGCCCCCAGCGAAATGACGGGCGGATATTGCGCACGCCGCGAAGCTCGTCCCAGACCCAGCTCTTCTGGAACTCCTCGGGATAAGTCTCCAGCACCGGCCCGCCGCCGGTCGCCAAGGCGCTGAACACGGCCTCGGCCGCGATCATCCCAGTCTTCATCGCCGTGTGACTGCCCTTGATCTTCGGCACGTTCACGAAGCCTGCCGCGCAGCCGATGATCGCGCCCCCCGGAAACACCATTCGCGGGATCGACTGGAATCCGCCCTCGTTGATCGCGCGCGCACCATAGGCGATGCGCCGGCCGCCCTCGAAGGTCGGCCGGATCGCCGGGTGGGTCTTGAAGCGCTGGAATTCCTCGAACGGCGAAAGATAGGGATTGCGGTAATCGAGCCCGATGACGAAGCCGACGGCGACCTGGCGGTCTTCCAGGTGATAGAGGAAGGAGCCGCCATAGGTGCCGCTGTCGAGCGGCCAGCCGATGGTGTGGGTCACCGTACCGGGTCGGTGGCGGGCGGGATCTATTTCCCACAATTCCTTGATGCCGATGCCGTAGGTCTGCGGGTCGACGTCGTCGCGCAGTTTGAAGCGCTCGAACAGTCCCTTGGTCAGCGACCCGCGGCAACCCTCGGCAAACAGCGTATAGCGTCCGCGCAGTTCGTAGCCCGGCTGGTGCGTCGGCTTGGGCTTGCCGTCGCGGTCGATGCCCATGTCGCCGGTCGCGACGCCCGCGACCCGACCGCCTTCGTCGTAAAGCACCTCGGCGGCCGCAAATCCCTCGAACACCTCGACACCCAGCTCGACCGCCTGCTCCTTCAGCCAGCGACACAGATTGCCGAGACTGATGATGTAGTTGCCGTGATTGTGCATCTGCGGCGGAGTCGGCAACCGAAATGCGCTGCGCGGCGTGAGAAGCATGAACCGATCGTCGGTCGCCGGTGTATTCAGCGGCGCGCCGCGCGACTGCCAGTCCGGAAGCAGCTCGTTCAAGGCGCGCGGTTCGAACACCGCGCCGGAGAGGATGTGCGCGCCAACCTCGGAGCCCTTTTCGAGGACGCAGACCGAGATCTCCCGGCCGTGTTTGATCGCCAACTGTTTTAGACGGATCGCCGCCGACAACCCGGCGGGGCCGCCCCCGACGATGACGACGTCCATCTCCATCGATTCGCGTTCCATGGTCCTTCGCACCGCCAGCCGACGGCGGTTCTCCTCGTTTTCGGTCGACGGCCACGAATATCAGATCGGATCATGGCGTGATAGGGTAGCCCGATGAACCGCCGCGACGCCCTCATTTCGCTGCTCCGCTGGTACGCCGAAGCCGGCGTCGACGAATCCATCGGTGCGATGCCGGTGGACCGATACGCACATGCATCCAGGCCCGGCGCGGTCGCCGCCGCGCGCCCGCCGGCGGCACCGCAGCGTCCGCCACCCGACGTCCAGCCGCCAGCGGCGCCGCGCACGACGCTCGCTCCGGCGGCGCTCCTGTCGCGGGACGAGACGACGCGTTCGGCGCGCACCACCGCCGCCGGCGCAAGGACGCTCGATGAGCTGCGCACGGCGCTTGCCTCTTTCGACGGCTGCGCGCTCAAGCATACCGCGGCGAACCTGGTGTTCGGCGATGGTCAGGCCGGCGCGGCCGTGATGTTCATCGGCGAGGCGCCCGGGGCCGAGGAAGACCGTCAGGGCGTGCCGTTCGTCGGGCCGGCGGGCAAGTTGCTCGACCGGATGCTGGCGGCGATCGGGCTCGCGCGGGGCGACGTTTACATCACCAATATCCTGCCCTGGCGCCCGCCCGGGAACCGTTCGCCCACCGACGCCGAGATCGCCGCATGCCTGCCGTTCATCGAGCGCCATATCGAACTTGTGGCGCCGCGTCTGCTGGTGCTGGTCGGCGGGACCGCGGCGAAGACGCTGCTCGGCACGCGTGACGGCATCATGAAACTGCGTGGCCGCTGGTTCACCTACGAGAGCGTCCACATGGCGGCGCCGATCCCCGCGCGCGCGATCTTCCACCCGGCCTATCTGCTGCGCTCGCCGGCGCAGAAGCGCGAGGCGTGGATCGATCTGATCGCGATCCGCCGCCGTCTCGCCGAAGCGGCCTGACGGCGATTCCTTCCCCGGGTTGCCCGACGGCCCGGCTTCCGGTATTAAGGACGGGTTAACCATCGCTTGCCTAGGGATGGGTGGGTAAGCGGGAAAAAAGCGGCAAATATCAGAGGGGCTTTTTGGGGGTAGTTGCGTGAAATCTGGGGAAACGACCAGACGGTGGCTGGCTGCTGCCGCGCTGCTGGCGACGGTTAGCCTGGCGCCAGGGTCGCTGCGGGCCGAAACCGACCACGTTGAAACCGCCGGGCTGCCGCCGGCGAATGAATCTATCTCCCGTTTCGAGGTTCCGCAGCCACTGAAAGCCGACGACGCGAAGCGCTACGAGCGCATCTTCGCGCTCCAGGAAGACGGTCGCTGGGCCGAGGCCGACGCACAGATCGCCAAGTTGCACGATCGCATTCTGATGGGGCACGTCCTTGCCCAACGCTACCTGCACCCGACCAAATACCGTTCGCGCTTCAAGGAGCTCGCCGACTGGCTGAATGCCTATGCGGATCTCCCCGACGCCCGGCGCATCTACCAGCTCGCCATGAAGCGCAAGCCGGCCCGGGCCGCGCCGCCGCGGGCGCCGGTCGCACCGCATCTGGCGCTAACGGATGACCGCGACGCGATCGAAGCAGCTTACGCGATCGACGACAGCGACGACGGCGGCGATGCGGTCGAGACCGCGCGTCCGCGCGCCGAACAGGTCGCGCGCAAACCGGTCCGCCGCGCCGGCCATCGCTCGCCGGGCGCTCTATGGACCGCCGGCCTGGCCGCCTATCGGCACGGGCAGTTCGGCGCCGCCGCGGATCATTTCGAGGCGATGGCGACTGCGCCACGACTGTCCGACTGGAACCAGGCCGCTGCCGCATTCTGGGCGGCGCGGTCAAACCTCGTCGCGCGGCGGCCCGAGCGCGTCAACCGCTGGCTCGACATGGCGGCTGAACACCCGCGGACGTTCTACGGCCTGATTGCACGCCGGATGCTCGGACTCGATTCCGGGCTTACCTGGGACCACCCGCGGCTCGGACGCAGTCAGCTGTCGGCGATCATCCGCGGCAACGCGGCGCGTCGCGCCATGGCGCTGGCCCAGGTCGGCCAGGCCTGGCGTGCCGAACGCGAACTGCGCCAGATCGCCGCCATCGACGACCCGGACATCCGGCTCGCCCTGATCGCGGTCGCCGACGAGGCGCGCCTGCCGGCGCTCGCGCTCAGCGCCTCGAAGTCGCTCGCCGCGGCGGGCGGCGAGGTGCTTGATCGCGGGCTGTATCCCCTGCCCGCCTGGAAGCCGAAGGGCGGATTCACCATCGATCGCGCGCTGGTCTATGCCTTCATGCGTCAGGAATCGGCGTTCAATGTCACGGCGACCAGCCCGGCGGGTGCGCGCGGGCTGATGCAGCTGATGCCGGCCACCGCCGCCTTCATGGCCAATTCGCGAGTGCACGGCAAGACCCGCGGCGTGCTTTACGATCCCGCTGTCAACATGGAGCTGGGCCAGCGCTATCTGCGTTATCTGATCGGCCACGAACAGGTCCAGGGCGATCTGTTCTTGCTCGCCGCCGCCTATAACGGCGGGCCGGGCAATCTCGCCAAATGGCAGAAGCGGATGGGGCGCGTCACCGAGGACCCGCTTCTGTTCATCGAAAGCATCCCGACGCGCGAAACCCGCCAGTTCATCGAGCACGTGCTCGCCAACCTCTGGATCTACCGCGAGCGGCTGGGCCAGTCCGACCCTTCGCTGGACGCAATTGCAGCCGGCGAACGGCCGGTCTACAAGGCGCAGGATCCGGAAGCGGTGGCGAGCGCGAGCAATGGCCGGAATTGACCCGTCGATCCCGTTTGCACCGCTGCATGTGGCGGTGCTGACCGTCTCCGATACCCGCAATGAAGCGACCGACAAATCGGGTGCGCTTCTGGTCGAGAAGCTGACCGGGGCCGGGCACATCGTGCGCGAAAAGGCGATCGTGCGCGACGAACAGGCGGCGATCGAAGCCAAGCTCCGCCACTGGATCGGCGATCCCGAAATCGAAGTGGTGATTTCGACCGGCGGAACCGGCGTGACCGGCCGTGACGTGACGCCGGAAGCATTTCACGCCGTCTACGAAAAAGAGATCCCGGGGTTCGGCGAGCTGTTCCGCATGCTGAGCTACAAGACGATCGCCACATCCACCGTGCAGTCGCGGGCGACCGCCGGCGTGGCAAACGGTACCTATCTTTTCGCGCTTCCCGGTTCGACCGGCGCCTGCCGCGACGCATGGGAGATGATCCTGAAGGATCAGCTCGATATCCGTCACAAGCCCTGCAACTTCGCCGAATTGCTGCCGCGGCTCACGGAACGCTGATCCGGCGGCGGAGCCGGTCGAAATCCGCCGGCTCGTCGACGTCATCGAGAGGCGCCAGCAGCACGACGCGCCGATTTGCCGCGTTCGCGAGCGTATCGGCCAGTGCATGCGGTCCTGACCAGCGCACCCGGCGGAACAGCCCGCGCACGACCGTGGGCGAGCGTGTGCCGACCAGCCAGTAGCCGCCGTCGCGCGCCGGGCCGAACACAATGTCGGCGCGCCCCAGCGCCGCGAAGGCGGCGGCGACGTGGCATGCCGCCAAATCCGGTATGTCGCTGCCGACGACGACGGCGGGACCGTTGAACGCGCTCAGCGCCCGCGCCATGCGCGCACCGAGATCGCCCGCGCCTTGCGGAAATCGTGGAACGCGCGCCGCCCAGAACCGGCCGCGCCACGCGTAGTCGTCCGGCGTCACCGCGAGCCAGGTCTTCCAGCGCGGATCGCCGCAAACCCGGCCGAGCAACCGACGCGTCGTCGACACATAGAACCGATGCGCCGCCAGCGGTCCGATGCCGGACGCCAGCCGTCGCTTGACCGCGCCGATCATCGGCGCACGGACGAAGACGATCAGGTTCCAGCGCGGTTCCACCGCATCAATCATACAACCGCACCAGCAGCCGTGGCGACACGCCGGCGAAATAGAGCCCGAGGCAGAACAGATTCCGCAACGGACGCAGCAGATAGCCCGTGCGGCGGTAGCGGTCGGCCGAAGTGACGGCAGCGGCCGGCAGCATCGTCATGCGACTCCGGCCGATCCGCCGCACGATGTCGACGTCCTCGTAGAGCGCCAGCGGCCGAAAGCCGCCGAGCGCATCGTAGAAGGCGCGCGTTATCAGCAACCCCTGATCGCCGTAGGGAAGGCCGAACGCGCGGCAGCGCCACGCGACCAGCGCCTCGAGACGGCGCGCCGCCGGGTCCGGATCGTCGAGCACGAAGCGGAACGCCGCGGCACGTCGCAGGTTACCGGGGTCTCGGATGAACGCGACGACCGCTTCGGACCAGCCGGGCGACAGGACAGTATCGGCGTGCAGGAACAGCAACCAATCGCCCGCCGCCGACGCCGCACCCGCGGCAAGCTGGCTCCCCCGCCCACGCGGCGCGATCACGACCCTTGCGCCCTCGGCCCGGGCAACGGCGACCGTGGCATCGGCCGAGCCGCCATCGACCACGATACGCTCCGATACCGGCGTGCCCGTGCCACCGGCTGCGCGCAGACAGGCGCCAAGCCTCTCCGCGGCATTCAGCGCGGGAATAACGATACTGAGGCGGCTCTCCATCGTGGAACGGTTCCGTTGGTCGCTGTCGGTCCCTCTTAGCACGGCATCCCAAACCGAGGGATCGCCCGCGCCGCCCCAAAAATGTTCTTGAAATGTTCTCTTCGACAGGGAATCCTGTCGCAATGGATGATCCGCTTCCCGATCGGCCGCGCAAAGGTCGCGGCGCCGTCAGCAACCGGACGGGCCGCTATGAGCGCCTGATTTCCGAGGCGACCGACGACGGCTGGGGCCTGTGCGAAGAGGAACTCCCGCCGCTCCACACCACGCTGACCCGCGATGCCAGCAAATCCATCATCGCGCGCAACGAATCCCCGGATGTCCCGTTCGACCGGTCGATCAACCCGTATCGCGGCTGCGAGCACGGCTGCGTCTATTGTTTCGCCCGGCCGACCCACGCCTATCTCGGTCTGTCGCCGGGGCTCGATTTCGAAACCAAGTTGTTCTTCAAGCCGGAGGCGCCGCGCCTGCTGGAAAAGGAATTGCGGCGACCGGGATACGAGTGCCGCGTAATGGCGCTCGGCACCAACACCGATCCCTACCAGCCGGTCGAACGCCGCCTCGGCATCACCCGCGAGATCCTGAAAGTGCTATCGGCGTTCAACCACCCGGTCGGCATCGTCACCAAATCGGCGCTGGTCCTCCGCGATCTGGATATCCTTGCGCCGATGGCCGAACGAGGCCTGGCTCAGGTGTGCATCTCCGTGACCAGCCTCGATCGGGACCTGGCGAACAAGCTGGAGCCGCGGGCGCCGACCCCGCCACGGCGCATCGAGACCATCCGGCGGCTCGCCGAGGCCGGTATTCCGGTCGGCGTGATGACCGCGCCGGTGATCCCCGCGCTGACCGACGCGGAGCTGGAATCGATCCTCGAGACCGCACGCGACGCCGGTGCGCAGTCTGCGGGCTATGTGCTCCTGCGCTTGCCGCTCGAGATCACCGGATTGTTCGAGGAGTGGCTCGCCAGCCATGCGCCGCTCAAGGCCGAACGGGTGATGTCCCTCGTGCGCGGATCGCGCGGCGGCAAGACCTACGATTCGACCTTCGGGCAGCGAATGACCGGCACCGGTGCCTATGCCGAAGCGATCGGTCGGCGTTTCGATCTCGCATGCAGGCGGCTCGGGTTCGACTCCGGCAAGCGCTTCCGGCTGGACGCCAGCCGGTTCAGCCCGCCTTTGGCGCGCGACGGCCAGCTCGCGCTGTTCTGAGCGGCGGCGAATCAGGCCGCCCCGGCACGCAAGTCCACCGGTAAGGCCACGGCATTACCGGGCACCCCGGCAAATCATTGGAATTCAGAAATTTTTGCCGCGGCTGTCCGCTTAATGTGCTGGTATGGCCATTCCCGGATAATCGCGAATATCCGGTAGTGCCGGCTGTGCGCAATGTCCACGCCCGCGCGGCGTGCTACAGTGCCGGCGATGGAACACGCCTCCGATCTGACCGGGCTCGCCGTGGTGATCCTCACCGCGCTGGCCTGCGGCATGGCGATGGCGCGGTTCCACCAGCCGGCGCTTGTCGGCTACCTCTTCGCCGGCGTCCTGCTCGGCCCCGACGGCTTGCAGCTGGTCGAAAACCGCGGCCTGGTCTCGGCCCTTGCCGAGCTCGGCGTCCTGCTCCTGCTGTTCGTCGTCGGCATGGAGCTGAGCGTCAGGACGCTGCGGTTCATCTGGCGCATCGCCGTACCGGCCGTCGCGTTGCAGATCGCCGG
>Ga0316628_100002384_pt1 | contig 13907 bp, 5 predicted proteins | sample OWC_Aug_M2_C1_D5_FD_207648 | JGI IMG/M metagenome (GOLD analysis project Ga0316628, IMG submission 207648) | Wetland soil microbial communities from Old Woman Creek delta, Ohio, United States - OWC_Aug_M2_C1_D5_C | ecosystem: Environmental > Terrestrial > Soil > Wetlands | place: USA: Ohio... | reverse complement strand
ACCGTGTGGGGTCGGGATTGGGGCTGGCGGCCGTGCTCGCGGCACTTTCGATGCCGCGCCAGGCGCCAGCACAGTCGGCGCACACGACACCGATGCGAGGGCATGCCATGAGCACGTTCAAGAAGCCGAGCGACGACGAATTGAAGCGAACGCTGTCGCCGGTTCAATACCAGGTCACGCAGCACGAGGGCACCGAGCGGCCCTTTCAGAACGAGTACTGGAACAACCACGAGCCGGGCATCTACGTGGACGTGGTGTCAGGAGAGGCGCTCTTTAGCTCGCTCGACAAATTCGACTCGGGCACCGGGTGGCCGAGTTTCACCAGGCCGCTCGTGCCGGAGAACGTGGCGACGAAGACGGACCGAAGCCTGTTGATGACGCGAACCGAAGTGCGCTCGGCGCACGCGGACTCGCACCTGGGGCACCTGTTCGACGACGGTCCGAAACCCACGGGGCTGCGGTACTGCATGAACTCGGCGTCGTTGCGGTTCATTCCGGCGTCACGGCTGGTGGACGAAGGCTACGGTCAGTTCGCGTCGTTGTTCGAGCACGCCAAGCAGTGAGGACCGGCGCCGACCGGCGCAGGGCGGCCGTGTGAGGGCGGCCGTGGCGCTCATTCCAATTTTGGAATGAGCGTTGTCGGAAGCACTCCGGCGTCACCCGCGTCGACATCGGGCCCGCGATCCCGCGATCCCGCGATCCCGCGATCCCGCGATCCCGCGATCCCGCGATCCCGCGATCCCGCGAGCCGGCCGTCCGGTGCGTGCCCGTCGCGCCGCAGCCGGCCTTTGACAACGCATCAACAATCCATGTAAATAGCGACCGCGTGGCCGATGCCATCTCCGTGACCCCGGTGGCGACGCGCGCGAATGAAACGCCGCGCCGTCTCGAACGTCTGAGGTACAAATCCGTCATTTCTCGCTGGAGGTCATCCATGTACCGAGTTCGTTCGCTGTACGCCGCAGCCGCGGTCGCGCTCCTGGGCGCCGCCGCGTGCCATCGTTCCCAGGTCATGTCCGCCACGCCCGTGCCCGCGCCCGATAACAGCGCCGCCGAGCGAGCTCGGCAGGATTCACTCGCGCGCGAGCAGGCGCGGCGCGACTCCATCGCGCGCGCCGACGCCGCGCGCCGTGCCGCGGAGGCCGACGCCGCACGCCGCGCCGCCGACGCCGAAGCCGCCGCGCGGGCGGCGATGACGGCCCCCGTCTACTTCGACTTCGACCGGTCCGATCTCACCTCCGACGCCACCGCACGCCTCGAGGCGAAGGTTCCGGTGATGGAGGCCAACCGCGACGTCCGCATCCGCGTGGAAGGACACACCGACGAGCGTGGAACGGACGAGTACAACCTGGCTCTCGCGCAGCGCCGAGCCGCGGCCGCCAAGAAGTTCCTCGCCGCACGTGGGATCGACGACGCGCGCATCGAGACCGTGAGCTACGGCGAGGAGCGCCCCGTCTGCGGCGAGCACGAGGAGTCGTGCTGGGCGAAGAACCGCCGCGACGAGTTCGTGATCACGGCCGGCGCCCGGTTTGCCGGGACGAGGCCGTAGCCGTCGAGAGAACGTCGAGCGAACCTCGAGCGAACGTCGAGCACGATCGCGGCACGTCGTGGATGTCTGGCTCGCCGGCGACCACCAGCGCCGGCGAGCGAATCCCCGCGGGCGTCGTGCGCCTCAAGCCGCGGGGGTCTGGAAGCCGCGCAGCACGCGAAGCCCCAGCACCCCGCTCACCCCGAGCACCGCGAGCCAGGCGAGGAACTGCGGGATCCGCCCGTAGAGGAGACTGCCGGTGCCGAACAGCGCCGCGTAGACGAACGCGCAGCCGCAGATCCAGCCGAGCATGGCCTGCGGCAGTGAATCGGGCGACGCGGCGGCCCCCGACTCGGCGCGAATCGATACCCAGCCCGGCCCGGCGGGACGAACGAGCGCGTAGAATCGCGCGAGCGTCGCGCGGTCGGTCGGCGGCGCGAGGAACGTGGTGGCGACCCACACGACGGTGGTGCTCGCCACCGTGACGAGCAGGGAGACGTGCGAGGCCACGTCCACGCCGTTCTTGCGGGCGACGAAGAACCCGAACGCGACGATGAACGAGCTGGCCATCGCGGCGATCTCGCTCCATGCGCTCACGCGCCACCAGAACCAGCGAAGCAGATAGAGCAGGCCCGTCCCCGCGCCAATCGACAGGATCAGGTCGAACGCCTCCTTCGCCGTGCCGAGCGCGTAGGTCACGGCGGCGGCGCAGATCATGAGGCCCGCGGTGGTCAGCCGGCCGACCAGCACGTAGTGGCGCTCCGCGGCGTTTCGGTTGAGCAGCCGGCGGTAGAAATCGTGGACGAGATACGACGTGCCCCAGTTGAGGTGTGTCTCGATGGTCGAGCGATACGCGGCGAGCGTGCCGGCCACGACCAGTCCGAGAAACCCGGCGGGCAGAAAGCGCATCATCGCCGGATAGGCGATGTCGTTCCCGATGAGGCTCGCCGGCACGAGTGGGAACTGGGCGGAGATGTCGGCGAGGCTCGGGTACACGAGGGTGGACGCGAGCGCGACGATGATCCAGGGCCACGGGCGCAGCGCGTAGTGCATCACGTTGAAGAACAGCGTCCCCACCACGGCGTCCTTCTCGCTCTTGGCGGCCAGCATGCGCTGCGCGATGTACGAGCCGCCGCCCGGTTCGGCGCCGGGGTACCACACCGACCACCACTGAATGGTGATGGGGATGACGAACACCGTCGCCGCCACCGACCAGTCGCCAAAGTCGGGAAGCAGGTCGAGCGTCTTCACGTCCACGCGCGTGAGCAGTCCGTGCAAGCCGCCGACAGTGGGTTGCTGGACCGCGAAGTAGGCGACGGCGAACGTGCCGGTCATCGTGATGGCGAACTGGATGGAATCGGTGACCAGCACGCCCCACAGCCCCGACACCGACGCGAAGAAGATCGTCATGACCGAGCAGACGACGAGCGTGCGCGCCATCGGCCAGCCGAGGACGATCGTGCCGATCTTCACCGCGGCGAGGTTCACCGTGGCCATGATGACGCAGTTGAACAGCAGGCCGAGGTACACGGCGCGGAAGCCGCGGAGAAACGTGGCGGCCTTGCCGGAATAGCGGATCTCGTAGAACTCGAGGTCCGTGAGCACGCCGGACCGGCGCCAGAGCCGCGCGTAGAAGAACACGGTCATCATGCCGGTGAGCAGAAAGCTCCACCACAGCCAGTTCTCCGCCACGCCGCGCTCGCGAACCATGTTGGTCACGAGGTTGGGCGTGTCGGTGCTGAAGGTGGTGGCCACCATCGAGACGCCGATCAGCCACCAGGGCGCGGCGCGTCCCGAGGTGAAGAACTCCGACGTGCTCGAGCCGGCGCGCCGCCAGAAGAAGAGCGCGGGCAGGAACGATACGCCGATGCTCGCGGCGATGATGGCCCAATCGATCGTCGCGAACTGGAAGGCGGCGGTCACCGCCTGCGGATTGGTCGGCGTCATGTCCGTCATTCGTTTGTTTCGTGGTCCGCGCGAGGGGTCGCGGCGACGTCGCACCGCCGCACGGGACGTTACCCGCTCAACGGATCGGCCACAATACAATTTTTGCGCCGAGGTGCAGCGTGTGCGGCGCCGGTCGAGGTGGAAAGAATATGAGCCGGGTGGCTGTGACGTTGGTCCTAGCGCCGGGTCGCGTGATATCCGATTCTTGATGCGCGCCGCAGGCAGCCTCGATGCTCGCGTGAATACTCATCACCAAATTGGAGCGGTGGTTGACAACGGCTGGCACTTGCAGCCAATGTAGCCGCCCGGTTCCGGATTCAGCGCCCCGCGCGTACGTGCGGTGCCATCGCGCCACTCGTCCTCACGCCTGGTTTGATGCGCATCCCGCTTCGCCCCATTGCGACGTTGCTGCTGGCGATTGGCGTCGCCACGTGCGCGGATGCGCCGACGGTGGGGCGCACCGGGGCGTCACCAGCGCGAGGGACGCTCCGGGGCCGCTTCGCCATCGCGCCGGTGTTCTCGCAGTCGGCCCAAGCGGCGTTCGCGCAGCGCGAGCAATTCGCGGGGGCGAGCTTCGACCACGTGCGGATCGTGCTCGTGCGCCCGCCCGCCGACACCGTGAAGGACACGACGGCCGTCTTCAATCCGGATTCGCCACCCCTGCCGCTGGAACTCTCGGTGGCCGTGACGTCGATCGGCGAGGCGTTCGACGGCGAGCTGGATTACACGAACAACGGGCAGGTGGTCTACTCGGGGCGGGCGCGCTTCGTGTCGCACGCGTCGAACGAGCCGCCACCGCCACCGCAGGAGATCGTGGTGGGCTACGTGGGGCCCGGCGCGGAAGCCAGGAAGATCACGGTGTCGCCCAAGACGCTCTCGCTGGTGGCGCCAGCCACGGCGACGTTCACGGTGACCGCGACGAACGCCAGCGACAAGCCGGTGCCGGGCACGCCCGTGAGCTGGGCGACCTCGGATCCGAGCGTGGCGACCATCACCGCGGACGGCGTTCTCACGACCACCGGCAAGCGAGGCACCGTGACCGTGACGGCCACGTCGGTCACGGGGCTCACCGACAACGCCACGGTCACCGTGACGCTGCCGCCGGCCGCCATCGTCGTCGTGTCGGGCGACGGGCAGACGGGCCGCGTCGGCACCACGCTCCCACAACCGGCCACGGTGCGCGTGACCGCGTCCGACGGCCAGGGCGCGGTGGGTGTGCCAGTCACCTTCGCCGCCCCGACCGGCGGCAGTGTGGGCCCGGCAACCGTGTCGACCAACGCGGACGGCGAGGCCACGACGAGCCTCACGCTCGGCACCACGGCGGGCCCGCAGAGCTTTGTGGCGGTGGCGGGGGACCTCACGGCGAGCATTGCGGCGACGGCGACGGTCGGCCCGGCCTCGGCGATCATCGCGCTCTCGGGGAGCGGGCAGCAGGATACGGTGACGAAGACGCTCAAGGCGCCGTTCGTCGCCAAGGTGACGGACCAATTCGGGAACGGCGTGGCCGGCGCCACGGTGACCTGGGCGCGGACCGCGGGAGCCGGCACGCTCGCCGGCTCGACGTCCACGACGGGCGCGGACGGGACGGCGAGCATGGGCTACACGCTCGGCGCCACGCCCGGTACCGAGACGGTGACGGCGAGCGTGGCCGGGCTCACGACGCCGGCGACGTTCACCGCGACGGCGGTGACGGGAGCGGCGTCGGCGATCGCGGTCGTGTCGGGACAGGGGCAGTCCGGCGAGGTGCTCAAGGCGCTCGATGCGCCGTTCGTGGTGAAGACGACCGATGCGGCGGGCCAGCCGGTGGCGGGCGTGGCGGTGACCTGGGCGGCGACGAATGGCTCGTTCCCGGCGCTCACCAACGGGACGACGACCACCGATGCCACCGGGCAGGCGAGTGCGACGCTGACCGTGGGAAGCGTGGCGGGGAGCGCGTCGGCGACGGCGACGATCGGCACTGGGGCGAGCGCGAAGAGCGTGACCTTCACGGCGCTGGTGCTGCCGGGACCGGCGGCGCGGCTGGTGTTCTCGGTGGGGCCGCCGGCGACCGCCGTGGCGGGGCAGGTGCTGGCGCCGCCCATCCAGGTGCAAGTGCAGGACGCGCAGGGCAACGTGGTGCCGGTAGCGACCGCCGTGACGATCGCGTTCGGGGCGAGTCCCGGGGACGTGTCGCTGCAGGGCACGTTGACGCGGAATTCCGCATCCGGGGTGGCGACGTTCAACGATCTCGCGATCAGCTTCGCGGGCGTGGGCTACACGCTCGTCGCGAGCGCGCAGGGACTGACGAGCGCCACGAGCGCCGCGTTCACGATCACTGGGACCGTGCCGGCCGGCACGTGGACGGGGGCCGTCTCCACCGACTGGTTCACCGCGGGCAACTGGTCCGGCGGTGTGCCGGCGGCCGGGAGCAACGTGACGATCCCGGCAGGGACGCCGAATCAGCCGGCGCTCAGCGCACCGACGACGGTCAACGACCTCACCGTGGCGACGGGCGCGACCCTCACGCTCGGCGCCAGCGTGCTGACGGCGACGGGGAACGTCGACGCGAGCGGCGGCGTGAGCAACGGCATCGTGTCGATGACCGGCGCGGCGAAGACCGTACGTGGAACGCTCCCCGCGCTCACGATCGCGGGTACCGTCACGGCGAGCGGGTCGATGACGGTCGCGGGGACGTCGACGATCGTGAGCGGCGGCACCCTGACGATATCCGGCACCCCGGTGAGCCTGGGGCTCACGAGCGTGACCGGCGGCCGGCTCACGGTCGCCGCCGGGGCCGTCGTCACGTCGTCCACGCTGAGCGTCACCGGAGCCACCGGGGTGCTGAGCCAGACCGGCGGGAACTACACGGTCACGGGACCGGCGCTCTTCGACGGCGCATCGACGTCGGGGCTGATCACGGGCGGCACGCTCGTCGTGCAGAATGCCTTCGCGCAACTGAGCACGAACAGCACGTCGAGCTTCGCGCCGTCGGGCACGCATCTCACCGTGTTCAACGCCGGCGCCGGCCAGCCGGTCTCGTTCGCGAGCTCGGCGGCGTCGACCTTCCGCAACCTCGAGATCGACGGGACCACCGTGATCATCGGCTCGGCGGTGGTGGCGACGGGCCAGCTCATCTCGCAGGCGGGCCCCCCGACCGTGCAGGGCGGCGGGAACACGCTCACGGTGGCCGGCGTGGACGTCGTCGCCGGGATGATCCTCGACAACACGCTGCTCGTCTCGAGCGGCGGGACGATCACGCAGTTCGACAACGTGACGTTCCAGAATTACGCCGCGAGCGCGACGCCGCTCACGATCTCGCATCCGGGCGCGGCGACGCCGTTCACGTTCAACAACACGAAGTTCCTCGTCACGCCGACGAGTGGGCGGTATCTGAGCGTCACCGACCAGACGCCGGCCGACGCCAGCGTACTGACGATCACGCTCCTCAACAGCACGCCGTCCGACGGCTCGGCGCAGACGGCGACGGCGGGCGGGGCGCTGGTGAACTGGTCGGTCGCGGGCGCGACGATCGCGTGGACGAACGCGGCGGGCGGCTCGTGGAGCCTGCCGTCGAACTGGAGCCTCGGGCGCGTGCCGACGTCGAGCGATTCGGTGGTGATCGCGCTCGCGGGGACGTACACCGTCACGCTCGACACCACGTTCATCGCCAAGTACATCACGCTCGGCGCGGCGAGCGGGGCGCAGACGCTGTTGCTGCCGTCGCGAACGCTGACGATCAACACCGCGTTGACCGTGCTGGCCAACGGCGTGATGAATCCGACCAACGGAACGCTCGCCGGCGCGGGAACGGTGGACAATCGGGGCACGCTGGTGCTCCTGTCGTCCACCGTGAGCGCGCCGCTGAGCAATCAGGGAACGCTCATCGTCGAGGGGAATGGGGACATCGCCGGGACGTTGGCGACCACGGCCGGCTCGACGCTCCGCATGCTCGGCGACAACATCGGCGGGACCTCGACGCTCACGACGACGAACGGGTTCACGAACAACGGCGCCATAGAGCTCACGTCCGCGGCTGGCGCATTCGGGGCGAACCTCATCGTCAACGGCGGCCCGTTGACGAACGCCCCCACAGGAACCATCTCGTCGCTCGCCGGGGCGGCCGGGCCGCGTCTCCTCAATGCGTCGCTGGTCAATCAGGGCCTGTTCACGATCGATCAGCCGATAACGATGAGCCTCTCGGCCGCCGTCAGCACCAACAGCGGCACGGTCGATCTCGCGGGCGGTGATCTCACGGTCTCGCAATTCGGCGCGGCGGCGAGCTTCACGAACACCGGGTCCGTGACGATCGGAGCGGGACGGAGCTGGACGATCAACGGGGGAACGCTGAACCTGAGTGGCGGCACCGTGAGTGGCGCCGGCACGCTGGTTCTCTCGAACCTCGTCGCGAATTTCACCACGAGCGTCACGACGGCGACGACGGCGCTGGTCGCCACGGGTGCGACGATCAACGGGCCGGGGACGCTGACCAATGCGCCTGGCAAGACGCTCACCCTCACGAGCACGACGATCGTGGCCCCGCTGACCAATCAGGGGACCTTGGTCGTGCAGGGGGGCAACTCCTTCAACGGTGCGGTGGCGACGGCGCAGGGCTCGACGCTCCAGATTGTCGGGAACAACATCGGCGGTACCGCGGTGTTGACGGTCGCAAGCGGATTCACGAACAGCGGCGCGATCGATCTGACGAGCGCGAACGGCGCGTTCGGCGCCAACCTCTTCGTGAACAGCGGCGTGCTGACGAACGCACCCACCGGAACCATCACGGCCTCGGCCGGGGCGGCCGGGCCGCGAGCGCTGAACGCGCAGCTCGACAACCAGGGGTCGTTCACGATCGCCCAGACAGTCACGATGAGCATGTCGAGCGCGGTCATCACGAACAGCGGGACGATCGACCTGAACGGTGGCGACCTGACGATTTCGCAATTCGGACCCACGCCGAGCGTCACGAACACCGGAACGGTGACGATCGGGGCGGGACAGACGTGGACCGTCAGCAGCGGGACGCTGAATCTGACCAGCGGCACGGTCGGCGGTGCCGGGACGCTCAACCTGATCAGCTCGGTGGTGGCGAATTTCGCCGCCGGCTTCACGAACGCGGTCACGGCATTGGTCGCGAGCAACTCGACGATCAACGGACCGGGTGCGCTGACCAACGCCTCGACCAAGACGCTCACGCTCACGAGCGTGGCGCTCAACACACCCCTGACCAATCAAGGCACGCTGATCGCGCAGGGAAGCAGCACCTTCGGGGGCGCGGTGTCGAACGCCCAGGGTGCGACGCTGCAGGTCCTCGGAAACAACGTCGGCGGCACGTCGGTATTGACCGTGGCGAACGGCTTCACGAACGACGGCGCGATCGAGCTGACGAGCGCGAACGGGGCGTTCGGGGCGGAGCTGTTCGTGACCAACGGAACGCTCGTCAATTCGTCGACGGGTGCGATCTCGTCGCAGGCTGGAGCGGCCGGTCCGCGCCTCATCAACGCGCAGCTCGACAATCAGGGATCGTTCACGGTGAGCCAAGCGCTGACGATGGGCCGCGCCAGCTCGGCGATCACGAACAGCGGTACGATCGACCTGAACGGCGGCGACCTGACGGTCACGCAATCGGGCACCACGCCGAGCTTTACGAACAGTGGAACTGTCACGATCGGCGCGGGGCTGACCTGGACGGTGAACGGCGGCACGCTGAACCTGGGCACGGGCACCGTGAGCGGGGCCGGAACGCTCAACGTCGCCAACGTGCCGGCCGCGAACTTCACGGCCGGGTTCACCAACGCGGTCACGACGCTCGTGGTGAGCAACTCCACGGTCAATGGTCCGGGCATTCTGACCAACGCGCCGTCGAGAACGCTGACCCTCACGGGGGTGACGGTGAACGCGCCCGTGGCCAATCAGGGAACGTTGATCGTACAGGGGAGCAACACGTTCAATGGCGCGCTGACCACGGCCGCGAGCACGACGATCCAGGTGATCGGGAACAACGTGGGCGGCACGTCGGTGATGACGGTGGCGAACGGCTTCACGAACGATGGCGCGATCGATCTGACGTCGGCATCCGGGGCCTTTGGGGCAAATCTCTTCGTGACCGCCGGGACACTGATCAACTCGTCCACCGGCACCATCACGTCGGTGGTCGGAGCATCGGGGTCGCGGGCCCTCAACGCGCAGCTCGACAATCAGGGTCAGTTCATCGTGAACCAAGCGCTGACGATGGGCCGCTCCAGCTCGGCGATCTCGAACAGCGGAACGATCGCCGTGAACGCCGGCCTGACGGTCAACCAGGCCCTCACGTCGCCGAGCTTCACGAATACGGGAACGGTGAACATCGCCGCCGGCCAGACGTGGACGGTGAACGGCGGCACGCTCAACCTGACGAGCGGCGCGGTGACTGGCGCCGGAACGCTCAGCCTCCTGAGCGTGACCGCGGCCAACCTGACGACGGCATTCACGAACACCACGACGAGTCTGGTCGCGAGCAACACGACGATCAACGGACCGGGGCTCCTCACCAACGACGTCAACAGGACGATGACGTTCACGAACGTGACCCTCAACGCGCCGCTGGACAATCGGGGCACGATGATCGCGCAGGCCACCAACGCGATGAACGCGTCGGTCACGACGGAAGCCGGGTCCACGCTGCAGATCATCGGGAATTCCAGCGGCGGAACGTCGTCGCTGTCCGTCACGACCGGCCTCACCAACGTCGGCGCGATCGAGTTGACGTCGGCGAGCGGGGCGTTCGGCGCGAATCTCACCGTGACCGGCGGCCCGCTCACGAACGCGTCGACCGGGACGATCACCTCGCTGGCCGGCGCGGCCGGGGCGCGGGCGCTCAACGCGTCGCTCGACAACCAGGGCGTGTTCACGATCGGCCAGGCGCTCACGATGAACCAGCCGAATGCCGTCATCACGAATAGCGGGACGATCGACGTGAGCGGCGGTGATCTCACGGTCACGCAGTCCGGCGCCGGGGCGAGCTTCACGACCACGGGGCCGGTGACGATCGCCACCGGGCGCACATGGACGGTGAACAACGGCACCCTGAACGTGAGCGGCGGCACGGTCACCGGCGGGGGGACACTGACCCTCCAGAGCGCGACCGCGAACTTCTCGGCTGGCTTCACGAACGCGGCCACCGCATTGGTGGTGAGCAACTCGACGATCAACGGACCAGGAACGCTGACCAACGCGCCAGGCAAGACGCTCACGCTCACGAACTCGATTGTCGGCGCGCCCTTGGACAATCAGGGAACGTTGGTCGTCCAGGGCCCCGTGACGCTCAACGATACGCTGACGACCAACGCCGCCTCGATCATCCAGATCACCGGGAACGGCACCGGCGGCACGGCGACCCTCGCCACGGCCAAGGGGTTCATCAACAACGCGGCGATCGATCTCACGTCGGCGAATGGCGCGTTCGGGGCGAACCTGACCGTGAGCGGCGGAACGCTCATCAACGTGTCGACCGGAACAATCACGTCGTCGGCCGGTGCCGCGGGCGCTCGGGCGATCAACGCGAGCCTCGACAACCAGGGCGTGTTCACGATCGGCCAGGCGCTCACGATGAACCAGTCGGGCATGACGATCACCAACAGCGGCACGATCGACGTGAGCGGCGGCGATCTGACGGTCAGTCAGACGGCATCGAGTTTCACGAATGCCGGGGTCATCACGGCCGCCGCCGGTCGTACACTGGTGCTCACGGGTAGTGGCACGTTCACGCAGCAGGCGGCGGGATCGTTCAATGGCGGCGGCGCGTTCTCGATGGGCGGCGGCACCGCCACGTTCAGTCCGGCGATTTCCGGGCTGAGCGGCATGACGCTCACCAACGTCACGTCGACCTTCTCGACCAGTTTCTCCACGACGGGCCTTGCGTTGACGATCGCCGGCGGACAGGTGAACGGCGCCGTCACGATCACCAACGTTCCCGGACAGACACTCACGCTCCGGGGCGCGAACGTCAGCGCGCAGACCACCATCACGAACCAGGGAACGGCGCTGGCAGAGGGGGCCACGAACATCGCCGGTCCGTTCAACAATCCGAGCGGCGCGACCCTGCAGGTTCAGGGCGACAACACCGGGGGGAGTGCGACGCTGACCTTCACGGGCGGTGCGTTCGTGAACGATGGCGCCGTCGAGTTGACGAGCACAGACGGCGCGTTCAGCGCGACCCTCATCGGAACGGTGACCAACAATGGGACGCTCACCTCCGTCGTCGGCGCTGGCGGCGCACGATCGATCTCCGGTTCGCTGAACAACACCAGCACCGGCAGCATCACCATCGCGTCCGGCGGGACGGGGACGCTCGACATCCTCAGCCTCGGCAACTTCACCAACACGGGGACGGTCAACATCAAGCTCAACGGGACCGGCGGCGGCGCATTCGATGTTCTGAATGTGAGTACCGCCGCGACCCTCGGCGGTACCCTCAATGTTACGCTCGTCGCCGGCTTCACTCCCGCGACCGGCGATACGTTCAACGTCCTCTCCTACGGCTCGCGAAGCGGTACGTTCGCGACCGTCAACCTTCCGGCGGGATGGCCCGGGACGGCCCTGACGTATGGTCCCGTCGGTGCTCCGGGAGCGGCAACGCTGACCGCCCCGTAGCGGATTCCGCGCGGGCGGTCAGCGCCGCCAGAGTCGCTCGAGCATCTCTGGTAGCGCCTGGAACTGATCGACGTGATCGGGCGCCGAGTTGCCGGCGAAGCCCATGATCTCGAATCGGCCCGCGTGCACCTCGCTGAGCTGTTGCATCCCCCGCGGCCCCCAGCGCACCACGGGTGTCCGACGAAGCCCGAGCGCCTGCACGAGCCAGTCCGTCGTCTCCGTCGTGCTGGCGAACGTGCCGGGAAAGATCTCGGAGTGCGTAATCAAGAATCGCTTCTTCCCGCGCAGCGCCTCGCGCGCGAACCGCTCGAACGCCACCAGGTTCGTCGTGTCGAGCGCGCCGCCCTTCTCGAGCACCGTTCCCTCGGGCACGTACGAGGTGTGCAGCCCGTCGAGCAAGAGCACGGCATCGATCCGCGCGAAGTGGGTAGAATCGCGCAAAATGGCTCGCACGGCGCCGTGCCCGGCGCTGTAGCCGACCAGCGTCACCGAGCCAACGTCGGGCACGCGACCGAGGACGTCGCCCACCTCGCGGCGAATCGACGCGACGAGGGTGTCGAACGCGGCGGGATCGCGGAACGTGCGGTCGTACACGCCGGAACCCGGCGCGAGGCTCACCACGGCCGCCACGGAGTTCTCTCGGAGCCGCGACACCGCGTAGTCGGGAATGAACGGCGAGCCATGGAACTCGATGACGAGGCGAATCGGCCGCGATCCGCGCACGCCGTCGGGCACGAACACGTCCACCGGCTTGCCGAGCGGGCCGGCGAACGAGCGACGCGATCCCGGGAGCTCGCGCGGCTCGAGCCGCTCATGCGCCCGGGTGTGCTCCACCATCGGCGAGGGATTCTGCGCGCCGGCGGGCGGGACGGGCACCTGCGCGCCGGCGCCGGCGCTGACTCTCAGGAAGAACGACAGCGAGAACGCGGCGACGTGGAGGCGCATCGGCGTATTTAAGCGCCGCGGGCCGCGCGGAAGCAAGGCATCTCCGCCGGCGCCGCCGCCGCGTGGCGAAGCTCTTGATGCCCGGCGCGATGCAGGCGAGGTTCACGACATGCACCGGGCCCGGCATCCGTCACGCATCGTCGCGTGCGCGCTCCTTGTCGCATTCGCCTGGACGGCCCGCGCCCAGTCGGCGGACACGATCGAGCGGCGCGACCTCGCGCCTGGCGCCACCTACATCCAATTCGTGGACCGCTCGGTGCCACTCGTGATGCACCTCGTGCGGGTGGACCTTCGCCAGCCCGGCGTGGAACTCCGCGAACTGCACGGCCGCGGCGAGCTCCGCGGCCGCGAGCGCATCACCGGCATGCTGCGCCGCCCGCAGCCCGACGGCGCCACGGTGCTCGCCGCCGTCAACGGCGATTTCTTCGATCTCAAGACGGGCGAGAACGAGAACGAACAGGTCATCGGCGGCGAGTGGTGGAAGGGGCTCAAGGTCACCGACTCGCCGTACGACGCCTGGGACAACGTCCACGTGCAGTTCGGCATCGACGCGAACGGCCGGCCGCTCATGGCCCGCTTCATCTTCGACGGACGCGCCGTCGGGCGGGCCGGCGTCACGCCCCTTATCGCGCTGAACTTCAATCCGTCCGGCAAGCCCGAAGGCACCGCGCTCTTCACGCCGCGCTTCGGCGCCACGACGCCGCGCGACACGAGCCGTCATACGGTGGAGGCAACGATGATCGCCGCCGGCCGGCGCGGCGACACGCTCCTTTACGTGCGGCGCGGTCCCGTCGCGACGGAGTCGGGCTCGGCGATTCCGCCGAACGGCGCGGTGCTCGCCGCCTACGGGCCGGGCTCGCGCCACGACGAAGTGCGGGCG
>Ga0316628_100002383_pt1 | contig 13909 bp, 11 predicted proteins | sample OWC_Aug_M2_C1_D5_FD_207648 | JGI IMG/M metagenome (GOLD analysis project Ga0316628, IMG submission 207648) | Wetland soil microbial communities from Old Woman Creek delta, Ohio, United States - OWC_Aug_M2_C1_D5_C | ecosystem: Environmental > Terrestrial > Soil > Wetlands | place: USA: Ohio... | reverse complement strand
CCGGAACCCAGGGTGGTCTTGATTTTCCCGCCGACGGAACCGTTATTGATGTTCGTGTCGTATTTCTTCTCGGGGAGACCGCCGATCCCCGCGCCCGGGAATTCCCAATAGGTGCCCACTCCTCCGAACTTCGCCGGCTTGAAGGACACCGGAACCCAGACGAGTTCCAAGTCCGTCTTATCCGCCAATCCATAGATCGCGCGAGCCATGGGGAGTCCCTGGCGGATATCCTGCCAATCTTCCAGGATGTAGTGCCAGCTGAGGTCAAGCGGGTTGATGATATCCGCCAGGCGCAATCCGTCGGACTCCCCCCAGACCACCTGCTGTTTCCCTAACCGGAGAAACAGGGGGCCCTGGCGGATGTCCACGTACAACTCCCTGATTTCGTTATTAAGCCTCTGATCGTCCACCACTGCTTGTGGAAACTTGTCCTGCCCCTTGAAGTCGAAGGAGGCGTCGTAGTCTCCACGCCAGCGGCTGTACACCTTCAGGTTCGGGTTGACCGTGTAGGTGCCTTCCAACTGGAGAAACGACTTGGAAAGCTCCACATCGCCGCTTTTGAACTGGTCTCCCCCCAATCCCCCTTTGGGATTCTCCGTGCGCACCGCGGTGATGTTGCGCACGTACCCTTTCAATTCGAAGTTTCCATCCAGCAGCGTGTACGCTTGGGAATTCCCCCAACCGAGAACCACCATCGCAGATGCCAACACCAAAGAACCCAACCTCCCACGACCTTCCATTCCGCCCCCCTTTCCCCTCTTATTTTCCGGTCCCTTTACATCACTCTTGGCTGGAATATTGAATATCCGCACAACCACAATAGCCAAAAGCAACTACACGTATAGATCAAGAAAACATCGCCACAGTACTTCCGACGATTAACCCAAACTTACATGGAATAAATATCGTTTTTATCGATCGCAATCACCCATAGACAAAGTTCTTCTACATTGGATAAAGACCATTATCCAATGCCGGGAGATGAAAATGCCTCACGGCTTAATACAACTGCATTTCATACGACACCTTAAAGCAAACCCGGTGCCAAGAAAAAACACCTCCGGATCTACCGAAAAAAGCTATGGTATATATAACTATGTTTAAAAATATAACGCCGGGGCAATTGCGTTGCGGTGGAAATGGATCGTGAGGGCGCAGATTTCAACAACAGATTGAACGATTCTCTTACAGCTGTATTGTACGATGTCGTATTCCGTAAAGTAGCCGGATGGATGCTGCGGTGGCCTTGTTTTCTCCTTCATCCGTTTGGATAATCGCCTGAACGGATAGAACAATTTGTTATATGTTCAAGCGTCCTTCGGATACCGTGTAAAAGAGTTGCAGAATTATCGACCGGTAAGGTGAAACAAGGGAAATTCCGGAAGGATCCACTGGCGGGGAGAAGTATCCCGCCAGAGAGTCGATCACCTCATGCTTTGGTGTGCCTGCGGACGGGACGAAGCGGAGGGCGCGAACGTACTGGCACAAGATTCGTAACTATGTTTTATATCCTGACTTTGGAGTCCAGGCGCAGGGACCCGAGGAACGTTTCACGCACCCTCCAGCTCCAGCAAGGTACTCATGCCCATCCCGCCGCCGACGCACAATGTCGCCAGTCCGTATCGTTCGCCCCGCCGGCGCATCTCGTGGAGAAGACTCACAACGATGCGGATTCCCGTGCAACCGACCGGGTGGCCCATCCCGATCCCGCTCCCGTTCACGTTCACTGTATCGCGGTTCAATCCCAATCCTCGTTCACATGCGATATATTGGGCCGCGAACGCCTCGTTCAGCTCCACCAGCCCGATTTCCGACATGGCGATGCCGGCACGGGAGAGCAGCTTTTGCGTAGCGGGAACGGGACCGTACCCCATGATCTCCGGGGGCACACCGGCACTCGCCTGTGCGACGACGCGGACCAGGGGCGTCAGTCCCAGTTCCCTGGCTTTCGACCGGCTGGTCACCACCACGGCGGCCGCCCCGTCATTGATCCCCGATGAGTTCCCGGCGGTCACGGTTCCGCCCGTCTTGAAGGCAGGCCGCAGGGGGGATAAATCGTCCATCGTCAGGCCGAACCTTGGATGTTCGTCCGTCTCGATGATCGTCTCCCCCTTGCGGGACTCGATGACCACCGGCACGATCTCTTCCTTGAATTTCCCGCTCGATATTCCCCGTTCGGCGCACTGATGGCTCCGTAGAGCCACCTCGTCCTGTTCCTGCCGGGATATGGCGTACCTCTCCGCAAGGTTTTCCGCCGTTTCTCCCATGATCGTCTTCCTACCGACGAGTCCGCTGCCGGAGGAAAGAAGCTCCCAGATCACGTCCGTCATCTCCCCATGGGCGAGGCGCTGCCCCCAGCGGGCGCTCTTCAGGATGTAGGGGGCATTGCTCATCGATTCCACTCCCGCAACAAGAACCACATCCGCTTCCCCCGCGAGGATCTGCGTCCTTGCGGACGACAGCGCCTGCATGGAGGAAGAGCACTGCTTCTGGACCGTATACGCCGGCACCTCCACCGGGATGCCGATCGACAGGGCGGCCGTTCGCGCCGTGTTTCCCTCGTCGGGGCACTGGATGCAATCCCCGGCGATCACCTCGTCGACGGAAGACATCTCCACCCCGGCATTGTCGATCGCGGCCCGCATCGCCATCCCTGCCAACTGGTACGCCCGAAAATCCTTCAGGCCGCCTCCGAACTTCCCGATCGGCGTCCGGACCGCGCTGACGATGACCACATCCCTGTCGGTACCGTTCATTTCGTTTCTCTTCCTTGGAAGGAATTACGCGCTTTTCATTTCCTCAGCTCGGCAACGAGCTCGGGGACCGCCTTGAAGATGTCCCCCACCAGGCCATAGTCCGCAACCTGGAAGATCGGCGCCTCCTCGTCCTTGTTGATCGCGACGATCACCTTGCTATCCTTCATCCCCGCGAGGTGCTGGATCGCACCCGAGATCCCCAGCGCGATATAAAGCTCCGGGGCCACGATCTTTCCCGTCTGTCCCACCTGCCAGTCGTTCGGAGCCCATCCCGCGTCCACCGCCGCCCGCGACGCGCCGATCGCCGCTTTCAATTGGTCGGCGAGCTCTTCCACCATCCCGAAGTTCTCCCGGGCCTTGATCCCACGCCCCGCGGACACGACCACGCGAGCCTCCGTCAACTCGGGACGCGCCGACTTCGTTTCCCGCCGTGCCAGGAAGATCGTGCCCACGGCCTCCGCCGTCACGGACACAGGTTCGACCGAAGCCTTCGTCCCGTTCATCGGCGCCGGAACGAACGCCGTCTGACGCACCGTGAACAGCAGGGGATTGCCGGACATCGAGACCGTCCCGATGGCGTTCCCGGCATACATCGGGCGCTTTGCGCACAGCGCGCCCCCTTCGATTCCCAGACCCACGATGTCGCTCGCCAACGGGGCGTCCAGCAAACCCGACAACCGCGGCATGAAGTCTTTTCCAAACGTCGATGCAGGGGCGAGAACCGCCCCATACCCGAACCTTAGCGCCACCTCCGCGACCGCCGGTGCAAACGTCACGGCAAGGTACCTCCCGAATCCCGCTCCCTCCGCGACGAGGACCTTCCGCACTCCACATCCGGATGCCGCCTCTGCAACAGCGGAGACACCGTTCCCGACCACCAGCGCGTCGACCTCGCCGCCGATCAGCCCGGACAGCGTCTTCGCCGCCGAGATCGCCGCCAGTGTGTTCTTCCTGAACATTCCCTCATGATGCTCGACGACTACCAGGATGTCCGCCATCGTCTTCTCCCTATATGACTTTCGCTTCGTTCCTGAGCTTCGACACCAATTCCAGGACGTCCGCCACCCGCCCGCCACCCACCCGCTGTTTCGGGGCCGCATACGAAAGGATCTTCACCCTCGGCGTCACGTCCACATCCAGCGATGCCGCCGCGACCACCCTGACTTCCTTTTTCTTCGCCTTCATGATCCCCGGCAAGGAGGCGTACCTCGGCTCGTTCAGGCGCAGATCCGCCGTCACGACCGCGGGAAGCGCGACCTCGATCATCTCGAGGCCCCCGTCCACTTCCCGTGTCACCGTCGCCTTCGTCAGATCAGCCGATAACTCGATCTTCGATGCGAACGTCGCCTGCGGCCAACCGAGGATCGCCGACAGGATCTGCCCCACCTGGGTGTTGTCATCGTCCACCGACTGCTTCCCGAGAAGAACAAGGTCCGGCTTCTCCGTCCCCACGACTTTCGACAGGAGCTTGCCGATCGCGAGCGAATCCAGTACCGTCTCCGCCTTCACGAGGATCGCACGGTCCGCTCCCATCGCCAGGGCCGCGCGAAGCTGCTGCTCGCTCTCCTCGCCTCCGACGGTCACCACGACGACTTCGCCCCCGTGCTTCTCGCGGATCCGCAGACCCTCCTCCACGGCGATCTCGCAAAACGGGTTGACGATCACCTTGATGTTCTCCGACACGATCCCGCTCCCGTCGGCCTTGATCTTCACCTTCTCATCCGGATTCGGTACGGGCTTGATCGATACCAGGATCTTCACGGCAAACCTCCTTTCCAAAAGACCGCAGAATCAGAAATGGATGGCACGTCCATACGCATCAAGAACGGATTCCAGCATCGTTTCGGAGAGCGTCGGGTGGGGGAAAATGGTCTGGGCGAACTCTGCCTCGGTCGTCTCGAGCGTCTTGGCGATCGCGAAGCCCTGGATCATCTCCGTGACTTCGGAGCCGACCATATGCGCGCCGAGAATGTCACCCGTCTTCGAATCGAAAACGGTCTTGACGAAGCCCTCCTCCTCCCCCAAAGCGATCGCCTTGCCGTTTGCGGAAAAAGGAAAGCGGCCCACATGCACCGGGGATCCTTTTCCCCTGGCCTCCTGCTCCGTGAGTCCGAAACTGGCAACCTGCGGATAGCCGTAGACACAACTCGGGATGCGTCGTTTGTCGAGCGGACGCACCGCGTTGTTTCCGGCGATCCTTTCCGCGACGATCAGGCCCTCGCGGCTTGCCTTATGGGCGAGTAAAGGCGGACCTGCCACATCTCCGATGGCATAGATCCCGGGTTCCTCGGTGCGCAGCCACTCGTCCACGACGATCTGCGATTTGTTCACGCGGATGGAAGTCCCCTCGATTCCGATCCCCTCCACGTTCCCGGAGACCCCGGCTGCGACGACGACCCGATCCACGGCAAGTTCTGACGTTTTATCCCCGGACGACACGTCGACGCGGATTCCCCCCTTGCCCTTCGTCAGTGTCTCAACGGCGGCAGCGGTCAGAATCCTCAGTCCCTGCTTCTCGAGCGCATTCTTCATGAACTCCGAAATTTCCAGATCCTCCGACGGAAGGATGCGATCCAGCATCTCGACGACCGTGACCTCCACTCCAAAGGCGCTGTAGAAGGCGGCAAATTCGATTCCGATCGCTCCACCTCCGATGATGAGGAGCGACTTTGGCAGCGACTTGGGGACCATCGCATGCTTGTACGTCCAGATGAGCTTCCCGTCCGGTTCGATCCCCGGAATGAGCTTGGGCCGCGCGCCGGTGGCGATCAGGATATGGGGCGCCGCAAGGACGTCCACCGGTGTCCCGCCTCTTGATATCCGGACCTTTCCCGATCCCTCGAGACACCCGTGTCCATCGATAACCGACACTTTGTTCTTCTTGAGGAGGTACCTGACTCCGGCCTGGAGCCGATCGGCCACGGCCCGCGACCGATCGACAATGGCGGCGATGTCGAAGCCGATGGAACCGCTCGAAAGTCCATAGTCGGAAGCGCGTTTCATCTGGCGGAAGATATCGGCCGATCGGAGAAGCGCCTTCGTCGGTATGCAACCCCAATTCAGGCAGATTCCGCCGATATGCTCCCGCTCGACCAGCGCCGTGCGAATCCCGAGTTGTGCGGCACGTATCGCCGCAACGTAGCCCCCCGGGCCGCCGCCGATGATAATCAGGTCGTATGATTTACTTATCGTCATATGTAGAATCCAAGCAAAACCGATGCCATTCTCCTGCCCGGTGCTTTCTCCGGGAATCCGCCATCCATGACGGTTCAACGCCGGTTTGTTGTTTTTCTTCAGGACGCCAGCTGAGATTCGCCGATGGCCGTGCTCGATCGAAGGCCGGACGCCTTCACGTCTTCAGCGCCGTATTCATGAGCAACCGCAACGGGTCCTCCAGGTACGCGATAACCCGGTTGAGGAATTCGAGACCTCCGACACCGTCGAAGACGCGGTGGTCGCAAGCAAGTACTAGCCCCATCTCGTGGCGAAGGGACGGCTGGCCGTTCGCGTCGGGACGGAAGACCTGCCTCACGCTTCCGATCCCCAGGATGGAGGAATGACCCGGGTTGATGATCGGGGTCAGATAAGTGACGTTGAACATCCCCGCATTGGATACCGATATCGCGCCGCCGACGTTGTCGTCCGCATCGAGGCGGCCCACCCGCGCCTTTTTGACGAGCAGTATCGATTCCCGCGCGACGGTATCCAGACTCGCCCTGCCGGCATCCCGCAGGATCGGGACGAATAATCCGCCCGGTGTGTGAACCGCAATGCCGACGTCGGTGCTTGAAAACGAAAGATACCGACCGTCGACCCAGATTCGATTCGCCCGGGGAAGTTCAAGCAACGCGCGGCCGACGGCGGCGACGACCACGTGGTTGATCGTGACGTGAGGGTAATCGGGCGTGGCGTTCAACGATTTCCGAAGGTTCAAGGTTCCCGATATTTCCGCCTCGGCCGCCAGGTAGAAATGAGGAACCTCCTGTTTCACCGCGGTGAGACGTCGGGCGATCGCCGCTTCTGTTCGACTCGCCGGCACATACGACCCAAGGTCCGCAGGCGGAGTCGCCTTTGCCTTCGGCGCTTCAGCCGTACGAATCCGTACCGGCCTACTGCCTATCGCCTCGACGTCCGCAAGCTTGATCCTCCCCGACGGACCCGTTCCGCGGACCTCGCCGAGTTCGATGCCGTGCTCCCTGGCGTATCGCCGCGCGAGCGGCGTGCTCCGGACCCGCGACTCGATGGCGATGCCTTCCCGTGCCGCAACCGCCGCGGTGGGCGGGACAGGATCCGATAGGCGTTCCTCCGGCACCGGGGGAACCGGTTGCGTTGCGGCAGGAGAGGTCTTTCCCGATCCTTTCTCCGCATCCGCGTTCGACTTCCAGCGGGCAATCACGGAACCCACGGGAGCCAGGCCACCATTGTCCACCAGGATTTCGAGCAGGACTCCCGGAGACTCCGCTTCGATTTCGTACGCGATCTTTTCCGTTTCCACGACCACCAGGACGTCTCCCTGGGCGAACGCCTGTCCGGGGGATTTCATCCATTCGGCGATGACTCCCTCCTTCATGGTAAGCCCGAGTTTCGGCATCAACAGGTCGCGGGACATCCCAACTCCTTCCGTCAGGCCGTGACCTTGAGGATTCCGGCCGTCACGGCGTCGACGCCCGGCGTGTACTGCTCTTCCAGGGACTTTGCGAATGGAACGGGCATGAATGGCGCCCCTACCCGGACGACCGGGGCGTCCAGTTCGTCGAACAGGTCCTCCCCGATCCGGGCCGAGATCTCGGCCCCGACCCCGAACTCGAGGACCGCCTCGTGGACGATCACGACGCGGTGCGTCCTGGAGACGGAGGAGAACACCATCTCCTTGTCCCACGGCTGGATCGATCGAAGGTCGACGACTTCCACATCGATCCCATTCCCCGCGAGATCCTGCGTGGCCGCAAGCACGGTGTGGACCGAGGCGCCGTACGTGACGACGGTGACATCCCGCCCGGGCCTCGCCACGCGGCCGCTGCCGATGGAACAAGCGGCGCTGCCGGTATCCAGCTCGCCCGCCATGGAATACATGGCCTTGTTCTCGACGAAGACCACCGGGTCCGGATCGGCAAGAGCCGCCTTGAACAGGCCGTACGCGTCCGAGGGCGTACTTGGACAGACGACCTTCAGGCCCGGTACGTGGGCTACCCATGCCTCGAGGCATTGGGAATGCTGCGCCCCCGCGCTGAGCCCGCCGCCATGCGGCGTGCGCACGACGATCGGGATGGAGCATTGCCCCCCGAACATGAAGCGGGCCTTCGCGGCCTGGTTCGCCAGCGCATCCAGCGCGAGCGTGATGAAATCCATGAACATGACTTCCACGATCGGCTTGAGACCCCCCATCGCCGCCCCGATGGCGGCGCCGACGATCGCCGCTTCCGAGATCGGCGTGTCGAACACCCGCTCCGGTCCGAATTTCTGCAGGAGGCCGCGCGTGACCTTGAACGGCCCGTCGGCGGCCCCGACATCCTCCCCGAGGAGGATGACCGACGGGTCCTTCTCCATGCACTCCGCGATTGCCTGGTTGATCGCCCTGCCGAACCGCGTCTCCGCCATTCCCTACGCCTCCCGCACGGCGGTGTAGACTCCCCGCAAGGCATCCTGGAAATCGGGCGGGGGGTCGTCTTTCGCCTGTCGCACGGCATCCTCCACCTTGAGGGCCACGCGTTCCTCTATCGCCGACAGTTCGGCTTCCCCTTTCGTGAAGGCCCGCATCACCTCCGCCGCCCGGGCGATGGGATCGTTCCCCTCCGAGCCGGGCAATTCCGCCGGATCCCTGTATTTCTGGGGATCGCCTTCATAATGTCCCCGCAACCGAAGGGTCACGCACTCCAGGACGAACGGCCTGCCGCCGTTCCGGATGCTTGCCACGGCCGCCTCCGCCGCCTTCGATACCGCCGCCACGTCGTTGCCGTCGACCTGGGCATGCTCCAGCCCGAAGGCCTCCGCGAGCTTCCCGAGATCCGCGCCGAAATGCCTGGAGGACGGAGAGAATTCCGCCCACTTGTTGTTCTCGCAGACGAACAGCAGGGGCAATCCCCACAAGGAGGAAATATTCAACGACTCATGGAACACTCCCTCGGCCCTGGCGCCGTCACCGAAGATCGCGACCGCGATCTTTCCGGTACGGCGAAGCCGGTGGGCAAGGGCATTGCCGAGGGCGATGGATATCCCTCCCCCGACGATCCCGTTGGCCCCAAGGATGCCGACCGACATGTCCGCGACATGCATCGATCCGCCCCGGCCGCCGCAGACCCCGCCGGCCCGTCCCATGATCTCCTTGAAGAAGCCGGCCAGGTCGGTACCCTTCGCGATGACGTGACCATGGCCCCGGTGCGTGCTGGTGATCGTGTCTTCCGGGGTGAGCGCGGACATGATGCCCGCCGGTACGGCTTCCTGGCCGATGCAAAGATGGACCGAGCCGGGGATCTGTCCGTCGGCGAACAACTTCCCGACCTGCAGCTCCGTACGACGGATCAACACCATCATCTCGTACAACGAGACGAACCGGTCCTTCGAAAGCCTCGCCTTTTTTGCGGTCAATGCATCACCAGCCCGCCGTCCACCAGCAGCGTCTGTCCCGTGATGAAATCGGCATGTTCGGAGACGAAGAAGACGGCGGCGCCGACCAGGTCCTTGGGCACTTCACTCCGCTTGATGCATTGCATGGCGACCACGGATTCGGTCATGCCGGCGGTCTCGGCCGCCAGCTTCTGGCTCGCCTCCGACATGGTGAAGCCGGGAGCGATGCTGTTGACGTTGATCCCCTGGTCCCCCAACTCCCGGGCAAGCGCCCTCGTCATCGAGATGACGGCGCCCTTGCTGGCGACGTACGGCAGGAAGTAGGCAAATCCCAGGTGGAAACTTACCGATGAAATATTCAGGATCTTTCCCTTGCCCTGTTTCGCCATGTGGGGAACGACCGACTTCATGCAGAGCCACGTCCCCCGGACATTGACCGAAAAGACCCGGTCCCATTCCTCCACCGTCCATTGGGTGAACGGCTGCAGGGGCAAGCCGAAGTAGACCGCCGCATTGTTCAGGAGGATATCGATCCTGCCGTAGGCTTCGATGACCGTTTTCACCATCGCGGCGACCTCGGTCTCGCTGCTGACGTCCGTGCGGACCGCCAACGCTTCCCCGCCGTTTTTCCGGATCTCCGCAGCCACTTTCACGGCATTTTCATGATTGATATCCGCCACGACGACCTTCGCGCCCTCCCGGGACAAACCGAGCGCCAACTCCTTGCCGATTCCCTGGCCGGATCCGGTGACGATCGCGACCTTCTCCTTCAGTATCATTTCCCCGACTCCTTCAAGAAGTGTTGTTTATTCAAAATGTCGCTCTTCAACCATCTATAAAAACAATTTGAACAATTTCACGGTCAGTATCTTCCCGAACAACTTGAACACGTCCTTCCTCTCGAGAAGGATCACGTACTCCCAACCGACGGGGGGGGCTATCTTCCCGGTGATCGCCAGGCATCTCCCCCTGGAGCCGTTGAGCCCCGACAGCAGGCGCTCTCTCGCCGGGGGCGGCATGGTTTCCAACGCCTCTTCCAGCGTACGGACGGTTGCCACGTCGAATTCCAGGCTGAGGTTCTCTTTTCCCAAACCCCTCGACCACATCTTCATGAAGATACCTCTCGAAGTCGTCGTAAAATGTCGATCGTCAGGCTACAAACCCCTTCTTGATCGCTTCCTCGATATATTTCGGGGTTTCCCAGGCCGGTTTCACTCCCAGGTCCCTCGCGATCGCATTCGCCGCGCCGTACCCGGAGCCCAGCAGGACCATCCCCCCGGGGAACACGCTTGCGCCGCCGAGATAATACCCGTCGATCGGGGTCTTGTACTGGGAGCACAGGTCGTTCGGCCGGAAATATCCCATCTGGGTGCTCTGGTACTCCCCGTGCTTGATGGAGCCCTTTTTCATGTTGGGGAACTTCATCTCGATGTAGGTCGGCGGATAGATGAAATTGCGGACGGCGACCGCGTTCACCATGTTCGGCGCGTATTCATTGAGCAGATCTTTCATATCGGCGGCGTACCGGCCCTTCTCCTTCTCCCAGTCTCCGCTTTTCAGGGTATACGGAACGATCGCTTCCAGGCGAACCACGTGCAGCGGGATTCCGGCCGCCTGCCACTCGGGAAGGAATTTCGCGACGACCGTCGGGGACTGGGACCGGTCATGCCGGGTCGTCGTCGTCACGTGCCCCCAATGCGGAAGGCCTCCCTCCTTCGCGAGGTCGTACTTGGCGACGACCTCTTCGAGGGTCTCCACCCCCATGACCTGGACAAGGGCCTGTCCGGATTCCGGATCGGCGGCTTCCGCGGTAAAGACCGGCTCCGTCTTCGTCACCAGGTTCAGGCTGAAATGGCTGACCTCCTCCCACTGCCACCCCTTTGCCGCATCGGCCATTCCCGGGGATAAGGCGTTCAACTCCTTCTCGCCGATGAATCGCAGGAACGACTGCTCCGGGTCGACCGTGCTCAAGACGGCCTTCGCCCGGAATTCGAGGCCCTTCGTCGTCCGTATCCCGACGGCCTTCCGGTTCTCGATGATGACGTTTTCCACGTCGACCGTTTCGATGACCTCGCCGCCGTTGGCGATATAGGACTTGAGGATCGCGGACGGCAACCGGTGGCTTCCGCCGCGGATCAACGAGGAGTTCAGCATGCGGCAGATGTACAGGGGGACCAGGTACCCCACGCCGGTCGTATTGGGATTGATGCCCCACATGCTCGTCAGGTAGAGGAGCAGCGCCTTCAACGCCTCCGTCTCGAAGCCGCACTCCTCGATGATCTCGCGCGGGGATTTCTCCGAGATCTCCAGGATCTTCTGTCCCAACGGCTTGTCGTTCAACATGGTCAGCAGTTCCAGCGGGGGGATCGCCGGCCGGTACGTCTGCGGGACGAGGCATTCGTCGCACATCTCCTCGAATTCCGAATACACCTTCCGGTAGACTGCGGCATCCTTCGCCGAATATCTCGCGATGGAAGCGACGCTTTTCTCCACGTCGTTATGAAGGCTCAGGGACCTTCCGTCCTTCAGGAGGATGGACACCGCCGGCTGCGGGGTGATGTACGTGCACCCCCACTTTTCCAGTTCCAGGTCCGCGTATCCGGGGGCGACATCCATCATCATCATGTACGTGGCGTGCGTGTTGATCCGGCAGCCCGACACGTCCTCGGTCATCACGGCGCCTCCCGTCTCCCATCGGCGCTCCGTGATGAGAACCTTCGCACCGGCCTTCGCGAGATAGGCGCCGGCCGTCAGGCCGTTTATTCCTCCCCCGATCACGATCACATCGTAGGATGTATTCTCCACGCTCCCTGCCTCCCCGTTCGTGATGGCGCTGAATCCGTACTAAAATCCACCCACCTTGAAGTTCAACCCGTTCCGCTTGCAGTAATCGATGTACGGCTCCATCGCCCGCGTCCCGGTCCACCACGGCTGGTTCCGCACCCCGAGGTCCGACGCCACGGTGTCCGCGCAGACATACGCGCCCATCATCCAGGTTCCCCTGGTGATGTTCACTTCCGTGATGTAGAGGTTCTTTATCGGCGTTCGCGGGGACCCGCAACCGGCGAACGGCCGGTTGGCGCCCCACTGGTTGTTGTTGAGCCCGCCCCCGCTCCAGGTGCCCATCAGCATGCTCTGGTTCCGCCTCGTGATGTCCAGCGGGGTGTGCACGTACCGCTCAACCTTTGCCGTCTTGAGGTTCGGGGCGTACTCGGCCAGCTTGTCCTCGACCCGGTCCGCGTACTCCTCCCGGATCCGGTCCCAGTCCTCCGGGCCGTTGAACCTCCGGTTCCCCCACCGCCGGAGGTTGTACGGGACATCCGTCCAGATGAGGAGCGTGTGCATCCCGGGAGGAGCCTGCGTAGGATCAAGCGACGTGGGACGAAAACAGCCGCTGAACGCGATGGGGGGATCCGGCAACTCGCCCATGACGATGCACCGTTGCAGCCGCGCCGTGTCGATCTCCGTCTCGACGCTGAAGGTGTTCATGTAGATTTCCTTCTCGATCATCGGGTCGACATGCTTGTTGGTCCAATCGAAGGAGTTGAAGCGAAGGGGTTCGCTCAAGACGTAATAGTTGGTGAACAGCACCTGCGCCTCGTAATCGTAGTTCTGCGCGGCCATCGCGACCTCCGGCGGCAGGTGCTCCGCCCCGACCATCCAGAGGAACGTGGGCACCACCGTCAAGTCGCTGATGACCGCCTTGGTCGCCATGATCTTCCGGTTCGGGTACACGGAATGCTCGGACAGGAGAACCCCCTTGGCCGCGCCGTTCTCGACGATGATCTTGTCCACCGGGCAACTCTGGAAAACTTCCCCTCCGTAGTGGATGAGCGCCCGATACACCGTGTGGGTCAGCAGGTGGCTTCCGCCCTTCGCCGTGCTCAGCATGGAGACCGCCGGGCCCGTGAACATCGCCATGATCACGCCCATGGGGCCGATCGTCTTCAGCCAGGGATCGGCTCCCATCGACACCGTGAGGGAGAGCAGCCCCACCTTGATCCGCTCGTCGGTGAACAGCAGGTCGACCAGGTGGTACCCCGTCATCTCCGTCCAGCCGGGAGGCATATGGGGGCATCCCCCCAGGATCGTGAGGGCCTTCGTGAACGACTCCGGGCTCGGTTTCCGGTAGAACAGTTCATTCATGAAATCAATGAGGCGATCGTCCTTGCCGAAGTAGTTGCAGATGTCCCGGAACGTCTCCGCATCCTTCGGGCTGAGCGACTTCCACGCGTGATAGGTCTTCTCGGTGTCGTAGTTGTGGATGCACAGCGCCGTGCCGTCCAGGAACGAGTACATGAACCCCCAGCCGCCCATCTTCGGTTCATAGCCGAACCGTTCCAGTTCCAGGTGCTCGTAGGCGGGGGAGACCCACGGGAGTAACGCCGTGGCCTGGAGATTACACTTGACCCCGGGCCGCATGACCTCTTCGGTGTCGCAGTGCGTTCCGACCTCGTTTCGCGCCTCGAACACCGCGACGCTGAGGCCGCATTTCGCAAGGTAGGCGGCGCTTGCCAGCCCTTGAAGACCCCCACCCACCACGACCACATCATAGGAATCCTTCATACGTCCTCCATCGAATCATAATG
>Ga0316628_100002382_pt1 | contig 13912 bp, 12 predicted proteins | sample OWC_Aug_M2_C1_D5_FD_207648 | JGI IMG/M metagenome (GOLD analysis project Ga0316628, IMG submission 207648) | Wetland soil microbial communities from Old Woman Creek delta, Ohio, United States - OWC_Aug_M2_C1_D5_C | ecosystem: Environmental > Terrestrial > Soil > Wetlands | place: USA: Ohio... | reverse complement strand
GAGCGCTGCCGCACCGTGTCGGCTCCGGCGTTCATCAACGGCCCATCCAGCCGCCGTCGACGACCAGGACGTGCCCGTGCACGTAGTCGGAGGCGCGGGAGGCGAGGAAGACGGCGGTGCCGACGAGATCCACGGGCTCGCCCCAGCGGCCGGCCGGGATCCGTTCGAGGATCTGGCGACTGCGCTCGGGGTCGGCGCGCAGGGCGGCCGTGTTGTTCGTGCTCATGTAGCCGGGCGCAATCGCGTTCACGTTGACCCCCCGCCCAGCCCACTCGTTCGCGAGGGCCCTCGTGATCGCCGCCACCCCCGACTTCGCCGCGGCGTAGGCGGGCACACGGATCCCGCCCTGGAAGGAAAGGAGCGAGGCGACGTTGATGATCTTGCCGTGACCGGCCGCGAGCATCAGCCGGCCAGCCTCGCGGCAGAGCCGGAAGACGCTTCCCAGGTTGACGTCGAGAACGTGGTCCCAGTCCTCGTCGGAGGTCTCTTCGGCGGGCGCGCGCCGGATCGTTCCGGCGTTGTTGACGAGGACGTGGACGCCCCCGAGCGCCGCCACGGCTTCCGACACGAGCCTGCCGGGCGTGGCGGGATGGGACAGGTCTCCCGCGATTGCCGCGGTTCGAACACCGGCCGCGCGAATCGCCGCGCAGGTCGCGTCGCAGTCGGCGGGCTTCACCTCACCGTGGACGACGACATTCGCGCCGGCCCTGGCGAGGCCGATGGCGATGGCGGCGCCGAGGCCTCCCGAAGCGCCGGTGACGAGGGCCGTCCGGCCGGCAAGTGAGAAGAGATCGAGCCCGTTCGTGTGCATGATGACCTCATTCCGCGGGCTCGAGCCCGCGGCCGAGCGCGCCGAGCTCGAGTCCCAGATACTCTCTGGCATTGAAGAAGGAGATCGCCTCGACGAGGCGACCCAGCATTGCCCTGTCGTCCGGAACGAGCCCTCTCCTGACGTCGTGACCCAGAAGGTTGCAGAGGAGACGGCGAAAGTAGTCGTGCCGGGGGTAGGACAGGAAGCTGCGGGAGTCGGTCACCATGCCGACGAACCGCGAGAAGAGGCCGATGCTCGAGAGAGCGCGCATCTGGGCCTCCATCCCGTCCATCTGATCGAGGAACCACCACGCCGCGCCGTATTGCATCTTGCCCGGTACGGAGCCGTCCTGGAAGTTGCCGACCATCGTCGCGAACACCTCGTTGTCGGCGGGGTTCAGGTTGTACAGGATGGTCTTGGCGAGCTGCTCCGTGCTGTCCAGACGGTCGAGAAAGCACGCCAGGGACCGGGCCTGCGGGAAGTCACCGATGGAGTCCAACCCACTGTCGGCCCCGAGGGAGCGGCGCAAGCGCGTGTTGTTGTCGCGGAGCGCCCCCAGGTGGAACTGTTGCACCCACCCGCAAGCGTGGTCGAGGAGCGCGAGCCGATGGAGGAGCGCCGACCGGAAGCCGCACGCCTCCCCTGATTCGAGGGTCTTCCCTCTCCGGAGACGGTTGAAAACCCTCGAAGCCTCCTCGTCCGTCCAAGGCACCGCGTCGATCTGCTCGACACCATGGTCCGAAATGCGACAACCGGCCTCGTGGAAGAATGCATGCCGCACCTCGAGAGCCTCCAGCAGAGATGCGAAGGTGTCGATGGAGAGCGCCGCGGCCTCCTGCAGACGGTCCACCCAGGCGTTCCAGGCCTGCGGATCGTCCGTCGCCAGGACCGCGTCGGGTCGGAACGTGGGAACCACGCGCGTTTCCGGATCCTCCCGCTCGGCCAGCGCGGCGTGGTGCACCAGCGAGTCGGTCGGGTCGTCAGTGGTGCAGACGACGGCCACCCGGAATTGCCGGAGGAGCCCCTGGGCCGAGAACGCGGGTTCGGCGAGCCGCGCGTTGCAGGAGTCGAAGATGTCGCGCGCGGTCCGCGCATCGAGGAGCTCGTTGATGCCGAATGGGCGCCTGAGCTCCATGTGCGTCCAGTGGTAGAGCGGGTTGCGGAGGGTGGATGGGACGGTCTTCGCCCAGGCCTCGAACTTCTCCCAATCCGACGCGTCCCCGGTGCAGAGCCGCTCCGGGACGCCGTTGGCGCGCATCGCCCTCCACTTGTAGTGATCACCGTTCAGCCAAATCTCGGTGATCGAGCGGAAGCGGTGGTCCTCGGCGATCTGCTTGACGGGCAGGTGGCAGTGGTAGTCGATGATCGGCAGGTGCTCCGCGTGGTCGTGATAGAGCCGGGCGGCGACGTCCGTTTCCAGCATGAAGTCGTCATGAATGAAGGGTCTCATTTAGCAGCACGCTCCTCCCGCGTGCGGCGGGTCGGGGTCGACCGCCGCTCGCTGGCCACCGCCCGGCGGGCCTGCTCGAGATGCTCGGCCATCTCGTCCCTGGCCCGCTCGATGTCCCGCGCCCGGATCGCCCGGTAGATCCGGCGGTGCATTTCGGCGGAATCCTTGAGGCTGGTGGAGTGGACCACGGTCTCCCGCCGCGTCTCCCAGACGAGCTGTGCGAGCGTGTCGATGAGCGTGGCCAGGACCGGGTTGCCCGAGGCAGCCGCCACCGCGCGGTGAAACTGGACATCGCGGAGCAGGTACTCCTGCGGATCCTCGATTGCCGCGAACATGCCCGCGACCGCATCCGCCATGGCGGCCATCTGTTCCGGTCCGGCGTTCGCCGCCGCGAGACCGGTGGCCCCGACTTCGAGGATGGTGCGCGCCTCGAACATCTCGTCTTGAGTGAAGCCGTGGAGGGCCGCGAGAAAGCGGAGAGGGCCCTCCCCGAGCCGTGGAGGGCCCGCGACGATGTAGGTTCCTGAGCCCTGGCGCGCCTGGACCACGCCCATCGCCTGGAGTGAACGAATGCCCGAGCGCAGGGATGCTCGGCTCACCCCGACCTGATCGGCGAGGTCGCGCTCGGCAGGGAGCCGGTCGCCGGGCTTCAGGCGGCCGGCCTCGATCAGCTCGAGCACGTGCGCCAGGATCCTGCCACCGACCGTATTGTCAGTGGAACGGCCGCCAGAGGTCTTACCTTTCATCGGCATGCCCTCGTAAGTGGTCTGCGAAGTGATACCACCCCATTCCGACCCGTGTCAAGCAGGAGCCCGCTTGAAATCAGTACGGCAGTATACTTCCCGGGTGAGCTCAAGTAGAATCCAGACCCGTGAGCTGCATGGTATGCTGTGGTCAGAAAGCGAGAGTGGTTGACCACTTTGTCAGGGCCACGGAGACCAGATGATGCTCAAGCTCAAGAATGAGTCGCAGTGTCGCTGGGACCTCGTCAGCCTCGGCGAGGTGATGCTGAGGCTGGATCCCGACGAAGGCCGCATTCACACGACCCGGAAGTTCTCCGTGTGGGAGGGAGGCGGCGAGTACAACGTCGCGCGGGGGCTGCGCCGCTGCTTCGCGAAGCGCACGGCCGTGCTCACGGCGCTCGCCGACAACCCCGTCGGGCGGCTCGTCGAGGACCTGATCCTCCAGGGTGGGGTCGACCTTTCCCTCGTGCGGTGGGTTCCCTACGACGGCGTCGGGCGGGCGGCCCGGAACGGGTTGAACTTCACGGAACGCGGATTCGGACCGCGAGCCGCGGTCGGCTGCTCGGACCGCGGGCACACCGCCGTCTCGCAGCTGCTTCCCCGTGACTTCGACTGGGAAGCCATCTTCGGGCGCCACGGCGCCCGCTGGCTGCACTCCGGCGGGATCTTCTGCGCGCTCGGTGAATCGACGCCCGCCGTGGCTCGCGCCGCCTTCGATGCCGCCAGGAGCCACGGGACCATTGTCTCGTACGACCTCAACTACCGCGATTCGCTCTGGCGTTCGAGCGGCGGCCAGGCCAGAGCGCAGGAGGTCAACCGCGCGTTGATGGGATCGGTCGACGTCCTGTTCGGGAACGAAGAGGACTTTTCCGCGGCGCTCGGGTTTGCGGTCGAGGGGACCGACCCCGGCCTTGAAGACCTGCCGACGGCGGGCTTCCGCCGGATGATCGAGAAGGTCATCGAGGCCTTTCCGAACATCACGGCCGTTGCCACGACGTTGCGGACCGCCCGGAGCGCGAGCACGAACGGCTGGGGAGCCATCTGCTCCTTCGCGGGCGAGTTCTTCGAGGTCCCGCAGACCGACATCGACATCTGCGACCGTGTGGGCGGCGGCGATTCGTTCGCCTCGGGCTTCATCTGCGGCCTTTTGGAGGACCGAGGTCCGGAGTGGGCGCTTCGATGCGGCGTGGCTCACGGCGCCCTCGCCATGTCCACCCCCGGCGACACCTCCATGGCGACACGCTCGGAGGTCGAGCGACGCATGAAGGGTTCAAGCGCGAGGATCGAGCGATGACCCGCCAGAACACCGTCGAGAGGATCGAGAGGCTCGGACTCGTCCCGGTCGTGCGGGCGCCCTCGGCGGACATGGCGCTACGTGCGGCGCGCGCCGTCTACGCCGGTGGGATCGACGTCCTCGAGATCACCATGACGGTCCCCGACGCTCTCGACGTATTGCGACAGCTCGCCACCGAGCTGGGTGATCGCGTGGCTCTCGGCGCGGGCACCGTTCTCGATGCCGAGACCGCCCGGGCGTGCATCGCGGCGGGTGCCCAGTTCATCGTGGCCCCCGGGCTCGACCTCGACACGATCCGCGCGGCGCACGAGCTCGACAGGCCGGTGATGCCGGGTGCGCTCACGCCAACCGAGGTCATCACGGCGTGGAAGGCCGGCGCCGACATGGTCAAGATCTTCCCCTGCTCGGCGGTCGGAGGCGCCTCGTATCTCCGTGCCCTCAAGGCACCTCTGCCCCAGGTGAAGCTGGTGCCCACCGGTGGCGTCGATCGCCACACGGCGGCGGGCTACATTCGCGCCGGGGCCGCCGCGCTCGGGGTCGGCACCGCACTCATCGACCTGAAGACCTTGCAGAAAGAGGGTGACGAGACGCTGCGGGCCCGCGCCCGAGAGCTGGTCGAGATCGTGCGAGCCACGCGCGCGGAGCTCGAGGCCCCATAGATGAGGTACCCGGGGATTCGCCGCCGACTCGCCGGCCTCTTGGTTGCTGTGAGCCTTGCACCGGCGTGCGCCGGCGGCCGAGGGGCCCTGGTCGGTCGCGGCGTCTCGGGGCGCGCTCCCGGCGAACGGGCGAACCTCGTGGTCGCCCGCGACGGAAGCGGAGACTTCCGGACGATCCAGGAAGCCCTCGACGCCCTTCCGGCCGATGCGCCAGGCACCCGGATCGTCCTCCTCCGCAACGGCACGTACAGGGAGAAGGTCTTCATCACCAAGAGCAGACTGGCCCTCGTCGGGGAGGACCGCGAGCGGACACGCATCGTCTTCTCCGAGCTGCGATCCGAGTGGCGCAAGACCCATCCGGACGACTGGGGCGCGGCGGTCGTCAACGTGGCCAACGGCGTCGAGGATCTCGTTCTCGCAAACCTCACGATTCACAACGACTACGGGAGCCGTGGCGGGAGCCACGACCACCAGTTCGCGGTGCGCAGCGGGAAGGAGACCACCCGCATCTCGGTTCTTCATGCCAATATCATCGCGGACGGGGGAGACACGATCTCGCTGTGGAACACCGAATCCGGGATGTACTACCACGCCAGCTCCACGTTCGAGGGCTACGTGGACTTCTTCTGCCCGCGAGGGTGGAGCTATGCCACGGACAGCCGGTTCTTCAGCCGCAGCCCCACCGCCAGCATCTGGCACGACGGCAGCACCGACGCGGACCAGAAGCTGGTGATCCGGAGCTCCAGATTCGACGGCATCCCCGGATTCGCCCTCGGGCGCAACACTCGCGACGGACAGTTCTACCTCCTCGACTGCACGTTCTCGGCCACCATGGCCGATCGTCCCATCTACCTCGCGCGCGAGCCGGAGACGTTCCGTTGGGGCCTTCGTGCCTACTTCTCGGGCTGCCGGCGCGATGGCGGTGACTTCCCATGGTTTGCCGACAACCTGCACCAGGCCAAGGGCGCCCCGCGGCCCGAGGAGATCGACGCGCGCTGGACGTTCGGGGGGCGGTGGGATCCCGAGGCGACTCTGCCGGCGGTCCTGCCGTTCGCGAGCATCCCGGTGCCGCGGGACGGCGCTCGCGCCGTCCCATCGGAGGTAGGCTCGCTCCGGTGGATCGGTGCGCGAAACGCCATCGCCTACGACGTCCGATTCGGTCGCACGAACCCGCCTCCGGTCGTCGCTCGCGTCGACGCCACCAGGTACGAGTTCGGCCCGTTGGTGCCGGACGCGGTATATTTCTGGCGCGTTGATGCTGTGACGCCCGCGGGAACCGTCAAGGGTTTCGTCTGGCGGTTCGTGACCGGCGGGCGGGAGGGCGGGAACGGAAGCAATACCTCGAGGGCAGAGCGGTAAGGGGCACGATCATGCAAGACGAGACTGTGGTTGAGCACCCTGTGAAGCCAGACGCAGCCGAGAACGTGGTCGCCTACGTCCGTGACCTGATCAGCAGCGGAAAATTCAAGCCCGGCGACCGGATGCCGGCCGAGAGGGAGCTGGCGGTTCAGATCGGCGTCAGCCGGCCGAGTGTCCGCGCCGGGCTCCAGGCGCTGGCGGCAATGGGAGTCGTGGAGTCGCGGCGGGGCTCTGGGACCTACATCAGCACCGGGCCCCCGGTCCTGTCGAGCGGCCCCCTTCAGCTCCTCGCGATCCTCCACGGTATCCCGCGGGCCGAGATCTACGAGGCGCGCCGAATCCTCGAGGTCCGTACGGCGCGGCTTGCCGCGGAACGCGCCGCGGGAGAGGCACTCGCCGAGATCTCGGAGGAGGTGATGGGGATGTTCGCCTCCACCGATGACGCACAGGCGTTCCTCCTCCACGACATCCGATTCCACCGTGCGGTGGCGCACGCATCGGGCAACCTCGTCCTGTCGGCTCTGGTGGAAATGGTCTCCGCCATCTTCTACGAGCAGCGCAAGGAGACGGCGAGCCGAGACCGCGACCTCCGGATCTCGGCCGAGCAGCATCGGCGAATCTACCAGGCGGTCCGCGACCGGGATCCCGACGCTGCCGAGCGGGAGATGGACGCCCACCTCGAGGCCGCACTCCAGAGGCAGGAGATGGAGGAAGGCAGCCCGTTTCCGGCTGCGCCGAAGGAACCTGCCGCGAAACGGAAGCAGAACAGCTGAGCGCTTCGGCGCGACGGGTATTCCATCGTGAGGGGAGAGACGGCATGAACGTGAAGCATTTCGGTATCGTCGGCCTGGGCGTCATGGGGCGCAACCTGGCCCTCAACATCGCGCGGCACGGCTTCCCGATCGTGGGGTTCGACCTGGATGCTCAGAAGCGCGCGAGCGCGAACGATGCCCTCGCGAAGGAGGGTTCCGCCGCCGTGGGCTCGCTCGCGGAGCTCGTCGCGGCGTTGCAGCCTCCTCGCCGGATCATTCTGTTGGTCCCAGCGGGATCCCCGGTCGACCAGGTCGTGGACCAACTCAGTCCGTTGCTCTCGCCGGGCGACGTCGTCATCGACGGGGGGAACTCGAATTTCCACGACACGAGCCGGCGGCAGGAGGCGCTGCAGAAGGTAGGTCTGCACTTCCTCGGGACGGGCGTCAGCGGCGGGGAAGCCGGCGCCCTTGCAGGACCGGCAATCATGCCGGGGGGCTCCAGGGAAGCCTACGCGCTCGTGGAGGATGCCCTGACGGCGATCGCGGCCAGGAGCGACGAGGGGCCCTGCTGCGCCTACATCGGGTCCGGCGCCTCGGGGCACTTCGTCAAGATGGTCCACAACGGCATCGAGTACGCGATCATGCAGCTGATCGGCGAGGCGTACGCCCTGCTCGGCGCGTCCGGTCGCCTGTCAGCTCCGGCGCAGGCCAAGGTCTTCGCCGGCTGGAACCAGGGCGAGCTCGCCTCGTACCTCATCGAGATCACGGCCACGGTCCTGGCCAAGGTGGACGACGAGACGGGCAAGGCACTGGTGGACCTGATCCTCGACACCGCGGGCCAGAAGGGAACGGGCAAGTGGACGTCGCAGACCGCCTCGGACCTCGGCATCGCGGTGCCGGCGATCGACGCTGCGCTCCACGGCCGGATGCTCTCCGCGCTCAAGAGCGAGCGCGTGGCGGCAGCGGCAATCCTGGGCCGGGGAGGGCACGCGAAGTCGCTGCGTTCTCAGCAGCCGGAGGCCCTCGTCGACCTCACCCGGGATGCCCTCCGCCTCGCGATCCTCGCTGCGTACGCGCAGGGCTTCGCACTGATGCGTGAGGGTTCGAAGGAGTATCGTTACGCGCTCGACCTCGCGGAGATCGCCCGCGTGTGGAAGGGCGGCTGCATCATCCGAGCCCGCGTGCTCAACGCGATCCGCGCCGCCCTCCTCGCCGACCCCGCCCTGACCAACCTCCTGCTCGCGCCCTCGTTCGCCCCCCTCGTGCGGACCCTCGAGGCCGCCCTGCGGGAGGTCGTCATCGAGTGTGTCCATGCCGGAATCCCGTGTCCTGCGTTCTCGGCGACGCTCGCCTACATCGACTGCCTGCGCAGCGAGAGGTTGCCTGCGAACCTCCTCCAAGCTCAGCGCGACTACTTCGGCGCCCACACGTACAAGAGGATCGACAAGCCGGCGGACCAGTCGTTCCACACCATCTGGTGAATCCCCGCGTTCAGGGTCCGTCCGGGAGACGCGGCATTTCTCGGGCCGCGGTCCCCTGTCTGTCAGTGGCCAGCCGAATCGAGCCAGCCGTGGGAGCGCATCCACTCCTCCAGACGCTTCGGCCACTCCGAGGTCGGGCCGAGGCCGGGCTTCGTGCCGAAGCCGTGCGGCCCCTTCTCGTAGAGGTGCATCTCGGCGGGGACGCCTGCGCGCCGTAGCGCCTGGAAGAAGAGCAGGCTGTTCTCGAGCGGCACGGAGGTGTCTTCGCCGGTGTGGACGAGGAACGTGGGTGGGGTGTCCCGGCTCACCCGGTTCTCGACGGAAAGGCGCTCGACAAGGGCCGATGAGGGAGCCTCGCCGATCAGGTTCTTCCGCGACAACGCGTGGGTGAACGGCGCGGTCATCGTGATCACCGGGTAGAGGAGCGCAAGAAAGTCGGGGCGCGCACTGATGGCGTCCAGTTCGGCTCCGGTCCGGCCCTCGGGCGTGTCGAAGAGCGTGCCCGCGCAGGCCGCAAGGTGGCCGCCGGCGGAGGACCCCAGCACCCCGATCCTGTCGGGCCGCACCCCCAGCTCATTCGCCCGCGAGCGGACGATCCGGACCGCACGCAGCACGTCACGGAGCGGCGCCGGGTGCCCGTACTCCACAAGGCGGTACTTGAGGATGAACGCGGAGACTCCGAGCGCGTTGAGCCGCTTGACGAGCTCGCTGCCCTCCTTCGAGACGGCGAGGCGCCCGTAGCTCCCACCCGGACAGATGATGACGGCGGTCCCCACCGCGGTTTCCGTGGGCGCCGGAAAGGCGGTCAGGGTGGGAATCTGGACGTTGTAGACGCGCCCGTCCTCGATGCGCTCCACGCCGCCATCAGGCCGGGCGCCCGGAACGCCGTCGGGCCAGAGAGGGATCACCTTCCCCTCATCGGCGAGGGTTGTCGAAGCCCAGAGCCCTGGCAGGAGGAAGAGGAATCCACACGCGCTCGCGAAGCTCCGAAGGCACACCCGCCGCCTCGCCTGCGTGCCGCACACCTCCGGGATCGTGGTCTCCATGAACCCCCTCAGGTCCGTGCCTCCTTGTTCTCTTCCAGCGGTGTGAAGTGCGGGGCGAGCAGGTGGTGGATCGCGAACGCGATGAGGTACGCCGAAGCGCAGATCGCGAACAGGATCCCGTACCCCTGGTTCGCCGGGAGGCGGTCGAGCAGCCAGCCGGAGAACCACGGGAACAGGATGCCCCCGACCGAGCCCGCCATGCCGCCGATGCCGACGATCGTCCCGACGTCCTTCTTCGCGAACATGTCGGACACCGTCGTGAAAAGGTTCGCCGACCACGCCTGGTGAGCGGAGCCGGCGAGGCCGATGAGGAGGACCGCCGGCCAGTCGCCGACGCTCGTCGCCCCGAGGATGGGCAGGACGCACAGGGCGTAGAGGAACATCCCGGTCTTGCGGGCACGCGTCACGCTGAAACCATGCTTGGTGAGAAAGCCGGTGAGCCATCCCCCGATGATGGACAGGACCGTCACGATCGCGTAGATCGTCACGAGGTGGACCCAGCTGTGCTTGATGTCGAGGCCACGGGTCTTCTTGAAGTAGTCCGGAAGCCAGATGAGGAAGAACCACCAGACCGGGTCGGTCATGAACTTCGCGACGATGAACGACCACGTCTGGCGGAGGCGCAGAGCCTTCCCCCACCCCATCGGCTCGCCCCCGGGTCCCGTCTCATCCCGGTCGCTCAGGATGTGGGCGAGCTCGGCCTTTGAAACTCGTTTCTGCTTCTCGGGGACGTCGTAGAACGGGATCCACAGTAAGAGCCAGAGAAACCCGATAGCGCCGGCGCAGATGAAGGCCGCCCGCCAACCGTAGGCCAGCGCGATCGCGGGAATGACGGCCGGGGCAATGATCGCGCCCACGTTGGTCCCCGAATTGAACAGTGCAGTGGCGAACGCGCGCTCCCTCTTGGGGAACCAGAGCGCCACCGCCTTGATCGCCGACGGGAAGTTCCCCCCTTCGGCAAACCCGAGGCCCAGCCGGGCGACGAAAAACCCCCGCACCGATCCGACCGCCGCGTGGCCTATCGCCGCGAGGCTCCAGAGCGCGAGCGACACGGCGTAGCCGATCTTGGTCCCGAAGCGGTCGACGAACCAGCCGAACGCCAGGAGCCCGACGGCGTAGGCGCCCTGGAACGCCGCGTTCACCATTCCGAACTGCTCGTTCGTCCAGCCCAGCTCGGCATCGAGCAGCTCCTTGATGAGCGCAAGGATCTGACGGTCGATGTAGTTGATCGTCGTGGCGAGGAAGAGCAGCGAGCAGATGACCCAGCGATAGCGGCTCACTAGGGAGCCGGCATGCGTTTCGACGGCGCCAGTGGACATCGGGTGTCCCCCTTCTTTCCATCCGCCAGGTTCAGGAAACGAGATCTCTCTCGAAGGCAGCGTAGTCCACGAAGGCCGCCAGCCGCTCGCGCGCCCTGGCTACCCGGACAGCGTCCGCCAGGCCCGTCGTCTCGGCGAGGAAGAGGATGTAGCTCGCGACGCCCCGGGCGTAGGACAGCCGCGCCTCGTCGCTGATGGCGTAGAACCGGGCCCTCTGAGCGTAGCCCTGGGGACCGTGATCTCCGAGCCGCCGCTGGGAGCCGGCCCCCGCCAGCACGTACAGGAAGTTGTACTCGAACCAGAACATGTGCTCGGGCGAGCGCGGCAACGCCGCCAGGACCGACCGGAGCGCTTCTGGGCTTTCGAAGACCGCGGTACCGTCGCGCTTCTCGTGGGCCAGCGCGTGCCGGATGAACTCGCGCGCCATCCGCTGGCGGGTCGTGTCGCCGGCAAACGCTCCTTCGACGGCCAGCTCACGGGTGAAGTCGTACCAGTCGCGCCAGAGCGCCTGATCGCCCTGATCTCGCGAGCGGGCCAGGGCAACGCCCATCTCGTACGTGTAGCGGCCGGACGTCTTGATCTCGAGGTTCCGCCCCGTCACGTCGCCGACGACACCGTAGTTCTCCGCCGACTTGCCGCTGCCCGAGTGAAACCCGATGGAGACCCCGAAGCCCTGTGCCACCCGGTAGAGAGCGTCCACCGTGCGGCGCAGCTCGCCGTTGTCGGGGTACGGGAAGTTCTTCTGGAAACCGATTGCCGGCGCCACGTAATGGATCTCGACGCCGAGAGCTTCCGCCATCGCCAGGCAAAGCGCCAGCGTTTCGGGCGTCGTGCGCCCGGGCAGCTCGTCGATCGACAGCTCCCGGAAGTACCGGCGGCCCACCTCCTCGGTGAACAGTTCCCGGCGGACCCTCGCGTACGCCTCGTCGCGCCTCACGAGCTTACGCATGGCCGGCAGGAGGTACGTGAACAGGCGCATGGACTGTGTCTGGTCGAGCGCGAGACCGAGGGGCGCGACGCGCGCCACGACTCGCCGGAACAGCCCCGCCTCGCCAAGCGCCGCGAAGGCCCGCTCGAGCGCCGGCGGGTCCTCGATCGGCTTGTGAAGCGCAAGCTCCGGCGAGAGATCGAAGGTGATGTAGCTCGCGAAGGCGCAGCCGCGGGTGAGCTCCTCCTCAATGGTGTCGAACCGTCCGCCGATCGGCTGGTGGTCGGCGTTGAAACCCCACGGGATCCGCTGCCTGTGGAAGCCGATCTTCAGGAACGCGAGGACGCTCGCGTGGCTCATTCCCTCCACCGACTGCCCCTGGTGCCCCTCGGGCACCGATCCGCCGATGAACGGGAACGGCACCTGCGCCAGGCGGCCCTCGAGCATCGCGTCCACGTCGTAAACGAGCTCCCGCGGGATCGAGTTCTGGTTCGCCGTGAGCGAGAGGCCGAGCTTCTGCATCACCCAGGCCACCGCCGGCCAGTGGAGCGTCGTGAAGCGCGCACCGATCCCCAGGCTCGATCGGATGAGGGTCCCACGCGCTACGGGAAATGCCGTGCTGCCCGGGTCGTGGCTCTGAACGGTGTTCTTGAGCGCGGCCAGGCCGTCCCATCGCAGGGGCAGGAGTTGCAGGCCCCCGCCCAGCGGGACCACGCCGGCGACCGGCAGCGCATCGGTTCCGTCCACGAGGAGCCCGGCGTCACCGGTCGCGCGGTCCTCGACCACGAAGAAACGCCAGCGGCCGAGGTCGAGCTCGGAGTCCGGAAAGAAGTCGAGGGCAGCCGCCGCCACCCGGACACCCTCGCCCCGGGGTCTGCTCCGTCCCACCCGGACGAGGTCCTGCAGAGCGGCCAGCGCCGCGCGCGCGCCCGCCTCCAGCGCCGGAGGGTCGAGGCAGAGGTCCGGAGAGATCGCGGGGTTACTCCGGATCCGGATCCCGTTGGCCAGCAGGAAGTCGTTGATCGCCTTTGTGTTCTTCATCCTCGCCCTCCCCTTGCCTCTGCGATCCGCCCTCCCAGGGCACCCGGGGGCAGGAACGCATCCCATCCCCGGGTCCCAGCTGGTCGGTCCACTTCTTTGTCGTCACCTGCATAGTGCATACCACTTTTATTCTTGCACACCCGGCCTGCGGCGGTGGCCAAGGCCCGCCCGGCCCGGTCAGATGCTCATCGCGTTGAAGCCGCCGTCGATGACGAGCTCGGTGCCCGTGATGAACGACCCCGCCCGGTCGGAGGCGAGGAGGAGCGTCGCGCCGACCAGCTCACGGGCCTCTCCGAACCGCCCCATCGGCGTGTGCCCCATGATCGATGCGACCCGTTCCTCGGTGAGGACCTTCCGGTTCTGCTCGGCTGGGAAGAAGCCCGGCACGAGGGCGTTCACGCGGATGCCGAGCGATGCCCATTCCCGCGCGAGGTTCTTCGTGAGGTTGTGGACGGCGGCCTTCGAGATCGAGTAGGTGAACACCCGCGAGAGCGGGGTCAGGCCGGACATCGAGCCCATGTTGATGATGCTGGCGCCGACGCCCTCGCTCCTGGCCCGTTCGACGAAGTACCGCCCGAACACCTGGCAGGCGAGGAAGACGGTCTTTACGTTGACCGTCATGATCTGGTCGAACTCCTCCTCGGGGATCTCCAGGAACGGCCTCGCCGAGTTGATTCCCGCCCCGTTCACGAGGATGTCCACCCGCCCTTGCTTCCGCACGACCTCGGCGAGCAGCGCCTCGAGACTTTCCTTCTTGGTGGCCTCGCACAGCACGAACGAGACCGTCCCGCCCGCCTTCGCGATCCTCTCGACCCGGCCCCGCCCCTTGTCCGCATCACGATCGGCCAAAACGACGTTGGCCCCTGCCACCGCAAGCCCCTCGGCCATGGCGCCGCAGAGCTCCCCCGCGCCCCCCACAACGACGGCCACCTTGCCTGTGAGCTGGAAGAGATCGTTCATTGGCGTCGCTCCTGTCTCGGCTCACGTCTCAACTTTCCATACCGACCCGTCGCGCCATACTACAGTGTC
>Ga0316628_100002381_pt1 | contig 13917 bp, 14 predicted proteins | sample OWC_Aug_M2_C1_D5_FD_207648 | JGI IMG/M metagenome (GOLD analysis project Ga0316628, IMG submission 207648) | Wetland soil microbial communities from Old Woman Creek delta, Ohio, United States - OWC_Aug_M2_C1_D5_C | ecosystem: Environmental > Terrestrial > Soil > Wetlands | place: USA: Ohio... | reverse complement strand
CACCCGCTGCCGGCGCTCCTCCTTGACCTCGGCCGGGACTGGGTCGCCGAGCTCGGCGCCCGGGTTTTCCTCCTGCCAGGAGTAGGCGAAGACGCCCACGTGGTCGAAGCTCTCCAGGCGGACGAAATCGAGCAGCTCCTCGAGCTCGGCTTCGCCCTCGCCGGGAAAGCCGACGATGAAGGTCGTGCGCACGACGAGGTCCGGGACCGCTGCCCGGGCGCGGTCCACCAGGGCGGCATGCAGGCGGGCGTCGCCCCCGCGGCGCATCGCCTGCAGGACCCTGCGGCTGGCGTGCTGGAACGGCAGGTCCAGATACGAGACGAAGCGAGCGCTCGACGCCATGAGCTCGAACAGGCCTTCGTCGAGGGTCGTCGGGTAGGCGTACAGGCTGCGGATCCAGGGGATCCCGGTCTCCTCCAGCAGGCGCTCCACCAGCCGGCGCAGCCCGCCCTCGAGACCGATGTCCTGGCCGTAGCGGGTCGTGTCCTGGGCGACCAGCACCAGCTCGCCGACCCCCTTCGCCTCGAGCGCCCGCGCCTCGGCCACCAGGTCGTCGAGCGGGCGCGAGCGGAAGCGCCCCCTCATCCTCGGGATGAGGCAGAACGCGCACGGGTTGTCGCAGCCCTCGGCGACCTTGAGGTAGGCGTAGCCGGGGGTGGAGACCAGGCGCGGTTCGCCATGGCCGTAGAGGCGGATCGCCGCCCGCTGGTCGGGGATGCGGCCGTTGCGCTCCCCGCGCACCGCCGCCACGACGCCCTCCAGCTCGTCGAGCCCCACGAAGGCGTCGATCTCCGGGATCTCCTGGAGCAGCTCCGCTGCGTACGCTTGCGCCATGCAGCCGGACACGACCAGGCGCCTCACCCGGCCGCGGCGCTTGGCCTCGGCCACCTCGAGGATGGCGTCGATCGACTCCTTCTTGGCATCGACGATGAAGCCGCAGGTGTTGACCACCACCACCTCGGCCTGCTCCGGATCAGGGGTGACGGCGAAGCCGGCCCGCACCAGGCGCCCGAGCATGACCTCGCCGTCGACCACGTTCTTGGCGCAGCCGAGGCCGATCATCCCGACCCGCACCGTGCGCCCGGGAGCGTCCGCATTTCGCTCCAGCCTGTCGGCTTCCCCCACACGACCTCCAGGAGCGGGATTCTACCATCCGGCCGACGAACGCCCTGCCCGCCTTCACCACAGCCAACGTATGGTCTCTTCCGTGTATTCGGGACGCGCGCACGGCTCCACGTCCCGGGACGCGACAATCCCATGCCTGTGGCCGCCACGCGAATCACTGGCTTGCGCCGCCTAACAACGTGATACTGTGGTGCCAGGCACCATTGGTGAGTGGCACCTTTGCGAGGGAGACTACGGTACGGTGACGGACCAGGCTGACGTGTCGCCGGACTCGTAGTCGTCAGCGAAGAGGGGGCAGATCGGGTAGGGCCCGGAGCTCACCACCGCACCCCACTGGCCGAGGTTGTCGACCGCGCACAGGTGGAGGTACCAGACCCAGTCCCCGAGCTCGAACGTGGTCAGCGCGGTCTCCCCCTCCTCCAGGTCCTTGACCTGAACGCCGCCAGCGGTCTGGAAGTATCCCCCCGCATACAGCGCCGGGCCCAAGCCGTCGTCGAACACGGCGAGGGCAAAAACCTCGTTGTCATGGTCTCCCATGCCCGTACCTGAGGGGCCGCTGAGAGCCGACCAGGTCTCCCCGTCCCACCTGGCGATCCCGTTCACCACCACGTCGTTCGCAGCCTCGAAGTAGCCGCCGACGTAGAGATTCGGGCCGGTGCCGTCGTCAAACACAGCCATCGACAGAACCTCGTTGTCCAGGTCCGTCACGTGAAAACCCGGCTGCCAACCACAGTCATCGCGTGTGGAGCTGCCCGCATGCTCCTCCGGCGGCCGCTGGGGCGCTCCCGCCTCGGCCCGGCGCGCGTGGACCCACAGCTTCGGATCGGAAACCAGGAACGCGTCGGCGGGAATCTCGAGCTCCACCACCTCGATCCCGGGCTCGAGCGGCTCACCGTCGACCACCAGCTCGCCGGGACCCGGTTGGCCGTCGCCGTCGAGGTCGACCCAGACCTCGAGCAACGCCCCCGCCGGACCGTCCCAGCGCACCGCCAGGCGCGGCTCCCCGCCTGGCTCGAGTGACCCGATCACGGTCGTGCTCAGCCGCCCGTTCTCCCCATTGCTCCAGGCCAGCCCGACGGCGCACGCCAGTGCGACCAGTGCCGCCGCCACCGCGCGCGCGGCGAGGCGCGGCGATTCCCCCGACGCGCACGCCACGGTTCGCGCCTCGACATACCTGCGCGTCCCCATGGGGACCTCCGAACCCGCACCCGGGTTCATTTGATTCGGGGTCCAGCAAAACCAGCATAGCGGCGCGAGGCCAGACGGACAACCGACGACTTCTGCGGACAATGGGCCTTGAGCCCGATTGTCGGCTGGAAGATGCCCCGTCCCCACTCGGCGCCATGCCCGAAGGGAAGGGCTCGAGGACTTGCGCAGCAAGTCCTACAGGTACTCGGCCACGGCCTCGGCCGCGCGGCGCGAGGCGCCGGGCTCACCCAGCCGCTCACGCACCCGGGCCAGCGCCGTCCTCTGCGCGGCCGCCTCACCGCCGAGCAGCTGGCGCGTTGTCGCTGCCAGCCGGTCGGCCCGCCACGCGCTCTGGATCAGCTCGGGCGCGGCCCGCTGGTCGGCAATCAGGTTGACCAGGCCCACGTGCGGCACCCGCACCAGCAGGCGGGCGAGCGTGTAGGAGAGCGCCTGCAGGCGGTAGCCGACGACCATCGGAACGTCGAGCAGGGCGCACTCCAGGGTGGCGGTGCCCGACGCGGTCCAGGCCAGGGCGGAGGCGGCCAGGGCGGGGCGGCGCTGGGGACCGGAGACGCGGCTCAGGCGAGGATCGGTCCCCACTTCGTGCAGCACCACGTCGATGGCCAGGCCGACTCCTGGCGCCTCGACCAGGACCGCCTCCTCGATCACCTCGGGAGCGAGCTGGCGCAGGGTCTGAACCATGGTCGGCAGGAGCTGGCGCACCTCCATGGACCGCGACCCGGGCAGCAGGGCGAGCCGCCTGGGCTTGACCGCGAGGCGATGCCCGGTCAAACCGGCCTGGTCCAGGTCGTCGACCAGGGGATGCCCGACGTAGCGCGCCGGGACCCGGTGCTCGGCGTAGAACGGGACCTCGAACGGCAGGAGGCAGAGCACCTCGCGCGCCACCCGTCGCACGGTCTTGACGCGCCCTTTGCGCCAGGCCCAGAGCTGGGGCGAGACGTAGAGGACGACCGGGATGCCGAGGGCCTGAAGCTGCGCCGCCAGGCGCAGGTTGAAGTCCGGCGAGTCGACCAGCACCGCGAGGCGCGGCTGGCGGCCGCGGCACTCGGAAACCAGCCGTCTGAGGATTCGCCGCACGCGCGGCAGCTCGCGCAGGACCTCGACCAGCCCCATCAGCGCGAGCTCGCTCGAGCGGTGCAGGCACTCGAGGCCGGCCGCCGCCAGCCCCTCCCCCCCGATCCCGAAGGCGTGCACGTCCGGCACCAACCGCCGCAGCTCTCTGAGCAGGTTGGCGGCGTGCATGTCGCCGGAAACCTCGCCGGCGACGATGAGGAGGCTGTGCGGCTGGTTCGCTTCGTGCTCTGCCATCGCGTGGCTCGTGCTCGACCTCGTCCGGATGATACCTGTCCCTTGCGCTCGGGTTCAGCCCGAGCTCGAACCGGTTGCTGTTGACGTTACCGGAAGGCCGGGTTTCGGCAACCTGAGCGGTAACGATAGCGGGCTCGGGCTCGGGAAGGGGCGGATCGATGGCGCGCGCGGTGCGCTACGGCGCGACGTACATCAGCCAGCCGCAAGCGATCCCGCCCAGCACCATGATCAGCAGGGTCTTCAGGAACAGTCGCCGCCGGGCCCGGGCCTCGTAGCGCCATAGATAGGCGAAGAAGACCGAGACCAGCAGGGCGTGCCAGACCAGCAACAGGAGATGGTCCACGGGATCAGTCCTTCTCGCCGCGGGTGATGTCCGAGACGTCGAGCATCACCAGCAGGTTCATGAGACCCGCGGTGTAGAGAAACGTGTTGCCGTACGAGAAGCCCGCAGCAGTCGGGCTGCCGCCGCCCTGGAGCTGGTACGGGAAGCTCGAGAGGGAGAGCAGGTCCAGCCCATTCAGCCAGATCAGCCGCACGAAGTAGAGAGCGCCGTTGCCGCAGCAGGCGATGGTCGCGAGCCAGGAGAACGGGCTCGCCTCGCGCGGCGTCCCGAGCTCGCCGTCGACCAGCACGCCGGTGACGAAGCTCGCCAGCACGACCAGGCCGAAGACCAGGGCGCGGTGTCGCTTGCCGAGCAGGAGATGGCCCAGCCCGGGCACAAGCCAGGCGGCGATGAGGAGCACGACGGGCGCCTTGCGACGCGCCGCCTGGCGGCTCTCCGCGGTACCGTCCTGCGGGACCTTCGTGCTCACCGCGTGCCCTCCTGCCGCGCCTGCTCGGCGAGGAAACGGTCCATCGTCGTTTCCAAGTCCTCCGGGATGACGCGGACGCCGCCGATCACGGTCATCTGGCTGGTGTCGCCCCGCCAGCGCGGGACGATGTGCAGGTGGAGGTGCTCCTCGATGCCGGCGCCCGCCGCCTCGCCGAGGTTGAACCCCACGTTGAACCCGTGCGGATCATACAGCATGCGCAGCACCCGGATCAGCGCCTGGGTGCCGAGCAGCATCTCGGTCAGCGTCGCCTGCTCGAGGGACTCGAGATCGCTGCAGTGCTTGATCGGGGCTACCATGCAGTGGCCCGTGGTATAGGGATAGCGATTGAGCAGCGCGAAGCTGCGCTGTCGTCGCCACAGGGTCAAGGTCGCACGATCGACCGCTGAGGCGTAGGCCTGACAGAAGATGCACTGGCTTCGATCCTGGGTGTCGACCGACGTCACGTAGGCAAACCTCCATGGCGCAAACAGCGACTTCACCTCGGTCTGGCTCCTCACCCCATGCCGGGCGAATCGACCGCGCTCCGTCGCTGGCGCGGCGGCGCATCACCAAGGGGCTGGTCGGATCCGAACCGTGCGATCCCGGTCTGCGTGCCCGCGAACGAGCCCCCTCTCAGCAGGTCGGGGACGACCCTCATTCCTGCTGCAAGAGCTCCTCTCGAAGGTGCTTGCCTGGCTTGAAGTAGGGGATCTTCTTGGGCGGGACGTGGACCTGCTCGCCCGTCTTGGGATTGCGACCAGTACGTTCGCCTCGCTTCCGGATCCGGAACGACCCGAAGCCGCGGAGCTCGACCTTCTCGTTGCGATGCAGTGCCGCCACGATCCCTTCCAACACGACCTGCACTACCTCGTCTGCGTGCTTCCTCGGCACGTCGGCGGTCTCTGCCACCAGCTCAACAAGGTCGGCCTTGGTCATCGTCATGCTCGTCATCTCCTTGCAGGAGGCACGGCCCCCGGACCCCTAACGCCCTCAGCCCTCCGCTGGCGAGCTGTCGGACTCGTGGTTGGGTTCGCTGGTTTCCTCGTCCGCACGTACGTCTTCCCGGTCTTCAGCCGCAGTCGTCTCGCCAACCGGTTCCTCGTCCGTCTCTGGCTCGGCCGCATCCTCGGCAGCACCCGACTCGGGCTCGTCCTCGGCGACCAGACCGCCGGCCCGCAGCGCCGCGGCCATGGCGGTCTCGGCCGGCTTCTCGCCCGCCCGACCACCGCCCCCTGCCGCCTCGTCCTCGGCGGCGCCGTCCTGTGACACGCCCTGCATCGAGAGGCCGATGCGGTTCTCGTTCCAGTCAATGCGCAGGATGCGGCAGCGCACCCGTTGCCCGGGCGCGAAGATCTCGGCCAGCGCGAGCCCGGACTCGCGGTCAATCTCGGAGATGTGGCAGAGGCCCTCGACCCCGGGCGACAGCTCCACGAAGACCCCGAAGTCGGTGATGTTGGTGACCGATCCGGCAACGATGTCGCCAACCCCGTGCGAGTTGGCGTACTCCTCCCACTCGTTGGGGAGGAGCTCCTTCATCGACAGCGAGATGCGCTGATTCACGAGGTCGATGGAGGTAATGACCGCCTGCACCTTCTGCCCCTTCTGCACGACCTCGCCGGGGTGACTGATGCGACGGGTCCAGGACATGTCGGAGATGTGCACCAGCCCGTCGACGCCCGGGATGATCTCGACGAAGGCGCCGAAGTCAGTCAGGTTGCGCACGACCCCTTCAACCTTGCTGCCCACGCGATAGCCGTCCGCGACCTGCTCCCAGGGGTTCGGCTCGGTGGCGCGAAGAGACAGCGACAGGCGACGCTTCTCGGTGTCGACCTCGGACACCACCACGTCCACCTCCTCGCCGACCTCGACGATCGAGCGCGGGTTCTTGACCTTCTTCGTCCACGACATCTCGCTGACGTGGATCAGGCCCTCGACGCCCTCCTCGAGGACGACGAAGGCGCCGTAGTCGACGATGCTCACGACCTTGCCGTGGACCCGCTTGCCGACCGGGTACTTCTCGGGGACGAGGATCCACGGGTCTTCAAAACGCTGCTTGTAGCCGAGCGAGACGCGCTCCTTGTCGCGGTCGAAGCGCAGGACCACGACCGTCACGTCGTCGCCGACCTTGAAGTACTCGCTGGGATGACCTACGCGGCCCCAGGAGATGTCGGTGATGTGGAGCAGGCCGTCGAGGCCGCCGAGGTCGACGAAGACGCCGTAGTCGGTGATGTTCTTCACCGTCCCCGTCACCAACCGACCCTCCTCCAGGTCGGCCATGGTCGCTTCCTTGACCTTGCCCTGCTCCTCTTCGAGCACGGCCTTGCGCGACAGGACCACGTTCGAACGCCGGCGGTCGAAGCTGATGATCCTGGCCTCGATCTCGGTGTCGATATAGTCCTCGAGCCGGCGGTTGGGACGCAGGTCGACCAGCGAGCCGGGCAGGAAGGCGCGGATCCCGATGTCGACCGCCAGGCCGCCCTTGACCCGCTCGAGCACCCGCCCCCGCACCGGCTCTCCGGCGCGGTACGCGTCCTCGATGGTTTTCCAGACTCTGAGCTTGGTGGCGCGGTCGCGGGACAGGCGCAGCCTGCCCTCCATCTCGTCGAGACGCTCGACGAAGACGTCGACGTCGTCGCCGACCTTGACCGTTACCTGGCCGCTGGCAGTGTCGGTGAACTCGGCGACCGGCACGCAGCCTTCACACTTGAACCCGATGTCCACGAGAACCTCGTCGGCGGTCACGGCGACCACGGTTCCCCGCACCACCTCTCCTTCCTTGAGAGTGTGGAGCGACGTCTCCATCAGCGCTTCCAGCGACAGCTGGTCCATGTCCTCCGGGTTCTTTCCCCCCCCGTTAGTGTTCGAATCCGTGACCAACTCGGTTCCTCCTCGCTAGGCACACTTCGACAGCGCACCTAGCTTCCATGATTTCCTGACCTTACGGCGTCCCCCCTCGGCTGTCAAGCACCCGCGAGCGAGACTCGCGACAGGCTCCAGGAGCGCGCTCAACCGACCTCGCCGCAGGCGTCCGCGGCGCGCGTGACGTCGCCGATTGGCGAGGCATCCACGCGCGGATCACGACCGGCCCTCCGGCTCGGCCCGCGCCCGCCGCAGCTCCTCTTGGAGCCGGTCCACGATCCGGTCGGGGAGCATCCCGGTGCTGTCCACGACCACGGCGCCTTCCGCCACCCTGAGCGGAGAGTCGGCACGGGTGGAGTCCCGCTGGTCGCGCAGCGCGAGCTGCCGCAGCACCTCCGCGAGGTCCGTGTCCACGCCCTGACGCACCAGGTCCTGATGTCGTCGCCGCGCGCGCTCTTCGGGGCTGGCGGTGAGAAAGACCTTGAGGTCCGCATCCGGGAAGACCACCGTCCCGATGTCACGTCCCTCCATCACCCCGCCGCGCGCCGCCGCCGCAGCGCGCTGCAACGGCACCAGAGCGTGGCGCACCGCGGTCAGGGTCGACACGGCCGAGGCCAGCTCCGAGCACGCCGGGGTCCTGATCTCCCGGCTCACATCCTCACCGTCGAGCAGGGCGACCACGCACTCGCCGTCGGCAACGATCTCGATGCGGTGCTCCCCGGCCATCTGCCCCACCCGCAGCGCCGCCTCGGCGTCGAAGGGCGGCGCGAGCCCGGCGCGGAGGGCCAGCAACCCGACCACGCGGTACATGGCGCCGGTGTCGAGGTAGGGCAAGCCGAGGCGCCTGGCCAACATCCGGGCCACGGTCGACTTGCCGGCGCCCGCAGGTCCATCGATCGCGACGACCACGGGACGGGCTTGGGAGAGGGAGAGCACGACGGTGAAACGCCTCAGGAGCCGTCATTGTACGGGAGAATCGCGGGGTGTAAAGGTGGTCCGCCCTTTGCGCCGGCGGACAACCGTCGTACATTCCGGGGCGTGGGACGCCGCGCAGCCCGCACCGCAGCCATGGACCGCCACCAGCTGCTGGCGGCCGAGCGCTCGCGCCTACGGACCTCGCCCTACGGCGCGATTCGAGTCGCGGTCGGCACCCCGGCCGGCTACCACGCTGGCATGTCCTCGCTCGCCTTCCAGTGGGTCGTCGAGCTCGCCTCCCGGGTGCCTGACGTGGGCCTCGAGCGGTTCTTCCCGGGCACTGGGCGCGCCGGCACCACCTTCGAGACCGGCACGGCTCTCGGCCAGCTCGACGTGCTCGCCTGGAGCTGCTCGTACGAGCCCGACGCGGTCGAGGTCCTGCGGACCCTCGATGAGGCCGGGATTCCCCGCCGCCGGCTGCAGCGCGACCACCCCCATCCCCTGCTCGTCGTGGGCGGGCCCCTGGCCACGCTCAACCCGTTGCCCCTGGCTCCGGTCATCGACGTGTTCTGCCTGGGCGCGGCCGAGCTGCTCTGGCCACCCTTGCTCGAGCTGGTGCGGTCCACCCCCGACCGCGGGCAGCTGCTGGAGGAGCTCGCGCGGCGCGAGGGGTACTTCGTGCCCGGCCTGCACACCGGCTCCGACGGGCGGCCGCTGCAGCGGCTGAGGCGCAGGGAGAAGCGCGAGCCGGAGATGGTCCAGCCGGAGATGATCCCGGCCAGCCACGTGGTCACCCCCCACACGGAGTACGCGGACCGGGTGCTGGTGGAGCTGTCCCGCGGCTGTCCCGAGCGCTGTCGCTACTGCTGGGCGGGCCACGCCAGCGGCCGGCTCCGCGGTTACCCGGCCGAGGGCATCCGGGCGCGCGTCCGCGAGGCCGGCGCGCTGAGCCGGCAGATCGGGTTCCTGGCCACCGCCGCTGGCGACCACCCCGACCTCCCGGCCCTGCTCGAGGAGTGCCGGCGTCTGGGGCTGGGGGCATCCCTGTCGTCGCTGCGCATCCCGTTCCTGACTCCGCAGATCCTGGAGCCGCTGGTCGCCTCCGGCGCCCGCTCGGTGACCATCGCCCCCGAGACCGGGAGCGATCGCCTGCGCGGGCGCCTGGCCAAGCCGATCACCAACCAGCAGATCCTCGCCGGGTTGGAGGTGGCGCAACGGTGCGGGATCGAGTCCGTCAAGATGTACTTCCTGCTCGGGATTCCGGAGGAGACCGACGACGACGTGCGGGACGTCGCGCGCCTGGTCCGCACGACCCGCGACCTGCTCGTCCGGGGTCGCGCGGGCCGGGTCACGGCGGCGGTCAACCTGCTCGTGCCCAAGCCCTACACGCCCTTCCACCGCCAGCCCATGCTCGGCCGCGGCGAGTGGCGGCGGCGCCTGGCCCTGGTCGAACGTGAGCTGTCCCGGGTCAGCCACGTGACCCTTCAGCACTCCTCGTGGCGTGAAGCCCTGTGGCAGGGCTACCTGGCCCGAGCCGACGCGGCTGGCTGCGAGCACCTCGAACGGGCCGCCGCCGGTACCAGCCTCGGGCGGCTGCTGACCGACCACCGGGCGGAGATCGAGGGCCTCGCCACCACCCGCCGCAGCGGCGAGCCGTGGTGGCACTTCATCGCCACGGCGCCGCAGCAGCCGTAACCCGTCCGGGCGAGCCCGAGCCAGGAATCGAGGTCGCGCGCCGGTCCAGTCGACCTAGGTCGCGCCCGGCGTCGGTCGCAGCATGCGCTGCGGCGCGGGCAGCGGCCGAGGTGGACGGGCCGTCTGGCGTTTGCCCGTCATGCTCCTCGGCGAGACGATCACCGGCACTTCGATCACCGGCTGGGCTTCCTCGGAGCAGGTGATGCGCAGCGAGCCATTGCGCGGCGTGGTGAGCGTCTTGGCATCGACGCCCGGGGCCAGGTCGAGGCGGATGTTGAGCACGTTCGCCGCCTCCGGGCTGAGGCTGGTGGCGGTGAAGAGCGCAGGGTCGGACACCGTGAGCTCGCGGATCTCGAAGGCCTTGCCCTGGTTGTGCCGGATGCGGACGATGGTGCTGCGTCCGGCCGGAGAATCCTCGGCGAAGTAGAGCTGGACCTTCTCGGGCGTGGCCTCGACGAGCCCCCGCACGCGCAGGTTTACCGGCAGCTCGAGGGTCCCGGCTTCGGGGTGGTTGGTCACCAGCTTGAGGATCTCCGTGGTGCTGACGCTCGCCGCATCGGGCTTCACCGTGACCTCGAGCCAGACGTCACCGTCCACGGCGCCGTGCTGCTCGCCCGCCTTGGCCGGCGTGGTCTTCGCCTGGATGAGCTGGGGGCTCGGGACCTCGACCCGAACCACCTCCAGCGGCTTGCCGTCGGAGCGGTGCAGCAGCACTCTCTCGGACTTCTGGGCTCCCTGGATAGCCGTCAGTACCACCCGCGGGCTCGGCTTGATCAGGATCGGCGAGCTGACCTCGAAGCCCAGTCGGAGAACGACGCGCTCCGCACCCGGGGAGTCAGTTTCGACTGTGATCGTCTTGGTGACCTTCCCGTTCTGGGTTGGCTTGGTTGTGACTTTTGCCGTGAGCTTTCCCGACCCACCTGCCGGGATGACCGAGACATGCTCGGCCACCGTGCACCCTCAAGAGGGCTTGGCACTGAGGATCTTGACCGGCACCTGCCCGTCGTTGTGGAAGACGAAGGTCCCGACGGCGTCACGTCCGGCCTGGATCATGCCGAGCTCGAGCTCGGTCTTCTCCACCCGCAGCGTGGGAGTGGCGACGGTCTCCGGCACAGGCGACGGCTCCTGAGCCACCGCCCAGCCGGCCGTGCCGACCACGGCCGCGAGCGCAACAGATCTGAGCGTCCTACCCAACATGCTGACCTCCCCAGGCGGCGAGGCGGCCCATGACAGCTCCGGCCTGCTCTGCCGGTCGGCGTGTCCAGGCGCTGCTCGGCGCCGGCAGGGATTCTACACGATATCCGGAACCGAGGGGCGTGCCGCGTCGACCTGACCGCGTCGCTGACGTTCTTCTGACTGCATGGCCGCCGCCAGCAACCGCGCAGGCGATTGCAGGTGGCTCGACCTCGGCGACCCTCAGGCGACCTTGTACTCGGCGAGGATGTTGCCCTGGAGGCCGACCACCAGGCAGGAGACAGGGACAGGGATCGTGCGCTGCGCCCTGGACGCTGCCTGCTGGGCCATGCGCACCAGGCCCGAGCAGCACGGCACCTCCATAACCATCACGGTCAGGCTGGAGATGCCGGCCTCGTCGATCATGCTCACCAGCTTCTGGAGGTAGACCTGCTGGTTCGAGTCAAGCTTGGGGCAGGCGATGGCCAGCGACCTCCCCTTGAGGAACCGGCTGTGAAAGCCGCCCACCGCGAAAGCCACGCAGTCTGCTGCCAGCAGCACGTCGGCGTTGGCGAAGTACGGCGCCGTGGGCGACAGCAGGTGCAGCTGGACCGGCCACTGGCGGAGCTGTGACGACTCCTGTCCTCCGCTCGCAGCCACGCCGGGGGGTGGGGCAAAGACCCGCGCCTGGGATCCGGGGCAGCCCGCGAAGTGGGCGGGCCCGGCGTGGCCCGCCGCCAGCGGCACCGACACAGGCATGGGCTTGACCGCCCGCTCGCGCGCGGCGAGGTGCTGTTCCACCGCTGCCTGGTCGAAGTCGGCGCTGTCCCGCCGGACGACGGTGATAGCGCCCTGCGGGCACTCGCCGAGGCACGCGCCGAGCCCGTCGCAGTAGGTCTCGCTGACCAGCCGCGCTTTGCCGTCGACCAGCGCGATGGCGCCCTCGGCGCAGGCCGTCACGCACAGGCCGCAGCCGTCGCACAGCTTCTGGTCGATCTCGATGATGTCGCGGACCGCCATGGCTCACTCCCCACCCTGGCTCGCGCTCAGCTCACGAAGCATGGTCAGCAGCATCTTGGCCGCCACCGGCGCGTGCAGCGCATGCGGCACGTGGGCCGGCATCACGACCATTTCCCCCGCTGCGACCGTCACCGCCTTGCCCCCGATCGTCAGCTCCAGCCTGCCCTCGACCACCTGCACCAGCGCGTCGAACGGCGCCGTGTGCTCGGACAGGCCCTGTCCCGCGTCGAACGCGAAGATCGTCACCGTGCCGCCGCTGGTGCGCGCCAGCTCGCGGCTCACGATCGCTCCAGCGGCTATATCCACCAGGTCGCAGACCGTCGCGCGCTCGCCCCCAGGCAGCCGCCCCGGATTTCCGTGATCGCACGTTACGTTGACCATCCCAACTCCCTTCTGTTCCACCGGACGGGCTCAAACGCCGACCGTTCCTCAATCATGCGCCAGGTTGTGCGGCCTCGCCTTGACCAACGTCAAGTGGGCGCTCCCCGAGCCAGTCTCGCGCGATCGCGCCTCACCACCGCTCCACGGAGCGGCCCTATGGTCGTTTGCGCCAGGGAAGGTACTGGAGGTAGGAGGTGGTGGCGCGGGCGAGGAGCTGCTCGAGAGCCCTCGCGTTGGGCTTGTCCTGACCGCGCACCGCCTCGAAGATGATCACGTCGGGCAGGTCCGGGGTGAACTCGCTGCGGGGGTGACGCTCGAGCCCGCGCAGGGGTGGTTGCGAGCTCTCCCCGTAGCTGCACGGCGCGACCTCGGAGAATCCGACCCCGCGCAGGAGGTGGTCGAGGATCTCGCGGTTGTACAGGAAGCGGTGCCCCCAGCCGTGGAACGCGCGGTTGAGCATGAACGCATCTTCGATCTTGCGCTCGAGGTCTTCGGCCGTCGGTCGATAGTGGGTCAGCACGACCCAGTCGAGGTTGGGCGTCGAGACCCGCATCACCCCGCCGGGCTGGAGGGAGGCGTAGCAGTTGAACAGGAAGCGTACGCCGTCGTCGAGCTCGAGGTGCTCAATGAAGTGCTCGCAGAAGATGAGCTCGACGTCCACGAAGGGGAAACCCTGGGTGACGTCGTGCACCAAGTCCACCCCGGGCAGGGCCTGGATGTCGATGTTGCACCAGCCCTGGAGGACCTGCTCCCCGCAACCCACGTGGAGACGGCGCGGTCGCTGCGCTGGCCGGTTCTCCCCGGAGCCTCGGCGTCGGCGAAGGAACACCATTCGGGCGAAGAGTCTAGTACAGGTTCGTGGGCCGAGGCACGCTCCGTTGCCCGACAACGTCATGCCGTGAGACTCTTTCGCCAGGGCGGCGCCGCTGTCGCCCGCTCCAGGCAAGCTCCTCGGCCCACGTGCCCGGGGTCGGAGATCGAAGCAGCGGTTTGGGAGACGGAATAGGTGTTCACCGTCGGCAATGCACGCTCGACGTCGCGGGCCATCCTCGCCGGCCTGGTGTTGGCGGCCGCGGCGGCGTGCGGCGAGGCGCCCTCCGACGAACCGCGCGCCATGCCCATGCGAGCGCCCGACCGACTCGGCGAGCTGCGGGACCGCCTCTTCACCTCGCGCGACCTGCTGCTGCTCGTCAGCCGCAACTGGTCCTTCGACCCGTCGATCCGGGCTACTCACTTCGCTGGCTTCGCTACTCTCGCCTGCCAGGTCAACCGGGTCCCGGTAGTGCAGCTCGAGATCACCCTGATCGCGGCCGCCGAGTCCCGCGGGCGCCAGGTTCGCGTGCTGTGGGACGACGTCGAGCTGCCGGCAAGCCCGGTAACCTTGAGCGATACCAGCACGGTGACGGTCGCCCGCGACCGT
>Ga0316628_100002380_pt1 | contig 13918 bp, 15 predicted proteins | sample OWC_Aug_M2_C1_D5_FD_207648 | JGI IMG/M metagenome (GOLD analysis project Ga0316628, IMG submission 207648) | Wetland soil microbial communities from Old Woman Creek delta, Ohio, United States - OWC_Aug_M2_C1_D5_C | ecosystem: Environmental > Terrestrial > Soil > Wetlands | place: USA: Ohio... | reverse complement strand
CAGGCCCCCCGCGCTCGCGCTGGCAGAGCCGGACGCTCGCTTGCATCGGGGGGCCCGCGCGCACTCCTCCCTCCTACCCGCGCGCGAATCACTGCAGGTAAAATCAAATCGGATCATCGCTGCGGGAGATCGCCGCAGAAAGCATCACCGCCGCGGCAGCAGGGAGAGCCATGGAACGTGTGAGGTTCGTCCTTCACAAGAACGCCACCGTCCTCGCGGTGGACGTGTCGCACTCGGGGGATCTCGAGGAGAACATCGCCGTACTCGCGAGGGCCATGAAGATCATCGGCTCCCGGCCGCCGAAGTCCATGCTCCTCCTCACGAACGTGACCGAAACTCCCTTCAACATCAAGGCCGTCGAGGAGATCAAGGCGTACGCGAAGTTCAACACCCCCTACGTCAAGGCGAGCGCCGTGGTGGGCGTGACGGGGATCAGGAAGGTTGTCCTGGACGCAATCATCAAGCTGACGGGGAGAACCATCGTCTCCTTCGAAACCGAGGAGGAGGCTCTCGACTGGCTCGCCGCGCAGTGAACGCCGTCGGTCCAGGCCGGGGGAGGCGGCTGCTCGCCCCCGTCGGAGCGCTTCCGGAGCCCGCCAGGGATGCGCGGAGGGCTCAGCGCGCCTTGTCGAGGATATCGTCGGCCCAGCTCATCGCCGCCATCGTCCCCGGGAGCCCGATCGTCGGCATGGCGAGCAGGACGGCTTGACGGATCTCTTCCTTCGTGACGCCGAGCTTGATGCACTTCCGCACGTGCGAGTGAAGGGCCCCTTCCAGGCGCGCACCGGTCGAGATCCCCAGCTTGACCAGGGCCCGGGTCTTGTCGTCGAGCGGGCCCGCGGCGTGCACGGCGGTGCCGAGCCGCTCGTACGCGTCCGCAACGGACGGAAAGTCCGTCCTCAACCGCTGGAATCGTTCCGGGATGTCAGGCATGAGAGCCTCCTCTCTACAAAACAGCGATGCGCGCCGGTGTGGCGCGCATCATTATCCCAGTTTCGCGATTCCTATGTACCTGCTCAGCACCCTTCCTTCTTTTTCTTCGTGCCGCCCGCGGAAGGCACGGCGGCGGAAGGCGCCGGGGCCGCAAGCTTCGGCATTTCGACCTTTTGGGCCGTGGCCTCGGGGGCGTTCCCGGTCTGCACCGAGCCTCCGAAGAACTTCGCGACCTGCGCCTTCCTCTCGAACTGTGCGGCTTCCTGAGGGGTCGCGTTCGGCGCGAGCCGTGGGAACAGGACCGCGTCCTTCCACTCCTCCAGTCCGCCCCGAAGAATGTAGACGCCGTTGTACCCCTTCGCCTTCAGCAGGAACCACGCCTGAGCGGAATGGATGCCACCATCCGAGTAGAGGACGATCTTCTCGTTCCGCTGCAGCCCATGATCCAGCAGTCCTTCCATCGGGACGAGCTCCGCCTGCGGAATATGGTACTCGCGGAAGGCCTCTTCGTTCCGCAGGTCGAGCAGGCGAAAGTCCACTCGTCCCTGGATGATCCAGTCGGCGAGCTCCCCGGAGCTGACGTGATCCACCTCGCTACCGACGATGACTGCCAGCTCCTTTGCACTGACCCTGGTTGACGTTCCGCCGTACGGGTCGCCGGCAAACACCGCGACCGCCCCGAGCACGATCGCAAGCAGCGCGAGGCGCCTGTTCAGAGAGAGCGAGCTCCATCGGAAAGGCATGGGATCACACTCCCTTCCGGGCGGCCATCTTCTTCTCGCCCCACTCCGCCGCCACGAACGCGCCGACGGCCATCAACACGACCGCAAGAACGATGACGCCGTACGGTACGCCCAGCAGCTTCGGCAGGGTGATCTGCCCCATTGGAGTGGAGTTGTAGAAGCCCTCGAGCAGCGGGAATAGCTCTCCGAACACGAAGATGCCGGCGAGGATCCCGGCGAGGAAGACCATCCCGTCGATCTTCCCGGTCGCCGCGGAGACGCACGAGGTTCCCGGACAGTACCCGCCGATGACGAACCCGACTCCGAGGACCAGTCCTCCGACGATCTGCGGGACTAGGTACGTCGGATTCAGGAACACGAGGGAAAGCTCCATGAAGCCGACGACGCTCAAGTAGTAGATCCCGAGCATCGCGGTGAGGATCGCCGTGAACATGACCTTCAGCACGGTCATGTCGGTGAAGTAGAACTGCGCCGCCAGCTTCCGTCCGCTTCCGAACCCGGCTCGCTCCAGGAAGAACCCGAAGCCGATGCCGATCACGAGGGCGAGGACGAGGCTGAACTCATCGTTAAAGTAGCCGAACTTGTAGAACGGTGCGCTCATAGCCACTGCCTCCTCATGAAGTAGGCGAACGCGTAGGCGCCAGCGAAGACGCACATCATGAACGCCCAGCTGCCGACGTTGAGAACGGCGCCGCCGGTGAGAGCCTGGCCGCTCGTACACCCGCGCGCGAGTTTCGCGCCGAACCCCATGAGGCCGCCGCCGATGAACGCGAACATCAGCCGCCTCCCGTTGGAGATCGACGGGCCCTTCTCGATGCCGCGCCGCACACGCCAGGCAAGCATCCCGGAGACGAACCCTCCGATGAACACTCCGATGACCTCGAACACGAGCCAGTCCTTGAAGGGGCTCGAGCTCCCGTCGCCCAGATACTCCGAGTAGAACGAGTTCGCGGCCGCGTGTGACGGAGCGACCTTTGCCACGGTCGCGCTGACGAACGTCGAGAATGCTCCCGATGCGCCCAGGCCGCGCCCCATGATGACGTACGCGGACAGGAGGACGAGCCCGAGGCCGACGCCCGCCAGGTACGGGTTCCAGTACGGCTGCGCCGTGCGCCGTGCCCGCTCGTCGACCCCTGACCGTGGGTCTTGTGTCGTGACTGCCCTTTCTGCCATAGAGCCTCCGGTAAACGCAGCTCAGAAGTGTGATGCGACTTTGGTCCAGTGGCTGGCCTGTCCCGCCAGCACGATGACGAACCGCAGAATCAACCCCCCCGCGATGACGAGGAGCGGTGCGACGATGGTGTGCTTGACGCGGTGATTGACGGCGAGGAGCTGGATCATCAACGGGACCAGGATTCCGAGGACGATGACGAACGTCCAGAAGACGGCCGCGTAGGGGCCGTTCAGCAGCAAACGCGCGGCCGCCTGGTGCGGGGCCGTCGAGGTCAGCATGCCGACGAAGAAGAGCGCGATGACGAAGAGCTCGAAGATGAGGAACCCGTTGTCCGCCTTCGCCAACGTTTCGCGCTCCGTCTTGTCCGTCGTCAGGAGGTGGACAAACGCCGCCGCGGACGACAGCCCCGAGGTCAGGAACAGCACCCAGAGCATCGCGCTGTTCCAGAGCGGCCGAGCGCCGAGTGCGCTGAGGAGCACGCCGGTGTACATCCCGAGCAGCCCGCCGAGCACCATGTTCAGCGTGCCGATGTTCTTGATGAGGAACGGATGCCGGTTGATCTGCGCCGAGATCCGGTCGAAGATCGGGATCCGGTTCCTGAAGGACGCCGGGATGCTCACGAGGGTGTTCAGCCACAACGCCGGGTAGACGAGCAGAAGGATCCAGGAACCCCAGGACATCGGCGACGTCGGCTCGAACGTCAGGTACAGCCGCCAGACGAACACCTTGTGCTCCAGGTCAAGGAAGAGGGCGAACATGCCGGCGGTCAGGAAGACGAGGCTGATGTGGGGCAGGTAGAAGCTCGCGAAGTCGCTGTGCTTGTGGTGTCCCTTGAGGGTGAAGTACCCCGCGATGATCATGAAGCCGGCGACCATGCCGCCAAGGAACAGGTAGACCGGGATCTGCCACCCCCAGATGTGCAGGGCCGGATCGATCAGCTCGTTGTGCCGTGTCAGAGTGAGTTCATGCATGGCAACCCCATTCACGTCAGGTAAAAGATCCGGGGCTGGGTCCCGGCCTCTGGAAGCAACGGGTGGTTCCGGCGGGACGCCAGCAGGGTGCTCACCTCGCTGTGCGGGTCGTCCAGGTTGCCGAAGTGCATGCACCTGGTGGGGCACACCGACACGCACGCCGGCTGCAACCCCTGCTCGACGCGGTGGATGCAGAACGTGCACTTGTCCACGTAGCCGTCCGGGTGGACGAACCGCGCGTCGTACGGACAGCTGGCGATGCACGCCTTGCAGCCGATGCAGACGTTGTGCGTCACGAGGACGACCCCACCGTACTCGTGCACGTGGCTCGCGCCGGTCGGGCAGCAGTCGACACACGGCGGGTTGTCGCAGTGGTTGCAGCGCTCGCTCCGGATCTCGAGATGGACGGTAGGGTGCTTTCCGGCTGCCTCGGTCGTGATCCAGTCGCGGTCGTACCCTTCGGGGACGCCGTTCTCCGTCTTGCAGGCGACCACGCAGTCCATGCACCCGACGCACTTCGTCGTGTCGATGACCATGCCGTACCTAGCCATGCTGCGCCTCCGCCGCCGGCTCGAGCGTGACGAAGTTGACGTTCATCCCCGTTCCCCCCATGAGCGCGTCCGTCTCGTACCTGGTGATGAGCTGCGCGTCGCTTGCGCCTTTCCCCCACGCGTGCCGGAGACCCTTGGATGTGTGGCCGAACCCGTGGACGAGGTAGACGCACTCCGGCCGGATGCGCTCGGTCACCTTGACCTTGACGCGGTTGCTCACGACCCCGTCCTGGTTCCGCAGCCGGACGTAGTTGCCCGACTCCCAGCCGTTGCGCGCGGCGACGTCCGCGTTCACCCAGACCTCGTTCTCGTCCATCATGTCGGACAGGATCCGGTTCGAGTGCGTTCGGCTGAACGAATGCACCGGCGCCCGGCCGTAGAGCAGCCGGAACGATCCCGGCGGCCCCTCCTTGGGTGGTGTGTATTTGGGAACGGGGTCGAACCCGGCGTTGGCGAGCTGGACGGAGTAGAACTCGATCTTGCCCGAGGGGGTGGCGAACTCGGGCTTGATGCCTTCTTCGAAGTAGATCGGCTGCTTCGGTCCCCGGATGATCCCTTTCTGCTTCAGCTCGTCATAGCTCAGACCGGCCCCTTTCAGCCGGTACTCCAGGTACTCCTCGATGTTCTTCCAGGGGTAGTAGGAGCCCAGACCGAGCGCGCCGGCGAGGCGCTTCGCGATCCACCAGTTGGGTTTCTGATCGTCGGGTGATTCGACGACCGGTTGCCTGATGGCCACGAACGGGTCGCGGAACCACTCCACGTTCAAATCGTCGTGGCGCTCGAGGTACACCGACTCCGGGAGCACGACGTCGGCCCAACCCGCGATCTCGCTGGGGATCACGTCGATCACCACCAGCAGGTCCAGGTTCCGGATCGCCTCGACGGTCTCCCGCTCGTTCGGCAACGCGTGCAGGAGGTTGGTCGCGTACACCATCCATCCCTTGATCGGGTAGGGCTGGCCGGTGATGGTCGCGTTGCGGATGCCGGTCGTGATCGGCTCGTTCGCGAACGGATACTTGTGGTTCGGGTTGTCCACCTTGCCCCTGGTCGAGACCGGGTACGGCGGGTACGGGTAGTTCGGCACGTCCATGCTCTGGGGGTAGTAGAAACCGCCCTTGCGTCCCCAGCTGCCGAGCAGCGCGTTCAGCAAGGCGATGGCACGGCTCCGCTGGGTGTCGTCGCCGTACCAGGTGGCGTGCCGCCCCGGGTGGACGAGCGTGGCGGGCCTGTAGCGCGCCATCTCGCGCGCGGTTTCCCGGATCACGTCAGGCTCGATGCCGGTCTCCGGATACGCCCAGTCGGGCGTGTAGGGGCGGAGGGACGCCGCGAACTGCTCGAAGCCGAAACCGTGGTTCCTCACGTACTCCGCGTCGTACAGGTTCTCCGCGACGATGACGTTCATCCATGCAAGCAGGAGCGCCAGATCGGTCCCCGCCTTGATGGGGAGGTAGTGCTTCGCCTTGCTCGCAGCGACCGAGAATCGCGGATCGACGACGATGATGCTCGCGCCGCTCTCGATCGCCTCGGCGAATTCCTGCACCTGGGTGTTGTGCATGTTCTCGCCGAGGTGACTTCCGATCAGGACGAGACACCTTGCATTCCTGATGTCGGTGCGCTCCGGGGAGCTCACGTCCTCTCCGAAGGTCAGCCGGAACCCGACGTCCCGGGGCCCGCGGCATTGCGCGAAGGACGGCGCGGAGATGTTCGGCGTCCCATACGCCTTCATCGTGTGCTTCAGGAAATTACCCCCGATCCCGTGGCTGAACAGGGCGACGGCCTCGGGGCCGTACTGCGCTTTTATCGAGTTCAGTTTCCGTGCGATGAAGTCGAAAGCCTCATCCCACGTGACTTCCGCCCACGCCTCCTCGCCGCGCTGGCGTTTTCGCATCAGCGGCCTCTTGAGGCGGTCGGGGTCGGAGTGCGCCCCCACGCCGCCGCTCCCGCGCGGACATAGCCGGCCCCTGCTGAGCGGGTCCTCGGGATTCCCTTCGATCTTCCAGAGTGCGCCGTCTCTCACGTACGCGATGGCACCGCACTTCCAGAAGCAGAGGTCGCAGTAGGTGGGAATCTTCGAGAGGCCATGGGTTGGGGACAACGGGGGGCGGGAAAACACCGTGAAGGCCTTCATCGCGGCGCCGCCTGCGGCGGCCGCGCCGATCGTCGCCCCGGTGATCTTGAGGAACTTGCGGCGAGAAAGAGTGGTCTTCATGGCACGTCCTTCAGGAGACCGCATCCCGTGAATGCGGCCCCTCGTGGTGGAAGGTCCTCCCGAGGAAACCTCGACCGGCTTTGAAAGTCAGCGTGCCGGCGTCGAGGATCACGAGCCTCTTCATGCGTGCCCCCCGCTCCTGTCTCGGCGTCAGAACTTGTGCGCGTAGGCGAAGCCGACGGAGTACTGCTTCATCTGGATCGTCTCCGACATGTTCGCCGTGACGCCGTAGGCGCCGAGGAAGGAGTTGAAGAGGCTCGCCCCCGTCACCGAGTTGTTCTGCACGTACGACACCGCCGTCGTCAGCTCGTTGTGCGGGTCGAGCGACCAGGTCGCGCCGGCCGTGAAGTGGTTCTGGACGACCCCAGGCGCGAGGATGTTGATCGTCACGTCCTGGGGGAGGATCGGGTTGTCCGAGCGGTTGTAGCCGAAGCGCACCGTCCACGCCTCGTCGAGAGCGACCTGGACGCCGAGCTTCCACACGGTGACGTCTTGCCAGCCGAACCCCGCCCCGTGGGAGCCGCCGAGGCAGGCGGTCGGATCGCCCCCGGCGCAGTTGAGGATAAGGCTGCTCGGGTTCCCGACCGAGGGCACCTTGCTGTAGTAGATCTCCTCGTAGTCCGCCGCGATCACCCACTGCGGGGTCGGCTTGAAGGCGATACCCACCGACCAGTTCTCCGGGATGTCGAATTTGCCGCCCTCGGCGAAGAGGCCCTGGTACTTGGTGAACTTGCTCATGCCGACCTTGGTGGCGTACGTGGCGCCGAGAGAGAACTTCTCGCCGAAGGTGCCGTAGTAGCCGAGGCGCGCGCCCCACCCGGTCGAGGTGTCGAACCCGTTGTTGGTGAGGTCGGAGGGACTGGTGGAGAGGCCCGCGAACGCCTGCAGCCCGACGATCTCGAACGTCTGGTACGCGAACACCGGCGCGATCCCGATCGCCTGGCCGGGGGCAAACTGCCACGCGAGCGTGGGCGCCACCATCGCCTGGCTCATGTTGACGCCGAGCGCGCCGTTGCCGCACAGCAGGTTGTACGGCCCGGATTGCGGGTTGAAACCGCTGGGCGGCGTGCCCGGCCCGCACGCGCCAGGCGAGGGGAGCTGGCCGCCGGGGTAGTCGGTGTTCATACCGCCGTTGCCGTAGACGCTCACCCCGAGCGCGAGGTTCGGCCCGAGCATGTGGTTGAGACCAATCTCAGGAACGAGGAACTGGGTGCTCCCGCTCTCGGCCGAGCCGTCGAGCCCGAAGGCAGCCCCGCCGGTCCGGCTCGCGCTGCGGTGCGGCATGAACACGTCCACGCCGATGTCGAACCGGTTGCCGACGAAGGCCATCGTGGCCGGGTTGTTGGCGCCGCCGAACCCGTCTTGCGCGAGCGCGGTGGACGCCCCGCCCATGCCCTTGGCCTTCATCCCGAAGCCGAGGGAGAAGTAGCCGTCCGTCGCTCGCGCCGCCGGAGGCAGCGCAAGCAGTGCGAGAACGACGACCGTGGCGATCAGCCGGAGTCTCATGGATCCGTTCCTCCTTCTCGTCCCGTGACGTCATCCATAGTTGTATGTATAGGCATAGCCTTATATCCATACGTGAGTGTATACGCTTTCACAAGCTTGTCAAGATCGTGTCACGCTGCCCGGTGCCGCCACCCGGTTCCCGCTCCGGGCGCCGGCTTGGTCCCTTGGGGGCAAAGCACTGATCAAATTGTTATTGCAGATCGGACCGTGCCCCCGGGCTGACGATCGTGCGGTCCACGTCGGAACCGCCTCGTTCCGGTAGCGCGGTGTGCGCGCGTCGGCGCCGTGGTGCCTGGGAGGCTACGGCGCCGGGGCGTTGGCGAGCTGCCAGGCCAGCGTCGCGACGGCGGTGAGCCCCTCGCGCAACAGCGCCGGGTCCACCTTGTCGAGGGTGTCGGCGTTGGTGTGGTGGATCTCGAAGTAGCGCTCCGCGTTCGGGTAGAGGCCGGCGAGCAGAACGCCGTTGTCGCGCAGCGGCGAGATGTCGGCGCCGCCTCCGCCCACTTCCACCGGCAGCCCGACCGGTTGCGCCACGGTCAGGAACCACGCGAGCTGCGCGGGCGTGCCGGAGATCCCCCAACGCTCGGGCTTGCCGCTCCCAAGGTCGCTCTCCACCGCGGCCACCTGTTTCTCGGTCTTGTGCGCCGCGGCGTACGCTTTGCCGCCGTCGAGTCCGTGCTCCTCGTTGGCGAAGAGCACGGCCCGGATCGTCCGCCTGGGGGGCGTGCCGAGCCCGCGGATCAGACGCAGCGACTCGATGACCTCGACCACGCCGGCGCCGTCGTCCTGGGCCCCCTGGCCGACGTCCCAGGAGTCGAGGTGGCCGCCGATGACGACGACCTCCTCGGGCCTCTCGGAGCCCCGGATCTCGGCGACCACGTTGGGGGCGTCCGCGATGCCGCCGTCGTGGGCGTCCATCTCGAGGCGCACGCGCACCTCGATGCCGGCGGCGACGAGCCGGGCGATCCACTCCGCGTACTCGGAGGCGATGGCGGCAGCGGGGATCCTGGGCTTGGACGGGTCGTAGCGCATCGCCCCGGTGTGCGGCGTGGCCAGGGAGGCCGGCGGCATCGAGCGCAGGAGCGTCGCCACCGCCCCGGCGCCCGCGGCCTCCGAGGCTCCCCGGCCGCGGAAGCGGACGAAGGTGCCGTAGAGGGCGCCCGCGCTCGCTCCGGCGGGGGCCTGCGGGTCGAACAGCACGATCTTGCCTTTGACCTGGGGGCCCAGCTCCTCGAACGAGCGTACGACCGTGACCGCAGCCTCGAGGCCGGGCGTGCCGACCGAGTCCCCGAGCCCGAGCATCGGCAGCTCGCGCTTGACCGGTGCGGTCATGACCGCCCGCTCGCGGCCACGCACCCAGAGGCCGACCTTCACCGGCTCGGTGCGGACGCCTTCATGGCCGTCCTCGCGAAACGTCGCTTCGGCCCACCGGACCGCCGCCTGGTACGGGGCCGAGCCCGCGATGCGGGGCCCGATGCGGTCGCACAGCGCCTCCAGGCGATCCCAGATCCGCGTGTCGGCCCTGACAGCCTCGCGGAGCTTCACGAGGGCGGGATCCGGGGCCGGGGTCTGGCGCCGCGCGGGTCCTGGCGCCTGCGCGGCGAGCGGAGCGGTGAGGGTGTTCAGCAGGACGGCGGCGGCAAGCGCGAAGAGGCACCGCCGTGGGGCGTGAGGGCGCATCGGTCTTTCCTTTCCGCCGGGGGGAGCGGCGCACGAGGGCGCAAGGATACTACGCGTGTGGCGCGCGCGGTTCCGTGCCGACTGCACGACCCCGCCGCCCGGGTCACGCCCTGGCCTCTCCTGACTGCGGTGTGTTGGGAAAGCGTTCTACTACTCGGCGAGCGGCTGCGCGCCTGGGTGCCAGAGGTTCTTCGTCTGCAGCTCTTCCTCGGCCGCGGCGACGCCGGTGCGGAACTCGTCCCACAGGTCCGGGGTGATCGTCACGCCTTTCTTCGTGGGTGCGAGCTCGCCCTTCGCGTCCTCGTAGAAGATGCGGATGTCGACGTAGGTGCGGCCCTTGAAGGTCGACAGGGAGACGCGCAGCGTCTCCTCGGCGTTACGCTTGAATTCGTGGAGTACCTTACGATCGTCGGGCATTGATGCCTCCGTCCGGCGCGGAGTCTAGCAGGTGGGGCATCCTGGGAGGTGAGCATGGCGTACACGAAGGGCACTCCGGCGGTGATCGCGCCGAACGCGGCCTCGGCGCCACCCGTCAAACGGGCCCGCGGCGCGCGCATGGCGGTGCTGGTCGGGCCCGAGCAGGGCGCGCCGAACTTCATCACGCGCCGCTTCCTGCTGGCGCCCGGCGCGCGAATTCCGACGCACAGGCACCCTACGATCGAGCACGAGCAGGTGATGGTGCGCGGCGAGATGGTGCTCGGGATGAACGACGAGGTGCGGACGGTCCGTGCCGGCGACGCCATGTACCTGCCCGCCGGCTGCGCCCACTGGTACGAGAACCGCGGCACCGAGGAGGCCGAGTTCCTCTGCGTGATCCCCAACACGCCCGACTACGCCACCGAGTGGCTCGAGGACCCGCCTGAGGGCGCGTACCTCGGGTGACTCGACGTCGGCGGCGGCGGGTGTGGCCTCACCGCGCGGGTCGGGCGGCCGCCCGATCCGCGTTGTGGTACATCAGCCAGCGCGACGCCTCGAACAGGCCGCGGCACAGGGTGGTGAGATCGCGGACGCGGGTGGGGTTCCGGGCCGCAACGTCGGTGGTGCCGTCGCCGTCCCGTTCCACGAAGCGGACCTGGCCGTTTGCGGTCCCGATCTGCAGGTAGGCGTCGGCGGTCACGAGGCCGACCTTCGGTTCACGGTAGTGGTCCGCGATGGTGAACGCGTAACGGGTCGCGTCGAAGCGCGGGTCGAAGAGGTCTCGTCCGAGCGTGGTGTTGACGTAGCCAACGCCGACCATCGAGGCGATGGTGGGCAGCACGTCCACCTCGCTCGCGACGGTGTCGATCACGCGGGGCGCGCCCGGCACCGGGGGACCGACGATCACGAAGGGGACGTGGAAGTTCGTCACGGAGAGAAGGTCCTCGGCCCTCGGGAGGTTGGAGGAGCTGCCGAGCAGGCCGTGATCTCCGAAGAGCACGAAGATCGTGTTCTCGAAATACGCCTCCCGGCGGGCTTCCGCGAGGAACACTCCGAGGGCGTGGTCCATGAACCTCAGCGAGTTGTACTCGTCAACCCCTTCGAACCCCGCGGCCTTGAGCTGCTCCGGCGTGGCCTGGGCGAGGACGAAGCCGCGGTTGTCGGCGGGGATCGTGTACGGCCGGTGGTGCCCGGAGGTCTGGATCACCGCGAAGAACGGCCGGTCCTTGATCTGTCGGAAGACGCCGTTGGCGGCCTCGAAGAGCGAGAGGTCCGAGATCCCCCACCCGTCTGCCCGCGGCGCCGTGTAGCTCCCTTCCTCGAACAGGCGGAGCCCCGGGATGTTGTGGGCGAGAACGCCACGGATGTTTCCCCAGTTCAGGCTTCCCCCCAGGAAGTAGAGCTTCTCGTACCCCTGGAAGGCGTTCACGATCATGTGCTGCTCCACGATCAGCGGGTTGCGCGTGGCGGTCTCGTGGATCTCGACATCCGGAATACCGGTGAGGAACGTGAAGACCGATCGCGCCGTTCCGAACGACGGGGTGTAGAAGCGCCGGAAGAGAATTCCTTCGCGCGCCAGCGCGTCGAGGTTGGGCGTGGGGTGCAACGGGTTGCCGAACACGCCGGCCTTGTAGTGCGCAAAGGATTCCAGGAGGATCACCACGACGTTGGGCCGGCGGGACGTTCCGGCACGCGCCGGGACCTCGCGCCGGAACGAGAGCGCAGCCGGGTCGGGGTGTTCGACACCGAGATAGGCGGCGACGTCGGCGTAGTGGGTGCGCGTGGCGTTCTCGTTGAAGCCGCGGGCGCGGTTCTTCAAGGTGTCCGCGAGCTGCAGCAGCGGGTTGAGAGCGAGCGCCGGCGACCACGGATCGGTGGCGAAGAACGCATCGCTCCACCGCAGCGGGTACCACTGCAGCTTGCCCCAGATCCCCGCGATCCAGACCACGACCACGAGGGTCACCAGCGCCGCCCGGCGCCCCCGCCGCGGAGCAGGACACGGTGCCTCGGCCGCCACCAGCCGGACGATGCGGCGGTAAAGCGCGAGGTAGATCGCGACTGCGGCGGCGAGCCCGAGTACTACCCAGATCACCGGGTAGGTTTCCCACACCATGCTGAGCGCGGTCGCCGTATCCGCGAGCAGGTCGATGAGCTGCGCGGTGATGCGCGCGTGGAGGTAGGCGAAGTTACCGAAGTCCACCGCGTACACGAGGCCCGTGAGTCCCACCGCGATCCCCAGGTACGCGTGCCAGATCCATCGGCCGAGCCTGGGGCCGGCGGGCGAGATCGGACCGATCCAGCCGAGCAGCGCGGGGGGCAAAAAGATCAGCAACGTGAGCCTCAGGTCGAACTTGAGGCCGATGTAGAGCGCCTTTGCCAGGACGTGGATCGGCAGCCGAGGCATCATGCCCTGAAACGCCGCCCAGAAGGCTACACGCAGGGTCGCCAGGAGGGCGAGGTACACGGCTGCCGCGGGCAGGACGACTCGGGCGTGCCGAGGGAGGGTACGCCACAGGGTCATGCATGCTCCGCAAACGGAGCGGCGGGCAGGAAATGCTGTCTCATGCGATTCGCTCCACCCAACGATCCGCTCTTTGGCGCGGAGCTTACCACCCCGCAAGTCGAGAGCTCGACCGGTTATTCCAGGGCCTGCGGCTGGTCTACAACACGCCGCCGGTCCAGCAGGAGCGCGATCACGGCAGGTACGGCGAAGGCAAGGCGGCCGCCCGGGACCGCCAGGAGCTGCGCGCTGTAGAGGTTGGACACCGTGAGGCCGACCGTGAACCACAGCCATACGCCCTGCGCGGCCGCGGCCCCACCCCCCGTGCCCAGGACCCTGGCCAGGGTGGCGACGAGAAACGCCCCGAGCGCGAGGCCGAGCAGGGCTTGCCGCAGCGGGCTCAGGACGAACACCGGGTGCACCGCGGTGGCGAGGCCGACCACGATGGCGACGGCAAGGGCGGCGACGCCGGCCCGCCGCGCGGACCGGGGACGTGCAGCCACGTCCGGCACCGCCCCTTCACCCGCGCGCCCCAGCAGCGCAGCGACCGTGGCGGCCACCAGGAACGCCAGGGCGAGCTGAGGTCCCCACGCTGAGTCCGCGCCGAGGTCCCACACCACCTCGCCCAACTCGAACGCCACGTAGAAGCTGAGCGCGTTCACGAACACGTTCGGGGTCGCACTCCGTGCCGGAGCGGGGGCCCCCGGCTCCCAGCGGAGCGTGACCGCCGGAGCGAGGAACAGCGCGGCGCCCAATAGGGGGATCATCGGGTAGGCGCGTGCGAGGAAAAAGAACGCCGCCACCAGCGCCAGCGCCGCCGCGCTCTTCCAGGCCCCGTGTCCCCGGTCCTCGGGAGCCTCGGAGACCGCGAGCCAGCTCACGATCGCCGCCACGATCCCGAACGCGTTCACCACGACGGCCTGTGCCGGCGACTGCCCATCCCAGAACGAAAGGTGGAGCGGGCGGTACGCAACGGCCCCCAGCACGACACCAGCAGCCGCCAGGATGCGTGCGCGGCGGCGCAACCACGCGTGGGTCGGCGGCCCGAGGCGGGACAGGACCATCGGCATGACGAGCAGAGGGATGAGATAGATGTAGCCGACAAAGGACTGGAAGTGGGCGCCGTACACCGACAGACCGATCATGGTGCCGAAGCAGAAGAGGAGCGGGAACTGCAAGACGGCCAGGCGCACCCTCATGAACCGTTCCCCTCGTCTCCTGGCGCTGGGGCCGT
>Ga0316628_100002379_pt1 | contig 13919 bp, 12 predicted proteins | sample OWC_Aug_M2_C1_D5_FD_207648 | JGI IMG/M metagenome (GOLD analysis project Ga0316628, IMG submission 207648) | Wetland soil microbial communities from Old Woman Creek delta, Ohio, United States - OWC_Aug_M2_C1_D5_C | ecosystem: Environmental > Terrestrial > Soil > Wetlands | place: USA: Ohio... | reverse complement strand
TTCGCAAGATAAATGGAAAAAGAGTACAGGGTAACTAGATTCTCGATCAGGTCGGGAATGACGAGAAGGAGGGATTGCCACGCCTTCACGTCTTCGCTGTGAATGGTCTCGCAATGACAATACGGGATGAGGTAAAATAGCAGTAAGTATGAAAATCATACACTTCGCCGACCTGCACCTGGGCGTGGAGAACTACGGGCGGCCGGACCCCGCCACCGGGTTATCGACGCGCATGAACGACTTTCTGAACGTCTTGGACGAGCTGGTGGAGTATGCTTTAACCAACCGCGTTGACCTGGTCATCTTCTGCGGGGACGCCTACCGGACGCGGGAACCGACCCAGACGCAGCAGCGGGAGTTCGCGCGGCGCATCGGGAGGCTGGCCGGCAACAATATCCCGGTCTTTCTGCTCGTGGGCAACCACGACCTGCCCAATGCCATCGGCCGGGCCACCGCCACGGAGATCTTCGACACGCTGGCGGTGAAGAACGTCTACGTGGCCGGGAAACCGGACATCCACAAAATCGAAACCACCGGCGGCCCGATACAGGTCGTGGCCGTGCCGTGGCTCAGGCGCAGCGGCCTGCTCCTGCGCGAGGAAACCAAAAATCTCGACATCGAGCAGGTCAACCGCAAACTGCAAGAGGCCCTGACACAGGTCATCGCCGTCAAGACCGAAGCCCTAGATCCAACCTTGCCCGCGGTTCTCGCCGCGCACCTCTGGGTTACCGGGGCGAGAGCCGGCTCCGAAATGCGGATGGTCATGGGACAGGAGCCCGCGGTGCTGCTGAGCAACATCGCCAACCCGGCCTATGACTACGTGGCCCTGGGGCACATCCACGAGCACCAGATCCTGGCGGAAACCCCGCCGGTAATCTACGCCGGCAGCCTGGAGCGCATCGACTTCGGGGAAGAAAACGACGAAAAGGGATTTTATGTTATAGACATCCGCGAAGGCGGGGACGGAAAAAGGCGGGTATCCTACGAATTTCACCCCGTCAAAGCGCGTCGGTTTCTCACCATCGAGGTTGAGCTTAAAGCGGACGAAGTCGACCCAACCAGCGCCGTAAAGATGGCCGTAAACGCGGAGAAAGAAAAATTAAAGGATGCGGTCGTCAGGCTCAACATCAAGGTGCCGTCGACGCTGGAAGGGCAACTCAGGGACAGCGAAATCCGCGAAGCCCTGAAAGAAGCTCATTATATCTCCATCACGCGGGACGTGCAGCGGGAGACCCGGCTGAGGCTGGGGAGCCGCAACGCCGAAGAGATCACGCCCTACACGGCACTGGAGGCCTGGCTGGAAACGCAGCATATCGACCCGGAGCGGCGCAAGATCCTGCTGGAACACGGGCGGAAGTTGATCGAGGGGAAAGAGGGGGAGGCTAGTTAACTATTCCTGCCGGCCGAACGACCAGACCGCCAGCATGTTCATGATAAACCCGAAAGCCGCCAGGACCGCAATGTTCTCCCAGACGGTCATGGCGTGGCCGAAGAGGGTGAGATCGAAAGCCGAACCGGTGCCCGTGCCAAGCATCACCTACCGGATACTGGCGACACCGTAAGAGGCCGGGTTCACCTTTACCAGGAAGCTCATCCAGCTGGGGAGGTTCTGCAGGGGGAAAAAGACGCCGGAGAGGAACATCATGGGGAACATCAGCATCTGCATAATGGCCTGGAAAGCCTCGGTCGACTTTATCCGGGACGCCAGCAAGATACCGAGCGAGCCCATCGAAGCCGCCAGCAGGAAAGACAGCGGTATCAGCGCCAGGACGTTCCAGGCTGTCAGCGATACCCCGATGACCGGCGCCAGCACCAGTATCATAATGCCCTGAATAGTGGCCACCGTGGCGGACCCGAGCGTCCGGCCCAGCGCTACCGAGACGCGGCTGATCGGCGCCACCAGCACCTCTTTCAGAAAGCCGAACTCGCGATCCCAGACAATGGAAACGCCCGACATGAAAGCGCCCATGAGCATGGACATGGCGATAATGCCGGGGAACATGAACTGCATGAAATTGACGCCACCGGACATGAGGCCGATGCTCCCCTGGAGCCCGTTGCCGAACATGAACAGGAAGAACACCGGGAAGAGCAGGGCGCTCAGCATGCGCGCTTTATCGTACCAGAAGCGCAGCACATCACGGTACCACATGGTATAGACGCCGAGCAAGTTGTTCATCATAAAATCCTAGTGCATGTGCATGCGGCCGCGGCCGCCCGGCCTTATCTGCACCGATAGCGAGTCACCGACGTCCTGCTCGCGGATCTCCCGTCCTGTCAGCTTGAGGAAAACATCTTCAAGCGTCGGGTGACGCAGGCTGATACTTAATATATTGACGCTGAACTCTTTGATAAATGCCGGCAGGAACTCCTCGCCGTTTTCCACGCTGAAGTTAATCTGGTCGCCCGTCGGCATGGCGTCGGTGTGATAACGCGCCTTTATTTCGTCGGCGGCCTTCTTATTATCGGCCGTCCTCAGCGTCACAATGTCCTTGCCCACCATGTGCTTGAGCTTCGAAGGGGTATCCATGGCCACCAGCTTGCCGTGGTCGACGATAGCGATGCGGCTGGCTTTTTCAGCCTCGTCCATGTAGTGAGTGGTCAAGAAAACGGTCGTGCCTTCCTGCTTTTGAAGCTGGAGGACGTACTCCCAGATGTGGTTGCGCGTCTGCGGGTCCAGCCCGAGCGTGGGCTCGTCGAGGAAGAGGACGCGGGGATAGTGCAGCAGGCCACGCGCCAGCTCCAGGCGGCGCTTCATGCCGCCGGAATAGGTGCGCACGAAATTATTGCGCTTATCCCAGAGGTCCACCATTTTCAGCACCTGCTCGATGCGCCGGGCGCGGACCGAAGCGGGGACGTTATAGACCATTGCGTGGAAATTCAAGTTATGCATGCCGGTGAGACGGTCGTCGAGGGAGGAGTCCTAGAAGACCAGCCCGATGGAATGACGTACCTGGTTCTGCTGGTGAACGACGTCGAAACCGTTGAGGGTGGCCTTACTAGAAGTGGGCCGCGCCAGCGTGCAGAGGATATTGATGGTGGTGGTCTTGCCGGCGCCGTTAGGGCCGGGGAAACCGAAGATCTCGCCCGGCGCGACGTCGAAGCTAATGTGGTCGACGGCGGTGAGCTGGCCGAACTTCTTTACCAGGTTGTCGACATGAATGATTGAATCGGACACGTCTTTATATTATATCACGGGACGGCTGTCCCGCGCGGTCTTATTCTTTCCCCAGTATTTCTTCGATATCGCGGCGGGCGCGCATGACGATATCTTTAATCTGCGTCCACTTTTCCGGTCCAAGGTGATGTGCTTTTTGACCTACCAGCCGACCAAGCCCCCGCAGCTCATCGATGGTGTCGTGGAACTCTTCGATATTGCGCGGATGCCACCATTCGTCCATCTGGCATTTTATCTTATCGATGACGTCATGCTGCTCTTTCAGGAATTTCGAGCCCTCGGCACTGACGGTATAGACCTTTTTGCCATCGCGCTCCGAGGCAGTGACATAGCCCATATCCTCGAGCATCTGGAGGGTGGGGTAAACGCTGCCGGCGCTGGGCGTGTAGAAGCCGTGAAAATAGTCTTCCAGAGCACGGATGATCTCATAGCCGTGACTGGGCTTGTCTTTTAACAGGCTGAGAATGACATATTTAAGGTCGCCCTTTTCAAAGATGCGCGAGTGTCTTTCAAACGGGAAGAACGGTCGGTGAAACATAGCCTTTCTCCTTATTTGTTTATCACGATATATCGTAACATATCATAATGGTTTTGTCAATAGCCGGGCGGAAAGGTACTATTCGCTTATGATTGATTCTTAATACTCACCCCCTTGATCCCCCTCTCAAATAGTTTTAATTACTATAATCGATTTTAAATAATGTTTGATAGGGGGAAAGAATTTGAGAGGGGGCTTCGCCCCCTCTCTTCTTCACTCCCCTCTCCAGCCACAAATATCTATGACGACCTCTCAACACTTCTGGCTGGAGAGGGGATACAGGGGTGAGGTTAGCACCGACAACCAAATACAAAAAGAACCTGTAAGCACTATATTTGTCATCCAAAATATAAAAATAGTATAATAATTTCAGTCCGTTTATCGTATTTTATTCGCCTTGCCGTCAAGTCCGCGATACTTTTAGAGTCTACCACGACATCCGTATGCAGCGGCAGGCAACTTGAAAGGATACTACGAACAAGCTGCCGGTATCACCGACGGAGGAGAAAAAGAAGTCGTTCTTCCTGACCTCGTTGCCTTTTTTCATCCTCGCCCATGCGACCCACCACCTGATCACCGCTCTACCCCAGCCGTTGCAGGGGTTTATCCAGGACGAATTTCACCTCAATAAATCGCAGCTAGGCGGCATATCGACCGCCTTTTCGCTATCCAGCGCCTTTTCCCAGCTGCCTTCGGGCTGGTTTGCCGACCGCATCGGCCCGACCATCCTCATCACCATCGGCATCATCGGCGTGGGTATCGGCGGCGTGCTAATCGGGACATCGACCACATACAGCATGCTCTTGATCTTCTTTGTTTTCCTGGGGTTGATGGCCGGGGGGTATCATCCCGCTTCCACGCCGTTGATCTCTCTGTCCGTGCCTGCCAACCAGCGCGGCAGGGCGCTGGGACTGCACCTTATCGGCGGAAATTCCAGCTTTTTCCTGGCCCCGCTGGTCGGCGGCGCCATCGCTGCGGCCTGGGGATGGCGCACCTCTTACCTGGTGCTGGCCGTGCCTACCATCGCCCTGGGAATATTTTTCTTTTTCTATCTCAATAAACGTTACGGCAAGGCCCACGTCGCAGCCATGAGACGCCGGCAAGCTGAGGAAAAACCTCCCCAGCCCGGCTACAAGCGGCGGCTGATCGCTTTCCTGATCATGATGGTGCTCGGCGGCGGCGCCGGGGCCACCGTCAACTCATTCCTGACCGTCTTTATGAAAGAAGAGCTTGGGGCTTCCAACGAGGCCGCCGGCATGGCGATGTCCATCGTCTTTTCCTCAGGATTATGGGCCGGCCCTATCGGGGGCTGGATATCCGACCGCATCGGCAGCACCAGGGTAATCATCGTCACCGGCATTCTCGGAGGCCTGATTCTTTTTGCTTTGAACGATGTGCAGCTCGGCTGGGGACTCTGGAGCGTTTTGTGGGTGATGGGGGTGGTCCAGGCCATCCGCTTCCCGGTAACGGAAGTATTTATCATGAACCAGGCACCGGCGAAGAACCGCTCAACGATATATGGTATATACTATTCGACGATGCAGTATACCGGCGCTATCTTTGCGCCGATCATGGGCGGATTTATCGATAAATACGGCTACCACACGATGTTCACCTTCGCGGCATGGGCGGTGACGGCGGTCGCGGTAATGACATCGCTGTTTATCTGGGACGCTAAGGGCTAGTAATAGTAAAACAAAGCCGCATCTTGCTCCCTTTTCCATAAAGGTAGTATCATAGCGTCAGCCCCGCTCAAGAAGGGAGACACATGACCACACTACGCTACGCGAAAAACATCGTCACGGACACCCGTGAATACACCCCGCAGGAAATGGCTCGGATCCAGGAGATGATGAAGAAGAGCCCCATAACGTCCACCGTCAAGCTCTTGCGACTGCTCTGGATGGACAACACCAAGGTCAAAGGCGCTTCCTTTTACATGGAGTGCATCTGGCTCTGGGAAGGAAAGACGACGTCCGGCACGACAGAAGAGCCGCACGTCCACGCCTTCGACGAGGTGATAGGGTTCATCAGCAGCGACCCGGAACACCCGAAAGAGCTCGGCGCCAGGATGGAAATCATCCTCGGGGACGAGACGCATTTCCTGACGAAAAGCTGCCTGGTGTACGTGCCGGCGGGCATGAAGCATTGCCCACTGACATTCAGGGAGGTCAACCGCCCGGTCTTTTTCTTTACCCTCGCGCCGATAAGCCGGTATGGTCGCACCTCCGAGAGAACCGGGCTACCAAAAACGACAGATAAAAAGCCGCCCGCCTTCACACCGCCGCCCCCCGATAAAAACGGGTCAAGATACGTGCGCTATATCATTACCGAGCCGGCGCCGCACCGGCTGAGCTCACCGACCGACCAACCGCCCCCGCCTCCGCCCAAGCGGACGGCCAGGACGACGCAGATAGTATCGCTCAACGAGGACGTGTCGCCGGGGTCGTTCTACGTGGACTTCGTCTGGATATGGAGCGGCGAGATGACCATGGCCCCGGAGCCCCACTCGCACACCTTCGATGAGATGATAGGGATAGTCGGGTACCCGGCGGACCGCGAGAAACCCCGCGTTGTGGGCGGCGACGTGTCCATCATGCTCGGCGATGAGAAACACGTCCTCAAGCAAAGCTCGCTGGTGTTCGTGCCGAAAGGACTCAGCCACTGCCCGATAGAGTTCAAGAACATCAAGACACCGGCGCTCTGTTTTACCATCGGGAATACGCCGAAGTGGGACCGGAACCAGCCGCGGCAAAATAGGACTAAATCCGATGGTCTTCGCGGATAATGACGCGGGGCCCGCCGCTGAGACTCGAGCCCCAGTTTTTAGGCGGCTCAATTTCCTTGAGCCTTTCAAGCTGGCCGATGTTCTTTAAACGCGTGTAGATAAGCTGCCAGGCGCAGGGACGGTCGGGCCGGACTTCACAGCGGTCTTCGCGCGAACCGCCGCAGGGTCCGTTAAGCAGGTGCTTGGCGCAGCGCGTTACCGGACAGATACCACCGAATTTATGCAGCACGCAGGATCCGCAGGCGGCGCATTTCTCCGCCCAGACGCCCCTTTCCTCCAGTATTCCCAGGAAGGCAGTATCGAGACCGGCGTAAACAGGTTTTTGAGGATAACGCTCGGCTATCGCCTGAACACCCGCGCCACAGCCCAGGGAAAGCACGGCATCAGCCTTCTCAATAGCCTCGGCGGCCTGCTCGATGAAGATATTATCGCACTGGCGTTCGATGACAAGTTCCTCGATCTCTAACCCCAGCCCCTGCACACGGGAAGCGATACGCAACGCCGAGGCGATGATACTCACCTCCCGCTCTCCTCCCGCGAGACAAACCGTAACGCAGGTACCGCAACCTAACACTAATATCTTCTTATGCCCCTTTAAAATCTCAAGAAGCTCCGGTATACTTTTTCTTTCGGCAACGATCATAAATGCTGCTCCTGTCTATGTCCGGTTGGCTAACCTCTTGAGACAGGCGGGGCCAAGTTTCCGAACCGTCTCCACCATATCCCTCACGATTTCCGCGAACTTCTGGGCGCCGGCCGCGCTGACGTTGACCATGCGCAGGCGCTCGGGTTCCAGCCCAGACTCAGATAAAATATCCCGGGTATAATTAACGCGGCGTTTCGCCAGCAAGTTACCCTCTTTAAAATGACAACTGCCCTCTTCACAGCCAGCTACCAGGACGCCGTCGGCGCCGTTCTCAAAGGCCTTCATAAAATAATCGACCTCCAGCCGACCGGTGCACGGCGTCCGGACAATGCGAACGTTGGGCGGATATTGCAGGCGCGAAGACCCCGCCAGGTCGGCGGCGGCGTAAGCGCAGTAATGACAGCAAAAGGCCACGATGTTAGGCTCGTAAATTTCTGCTTTTATGTTCACTCCTTTACTCTGGAACAGCGATGCGTTCCTTCTCCCCGGTACGATTCTCGGGAAACAGCTCATCCAGCATGACATCGAACTGCTCCGCCTCGAAATGCCTGAGATTTATTGCATGGGCCGGGCACTCCGCGGCGCAGATACCGCAACCCATGCACTTCGCCGCGGCAATCTCGGCCTTGCGGTCGTTATTGACGAACGGCGCGCCGTAAGGACACGCCCGGACGCAGGTCACGCAAGAGATACACTTATCCTGGTCGACGCAGGCCACCTGGCCGCTGACTTCCAGCTGCGTTTTGGAGAGCACCGTGGCCGCCCGTGCCGCGGCGGCGCGTGCCTGGGAGATGTTTTCATCGACCATCTTCGGCGAGTGCGCCAGGCCGCACAGGAAAATACCCTCGGTGGCAAAATCGATGGGGCGAAGCTTAAGATGCGCCTCGACGAAGAAACCGTCGGCGTTCAGCGGCACCTTGAGCATATCAGCCAGTTTACGATTATCTCGGCGGGCATCGATGCCGGTACTGAGGACAACGCGGTCGGCCTCGATCTCAACCGGCTCCGGGAAATCCGGGCTATTAACGGTGACTGTAAGATCATCCCCGTCCGAAACGACCGGGGGATCCTCGCGGGTATAGCGTATAAAAACGACGCCGGCTTCACGTGCCAGCCGGTAATATTTCTCACGGAAACCGTAAGTCCTGACATCCCGGTAAAGCACAAAGATATTGGCAGCGGGATTTTGTTTTTTCAGTTTAAGGGCGTTTTTCACCGCCATGGAACAGCAGAGACGACTGCAGTAAGGACGTTCCTCGTTGCGCGAGCCGGCGCATTGAATCATGACTACGTTACGGTCATGGCTCAGAGACGCGCCCGCCTGCAGTTCTCTTTCGAGCTCCAGCTGCGTGATGATTTTTGGGGACTGCCCGCGCCGGAAATCTTTAGTATCCGCCGGGGCCGCGCCGGTAGCGACGATGATAGCGCCGCAGGGGACCTTTTCCTCACGACCGTTATCTGAAAGGGTAGCCTGGAAACTCCCCACAAACCCGTCAATTTTCGTTATTTCCGTGTTAAAATGGAGTTCGATATTCGGATGGCTTTCCACGCGTTTGATGAGAGTATCGATGAAAGGCTTGACGTCCTCATGCTCCAGTGTGTAACCGAGGTTGAGGAAATTACCGCCCAGTCGACCGGACCTCTCGACAAGGTGAACCTCAAAGCCCTGGTCGGCCAGGGCCAGCGCCGCGGTCATGCCGCTGACGCCACCGCCGATGACCAACCCCACCTGGGTAACGGCAAACGACGACTCCCGTAAAGGCACCAGGCGGCGCGCCCGGGCGATGGACATCCTGACCAGCTCCACCGCTTTTTGGGTGGCGGCTTCCGGCTCGGCAGAGTGCACCCAGGAGCACTGGTCTCTGATGTTCGCCAGCTCGAAGAGGTACTGGTTCAGGCCCGCCTGGCGCAGCGTATCGCGGAACAGCGGCTCGTGGGTCCTGGGCGTGCAGGAGGCCACCACGATACGATTCAGCCGGTGCTCATGTATCATTTTATGGATATCGGTCAGGCTGTTATCGGAACAGGTGTACATGGTATGCGTGGCGAAGACGACATCCGGCTCCTTGGCCGTGACGGCCGCCACGCGCTCAACGTCCACCACAGAAGCGATGTTGCGGCCGCAATGGCAGACGAAAACACCGATGCGGGGTTCTTCGTCGGTGACATCATGTTCATCCGGATAGACCGCTTTAGTAGTCAGCGTGTCCCGGGACGATGCCAGCAGCTCCATGGACATCGATGCGGCCGCGCTGGCCTGCGTGACCGTCTCCGGGATGTCCTTCGGCTCCTGGAAGGCGCCGGCCACGAAGACACCGGGACGGGAGGTGGACAACGGGGAGAAACGGTCGGTGGCGCAGAACCCGTATTCATTAAGCTCGACGCCGAGCTGTTTCGCGCCTTCAACGACGGATTTCCCCGGCTCCATACCCACGGAAAGCACCACGAGGTCGAAGTCCTGTTCCTGGAGTTTCCCGGCTTCATCGTAGAACTGGACGCGCAGGTCTTTGGTGCCCGGCACCTGGATAATACGGGACGGCATGCTCCTGGCATAGCTGATATTACCCTGCTTCTGGGCCCGCTCGTAATACTGGTCGAAATCTTTACCGTGGGCGCGGATGTCCATATAGAAAATCGTGGCTTTCAACCCCGGTAAATGGTCGGTAGCCACCACAGCCTGCTTGGTGGAAACCATGCAGCAGACGGAAGAACAGTACTCATTACCGCATCGTATATCACGAGAACCGACGCACTGAATCCAGGCCACCCGCCGGGCTTCCTGCCCGTCTGACCGCCGGATAATATGCCCGTCGAACGGACCGGAAGCCGATAGCATCCTTTCAAACTGGACGCTGGTCAAGACGTTGGGATAGCGGCCGAAACCGTACTCACCTTTTTTCTCCGCCGCGAACTCTTCAAAGCCAGTGGCCAGGATAACCGAGCCGATTTCCAGCTCGACGGTACGTTCTTCCATAGTATGGTCGATGGCATGCTGGTCGCAGGCCACCACACACTGCGAGCACTCGGAACAAAGGGCACAGTTGAGGCAGCGCTCGGCTTCCGCCAGGGCGGCCTCTTCAGTCAGCCCGTTTTCAATCTCGGAGAAATTCCCGGTCCTCTCGGTTACCGGCAAAGCAAGCGGTTCGGCCCGCGGTATTTTAGCTTTATCTTTCGTGGTCGGCAGCAGGTTTTCCGGCAGCGGTTTCACCGTGGACTCGAAGCGCGCCGGAAACATATCTTCGCCGTTAAGATAGCGGTCGATGGACTCGGCGGCACGCTTGCCGGCCGCCACTGCCCCAATGACCGACGCCGCGCCGGAAACATCGTCGCCGCCGGCGAAGACGCCTTTGATCGACGTTTCCAGAGTCACCGGATCGACTTTAAAGCACCCCCGTTCGATGGAGAAATCCATATCGCAGGTGACCTGCTTATCGAGCGCCTGCCCGATAGCCACTATAATCTGGTCAGCCGGCAGACTGGTAGTGTCATTATCATCGTAAACAGGGCTAAAACGCCCGTTTTCATCATAGACCCTGGTGCAGCGTTTGAGCTCGATACCAGCGACAGCGCCGTTGCCCAGGATGCGGCGCGGCCCCCAGCCGTTGTTAATCTTGATATTTTCTTCCAGCGTCGCGGCGACTTCCTCGGGCAAGGCGGGCATTTCCTGGCGCTGTTCGAGACAGACCATCGCCACGCTGGCAGCGCCCAGACGCCGGGCAGTACGGGCGACGTCCACGGCGACGTTACCGCCGCCGATAACGATGACCCTGCCGTTAACAGCGGGCGGGTTGTCCTTATCGGCGGCCTGCCGCAGGAACGCCACGCCGCAGCTGATACCGGCTTTATCTTCACCCTCAACATTGAGCTTGCGGCTGTTCTGGATACCCACGCTCAGAAACACGGCGTCGTTATCCTGCCGAATTTTATCAAGCAGGATATCCATGCCCACGCGGGTGCTATAGACGAAGGAAATCCCTTTGCGCCGGATCAGCTCTATTTCATAGTCGAGGACGTTTTTCGGCAGCCGGTATTCTGGGATACCGTAACGCAGCATGCCGCCGGCGGCCGAAGACGCCTCGTAGACCGTCACGGCATAGCCGAGGTCAGCGAGGTCACTGGCGGTCGTCAGACCGGCGGGCCCGGCGCCGACCACCGCCACCTTTTTCGTCGCCGTCGGGAAGGGTTTTTCCTCCGGTAGGGCCAGCTGACCGGAGGCCACCATTGCCATCTCTTGATCGGAGGCAAACCTTTTAAGCAGCCTTATGGCCACCGAAGAATCGACGGAATTGCGGGTGCACTTTGATTCACAGGGATGGTTGCAGACACGCCCGCAGATGGCGGAGAGCGGGTTTCGCTCCCTTATCAGGTTGACCGCTTTCAGGTACTCCTTCTTCTTGATGAGCTGGATGTAGCCCTGGACGTTAATATGCGCCGGACACTCCACCTTGCACGGCGCGTGGCCGTTCTTCAAAATGCCGAAGATGTTCGGCGTGGCCTGGGCATAGTGCTTGGCGATCGCCTTACGCGTGCCGAGGTCCCGGTCGAACCGGTTGGTCACGTTCACCGGGCAGGCTTCGGTACAGTTACCGCAGGCCGTGCACGTCTCCTCATCGATATAGCGGGGTCGGACTTTAACGGTAGCTTTAAAATTCCCCGGCTCTCCCTCAAGGCCCACCAGCTCCGATAGCGTCAGTATTTCGATATTGATATTACGGGCGCACTCCACCAGCTTGGGAGAAACGATACACGTGGCGCAGTCGCTGGTGGGGAAGGTCTTGTCCAGGTGAGTCATCATGCCGCCGATAGCGGCCTCGCGCTCGACCAGGTACACTTTAAAGCCGGAGTTGGCCAGATCCAGGGCCGCCTGGATACCGGCGATGCCGCCTCCCTGCACCAGCACTGCTCCTATTTTCTTTTTATTATTTCCGTCCATCTTAAAGCCTTCCAATAGCCCGGGTGATCGCCGTGGGCGTCACCATAAGCCGATCGAAACCGAGTTCCTTCGGTGAGATACCCAGGCAAAGACCGAGAAGCTGGGTAATGTAGACGACCGGCAGGTGATAACGCTTACCATTGGCTTTCTCGATGTCTTTTTGGCGTAAATCCAGGCTGGTCTGGCACATCGGGCAGGCCACCGCAATACAGTCGGTGCCGGCGGATTTAGCCATATCGATAATGGCCCCGGAGTGCTGTACCGTAATATCCGTCCGCGTCAGGTTAAGCCCACCGCCGCAGCAGTCCACCTTGCCGGGCCAGTCCAGGCTTTCGCCGCCCATGGCCTCGACCAGGCTCTCCAGGATGGTGGGGTTCTCAGGGTCGTCGAATTGAGTGACTTCCGGCGGACGCAGCAGATAACAACCGTAATAACAGGCCACCTTGAGCCCGTTCAGAGACTGTTTGAAACTCTTACGCAGTTTGGCTACGCCGAAATCTTTTAAGAGGACCTCGACGAAGTGGCGCACGGCGACCGAGCCGTCGTATGACTGTCCCAGCAGATGGGCTACGCTCTCACGCATAGCCGGGGAATGGGCAACTTCGTAATTGGCGGTTTTCGAGCGGTTATAGCAGGCGGCGCAGTTGACCACCATATCCAGCCCCATATCTTTGGCCAAGACGAGGTTAGCCGCCGCCAGGGAAGCCGCCAGGGCGCGGTCGGTCTGGTGGGCGGCGCTGGCGCCGCAGCAGGTCCATCCCTTAATTTCGGCCAGTTCAATGCCGAGCGCCTGAGCCACGCCGAGGCTCGACTCGTGCATATCGCGGGCCGTGGAATGGGCGGAACAGCCGGGAAAATAGGCATATTTCATTTCCCGGTCCCTTTATTTTTCGGAAGGCGGCTAAATATGCGGCGCACCTTACCCTTATCCGCCCCCGACGGCGGCAAGAGCGCCATTTTCCCTTTCTTGATCATCGCGGGAAATCTCCCCGTGTCCTGCCGTATATTGCCAGTTCTGAGCTTATATAAGGCTATCATCTGAAGGTCATAAGCCCGGCCGAAAGTCTTGACCGTGTTCAGGAATAAACGGTTGAACAAAGGCGGATTGCCCTTCGGTCTGGCGACGCCTTTTTCCAGAGCTATCGAGCGCAGGGCGTCGATAATCGCAGCAAAATTAATCTCGTTGGGACAACGGGCGTAACAGGTCTCACAGGACAGGCACGTCCAGATAAGGTCAGTCTTTAATAGTTCATCACCGGCGCCCAACTGCAGTCGACGGATGATCTCCGAGGGCGGAGACTCGGTCTGATCGGCCACCGGGCAGCCCACCGAGCACTTTTTGCACTGGTAACATTTATTTAGACTGACATCCGCCTTGTTTTCCACGATACGGAGAAGACTATCGGAGGCTGACTGTTGTTTAATCCTAATTGTCATATCAGTACACTCTTAATCGTCCGCCAGCAGCGCGCTTTGTCCGTTGGTTTCGACTTTTTTCGATGACAGCGCCGCGAGCTGGACGGGGGCTATCTTGCGATAGACCTCGGCGGGAGTACGCCTGCTCCCATCCACCGTTAATAAATCGTCGACCCTGATACCGAACAGCCGCTCGTTTTCCTGGAGATAAGGCAGGATAATATCCCAGTCTTCATCGGTCAAAGGCAGGAACTGCCCGCCGTTTAACTGCTCCCCGATAACATAGTTCTGCGGGTCGCGGATATAAAGCGCCCCTCCAGAAGCGAGTGAAAACAGGTTATTACCCGGGTACGGTTCCCGCAGGGGGACAACCTGTCCTTCATCATTGAAAGCAAGCCCGTTCAGGATGACGAAACCGCC
>Ga0316628_100002378_pt1 | contig 13919 bp, 12 predicted proteins | sample OWC_Aug_M2_C1_D5_FD_207648 | JGI IMG/M metagenome (GOLD analysis project Ga0316628, IMG submission 207648) | Wetland soil microbial communities from Old Woman Creek delta, Ohio, United States - OWC_Aug_M2_C1_D5_C | ecosystem: Environmental > Terrestrial > Soil > Wetlands | place: USA: Ohio... | reverse complement strand
CCTTGCGGCGCGCCCCTCTCGCCTCTCGCGCCTCTCCTTTGAGGGCTGCGCACGGATGCTGCGGTAGGCCACGAACGCGATGAGGAGGAGGCCCACGAGCGCGATGACGGCCAGGGCCATGAAGGTTGTGCGCGGGACCGGCTCATCGGGCAGCTCCTTGACGACGGTCAGCGTGAACTGCGACTCCGTGCGGTCGCCCTCGTCGTCGGTGACGCGCAGCGTGATGTTGTACTTGCGGATCTCCCTGAACCGGTGGTCGAACCGCCCCTCGTCCCCGGTGGTGCCGTCGTTGAGGTCCCAGAGGTACTGGACCTCGCCGCCGTCCGGGTCGTAGTACTCGGCCCAGACGGCGAAGGGGGTGTCGACCTCGGCCGTCGCGCTCGACTTGATGCTGCCGACCGGTCGGCCGCTCAGCACATTTATCCTCGTGGAGTCGGACGCGGTGATGAGGCCGCCCGCGGAGGCGTCGTACTGCGTCACGCGGAAGAGCGCCACGCCCTTGAGCGGGGTTGCGAACACGTGCGTCGTCGAGCCGCCGAGCGTGGAGTTCCAGTCGAAGCGGCCGTCCCCGTCGAAGTCCCACTCGTAGAGGATGATGCGCAGCGAGGGGTCGGGCGTCCCGACGCCCTCGAACAGGACCGCGCGGCCGGTGTAGCCGGTGATGTCGGGGCCCGCCTCCGCCGCGGGCGCGCCGTCCGCGACCGTCCCCGTCCAGAGCGCCAGGACGAAGAGCGCGAGGGCTGCGATGGTCGGGAGGAGGACGTGGGCTCCGTCGGCCCCGGAGCACCAGCGCATTAGCTGGCCCACGGCGTTCCGATTGCCCTGGCGGGAGAAAAATGTTGCTGTGGTGCGCCCCCGGAGGCGCCCGCGACGGAAGTTGGCGGAAGCAGCGGGAGGCACGAATGGGTGGGGGGGGAGGCGGTTTGGATGTAAGGAGCTACAATGAGCGATGCCTTCCCGCTGCTTCCTGCGACATTGTACTGTGCATATCATGCTTATAAATTCTTTGAAACAAATATTCTGGTTCGTTATTGCGAGTTCCTGACCTCCTACGTGCGATTCTGTTAATCCTGGAGCCTCGAACGGTCTTGATTCTTGCCAGCATGCCCGGTACCATGCTATTCGATGCCACGGCACGGTCAAATCGCGCCCCCGGACCACCCCGCGCGGGACCGTCCATCCACGGAGGACTAAGAAGATATATCTACGAGGGGGGTAATATCTCGGGTGGTGGGTATGACCGAGTCAAAGGAGCTCATCAAGAAGATATGTCTGCTGGGGGATGCGGCCGTGGGCAAGACCTCCCTCATCAGGAGGTATGTCTACAGCAGTTTCGATGACAAGTACATCACCACCATCGGGACGAAGGTCACGAAGAAGTCCTTGGTGTTCAAACACCCCAGCCAGGACCTGAGGGTCCGCATAAGCCTCCTGATCTGGGACATCCTGGGCCAGAAGGAGTACTCCCGGCTCCACCCGGTCTACTACCAGGGCGCCGAGGGAGGGCTGGTGGTGTCCGACGGCACGCGGCCCGCGACCATCAGGAGCATGGACGAGTGGGCCGAGGGCTTCCAGAAGACGGTGGGTCGGGTCCCGCTCGTGTTCCTCATCAACAAAGCCGACCTGCTCGACATAGCGACGTTCGACTCCACGGACGCCGATGCCATCGCCCGCAAGTACGGGGCGCCGCTCTACTTCACGTCGGCCAAGACCGGCGACAACGTGGAGCGCTCGTTCCTGGAGCTGGGCAACACGCTGACTTACAACTTCTTCAAGAAGATCAACGTGATGTGAGGGGGTGCGGGATTGGACGAGAGGCCAATGCTGGTTGAGAACGGCCAGGCGGGAGAGGACGTCCTCCAGATGGCGTTCTTCATCATGCCAGGCCACGCGCTCAAGAGCCTGCGCGACGAGCTCGAGATCCAGGGGGGTGACGCGCTCGCCAGCGACATGCTCTACCGCTACGGCATCCGGTGCGGGGAGGGCATGATCACGCGCATGGGCATGAAGTGCGACACGCTGGAGGACATCGCGAACACCATCCCCGCGCTCTGGGCGGGCGTGGGCCTGGGGCGCATCACGGTGGAGGAGATCGGCGTCGACCACATCCGCGTGAGGTTCCACGAGTCCGTCGAGAGCCTCGCGCTCGGCCGCCCGAAGGAGCCCAAGTGCCACTTCACACGGGGCTACCTGAACGGCATGGCCGCCGCGCTCTCCGGGAAGGACTTCAAGACGGAGGAGGTCCAGGGCTCGGAGGACTGGAGCGAGGTCTGCTTCGTGCTCAAGCTGGCGGGCGAGTACCTCAAGCCCGCCGTCGAGAAGGCCGTCGTCGCCCCCGCCATCGCCCCGCTCAAGGCCGCGGCGCCCAAGGGCGCGCTCGAGCACGGCATGTCGTACCTGGTGGAGGACGAGGAGGCGGACGCGGCCTACCACATCTTCGTGGACGAGATAGCCCACGGGAGCCAGGGGCTCTGCATCACCCGCGACTTCCCCAACAAGGTCCGCAAGCAGTACGGGCTGGCGGCGACACCCATCCTGTGGCTCAGCAACGCGGAGCAGGAGTACGCGGTCGAGCCCGTGCAGCTCGGCAAGCTCTACCACAAGATAGAGGACTTCCTCAAGAAGGCGGAGAAGCCCATCGTCATGATCACGGGGCTCGAGTACCTCATCGTCCAGAACAACTTCCACAGCGCGCTCAAGTTCCTGCAGCTCGTGCGCGACCAGATATCCATCCACGACTCGATCCTCCTCGCGAGCATCAGCCCCTCCACGATGGGCGAGAAGGACCTGAAGCTCATCGAGCGCGAGATGGAGCCCCTCAAGCCCGGGGGTGCGTGAGGTTGGGAGCCGCGCGCGAGGGCGAGGAGGCCTCGGTCCAGGCGGCCTTCTTCATCATGCCCATCCAGATACTGAAGAGCCTGCACGACGAGTTCCGCCATCTGGCGGGCGCCGACGCCGCGCGCGCCATCCTCTTCCGCATCGGCTACTCGAGCGGCGAGGCCGTCACGCGCAAGATCAACATCCGGATGAACTCGGGCCTCACGCTGCCGGAGACGCTCACCTCGCTTTGGATCGAGATGGGCCTCGGCCGCATCATCGTGACCGAGGAGGGCGAGGGCAAGCTGCACGTGCAGTGCGACGGCTCGTCCGAGGCGCAGGCGCTCGGTCGCATGGACGGACCGTCGTGCGACCTGACCTGCGGCTACCTCGCGGGCACGGCGTCCGCCCTCTCCCGCTATCGGTACCACTGCGTCGAGACGCATTGCGTGACCAACGGCTCCGAGCTGTGCCTGTTCGACCTCGTGCCCCGGCCCGAGGCATGACCGAGGTCGGGCGCCTTGGCGACCGAGCGGGACTCCGCACCGAAGGGCACGGACCCCGGCTACCTGCGCGGGCTGCTCCGCCAGCTGCGTGGCGCGAACGGGGTCGTCGCCTCGACGGTCATCAGCCGCGACGGGCTGCCCATCGCCTCCGACCTGCCCGTGGGGATCAACCCGGACACGCTCGCGCTGCGCGGGGCGTTCATGCTCGGGATAGCCGAGCTCGTGATGGAATCAGTCGAGAGCGAGTCGGCGCGGACCGTGGTCGTGGTGGCCGAGCAGCACTACATAGTCACGACGCCCGTGGACGAGCGCAGCATCCTGGTGGTGGTCGTCGACCGGTCGGTCGAGCTCGGGAGCCTGCTGCCCGAGGTGCGCAAGGTCGCCGTCAGGGTCAAGCAGTCCATGGCGTGAGCGGCGGTGAGGGCCCTTCCATGGCGCGCGCTACCCGGACGGCCATCCGACGCCGTAGTACCTCAAGCCGGCCTTGCGGACCTTCTCGGGGTCCAGGATGCGGCGGCCGTCGACGACGGCCGCCCCCTTGGCCATGAGCTGGCGGAAGCGCTGCGGGCTGAGGCGCCGGTACTCGGGCCAGTCCGCCTGGATGATGGCCACGTCCGAGCGCCGCAGCGCGTCCTCGGGCTTCTTCGCAATCTTCGGGGGCGTGAGGTTCTCCGCCCTCGCGAGCGCGGCGAACGCGGCGCCCGCGCGCGGGTCGTGGCACACGACCTCGGCGCCCGAGGCGGTGAGCGCGCGGTAGATGGGCAGGGCGCGCGTCTCGCGCACGTCGTCGGTGTCGGCCTTGAACGCGAGTCCCAGCAGCGCCACCCTGCGGCCTGCGATGTCGCCGCCGACGGCGCGCCGCGCCAGGTTGACCACGACCAGCGGCTGCCACTCGTTCTGGGCCAGCGCGGCCTTGGGGACGATGAGCCTCATCTCGCGGGACTGGCCGAACGCGATGAGCGCCCGCAGGTCCTTGGGGAAGCAGCTCCCCCCGAAGCCCGGCCCCGCCTGGAGGAAGTCCGACCCGAGGCGGTGGTCCATGCCCACGCCCTTGAGCACGTCGCGGCCGTCCGTCCCCACCTCCGCGGCGAGGTTCGCCACCTCGTTCGCGAACGCGACCTTGGTCGCCAGCAGCGCGTTCGAGGCAAGCTTGACCAGCTCGGCCCCCTCGAGCGAGGTGCGCAGGACCGGCCTCTTGAAGGGCCTGTAGAGCGAGCTGAGGAACGTCCAGGCCCTGGCGTCGCCCTCCATGGTGCCGATGACGATGCGGTCGGGCTTGAGCGCGTCGGCCAGGGCGGCGCCCTCCCGGAGGAACTCGGGGTTGCACGCAAGCGACAGCTGCTTGGGCGCGAGCAGCCGCGAGGCCGACTCGAGCGCGGGCAGCACCAGGTTGCGGTTGGCCGAGGGGGCGAGGGTGCTCTTGGTGACGACGATGTGCCCCTTGACATCGGCCTTGAGCAGCGCATCGCCGATGCCGCGCGAGGCGGCCTCGACCTGTGACATGTCGAACGAGCCGTCGGCCGCCGATGGGGTGCCGACGCAGATGAACGAGGCCTCCGCGCCCGCGACGGCGGAGTCGAGGTCCGTCGTTGCGGTGATGGTCCCCCGCTTGACCAGCCTGCGGAGCGCGTCCTCGAGGCCTGGCTCGAAGAAGGGGGCCTTGCCGGATTGCAGCGCCCTTACGCGCTCCGGGAGGATGTCGACGCACTCGACGTGCCTGCCGTGGCTCGCGTAGGCCACGGCCGTGGCGAGCCCCACGTAGCCCGTGCCGACGACGCACAACCGCTTCGCACGGTCGCGTCCCTTGCGGGCTTGGGCCATATGGGGTCCCCCTCGCTCAGCCGCCCTCCGGCTTGTCGCCGCCCAGGATGTCCCCGCGCTTGGGCTGCTCGGCCGATTGGTAGACAGGGCCCGTGCCCGTGGAGACGATCTGCGGGGCATCGGCGGTCGATGGCGTGGGCGGTGGCGGGGCGACCACGACGGACGGTGGCGGCGGTGGCGGAGGCGTCGACGGGGGCGTCGAAGGAGGCGTGGGCGGCGGCGTCGGCGGGGGCGGCGTCGGCGGGCCCCGCTGCGGTGGCGCACCAGGGCCGCCCCATGGCGCCTGCGGCGGTCCCCTGGCGGGGGGTGCCTGGCGCGCAGCGGGCGGGGGCCTCACGACGGCCTGCGCCTGCTGCCTCTTGACGGCGGTGTCGGGGTCGTCGAGGAACTGGCGCAGCGAGCTCACGCGCACGTCGCGCTCCTGCTTGGCCCGGACGATGGCGTCCTTCTCCTTCTTGCGCGCCGCCTGCGTCTCGGCCAGGCGCATGAGCATGAAGATGGCCAGGATGACCACGACAACGACTATGATGCCGATCCACACCCAAATCGGGATGTCGACCAGCAGGTTGCTGCGGTCCAGGTCCTCGACCGTGACATCGACCTCGGCTAATCCGCTGTAGAGGTCGAACGGGTCGTTCCCCTGGTAGCCGTTGTCGATGACGACCCACACGCGCTCGTCCTTCTCGGACTTCCAGGTGATCTTCTGGGACATGGCCATGTCTGGCTTGGAGAGGTCCTTGTCCCAGGTCCCGGGGATGCCCAGCTCGTAGTCGAGGAAGGCGCTCTGCGAGTGGAAGATGAGCACCGCGACAGGGGCCCTCAGCGGGTCAGCGAGGACGGAGACGCGGATGTCGTGGTTCTTCGGGGCCCATATGGTGTAGACGATGTAGCCGTCCTCGCGCACCTGCTTGTTCTTCTGCTTGAGGATGCCCGAGCCCCCGACCTCGTAGACCGTGCCCGACTCGCCAGGCTTCTCCACCACGTTGATGGTGATGGTCTTCTCGGACCATGCCTGCTCCTGGTCGTAGACGCGGATGCGGCACTGGTAGGCCCTGATGGTGTTGTAGGTGTGCTCGACGGGCGGCGGGTCGTTCCCCTTGGCGCCGTCGCCGAAGTCCCATTCCCACCTGAGCAGGTGGCTCGGGGAGTAGTCGTCGGAGGCGGTGGCCGAGAAGTTGTAGGCGGTGTTGACGAAGGCGGTCACGGAGTCCTGGGACTGTATCTCGGGGGCCTCGTTCTCCGCGACCGTCACGACGCATGTGTCCTTGGCCATGCCGCCCGTGTTGTCGGTAACGGTGAGGGTGCAAGTGAAAGTGCCGGGGGACGTGAACCGGTGGGACGTCAGCAACTGGCCCGATTCGTTGTCGTTGTCGTTGATGGTGTCCAGGTTGAGGTCCTTGTTGGCGTCGAAGTCCCAGGCGTAGGTGTATGTCTTCAGGGGGTCGGGCGGCTTGGGGCTGACGAGGTCGGCGTCGTTGAAGATGACATCGACATTGACGCGGGCGTTCTTGTCCTGGCCGGCGAAGACCTCCAGCAGGTCCGCGGATACGGGGACTGCGGAGACCATGAGCAGGCCGACCACCAGAGTGATGGCTAGGGACAAGCGGTGAGTTCCTCTCATTCCATATATCCCCCCAGAACGAGGGCGACTGGCTCCGGAGCGGGGGTTTGAACCACTCCTTCCAATATAAGCCTTTCGACCTGGGGGCCCCCCTTTTTCGCGGCCGCGGGGGGCGGGCTGCCTGCCACGGCCCGCCGTGGGAGGCCAAGCTGCCCTCCAGCGCCCCCGAGGGCCCTACCCCCTGGCGGGGTCAGCGGGTGGGGGGAGGTCCCGGGGCGCGGGGGGGCCAGGGCCCCCATCCCCTCGCGGCATGCCAGGGGTCGGCCTCGCGGCCGAGGCCCTGGCCCAGGGAAATCCTTTTCTCGCGACGCGCCCTTGGATGCCGGAGGGCGTGGCGTGCCCGACGAGGACTTCCCAGGCCAGCGCGCGCGGCTCGTCGCCGGGTTGCGCAGGGCCGGCTACATCGAGACCGACGCGGTCGAGCGCGCCATGCTCGCCGTGAGGCGGGAGGACTTCGTCTCGGGCTGGACACGGCGGGCGGCCTACGCGGACCATCCCCTGGACATCGGCCATGGCCAGACCATCTCGGCCCCCCACATGGTCGCCATCATGGTGGAGGCGATGAGGCCCGCCGAGGGCCTCCGGGTGCTGGAGGTCGGAGGGGGCTCCGGCTACCACGCCGCCGTCATCGCGGAGGCCATCGGGCCCCGGGGCCACGTCTGGTCGGTCGAGCGCATCGAGCCCCTGGCCGAGGGCGCCCGCCGCAACCTGGCCGCGGCCGGCTACGCCGACCGCGTCACGGTGGTCGTGGGCGACGGCTCCTGCGGCTGGCCAGAGCACGCGCCCTACGACCGCATATCGGTCGCCTGCGCCGCGCCCGGCGTGCCGGAGCCCATGCAGCGCGAGCTCATGGACGGGGGCATGCTGCTGGTCCCCGTGGGGGGCATGGGCGTGCAGACCCTGCTGCGGGTGACCCGGAGGGGCGAGCATTTCCCGGTGGAGGACCTGGGCGGGTGCGTGTTCGTGCCCCTGCGGGGCAAGTGCGGGTTCTGAGCGGCATCGGACCACCGCCCCCTCAGCGACCGCAGGTGGTCCCCTCCACCAGTGGGCACGGGGCTAGGTGGGCGGGCGCCACTGTCGAGTACCAGGCCTCCCCAGCACATAGATGACCCAGGGCGCGACGCTCGTCTCGCTCACCCACCTGTAGGGCTCGGTCCCCGTGGCCAGCGGGCGGCGGACCTCGAGCACTTCGAGCGACGCCTCGCGGTAGGTCTCGCGGTAGGCCTCGTCGGTCCACAGCACGTCGATGGCCGGCCGCCTGTCCTCGAGGTCCATGGACACGATCCTCACCAGGTCGCCGGCCATCGCGAAGGCGTTCTCGGGGTAGTCCCGCGTGGAGAACGATGCCCACTCGTGGATGTAGATGTCAGGGGAGGAGACCAGGTTGATGAGCCGCCCGTCCGCGGCCAGCAGCCCGCTCAGGCCTCGGAGCAGGGCCACCTTCCAGGCCTTGGTGGGGATGTTGTCGAACGTGAAGGCGGACATGACCAGGTCGAAACCGTTCGGGGGCAGCGAGCGGAAGTCCCCGTTGCCGATGACGCGGTAGTCCCCGCCAGGGTCGAGCCGCCTCGCCACCTCCACCATCTGCGCCGAGATGTCGACGCCGACCGCCTCGAGGCCCAGCCCACGGAGGAACCGGGTCGACCTGCCCGTCCCGCAGCCGAAGTCAAGCGCCCTCCTCCCCTGGACGTGCGCGCGCACGAGCTCGGGGATGTCCCTGAATGCCAGGTGGTAGGTGTTCGCGAAGGCCAGCTTGGAGTAGGCCTCTGCCATCACATCGTCCTCATAGACGTTCCTGAACGGCATCGATGGTCCCTGGGCGCGGTCGGGGGGATGAACCGCGCGCCGCGATAAAAAGACTTGCCGGGCCTCGCAAGGCCTCGGGCTGAGGGGGGTTCGGCTGTGGAGGAAAAAGGTGGGCGGGCGGGGGATTTGGCCCCCGCCCGGCGTTCTTGCGGCAGGTCAGGGCATGCCGCTCAGTCGTAGTCGCCGCCCTCGTCCCCGCCCCCCCCGGGCATGCCGGGCCTGGAGGGGCTTGAGCCCTTCGCGGCGATGACGTCGTCGATGCGCAGGATCATCACGGCCGCCTCGGTGGCGGACTGGATGGCCTGGGTGCCCACGCGGAGGGGCTCGATGACGTCCTTCTCGACCATGTTCACGACCTTGCCGTCGTAGATGTTGAGTCCGGCGTACTTCTGGCCGCTCTTGTGCGCCTTCCTGAGGTCCAGCACGGCGTTGATGGGGTCCAGGCCCGCGTTCTCGGCCAGCGTCTTGGGGACGACCTCCAGCGCGTCGGCGAAGGCGTCGATTGCCATCTGCTCGCGGCCGCCCACGGATGAGGCGAACTCGCGGAGCCTTTGGGCCACCTCGATGGCGCTCGCGCCGCCGCCCGCGTTCATCTTGCCGTCCTCGATGGCGACCGCCACGACCGACAGGGCGTCATGCAGCGAGCGCTCGAGCTCGTCGACGATGTGCTCGGTGCCGCCCCTCAGCATGACGGACACGGCCGTCGCGTGCTTGCAGCCGGTGACGAAGGTCATCTTGTCCTCGCCGATCTGCCGCAGCTCCACGGTGCCGGCGGTGCCCAGCACGTCCTTGGTCAGGTCCTTGAGGCTGGACACGACCTTGCCGCCCGTGGCCTTCGCGAGCTTCTCCATGTCGGACTTCTTCACGCGGCGGACCGCGTAGACGCCCGCCTTGGCCAGGTAGTGCTGCGCGATGTCGTCGATGCCCTTCTGGCACATCACGACGTTCGCGTTGGCGGACTTCACGGCGTCGACCATGCCCTTGAGGGTGGATTCCTCCTCGTCCAGGAACGCCTTGAGCTGGTTGGGGTCGCGGATTTGTATCTTCGCCTCGACCTCGGTCTTCTTAATCTCGAGCGCCGCGTCGATGAGCGCGATCCTCGGCTCCCTGACCAGCAGCGGCATGCTCGGGTGCACGGGCTCCTTGTCGAGGATGATGCCCTCGATGAGCTCGGAGTCCTCGAGCGAGCCGCCCTGCTTCTTGACGACCTGCACGTTGTCGACGTCGACCACGTAGTGGTCGCCGCGCTTCTCGGCCACGGCCAGGATGGCCCGGACCGCGATGTCGGCCAGGGTCTCGTTCGCCGCGTCCGCTATCTTGGACCGGAGCGCGGTGGTGGCGATCTTGTTGAGCTTCTTCGTGTCCTTGATGCCGACATTGAGCGCCAGGTCCGCCAGGACCTCGACGGCCTTGTCGGCGGCGATGCGGTAGCCCGCGGCGATGACCGTCGGGTGCACGTTCCCGTCGATGAGCTCCTCGGACCTCCTCAGCAGCTCGCCTGCCAGGATGACCGAGGTCGTCGTGCCGTCGCCGCACTCCTGGTCCTGGGTCTTCGCGACCTCGACCAGCATCTTGGCGGCGGGGTGCTCGACGTCGATCTCCTTGAGGATGGTCACGCCGTCGTTCGTGATGACCACGTCGCCCATCGAGTCGACGAGCATCTTGTCCATTCCACGCGGGCCAAGGGTGCTGCGGACTGCCTCCGCGATGGCCTTGGCGGCCGCGATGTTGTTCGAGTGGGCACCGGGACCCTTCTCGCGGGTCGTGCCCTCCTTCAGGATAATTACCGGGGTTTGTCCTCCCATCATGTTGTCAACCTCCTTGATTGTGCTGCCTGTGTCCTCACATCATGCCTGGCATGCCGCCCATACCGCCCATCCCGCCGCCGCCGCCGCCCGCCGCCTGCGCGGCCCGGGCCATGTCCTCCTTGGAGATGCCCTTGGCGGCGATGACGTCGTCGATGCGCAGTATCATGGTCGCTGCGTCGACCGCGGAGTCGATGGCCTGGGTGCCGACGCGCATGGGCTCGATGACCTCGAGCTTCAGCATGTCGGTGACCTTGCCCGTCTTGAGGTCGACGCCGGCGTTCCTCTGCTTCCTCGCGTGCGCGGACCGGAGGTCTATGAGGATGTTTATGGGGTCCAGGCCGCCGTTCTCCGCGAGGGCCTTGGGGATGACCTCGACCGCCTTGGCGAAGGCGTCGATGGCCATCTGCTCGCGGCCGCCCACGGTGGACGCGAAGTTGCGCAGCGCGAGCGCTATCTCCATCGCGGAGGCGCCGCCGCCCACGACGTAGGTGCCGTCCTCTACCACGTCGGAGACGACGGACAGGGAGTCGTGCAGCGCGCGCTCGGCCTCGGCGATGACGTGCTCGGTCCCGCCGCGGATGAGTATGGAAACCGCCCGGGGGTTCCTGCAGCCGGTGATGAAGGTGAGCGCGTCTTTGCCGAACTTGCGCTCCTCGAGCGCTCCAGCGGTGCCGAGCTGCTTGCTCGTCAGGTCCTTGAGGCTGTTGACGATCTCGGCGCCGGTGGCCTTCGAGAGCTTCTCGAGGTCCGACTTCTTCACGCGCGCGATGGCGAACATGCCGTTCTTGGCGAGGTAGTGGAACGCCATGTCGTCGATGCCCTTCTGGCAGAGCACCACGTTGGCGCCCGCCTGCTTGAGCGTGTCGACGAAGCCCTTCAGGGTGGCCTCCTCATCGTCGAGGAAGCCGCGGATGCCCAGGGGGTCGGTGATCTCGATCTTCGCGTCGACCTCGGTCTTCTTGATCTCCAGGGCCTGGTTGAGGAGCGCGATGCGGGGGTGCTCGATGTACTTCGGCATGCCCGCGTTGCCCGCCTCCTTGTCCACGATGATGCCCTTGATGAGCTCGGTGTCGCGGATGGAGCCGCCCTGCTTCTTGATGATCTGGATGTTGTCGATGTCGGCCTGCGTCCTGTCGCCGACCTTCTCGACGATGCTCATCACGGCCTCGACCGCCAGGTCGCCCAGGTACTCCATGCTCGAGGCGGTGCCCTTGGACGACATCGACGTCTTGGCGATGCGCTTCAGGACCTTCCTGTCGTCGGTCGCCGTTATGTCGATTGCATTCTTCTTGAGCACCTTCTTGGCCTCGGTGGCCGCCATGCGGTAGCCGTTCGAGATGATCGTGGGGTGGACGTTGGCGTCCAGCAGGTCCTGCGCCTGCCGGAGCAGCTCGCCCGCGAGCACGACGGCGGTCGTCGTGCCGTCGCCGCACTCGTTGTCCTGGGTCTTTGCGAGCTCGACCATCATCTTCGCGGCCGGGTGCTCGACGTCGACCTCCTTGAGGATGGTGACGCCATCGTTGGTGATGGTCACGTCGCCCATCGAGTCGACCAGCATCTTGTCCATGCCCTTCGGGCCCATCGTGCTGCGGACGGCATCGGCGACGGCGATGGCCGCCTGGATGTTGTTGTCCCTGGCGGTCCTGCCGGTGTCGCGCTTGGTGCCTTCCTTGAGCACGAGTATCGGTGTCTGTCCTCCCATCATGCAATAACCTCCGGACTGATGTGTCTTAAGGTTGTAGGTTGCGTATGCATGGACTTCTATAAGAACCTTTCGCCCGTCCCGCCACCTCGGAGATGGACGCGGGCGGTTGGGGGGGGAGAGGGGGGAGGAGGGGAGGGAGGGGCGGCGTCCGCCGCCGCGGCCGCGCCGCCGCCTCAGGGGCGCGACCTGCCGAGCAGGAGCTGGCTGTCGTCGAAGAGCAGCCGGCTGCGCATGAGCTGGAAGAAGATCTCCTCGACCGTCTTCTCGCGCATGTTGAACCTCTCGGAGATGCTGGAGATCGACATGGAGCCCCGGTCGGTGATGTAGTAGAGCACGCGCCGCTCGTTGTAGCCGAGGGAGAGCGTCCTGATGGCCCCGGCAGCGTCCCTCATGAGCGCCTCCTTTGCCGTCATGAGCGCCGCCTGCCTGGCCTCGAGCTCGCCGAGCTGCTGGTTGACCTTCTGGAGGAGGAGCGCGATGGCCTTGAGGCGGTCGCCCTCCTTCCTGATGGAGCCGATGCGGTCCCGCTCCTTGGCGATGTAGCCGAGGTCGTCGGACATGCGCGGGGGCTCCTCCGGGTCGTACAGCCTGAGCTGCGCGTTGAACATGTTGGGCGCCATGTCGATGCGGACGCTGAGCTGCCTGGTCGCGGTGTAGCACATGCGGGGGGGCCCCCCCGCGTTCGAGGGCAGCTCCCGGGCCTCGACGAGGCCGTGCCTCTTGAGCACGTCCAGATGCTTCATGACCGCCTGCTGGGACGTGTTCAGCTCGCGGGCCAGCTGCAGCGGGTAGTGCGCCTCCATCACGAGCCTCGAGAGGATCTCCCGTCGCATCGGGTTCGCCAGGACCACCAGGGCCGTGTCCAGGTCGAGCTCAACCATCTGTCGCACCCCGCGCCTGCGTCGAGGGAAACGGCATTTGTTAACCTTTGGTTGATATGTCCTGGCGGTTAATAAACATTGCTCCGGCATCGCCCAGGGGCGCGAGGGTGCGCTCCAGGCGTGCGCACACCTCCCGGGCGACGGTGCGCATGTTGACGACGTCGGCCTCGTTGTACCTGAGCAGCAGCTCGAGCGCGCGCGCGTTGCCCTTGCGCTCCCACAGGTGCCAGAGCCTCACGGCGTCGTTGCCTGTCATCATCGCGAACTCGCGGTCCCGCGCGAGGCCCAGCTCCCGCTCCACGCGCTTGAGGCCGCCCCGCAATCCCACGCGACGCGCCGCGAAGCGCAGGTCCAGGTTCGGGAGCTCGAGCGCCCCCAAGGGGTGGTGGAGCCTCAGCATGGGCAGGTCGAACCCGGCGCCGTTGTAGGTGACCAGCATGCGAGCGCCCTCGAGGGCGGCCCCCAGCGTGCGGCGGTCGAGGTCGCGGAACCGCACAAGCGTGCGGAAGCGCCCGCCCAGGAGCACCCCGACGACGGTGATGGCGCTCATCCTCGACAAGCCCGTGGTCTCGATGTCGACGAACGCGGCCTCGTCAATGAAGGACGGGTAGAGGCGCCAGACGTGGCGCGCCCCGAGCATGGCCGCGAGCGCGTCCGTGTCGCGCTTGGCCAGCGCCTCCTTGGCCAGGCCGAGCGCGTGGTCGGCCTCGTCCTTGCGCGCGCGCCCGAACGGGCCCACCGCCGTGCGGTCCAGGAACTCGTCCCAGTGGGTGATCCCCTGCTCCCATATGCGCCGCTCGGTGCGCTCCCCGACGCGGTCGATGACAACGAAGCTCCGCTCAAGGACGGGGCCAGGTGATGCCCTGGCCAATCGTTCAGGCCCCGGCGTGTCGGCCACGGCACCTGGCAGGCACGCAGGGGGTCAAAAGGGTTGCCCCCGGGGGTATGCGAATG
>Ga0316628_100002377_pt1 | contig 13920 bp, 14 predicted proteins | sample OWC_Aug_M2_C1_D5_FD_207648 | JGI IMG/M metagenome (GOLD analysis project Ga0316628, IMG submission 207648) | Wetland soil microbial communities from Old Woman Creek delta, Ohio, United States - OWC_Aug_M2_C1_D5_C | ecosystem: Environmental > Terrestrial > Soil > Wetlands | place: USA: Ohio... | reverse complement strand
GAAAAAGCCACACCAGGGTGCGCGGCATCCGTTCCAGCGTGAGCGCCGCGGCCAGCGCCAGCACGCCATAACAAGCCATGGCTGCAAAAAACCGGGGCTTCATCGGGGAACCCCAATTGTCGCACGCTGCCTTCCCATCGGCCCGGTCCGATACAATCTTTTTGCGCAGGTCCGATATAATGAGGCTTGCGCCTGCCATATGGGCGCTCTGCCCTGAGGTGATCCTTGTGAAGCGTCTTGGCTTGTTTGCTGTCTTCTTCGCTGTCGCCTGCTTGCTGTGGGCCCAGGAAAAGCCTGTCCAGGTTCCGCCGGCGCAGAGTCCTCCCGCCCAGACCAAGCCCTCGGCGGAAGCGGAAAGCGAGCCCGTCTACGTGCGGCGCATCTCCTTGGGCCTGACCGGGAGCGTTCCGGCGCTCATGCTGCTTCGGGGCGGGCTGGTGGAGAATGCGACCACAACCCCGCCGCTTGCCACCAAGTTCGAGACCAATCCGAAAGAGCACTTCACGGGGGGAGGAGCGACGCTGCAACTGGCCTTGTTCGAGCGGTATTCCGTCAACATCAACGGCATCTACCGCACGGCGGAGTATGAGTCCTTCAAGACCTTCTGGGCGGGCGTCGACAATCCCAACACGGTCGTCGACGAGCGCACTCAGACGGGTATAACCGAAACCACCAAGGCCCGCTACTTCGACTTCCCCGTGCTGGCGCGCCGCTACAACATTGGACGTCATGAGTACGGGCACCGCTGGTTTGTCCAGGCCGGTCCGTCTCTCCGCCACGTGAGCAAGATCCGCACCAACCGCACGCTTTCCGACGCGAAGGGGGAGCAGACCACCGAGTCCTCTCCGGTTGCCGGACATCGGAAGAACATCCTGGGAGTCACTGCCGGCTTTGGCGGCCAGCTCATCGACCCGGTGGGGGTCCGTGTAATCCCCGAGGTGCGCTACACGCGCTGGTTCGGGGCCACTTTCGACTCGCCGCCCACCCGCTCCCGGCGCGATCAGGTGGAGTTCATCATCTCGATCAGCTTCTAGCCGCTCCGTTGAAGACGCCTCCGAAGTGGGGCGGGCGCCCTCGCCTGCGGCCGGGCCCCCTGGCCCGGCCAAGCGGCGACCAGGGGGTCGCCTCGCGGCTCAGGGGAGCCGCCCCACCGGCGTCTTCATCGCTATCGGCGGCCCGCAGGGCCATAGGGACTCCCTCACAGTCGCGCTTCAGCGCGAGCACAGAACCGCGCGCGTCAGCAAGCGGAGGCGCCGAACCATGCGGTCGTAACTCTAAATCGTCATCGCCAGGAAGCCGCCATCCACGGTCAGGATGGAGCCGGTCACGAACGACGACGCGCGCTCGGAAGCCAGGAATAAGGTGGCGCCCACCAATTCGTCGGCTTCGCCGAAGCGCTTCATTGGGTTGTGGGCCATGATCTGCGCCGTCCTCTCGGGGGTCAGCAGGGCGCGGTTCTGCTCCGCCGGGAAGAAGCCGGGCCGGATGGCGTTCACGCGCACCTTGAAGGGGGCCCACTCGCGCGCCAGAAACTGCGTGATCTGATTCACGCCCGCTTTGGTCACGCTGTAGGTGAACACCTTGGACAACGGCGGTCCGGACGAGACCGAGGAAATGTTGATGATCGCTCCGCCGCGGCCCGATTCCACCATCACCTTGCCGATTACCTGGCAGGCCAGGAAGACGCTCTTCAGGTTGACGTCGATGATGCGTTGCCACTCGGCCTCCGCGATCTCGAAAAAGGGCGTCCCGGAGTTCACGCCGGCGGCATTGATGAGGATATCCGCTCCGCCAAAAGCGTCCAGCACGGCCTGAAGCCCTCTTTCCAGGTCCGCTTTGTTGGCCGCATCTCCCTGGACGCCGATAGCCCTGCCCCCCTTCGAGCGGATCGAGGCCGCCCGGGCCTCCCCGTTCTCCTTGTGATAATCGAACACCGCGACGGCGGCCCCGGCCCTTGCCAGTCCTTCCGCCATGGCGCCCGCCAGCACGCCCCCGCCGCCGATCACGACCGCGGACTTGCCATCCAGTTCGAAAAGGTCCGTACCCATGACTCCTCTTGTAACACGGATAATGAAGGGGCGTGAGGGTGCACGTCTACTACATAGGCAAGCCCAGGAGCGCTGCCGCCAACTCCCTGGCCCAGGAATACATCCAGCGCCTCGGCCGCTACGTTCGCTGCGAGATGAGCGAGATCAAGCCCGACCGAGTCGACCTTTGGGCCAAGCACCCGGCCGCCACCAAGGTACTCCTCGATCCGGCGGGCAAGTCCCTGAACTCCTCCCGGTTTACGGACCTGGTCTCCAAGGCCGAACAGCAGGCCCGCGACCTGGTCTTCGTGGTCGGCGGGGCGGACGGACTGCCCCAGGCGTGGCGCGAGCGCGCGGACCTCTTGTTAGCCCTGTCGCCATTGACGATGCCGCACGAACTGGCGCGCGTGATGCTTGCCGAGCAACTCTACCGGGCCTTCGCCACCCTACGCGGCCACCCATACCCACGGTAGTGCAGTGTCCAGGAATTGGCTGGGCGGTGGGGCAGGCCATCGTCTGCTGTGGCCTGCCTGCGGCAGCCTGACGCAGACGACAAAAGACGATCGTCTGCGCCACCCACCAAGCACTCAGCTATGTCCAGTCAATTCCTGGACACTACACTATGGACTCGTCACGAAATAGCCGTGCCAGTTGGGCAGGTCCGCTTCCTTTGGGCGCGGCTCAGAATCTGGTTCTGAGCCGCGACTGGAAGGAGCGGTTGGAATGATCATTTCGTGACGAGCCCTAAAGTCACGACCGAGTGAATGGGTTCTTCCGCTTGCTGACGCGCGCGGTTCCGTGCTGGCACAGAACCGCGACCGTCAGGAACCGGCTTCAGCGGCGCCGGCGGAGTTGGCTTCCGTGCAGGTAGGCAACCAGGTCGGCCATTTCCAAACTGTCTATTCGGGGCCAGTCAATCTTGCGGGCTCGCATGCGATTCAGCATCCCCGGTCCGTGCTTCCAGACAGCCTCCATCATGGCGAGTGAGTTCATCCGTCCGGCCAGCCCGGCTCTGGGCGGCGCCCCGCTGGCAGGATTGTCATGACAGGCCCCGCAGCCTTTCCGGGCGTAAACGCGTCTGCCCTGCTCCGGGTCGCCTCTCTCCGCGGAGAACTGGGTCGAGAGCAAGTAGCCCACCAGGTCCCGCATCTCCTCGTAGCTGATGGGGGCTGGTGCGAGCGACACCTGGAGCGGATGATTCCAAAGGGCGCTGACAAAATGCATGAGAGTGTGCCGGGTGGGGCGTTCTGTCAAAGAGCGCGAGTCCCGGTGGCAACCCAGGCAACCCTTGGAGGCGAGAACCTCTCTCCCCCGCTCGGGAGAGCCCGGCGAAAACTCGGGAGGTTGGCCAGACTGCCGGAACTGACCGCGCAGATAGACCAGCAAGTCCGTCAGCTCCTGTGGAGACAGCGTCGGATACGCCGTGCTGCTCTCAGCCATCGCGCGCCCCATTTGGACCCGGTGGTTCAGCATCCCCTGTGCCAGCGCAATGGCGTCCTCCAGTGATACCCAGGCCGCCACAGGCTGGATGCCGTCACGAATCGGAGATGTCAGCCCGTGGCATGAGCCGCAGCGCTTGGAGCGAAAAACGCTTCTGCCGCGGCCAGCATCGCCCTGCGCCTCGAAGTAACGGGAGGCGTACACGTAGAGGAACAGGTCGGCGGCGTCCTGCTCGCTCAACTCGGGCCAGGAGAGGCCTTTCTGGCGCCAGGCTTTCGACATGCCGGGCAGGTGGTTCCAAAGTGCGGCGGCGAGCTGATACGGACTGAAACCTCGCACGACCGAGCTCGCCAGATCCGGCGCGGTGTTCCCGCCCCGTCCGTTGACGGAGTGGCACTGGACGCAGCTTTTCGTCCGGAACAGCTCACGTCCGCGCTCAGCGCTGCCGGCGGGCAGAGTCCTAGTGGCGCCAATGAGCAGGCCCGCGAGTGTTACTGACGCCACGAAACCGCCGGTCCGGCTCATTCTCAAGATTCTAGTGGAAATGGAAGGCCAAAAATGAAACAGCAACCCGGAGCGCGCCGCTCCGGGTTGCCTTGGCAAGCCTTGACGGAAGCTGTGCTCTACCGTCGTCGGATCTACAGCCCCGCCAGCACTCCCAGGATTTCGTACTTCTGGGCGGAAGCGGTCCGCGCCAACTCACGCTCGCTCTTTGAAATCGGCGCCCTAAACCCTGCCCCGGTGTAGCCGTTCACGACGGTCGACAGAAAGTACGTGTCGCCATAGCGGTTGAAGGTGATACTGGCGTCGTTCGTACGCTTCCAGGAAGCCGAAGCCGGCGCACCCAGGCTTATCGCAGCAGCGTGCGCGTCCAAATTCCTCACTCGCAGCACGGCGGAGCCGACGTCCATTTGGAACTGATACTCTCCAGCCGGCATCACCTTTCCGGCCAAGTTGAACTCGAACGGGACGTTGGCTGTCAGAACCAACGACTGGGCAGCCAGGGGCAACGCCAAAGTCGCGCCCATGACTGCAACTGCCAGAACCACGAAAAATCTCCTCTTCATCTTTCCCTCCTCTGAGAACTCCACGCTCGTTCTGATGCCCGCAGTTAACATCGGTCGCATGAATTTCTGCTCATCACTGCCGCGCGGCTCAGATCTCTTCTTGCGGTGGGGAAGCGAAAACGGAGGTTCTTGTGTATACTTCTTGATTCGGAGGCCACTATGATCAGATCTCAGTCTGCCGTTGGCTTCGTTCTCGCCGGCCTGCTCGCCACCGGAGTCGGCTGTAGCAGGAAGGCCGAGGTCTCACAAACGATCGATCCGGCGAGGCTCCAGATGTTCTCGCCGCTGCCGAAGGAGGCGCTACCGCCCGCGGGTTCGCTGGCGGATCAGATGATCTCGCTGGGGCGTATGCTCTACTACGAGACCCGTCTGTCCACGGACCAGAGGATTTCCTGCAATTCCTGCCACGAGTTGGAGAAATATGGTGTGGACGGGCAAGCCACATCCGATGGCCACAAAGGCCAGAGAGGCAGCCGGAATTCACCGACGGTCTACAATGCGGCGGGGCATGTGGCGCAGTTCTGGGACGGCCGGGCGGCTACTCTCGAGGATCAGGCCAAAGGGCCTGTCATGAATCCCGTCGAGATGGCCATGCCGAGCGAGAAGGTCGTCGTGGCCGTGCTGAAATCGATGCCGCAGTACGTGCAAGCGTTCAAAGCCGCCTTCCCGACCGACAAGGACCCGGTCACGTTCGACAACATGGCCAGGGCCATCGGCGCCTTCGAACGGAAGTTGATCACCCCGTCCCGCTGGGACAAGCTCCTGGAGGGAGACCAAGCTGCGCTCGCCCCAGCCGAGAAGCAAGGCTTCAACACATTCATCACGGCCGGGTGTCAGACTTGCCACTCCGGTGCGCTTCTGGGGGCGAGCCTCTATCAAAAACTGGGGGTGATCAAGCCCTATCCCGACGAATCCGACCTGGGCCGCTTCCAGCTCACCAAGAGCGAGGGCGACAAGATGGTCTTCAAGGTCCCCTCTCTGCGTAACATCGAGAAGACGGGACCGTATTTCCACAACGGAAAGGTTGGCACTCTGGAGGAGGCGGTCACGCGAATGGCCGAGTATCAGGTCGGCAAGAAGCTGAGTGACGCGGAAACCCAGTCCATTGTCACGTGGCTGAAGTCCTTGACCGGGGAGATCCCCGCGGAGTACGTCAAGCCGCCGAAACTCCCCGAGAGCACGGCGAAAACGCCGAAGGCCGAGGCGGAGGGCTAGCGGGCACAGCCATGGGGAAGAAGGCCAAGGTCACGCTGCTCGTCCTGGCGGCCGTATTCGTGATCATGCAGTTGTTCCGGTCCGAACAGACAAATCCACCGACTGACCCTGCCGCCGCGTTCGAAGCGACTGCGAAGCCGTCCCCGCGGGTGAAGTCCATCGTGGAACGCGCCTGCCAGGACTGCCATTCGAACCAAACAGTGTGGCCCTGGTACAGCAGAGTCGCGCCCGCTTCCTGGCTGGTCGCCAGCGATGTCTCTGAAGCCCGACAACACCTAAACTTCTCGGAGTGGGGCCTGTTGACCCCGGAGAAGAGACTCGAAGCTCTGGGAGACATCTGCCGGGAGGTGAACGCCGGCGACATGCCGCTGTGGCAGTACAAGATCCTGCACCCGACCGCGCGGCTGGGGACCAGGGATGCCGATGCTCTCTGTTTGCTTTCGGTTTCGGCCCGGCAGCCGGCCGGAGGGGCGTCGCGCTGAGGAGCGACAATATGAAAGCTGATAATTCACGTCGGAGTTTTCTGGCCTCGGGGCTCGCGCTGCCCCTCGCCCGATCCGCTTCCGTGGCTTCTTCCGCAGCGCCCGCGGTCAACTACCGCGTCCTGGGGAAGACCGGGCTGAAGGTTTCCACCGTCGGTTTCGGGTGCATGATTACTTCGGATCCGAGCGTGATTTCCCGCGCTCTGGACTTGGGCATCAACCACTTCGACACCTCCCGCGACTACCAGGACGGGAACAACGAGCGCATGGTCGGCGCCGCGCTGGGCAACCGCCGGAAGAGCATTGTCCTTTCCACGAAGACGGACGGGCTGGACACTGAGGCGGCGCTCAAGGAACTCGATACCAGCCTCAAGGAGCTCAAGACCGACTACCTGGACATCTGGTACCTCCACGACAAAGGCAAGGCGTCCGATCTCACGGATGGTCTCTACGAAGCTCAGCAAAGGGCGAAGAAGGCCGGCAAGATCCGCTTCGCGGGCGTAAGCACGCATGGCGGGCACGCCGAGGTAATCCCCGCGGCGGTCAAGAGCGGTCGCTTCGACGTGATCCTCACTTCCTACAACTTCGCGATGGACAAGCAGATGGAGGGGCTCGTCCAATCTGCCCAGAGCGCGGGCGTGGGTGTGGTGGCGATGAAGGTGATCGCCGGCAGCTTCCCGCTGCCCGGCATCAGCAGCCAGGCGCGAGCTCTCATGAAGCGCCCCGGCGCGGCGTTGGCCGCCTTGAAGTGGGTTTTGCGCAATCCGAACGTGGCGACCACCATTCCCAGCATGACCGACGCCGATCAACTGGCCGAGAACGCGAAGGCGATGGGCGCGCCGTTCGGCCCGGCTGACCAGAAACTGCTCGCTCTGCAGTTGGACCTGATCCGGCCGCTGTACTGCCGGATGTGCGGAGCCTGCGAAGGCCGCTGCCCAAAGGGAGTGCCCGTGGCCGACGCGCTGCGATGCCTGATGTACGCCGAAGGCTACGGTCAGTTCCCGCTGGCGCGGGCGAGGTTCCAAGGACTGTCCAGGGGGGCCGCCACAAGCGATTGCCATCTCTGCCCCTCGTGCGCCGTTCAGTGCCCGAACGGGGTGAGGGTCCAGCAGCGTCTGATCCGGGCGCAGGAGTTGCTCGCCTAGCACCGGTTTTTGACCCAGGTCGCATCCACAACCGCCAAACCGATGTCGCCCGCGACATCCATCTCCATCAGATATACTCGCTCGCACCGGCTCGGCAGGGGAGCGAACCGACCTTCCACCAACTGCTCCACACTGCGGGCTAGCGTCCCCCGGGCTTGCAGCCGCAGCTTGATGATCATCCAGATCACCAGACGCGCCAAATAGATCCCGTTGCGCGCGGCGACACCCATTTGTCGCTGCCGCCAGCGAACGAACTCCGCAGGCGCCAACCACAGCTATCGGGCAAAGAACGTGGAGGAGTTCATGTCCAAGCCATAACTCCAATGAAATGTTTTGGTTAGGCATCAGGTCGTCGAAACTAAGTGGCATTAGGCACGCGTGGAAGCCGCGTCGAAGAACTAGGGCCCGGCCTTTCCCACGACTGACTCCAGCCCCCGTGAAGTCCAAAACGTGTTCGGCCGATAAATGTAGCAGGCGCCGGACGCGAGGGTTATGCCACGACGGCTCTTGCAGGTTGGGGCAGCGAGATGAGCGAGGTAAGAAATGCGGCTCCGGAGATCCTGTTGATCGATGACAACCCCGGAGATGCCCGTCGGGTAGCGGAGGTTCTCCCCACAGCGACGCTGGCGGCCAAGCCGAGCGCGGCCTGCCATGGCTCGGAGGGACTCGGGTTCCCGCGGCAAGAGGGCCAGTACGCAACCGCGCCCACTCCGGATCTGATCGTCCTGGATCTTCGCATCCCACAGAAGAACGGCCTCGAATGCGCCGAACTGAGAAGCCAGGAATGGGTGTTCTCGGTGCGCGACAACGGCATCAGTCTGAAACTGCGGTACCCCGGTACCGGAAGAGGGCGAGCGATATCGAGGAAGATTGTGGAGCACCGTGGCGGCCGAATCTGCGTGGAATCGGAACCCGGAAACGGAGCCGCCTTTCGTTTGACCGCCCCCGTAAGTTCCCCGAACGCCGAGGTCTGATTAAGGACAACTCATCCACATGCCAATGGGCAGCCATCTTGAGAAGACCCTCCGGCGGGTGGTTGCGGTCTGCAGCCTGGGCGCCGGCGCGCTGGCGTTGCTGGCGCTCGTCGGCTGGGTGTTTGGCAACTGGAAGATCGGCGCGCTGGGCAACAATTATGTCCCCATGGCTCCCAGTACGGCGTTGATGCTGATCCTGCTGAGTGGCGGCTTGTTCCTGCACAGCCGCTGGCCGGCCAGCCGCGCCGCCCGGAGGTTGGCCTTCCTGGCCGGGTCCAGCGTGGGGAGCATGAGCCTGCTGGTCTGGTCACAACGCTTCCTCGGCTACCAATTGCCAGTGGAGCGTTGGCTGGCGCCCGCCACGGCGGCGGTAGGAGCTATTCCCGTGGGCCTGACGTCTCCGCTGACCGCCCTGACTGTGCTGCCGGCCGCCTTGGCCCTCCTTCTCGAATCGCCCCCCCTCAGCCGCCACCGGCTGTGCCGATGGATGGCCCCCACGCTGGCTCTGGGCGCCTTCATGGCGAGCCTAGCCGTGCTGCTCAGCTATGCGGCGGGTTTCTCGCTGCTCTATGGCAGCCGCACCGTACCCATGGCTTTGCCGGCGGCGGTTTCGCTCGTTCTGCTGAGCTGCGGCATCCTGGCCGCTGCCGGTCCGCTCGCCTGGCCGATCATCCTTCTCGAGGCCGGACCCGTCGATTCCGCCGCCAGCCGGCCCCGCTGGTCCATGCTTGGCCCATTGGCGCTTCTCTTGTTCCTCCTCCTCGCGACTGGAATCGCAGGGAGCTTCCACCTACGGCAGTTGATTGAGAGCGCTCGCCTGACGGCGGAGCGAGAAGTCTTGACCGTCGCCGACTCGAAGGCCGCCCAAATCGCCGAGTGGTGGCAGGAGCGCCGCACCGGCGCCCGGGTGATTCTCAGGACGCCCATGATTCAGGCCCGCCTCCTGCAATTCCTGTCCGGCTCGGCCCCGGCGGGACGGGAATTGCTCGCCTGGATGGAGATGCAGCGGGAGCTGAACAACTACCGTCAAGTGGTTCTGTACGACGCCCGAGGGATGCCGCGGTTGTCGGCGCCGGCGGAGGTGAGTACTCCGAGCGCCGCGCACAACCAGCACTTTCAGGCCGCCCTGCGCGCCAAGGACATTCTGACGACGGACTTGCATGCGTACGGGGAGGCCGCCAGAGGCGAGCCTTCACTGGTCACCCTCAGCCTTTGGATTCCCCTGGGTGTCAAGCCCGGGACGGACGCCCCGGCCCAGGGGGCGTTGCGGATCGAAAACGATCCGTATCAGTTCCTCTATCCCCTGATTCAGTCCTGGCCCGGTTCCAGCCGCACCGCCGAAACGCTGCTGGTCCGCCGGGAGGGCGACCAGGTGGTCTACCTGAACGAATTGCGCCATCGCGCCAGCACGGGGCTGTTTCTACGTTTGCCGATCGACCGGTGGCGGAGCCTGCCCGCGGTGCTGGCGGCGATGGGACAAGTGGGTGTGGTCGAGGCAGAGGACTACCGCCATGTGCCGGTGCTGGCGGCCGTACGCGGGGTTCCAAGCACACCCTGGTTCATGGTGGCCAAAGTGGACCAGGAAGAAGTCTATGCTCCTTATCGGCGCGGGGCGTGGATGACCATGATCGTCCTGCTCGCCTTGGTTCTGACGACCACCCTGGGCGTGGGCCTGCTGTGGCGCCAGCGCGACAACCAATGGTTCCGGGAACAACAGCAGGCGGACCGCCGGCTCAACGCCGAACTGGAAGAGCGCGTCAAAGACCGCACCATCCAACTTGAAGCCTCCAACCGGGAACTGGAAGCGTTCTGCTACTCGGTTTCGCACGATCTGCGCGCGCCGCTGCGCGGCATCGACGGATGGAGCATGGCGCTGCTGGAGGACTACCGCGACAAGCTCGACGAGCAAGGTTGCCGCTTCCTCGAACGCGTGCGCTCCGACACGCAGCGCATGGGGCGATTGATTGACGACCTGCTCCTGCTGTCGCGCGTGGCCCGTGGCCAGATCCAGCGGAGCCGGGTGGATCTCACCGCGATCGCCCAAAGCGTGGCCGCCCGCCTCCAGGAGGCGGAGCCGGAGCGCCGGGTGGAGTTCGCCACGCAAGCGGGGCTGGCGGCGCAGGGCGACGCCCGGTTGCTCGAGATCGTCTTGTCCAACCTGCTCGGCAACGCCTGGAAATTTTCCGGTACGCGCCCGCTGGCGCGAGTCGAGTTCGGCCAAACCAACGTGGATGGCCGGCCCGCCTACTTTGTCCGCGACAATGGCGTGGGTTTTGATATGACCTACGCACAGAAACTGTTCGGAGCGTTCCAGCGCATGCACAAAGCATCCGAGTTCCCGGGGACGGGCATCGGCCTGGCCACCGTTCGGCGCGTCATTCATCGCCACGGTGGCCGCGTGTGGGCCGAGACGCAGGTCGATCAAGGCGCGACCTTCTACTTTACCCTCGAGGAGGAAGTATGAACTCGAGGCTGATTTTTCTGGTCGAGGACAACCTCAGCGACGTCGAGCTCACCAAGCGGGCGTTGAAGAGGCGGCATATCAGCAACACCATGCTCGTCGCCGAGGACGGCAAGGAGGCGCTGGACTACCTGTTCGCCACCGGAGCGCATGCCGGCCGGGACCTCACGGATTTGCCGGCGCTGGTTCTGCTGGACCTCAAACTTCCCAGGCTGGATGGGCTGGAAGTTTTGCGGCGGATTCGCGCGGACCCGCAAACCAAGCGCCTGCCGGTGGTGATCCTCACGTCCTCCAATGAGGAGCGGGATCTGGCGGAGAGCTATGATCTCGGCGCAAACAGCTTCATCCGCAAGTCCATCGATTTCGCGCAGTTCGCCCAGGCCATGGAGTACTTGGGCGTATACTGGCTGGTCCTGAATGAGCCTCCTCCAAAAGTGAGCCCATGCTGAGCACGCCTCTGCGCGTCCTGCTGGTGGAAGATTCGGAAAGCGACGCGGCGTTGATCGTTCGCCAGTTGGGGATGGCGGGCTATGCGGTGAGCCAGGAACGCGTCGAGACCGCCGGCCAGATGCGGGCGGCGCTGCAGGGACCGGAATGGGACATCGTGATCGCCGACTACAACCTGCCGGCATTTGACGCTCCCGCCGCCCTCGTCATCCTGCAACAGACCGGCCTGGATCTGCCGTTCATCATCGTGTCCGGCCACATCGGCGAGGAGACTGCCGTGGCCCTGATGCGGGCCGGCGCTCACGACTACCTCATGAAGGACCACCTGGCCCGCCTGGCGCCCGTCGTGGAGCGGGAACTGGGCGAGGCACGGATGCGCCGGGAACGCCGGCGTGCCGGGGAACAGTTGAAGTCTAACGCCGAGGAACTGGCCCGCTCCAACGCCGAACTAGAGCAGTTTGCCTATGTCGTGTCGCACGACTTGCAGGAACCGTTGCGCCTGGTGGCGGGCTACATGCGCCTTCTCGCGGAGCGCTACAGCGACCAACTGGACAAGGATGCCCAGGAGTTCATCGCCTACGCGGCCGACGCCGCCGCCCGGATGAAGAAGATGATCGCCGATCTGCTGGCCTACTCCCGGACGGGAAGGAACGGGAGGGAGATGGTGGCGGTGGCTTGCGAGGCGGCACTCGACCAGGCCTGCGCCGATCTGCGGGCGGCGATCACGGAGTCCGCTGCCGAAATCAGCCACGGTTCGCTCCCCACCGTGCCGGGGGATGCCGCCCAATTCACTCACTTGTTTCAGAATCTCATTGGCAACGCCATCAAGTTCCGCAGCCAGGCTCCGCCGCGGATTCGGGTTTCCGCCGAACTGCACGGCCAGGAATGGGTTTTCTCGGTGCGCGACAACGGCATCGGCCTGGACCCGCAGTTCGCCGACCGCATCTTCATGGTGTTCCAGCGCCTGCACGCCCGCGAGCAGTACCCCGGCACCGGTATCGGGCTGGCGATCGCCAGGAAAATCGTGGAACACCGCGGCGGCCGGATCTGGGTGGAATCGGAGCCCGGAAAGGGCGCGACCTTTCATTTCACCGTCCCCGTAAGTCCTCCCGGCGTGAAGGTCTGACCGGGGATGGCTACCTTCTCCTGGGCTTCCCCGTAATCTCTTCGGCCATCCTGGTCAGAGCCTTCACCAGCGCGGCCGCACGCGGCAGCGACGCGGATTGCTTTTCAGTCTCGCGGAGCTCCGCGGCGTACGGCAGGGTGGCCCAAATACGGCAGCCGAGCATCTCTTCGATGTCACCTGGGGAGAGGGGCGGCCGTTTCGGCATTTCATTGAGCACCAAGCGGAGAGACTCAGTCTGATCCTCCGTCCGCCTCAGTCTCGGAATCAGCAGCCGGGCCTGGCGTAGGGCCGCTAACTCGACTGTAGTGACCAAGTAGGTCACATCGACGCTGTCCAGCAAATCCGAGGCGCGCTTATTGAGGCCGCCGCCCAGATCGGCAATGACCCAACGGTATGTGCCGCGGAGGAACGCGAAGACCTGCCGGTACTGCTCTGGGGTGGCCTCTCTTTGCAGGTTCACGCCGCTGGGAGCCGTGATGATATCGAGGCCGTGGGTTTTCCTGCACACCAGGGAGCTCCAAATGTCCGCCTCCAGGTGGTCCGCGTTCTGCAGGGCGTCCATCAGAGAGTACTTCGTTTCCACTTCCATGAGAAAGCCCAAGACTCCACATTCGAAGTCCAAGTCGGCCAGCAGAACCGGTTCCTTAGTCACGTCGTGGAGCGCGGCCGCCAGGTAGCAGGCGATGGTCGAGGTCCCCACGCCGCCCTTACTGCCAATGAAGCCCATCGCATTGCACAACCTCGGCTGGCCAGCTTGCGCGGCGTGGGCGGAGAAACTGAGGTGTCTCTCGATGGCGAAGCGCAGCCGGCGCGCCAGCGTGGTGCCGTCCGTCTCTCCTTTTACCAGGTAGTCTTGAGCGCCTTCCTTCACCGCCAGGATCGCCGTGGCTTCGTCGGACAGGCCGGTGAGAACCACGATCGGGATGGACGGCGCCTGTTGCCGCAGCGAACTCAGCGTGTCGGGCCCGTGCGCGTCCGGCAGCGACAGGTCCAGGAGCACAGCGTCAAAATGCCCTTCCCGTAAGCGCAGGCACGCCGCCGCCAGGCTGGCGACATGCACTATGGTGAACTTGTCGACCTGCTGCGTGGCGAGGCTTTCCAGCGCCAGGCGGGCGTCTCCGGCGTTGTCCTCCACCAGCAAGACTCTGGCACCGGACCCCGCGGGCGGCTCAGGTCCGGCTGACGCGGAATTGATGAGATGCTTGATCATTCCTCTCTTCTGGCGCGAGCCACAGTCCCCGCCGCGCGTCGGCGCCCACTGAGCGCGTTGGCGCGGATTCGAGGAGCTTCATGGAAGCTATCGACCGTCCGAGGACGGTTCACTAGGTGGTGTCCAGGGATTAGCTGCGCGGTACTACAGCAGCTCCATTTCTTCTCCGCAGGGAAAGATTTCTCGGGATTAGGCTGCCGCGGCAGTGAGTTGCTGGACGGTGACGCGGTGGGCGGACAAGATCGCGTTGAGGATGAGGCGCCCAGCGTCGCTGACTTTGTAGCGGTGCGTATGGGGGAGCTTGCGGATCAAGCCATGGGCGCGGA
>Ga0316628_100002376_pt1 | contig 13921 bp, 9 predicted proteins | sample OWC_Aug_M2_C1_D5_FD_207648 | JGI IMG/M metagenome (GOLD analysis project Ga0316628, IMG submission 207648) | Wetland soil microbial communities from Old Woman Creek delta, Ohio, United States - OWC_Aug_M2_C1_D5_C | ecosystem: Environmental > Terrestrial > Soil > Wetlands | place: USA: Ohio... | reverse complement strand
ACGAGAGGTCGGACTCGATGATTTGGCGCTACTACCTAGTTTTCAAAGACCAGCCGCCCCTCGGCGGTGCCCATCGGCAGAAGGCGGTATATATTGGAGCGTCCCCTGCGAGTCAAGCCCCCCCGGGGTCATGGGCAACGTATTTTTTTCAACCGGCGGGGCCCGACCTGCACGACGAACTCCCCTTTGTCCATCCGCAGGGTGCCGTGGATATCACGTATGCGCTCGCCGTCAACCCTCACGCCGCCTTGCTGGATGATTCGCCGTGCTTCACTCATCGACTTCACCATTCCCGCTGCCACCAAAACCGATGCTAGTGGCACGGTCGCAGCTCGATCACCCGTCCAGAGGAAGGTTTCGATGCCGTCTGGCAGCTCGCGGCGCTGAAAACGCAGCTCGAAATGTTCTCGGGCCGCCACGGCCGCAGCAGACCCATGAAAACGGGACACCAACGCCTGCGCCAGCGCCTTCTTCGCGTCCATCGGATGCAATTGCCCTCCGCGAAGATCGGACTGGAGCCGCGCAAGGTCCTCCTGCGTGAGGAGTTCATAGTAGCGCAGCATCAGCTCATCGGAAATCGACATCACCTTGCCAAAAATCGCTTCAGGAGCCTCGGCAATGCCGATGTAGTTCCCCAGTGACTTGCTCATCTTCTGGACGCCGTCGGTACCCTCCAGCAGAGGCGTCACCACGGCCACCTGCTGCGGGCAACCCGCCTCGCGCTGCAGATGGCGGCCGAGCAAAATGTTGAACGTCTGGTCGGTTCCGCCCAATTCCACGTCCGCCCTCACCTCCACCGAATCGTGCGCCTGCATCAGCGGATACAAAAATTCATGAATGCCGATGGACTGTTCCTGCTTCATGCGCTTGGCGAAGTCGTCGCGCTCGAGCATGCGGGCCACCGTGTAGCACCCACAGAGTCGCATCACGTCCTGGAAGGAGAATTTCCCAAACCAGCTGCCGTTGAAAACAACCTCCGTGCGATCGCGATCCAACACCTTGAACACCTGATCCTGAAAGGTCTCCGCCGCCAGCAATACTTTGTGATGTGTCAGTTGCGGCCGCGTCGCCGACCGACCGCTGGGATCACCGATCATGGCCGTGTAGTCGCCGATGATCAGCACCGCCTGATGACCTAAGTCCTGAAATTGCCTTAGCTTTTGGAGCGGCACGGTATGGCCCAGATGAATGTCGGGAGCAGTCGGATCGACGCCCAGTTTCACCCGTAAGGGCCGCCCTTGCCGTAGCTTCGCCTCGAGCTCTGCTTCGGGGATGATATCGGTCGTACCGCGGCGAATGGTCTCCAGTTGTTCTTCTACGGACCTCATCGCTCGCTGCGCTCCTGTACGCGCCGGATCCTGACCGCACGCCCGCTCCCCGGATCAATCTCCACGATGGCGCCCTGCACGATCGCTGGCCCCCCCGCGACATCGAACTTGGTCGGCATGTGGGTCAGGAAGCGGGCGATTACTTGCTCCCTGCGCACCCCAATAATCGAATCGATTGGGCCGCACATGCCGGCGTCCGTCAGGTATGCCGTCCCGCCCGGCAAGATGCGTTCGTCCGCTGTCTGCACGTGAGTGTGGCTGCCGAGCACAGCCGTAACGCGTCCAGCAAGCATCCATCCCATGGCAGACTTCTCCGACGTCGCTTCGCCATGCATGTCCACCACGACGATCGGCGTATGCTTCGTTACCTCGGCGATCAGGCGCTCGGCGCACTGGAACGGGCAGTCCACGCTGTCCATGAAGACCCGCCCAATCAGGTTCACCACCGCCACACGGTGACCCGCGGCCGTCTCCCTTAGCACCCAACCACGGCCCGGGACACCGGGCGGAAAATTAGCCGGTCGCAATAGAGACGGTTGCTGCTCGATGTACTCGGCGATCTCCCTGTGTCGCCAAACGTGGTTGCCCGAGGTCAGCACGTCTACCCCTGCTTCGTACAGCTCCGCAGCGGTACGGGCATCAACCCCTACGCCACCAGCAACGTTCTCGCAGTTGGCGACCACAAACGCCAACCCCTCCTCAGTAATCAGCCGGGGGAGAACCGAACGAACGGCGAGACGGCCCGGCTTGCCGACCACATCTCCGAGGAACAGAATCTTCATACTCACCCGAGAGACCGCCGCTGAGAAACATGACGGTCCCTCGGGTCGCTTTCATACCTTATCGCGGCCTATCGCGCGAAGTCCGTCGATCGCAGTTCACGAATGACCGTGATCTTGATCTGTCCCGGATAGGTCATCTCGCTCTCGATCTTACGCGCCACATCATGAGCGAGCAGTGTGGCTTGCTCGTCGTTCACGTTGCGCGGCTCGACGATGATCCGGATCTCCCGACCCGCCTGCACGGCGAACGACTTCTCCACCCCCTTGAACGAGTTGCTGATGCGCTCGAGGTCCTCCAGCCGTCGCACGTAACTCTCGAGAACCTCCCGGCGTGCCCCGGGGCGGGCGCCCGACAAAGCGTCGGCCGCGTCTACCAGCGGCGCGAGGATCGTCTCTGCCTTCACCTCTTCGTGATGCGCCGCAATGGCGTTGACCACTTTGGCCGACTCGCCGTACCGGCGCGCGATGTCGGCGCCGATGATGGCGTGGGAGCCCTCCACCTCGTGCGTCAACGCCTTTCCGATATCGTGCAGCAAGGCCGCTCGCCGGGCTTGCTTTTCGTTCAACCCGAGCTCGGCCGCCATCGCCCCACAGATGAATGCGGCCTCGATCGAATGCATCAAGACGTTCTGGGCGTAGCTATAGCGGTACTTGAGCATGCCGAGCAGCTTGACGATCTCCGGATGGACCCCGTGGATACCGACCTCGAAAATCGCCTTTTGGCCCGCCTCTCGAACGCTCTCCTCCACCTCCTGCTCGGCCTTGCGCACCACTTCCTCTACGCGACCCGGGTGGATCCGCCCGTCCGAGATCAGCCGTTGCAGCGCAATCCGCGCAATCTCGCGCCGGATGGGATTATGGCAAGAGACGATCACGGTCTCAGGCGTGTCGTCCACGATGAGGTCGACACCGGTCGCTGCTTCGATCGCTCGGATGTTTCGCCCCTCCCGTCCGATGATCCGTCCCTTCATATCGTCGCTCGGCAGGTGAATGGCCGACACGGTCCGCTCCGCGACGAACTCCCCGGCAAGACGTTCGATCGCAATGCTGACGATCTTCTTGGCCTTGCGATCAGCCTCTTCCTTGGCCTCCTCCTCGACCTGGCGAATGCGTTTCGCCGCCTCGTGGCGAGCCTCCTCGACCATCTGCTGGACCAGGTTGCGCTTGGCCTCCTCGCGGGTCAGGCCCGCCACGTGCTCCAGTTGGACGCGGGTTTCCTCCAGCAAACGGGCGTACTCGGCCTCCTTGTCCGCAATGTTGCGTTCGCGTTGCTTCAGCGACTGATCGCGTCGGTTGAACTCGACATCCCGTTTCTCAATCTGCTCGACTCGCTTGTCGAGGGCCTCCTCCCGCCCGACCAATCGCTTTTCCAGTTGGGTCAGTTCCCGTCGTAGCTCCCGCGCCTCCTTTTCCGCCTCGGCCTTGGCCTGTAAGACGATTTCCTTGCCGCGAAGATCCGCTTCCTTGCGAATGGCTGTCGCCTCAGTACGTGCCTCCTGAAGCGCCCGGTCGGCCGCCTCCTGAGCCGCCTGCCGTTGTTGCGTGCTTTGCCGCTGACGGAACTGGTCCAGAACCCACCCGAACAGCGCCGCCAGGACCACCACCGCCACCAAAGATAGCAAGTATTCTGTCATGACTACCGCTCTCCTTTCCGAGACGCTTCCCCGCCCTGCTCAACCCCCAGCTGGAATCGCCTCTGATGTTCGGAACAGACCGGTTCGCCGACGATGGCGGCAAGCCGGCCGAAACCTTCCCCAGCGACGAGCAACGCACGCGGGCCTCTGCACGCCCACGGATCCTGTCGACCGGCGAGCGCAGCCGCCGGGCCGCGGCATTCTCTGCGCGATCCCGCCCTTGCTCCAGAAATGCCCGCTGTTGCTGTGGCACCGGGTGCATCCCTACCCCGTAGGCGGGCTGAACCGCGGCACCTCGGTGCGATGGACGCTGGGGCTAGCTCGTCATCCTGCCGTGTGGCACTGACGTTCGTGGAAGGGGATGCGGTCGTGGCTGCAGCGCGACGTGAATTTTTCGCGGCCCGGGCGCACTGTCCGCTTCGGGCTCGTCGTTCGCGATAGATTGTTCGTCGATTTCATCCAGCTTGGCATTTCCCCCAAATCCCCACGCCCAACGACAACAGTTCACCGGGACGCCGTGATCCGCCGTTTCCGCGAGAACTTCCATCACCCGTGACGCGCTTCGATAGCAACGCGTCCGCTGCCGTCTCGAGGAAACCGCTGTTCGGCCCAATCTCCGGATCTGTCTCCTTTCCGTCCGCCCCCTTTTACTCCGGCTGCTGGCTTGGCAGCCGCTCCGATAGGCGGTCGATCGTCTCTGTCAGCTTCCGATGTTGCTGCTGTAGTTTCTGATATTCGCTGGCGATATTCAATGCGGCAAGCAAGGCCACATCCAGCGTCGCGACGGCGCGACCACCCTCTACCAAGGCGCGCATGGTCCCGTCGACGTACTCGGCGACAGCGCGGACATGCTCCGGCCCGTCATCGCTGGTCACTGTCAATTGCTGCCCCATGATCACGACGTCAACAGGCCGACTCATGGGTGCCTACCCCAAATCCAGCCCATCCAAGCGACTGAGGATTCGCTCCAGACGTGCTTTGAGCTCGTTGCGCTCCTGTTCGTAACCCTTGAGCCGCGCTGCCATCTCAACAAACTCTTGTTCACGCTGTCTGAGTCGCTCGCTCAACTGGTCACGCTCCTGGCGTATTTTCTCGTGCTCGGACAGAAAACGGTCCAACTTCGTTTCCAGAAGCTTCAAGTTCTCCAAGTCCATACCCTTCGTTCTTCAAGTGACGCATCACAATAGGGATGCCCCCGGGGGCAAGTCAAGCAAGAACCTCCCCAGTTTCCGCGATTGGCCCCCGGGGGGGGGAGAGGGCGATGGCTGGCCCCGCTCTACACCGGGCTCGATTCGAACAGGGCTTCGGTGAAGGCGGCGGCGTCGAACGGCCGAAGGTCGTCGATGCCCTCGCCGAGGCCAACATAGCGAAGCGGCAGGTCCAACTCCGATCTGACGGCTAGCACCGCCCCCCCCTTGGCCGTGCCGTCCAGCTTGGTGAGGATCACCCCGGTAAGCGGCAGCGCCTCGCGGAACAGGCGCGTCTGGCTGAGCGTGTTCTGGCCGGTGGTGGCGTCGAGGACGAGGAAGCTCTCGTGTGGTGCGCCCGGCATCTCGCGCCCGATAACACGCACGATCTTCTTCAGCTCTTCCATCAGATTGATCTTGACGTGCAGTCGGCCGGCGGTGTCGATGATCACCACGTCGACGCCGCGACTGCGCGCCGCTTTGATGCCATCGAAGACGACCGCCGACGGATCCGCCCCGCTTTGATGGCGCACCAAGTCGCACCCCGCGCGGTTGGCCCACACCTCCAGCTGTTCGATGGCGGCGGCACGGAACGTGTCCCCTGCAACCAGCAGGACTGACTTGCCTGCCGCTCGATACCGATGCGCCAATTTTCCGATCGTCGTCGTCTTGCCCACGCCATTGACGCCGGCAATCAAGATCACCAGAGGCTTCGTGTCGGGCTCATGAACATGGTCGTCTTCCAGCAGCGCACGCACTTCGTCCTTGAGCGCGATCAACACGGCTTCGGGGGAGTCCAGCCCCGGGCGACGCCGCAGGGCAGCGACCAGTCTTTGGGTGGTGGTCATTCCAACGTCGGCCAAGATCAGCGCCTCTTCCAGCTCGCTGAGCCATTCGGCCAATCCCCGATCGCGCCCGAGCGCGTCGCGCAGCCGGCCGCCCAGAAGCTGCCGAGTCTTGCTGAGGCCGGCGCGGAACGCCACCCAAGGACCGGTCGACCCGACATCGGCCGCCCCGGTCGGTGCCGCTGTCGTGTCAGGAGGCCGGCGCCGCCGTGCCCGACGCCAAGCGAGGAAGCCAACGACCAGCGACAGCACGAGCACCGCCGCAGCGGCACCGAAAAGCAGCTCGGGACTCGGCGGTATCACGGCACCGCGGTCAGCGCATGGCGACCGAAATGATCTTCGACAGCCCGGGCTCTTGCATCGTCACGCCATAGAGGTTCTCGGCGCACTCCATGGTACGCTTGTTGTGCGTGATGACGATGAACTGCGATGTCTCGCTCATCTCGCGCACCATCTGGGTGAACCGCCCGATGTTGGCATCGTCCAGGGGTGCGTCGACCTCGTCGAGAAAACAGAACGGCGTGGGGTTGATGAGGAAAAGCGAGAAGATCAGGCTGACGGCCACCAGCGCCTTCTCGCCACCCGACAGCAGGCTGACCGTATCGAGACGTTTCCCCGGCGGCCGCACGACGATCTCGACGCCGCTCTCGAGCAAATTGTGCTCGTCCGTAAGCACCAGTCGGGCCTCACCGCCGCGGAACAGCCGCGGAAACACCGCCTGGAATCGTTCGTTGACCCGGTGGAAGGTCTCCACAAACCGAGTGCGGGACGCCTTGTTCAGCCGCTGAATCGTTCGCTCCAGGTCCCCCAAGGAACTCTCAAGATCTTCCTTCTGGGTACGGAGAAATTGCGCTCGCTCCTCCAACTCACGCAGCTCGTCGATGGCGCTGACATTCACCTCGCCGATGCGACCGATTCGCTCCCGAAGACTCTGCAGCCTTTCGGCCGCACCTTCTGCCAGCGCTTCGCGTTCTCGGCCAGCCTCCTCGGTCAGGTCGAGAGCGTACTTCTCACGGATTGCCGCGCATAGGTGCTCGCTCTGCAGCCGATGCTCGGCCAAGGCCACATCAGCCGCGGTGCGCGAGCTGCGCAGCTCCTCGATTCGCTCGCGGGCAGCCGCCAATCGGCTCTCCTGGTCAGCCACCCTGGCCGCAGCCTGATCGACGCCATGGCGGGCCGTGCCCACCTCGCCCTCGAGAGCTTCGCGCTGCCCGGCTTGCTGCAAATACAGCTGCTCAGCTTCCTCGATTGCTCGCTGGAGCCCATCCCGCTCTTTTTCGGTCTCCGTGCGCTCCAGGCCCAGCGCTTGCTGACGCTCTACCAGCTCCGCACGGCTGGCCGCGATGCGGCGGACGGCTGCCACGGCTGCGTGCTGCCGCTCGCGCCGTTCGGCCACACGCACCTTAGTGGCGATCACCTCGGCGGCCAGGGCATCCGCGCGAGCCGTGCTCGCCTCGGTCTGCGCTTGGAGCGCTCGGAGATCCTGCTCGCGCGACTTCCGCCCGACCTCCTGCTCGCTCAGCATCGCCTGAAGGTCGCTCAGCCGTGCCACCGCCTGCTCCTCTTCCGCAGCGATCGACTCGGCCTCGAAACGCAGCACCTCAATACGGTCCCCGAGCCGCGGCCGTTCATGCGCCAAGCGCTCGACATCCTTCTCGGCTGCCACGAGCTCCAGAGTCTTCGCATGCGTATCTCGATCGAGGGCCGCCAAGGCACTCTCCTGCTCGCCGATGCGGCCGACGACCACTTCCAGCTGTGCCTCGGCATGCGCGATCTGCTGCTGCAGGGTTGAGCATTGATCCATCAGGTCCTGGAGCTCACGCCGACGGGCAAGGATCTCCGCTTCGATCGGAGCCTCGCTTCCACCGGTAATGACCCCATTGGCATCGATCACATCTCCGTCGGGCGTCACCATCGTCACGTAGCGACCGTTCTGTCGCCACAGCGACAGGGCCGCACGCAGGTCTGGTACGAGCACCACCTCGCCCAAGAGCGTCTCCGCCACGTGGCGGTAGCGCTCATCGACCTTGATCAGATCGAGCAGACGGGCACTGTTACCGTTCATCCCGGCGGCGCCGTGGCCATGGATCGGCACGCGCCGCGGCGTCAACGGGATGAAGCTTCCGCGGCCCGAGGCGTGCTGGCGTAGACTTGCAACCGCCCCCACGCCTTCCTCCGCCTCGCTGACGATCACGTACTGCAAGCGCTCCCCAAGGGCAGCCGCCACCGCTCGTTCGTACTCGCGGGGAATCCCGATCACGTCGGCGACCACGCCGAGCACGCCGTCGGCCGGTTGCTCCGAGGCCATGATCGAGCGGACCCCCGGCTGATAGCCCTCGTAGTTGCGTTGGATTTCCTCCAGCGATTGCAACCGAGACTGCGCCTGCACCAGCTTCGCCTGCAGGTCCGCGATTTGGCGCTCCCACCGCCGGCGCTCCTCAGCCAACAGGCGTACCTCCGCCGCACGGCGTTCCTTCTCGCCCGCGGCAGCCTCGAGACGGGTCTGCAGCGTCGCGACATCCGCCTGCCGGGCCGAAAGATCACGTTCGGCCGCCTCGAGCTGGGTGCTCAGCGCGACGCGCTCCTCGGTCATGCGCGCCATCTGGCGCTGCGCTTCCTCGCGTCGGCGGTCGAGCCCCACCATTTCATTGCGGGTCTCCGCGATGCGAGTCACCCAGGCAACCAAACCAGCCTTGGCGTCATCGACCGCTTCCTGCCCGGCTCGTTGAGCGGCGCGGGCGGTCTCCAGATCCGTTTCCTGGCCGCCCAGCTCCGCTTCCTCGAGCAACAGCCTTTCGCCACAGTCGTCCCGTTCGCGCTGTGCGGTCTCGAGTTCGTTCGCCAGGGCCTCGCCTCGCGCCGCCATTGCCTCGCGTTCGGCTTCGAGCCGCCCCAAGCGACGCTCGCGCTCCTGCAGTTGCTGGCGCGTCATCTCGACGCGCTGGCGCTGACTGTCGCGCTCCGCATCGAGTACCGCCAAGGCTTCACGTCGCTGCGCCAGATGAGCCTCTGCCGCGGTCAGAGCACCTGCCGCATCCTCGCGGGCGCGCTCCAGTGCGACTATCTCTTGCTGGGCCCGCTCATCGTCCGCACCCAACTCGCGTCGCTGCTCTTCGAGGGCGGCGATCTGTCCGGCGAGCTGCACCCAGCGCTCGCTGGTCAGACCAAGCTCCAGAGTGCGAATCTCCTCCTGCAGCGCTCGGTACTGCTCGGCCTTCTTCGCCTGTCGGTTCAAGTACTGAATCTGTCGCTCGAGCTCGTGCAAAATGTCGGTTACCCGCGCCAGGTTCTCACGGGTACGCTCCATCTTTCGCTCGGCTGCCAGCTTGCGGCTGCGATAGAGCGTGGTGCCCGCCGCCTCTTCGATGAACAAGCGCCGGTCCTCCGGCTTGGCGTTCACCAGCTGCTCCACGCGTCCCTGCTCGATGATGGCGTAAGCCTTGCTGCCCACGCCGGTACCGAGAAACAGCTCGGTGATGTCCTTGAGGCGGCAAGGGGTCTTGTTGATCGAGTATTCAGACTCGCCCGAGCGGAAGTACCGTCGGGTGACCATGATCTCGCTCAAATCACGGAAGTGAGCGGGGATCGTCGAGACATCGAGGTCTGGATCGAGCGCGTCGCCGGTCGCGCGCACCTCCCCGGTATTCTCGAACACAATCGACACTTCGGCCATGCCGAGCGGGGCGTGCCGCTCGTTGCCGTTGAAGATGACGTCCTCCATCGCCGTGCCACGCAGGTGCTTCGGGCTCTGCTCGCCCAACACCCAGCGTATGGCGTCGACAACGTTGGACTTACCGCAACCGTTGGGACCAACGATCCCGGTGATCCGCGCCGGAAAGTGCAGGGTCGACCGCTCGGCGAACGACTTGAAGCCAACTAACTCGAGCTGCTTGATCCGCATGCCATCACCACCACCCCAGGCGCGAGTATTTCACAGCGTTCTCCAGAGTGTCAAGAAAACCGTCGGTGTCGCCGCGCGACGGCGCTACTCTTGGAGTTCGGTGTTCCAGTAGGAGGCATCCACCGTTGAGAGAAATGGTCCCCACTCTTGGTAGCGACGCAGGCTGAAGGTCTGCAGCATGAAGGGTGTCCACTCTGGACGCCGCGCCGGATGCAGGAGCCGCATCCTGGCCTGCTCCGGGGTACGGCCGCCCTTTCGGCGGTTGCACGCGTGGCACGAGCAGACCACGTTCTCCCAGTGCGAGGTTCCACCCTGAGAGCGTGGGACGACGTGGTCGAGATTGAGATCCGAGCGCGCGAAGCGGTGGCCGCAGTACTGGCAGGTGTTCCGATCCCGCGCGTAGATATTGAAACGGCTGAAACGGACCTGGCGCCGAGGCAGACGGTCATATGCCACCAGCAAGATAACGCGGGGTACCCGAATGACCCGATTGACTACCCCAATCGTGTCGTCGTGCATCGACACCGACAAGGCGCTCCAGCTATCGAAATCAAAAGTCTGATACTGGGCGTTCACGGCCTCCGCAACCCCTTGATACAACAGGGAAAACGCTCGTCGGACGGACGTGATCTGAATCGGAAGGAAGGACCGATTGAGGACTAGAACCTTGGTATTGAGGACACTCGTCGCGGCTGACATTCCCAAACCATGGGACGCGGCACGATAATTTCCCGCAACTTACCCGCGACGGCGCCGCAAGTCAACATTGTGACGGTGGACCGATGTCTCCGTTTCACAAAACGTGCATCTTGCGCCCTAGACTACTTGCTCATATGATGCTGGCCGTTTGGGTTGGTTGAAGGGAGGAGGTGGGCGATGTGTAGCACTGACCAGGCGGAAGCTCGGTCCTTTCCGCTCCTCGTCGGTCCGCAGCCGAGCGGAGCCGGCGACATTTCGATGCGTAGCCGACGGCCCTCGGCCACGAACCGTTGCTGTTGACACCGTGTCGCGCCAAATCGTCATCAACGCCACGCCCCAAGAAGTACGCGTGGCCCTGCTCGACGACGGCCGCTTGGTGGAGATCTTCATCGAGCGGATGCGCGACCGCGGCATCACCGGCAACGTGTACAAAGCGCGCGTCACCCGGGTACTGCCGGGCATGCAAGCCGCGTTCGTCGACATCGGGCTCGAAAAGGCCGCTTTTTTGCGCGCTGCCGACTTCTATCCCAACACCGGTGGGGACAGCCTCCTGAAAGAGTATGAGGAAGAGAACGGCACGGCCAGCCTCGAGGCCGACTCGTCTCCGCCTCGCGTCGTCGCCGACGCCCCGACGACCCAGACGGCTCCGCCCAGCCCCGCCCCCATCGAGACGTTGCTGAAAAAGGGCCAGGAGATCATCGTCCAGGTCGTCAACGGACCGATCGGGTCCAAGGGCGCGCGCGTCACCTCTCACATCGCCATTCCAGGGCGGCACTTGGTGTACATGCCCTTGACCGATCACGTGGGCGTTTCTCGCCGCATCGAAGACCCCGACGAGCGCGCGCGGCTGAAGGCAGCGGTCGAAGAAATCCGTCCACCGGCGGCGGGCTTCATCATCCGGACGGCCTGCGAGGGACTGAGCAAGCGCGAGATGCAGGGCGATGTCCGCTTCCTGCTGCGGCTGTGGAACCGGACGGTGAAAAAGAGCGAGAGCAGCACGGCCCCTGCCCTCCTGCACTACGACATGGACCTCATCCTCCGCTCGATCCGCGACCTATTCGCGGCAGACATCGAGCGGATCTACATCGACAGCACCCGCGACTACTCCCGAATCGTCGAATTTCTCGAGACCGTCATGCCTCGCTTCACCGAGCGCGTCGGGCACTACACGGATGCCGAACCGATTTTCGAGCGCTTCGGCATCGAGTCGCAGCTCCATCGGGCGCTGGAGCGGCGTGTCTGGCTCAAGTCGGGGGGCTACATCGTCATCGACCACACCGAGGCCTTGACGGCCATCGACGTCAACACCGGTCGCTACGTCGGCAAGACGACGCAGGAGGAAACCGTCTTGCGCACCAACCTCGAAGCGACCAAGGTGATCGTCGAGCAGCTGCGGCTTCGCAACATCGGCGGGCTGATCATCATCGATTTCATCGACATGGAGAAAGCCGTCAATCGCAAGAAGGTGCACGACGCTCTCAGCGAGGCGGTGCGCAAGGACAAGGCGCGCACCAACATCCTGCACATTTCCGAGCTCGGTCTGGTCGAGATGACTCGCAAGCGCAAGGGAGAGAATCTGTTGCAGCTGCTGTGCGAGCCGTGCCCGACCTGCGACGGGCGCGGCATGGTCCGTAGCGTGGAGACTCTCGCGTACGAGATCCTCCGCCGCATTCGCCGCGAGGCGCGATCGAGCCCGAAGCTGGAGCGGCTCACCATCCGCGTGGCGCCGCCCGTGGCGGATTTCTTCGCGACCACGGAGTCCGCCGCGCTCCAGACCCTGGAGCACGAGATCGGCGCCAAGATCATCGTCAAGAGCGCGACCGACCTCGGAGAGCAACCCTACGAGGTGACGGTCGCCGAAGCCGCCGCATGAGCCGCCAACCACCCCGCGGAGCCTCGACCACGCGCTCGCAACCGGATCGATCAGCCCAACGACGCAACGACAATTGTTGAGTAGGAAACGCGTTGCGAGTATATCGTCAACAGGTCCACAGACAGTGACACCCACTCCCCAGGGAGGGGTGAAAGCGGGAAGAGAGAGGAGAGATGTCGTCAGCATCCACGGATTCCGTCGCCGCCGTCGCGGAGGCCAAACCCATCGAAGAGCGCGATACTGTCGTGATCCGCTTCGCCGGCGATTCCGGTGACGGCATGCAGGTGACCGGAGCGCAGTTCACCACCGAGTCCGCTCTCGCCGGCAACGATCTCAGTACGCTGCCCGACTTCCCCGCCGAGATCCGCGCTCCCGCCGGCACGCTGGCGGGCGTCAGCGGCTTTCAGCTCCACTTCTCCAGTCGCGAGGTATTTACGCCCGGCGACAGCCCCGACGTGCTGGTGGCCATGAACCCCGCCGCCCTCAAGGTCAACCTCGGTGACCTGAAAGCGAACGGAATCCTGATCGTCGACCGCGAAGCCTTCAACGACCAAAACCTGAAGAAGGCCGAATACAAGTCCAACCCGCTCGAGGACGGCTCGCTCGACCGCTTCCAGGTCTACCCGGTCGACGTCACCAAGCTGACCATCAACGCTCTCCAGGACCTCAACCTACCGACCCGCACCATGTTGCGCTGCAAGAACTTCTTCGCGCTCGGCCTGACGTCCTGGTTGTTTCACCGCCCGATCGACCCGACGATCCGCTTCATCGAGGCACGCTTCAAGAAGAACCCCGAGCTGGTCGAGGCCAACGTTCGAACTCTGAAAGCAGGCTACAACTTCGGCGAAACCACCGACCTGTTCCGGACCTCCTACGAGGTTCCCCCGGCCCGCATCGCACCAGGAAAATACCGCAACATCACCGGCAACTCCGCCGCCGCCATCGGATTCGTCGCCGCGGCGCGACGCGCGGGCTTGCCGGTCTTTCTCGGTAGCTACCCGATCACCCCGGCGAGTGACATCCTTCACGAAATGGCGTCGTACAAGAACTTCGACGTCTACACGTTCCAAGCCGAGGACGAGATTGCGGGCGTCGGCGCCGCTCTCGGTGCCGCGTTCGGTGGGGCCATCGGCATCACCACCACCAGCGGCCCGGGAGTCTGCCTGAAGGCCGAGACCATCAACTTGGCCGTGTCCGTCGAGCTGCCCATCGTCATCGCCGACATCCAGCGCGGCGGTCCGAGCACGGGTTTGCCGACTAAGACCGAGCAGGCGGATCTGTTGCTGGCCCTATACGGCCGCAACAGCGATTCACCGGTACCGGTCCTGGCCGCGGCAACGCCGGCGGATTGCTTTGCCGTCGCCTTCGAGTGCGTTCGCATCGCACTCAAGTACATGACTCCCGTCTTCTTCCTCTCGGACGGCTATCTGGCCAACGGCGCCGAGCCGTGGCTGCTCCCGAAGGCGAGCGACTTGCCCGAGATCAAGGTCGAGTTCCGCTCCGACCCCAACGGATTCTTTCCCTACCTGCGTGACCCGCAGACGTTGTCACGCCCCTGGGTCGTCCCCGGAACCCCTGGTCTCGAGCACCGCATCGGCGGGCTCGAGAAGGAGTACCTCACCGGCAACGTCAGCTACGCGCCCAACAACCACGAGCAGATGGTACGGGTGCG
>Ga0316628_100002375_pt1 | contig 13923 bp, 2 predicted proteins | sample OWC_Aug_M2_C1_D5_FD_207648 | JGI IMG/M metagenome (GOLD analysis project Ga0316628, IMG submission 207648) | Wetland soil microbial communities from Old Woman Creek delta, Ohio, United States - OWC_Aug_M2_C1_D5_C | ecosystem: Environmental > Terrestrial > Soil > Wetlands | place: USA: Ohio... | reverse complement strand
CCTATAATCATTTCTATTGAAGGTTCCACCCTAATGCCGACAATCGTATCGGGTTGAATGCCTTTTGCCTTTAAACGATGTGCCAGTTGGTTGGAAATTTGGTTTAATTTATCATAGGTGAGGGTGATGGGTCCGGACAGGGGGGCAAGCCCCCCTGTTCCCTCGGATAGCTTTACACTGATGTGGTCCGGGGTTCGTTCCGATTGCTCTGTAAACAAATCGTGGATGGTTTTACCTTTAGGGTATCCGATCTGGGCGTTTTCATGATTAAACCCATATAAAATCTCTTGCTTTTCCGCGGGGGTGATGATTTCAATATCTGCCAATAGAATCCCCGGGTTTTGAAGTACCGCTTCCACTACCTGCCGGAAATATGTCCAAAACCTGTTTATAGTCCCTGGTTTATAGAGTCGGGTACAATATACGATGGAAAAATCCAGGCAATCTTCTTCTCCCGGTTCTATCACGGTCCAGGTCATATCGAACCTGGAGACCTTTATTTCAAAAGGATAGGGCTGCATTGCCAGTCCGGGTATTTCCAGTTTTTGAATGTCCAGGCTCTGCACCACCAACATCACGTCAAATAAGGGATTCCGGCCGGTATCCCGGCTGACTAAGGCTTTCTCCACTAACTCTTCAAAGGGATAAACCTGGTTTTCAAAGGCTTCTAAAGATTTTTGTTTCACTTCGGCCAGGAATTCCCGGGAGGTTTTTCCTGGAGATGGATAATTTCGGAGGGCAAGGGTGTTGACAAACATCCCGATGATATCCTGTAAATCGCTGTGTGGTCTGCCAGCTATGGGAGTTCCTACAATAATATCATCCTGGCTGCTGAGTTTTGCCAGGAATACATTGAACATTGCCATCAGTGCCATAAATAAAGTGGTATCCTGTTCCCTGGTAAGGTGCCTCAACTGTCGGGTTTGTTCCTGGGGCAATTCAAAAGATGCACGGCTGCCTTCAAAGCGGTAGACCGCTGGCCTGGGATAATCCAATGGCAATTCCAAACCGGGGATGTCCCCTGGAATACCAGGAAATTCCTTGAGCCAGTACGCTTCTTGCTTTTTAAAATACCCGGTTTCCCTCTGACCATGGAACCATTGGGTATAATCTTTATATTGGATAGATTGCTGTAATGGAACGGGTTCTTTACTTCCATAATATAACCTTAATTCCTTTACCAATATGTTCATTGAAATCCCATCAGTGATAATATGATGCATATCCACTACCAGGATATACCTCTCCCGGAAACTCCCCTCTTGAGAGGGGTGCCCGAAGGGCGGGGTGTGTATTAAACTTACCCGCAGCAGTGGTGCCCTGGAAAGATCAAAGGGACGGATGAATGAAGAAATAAAGCTCTTAGCTCTTAGCTCTTGGCTCTTAGGGTATTGGTTGCCGAAGGAGTTTAATTGCCCAAAGGGCACCTCTTTCTCTTCTACCCTTCCTTCTTCTGTACCCTCCTCAACCTCAACCTCAACCTTAACCTCTTCTTCTATCTTTTGTACCGGTTGATTGTCGATCATTCGAAACGATGTCCTTAGACTCTCATGCGCCTGGATCAACCGACGGAAAACCTTTTCTATTAAGTATTTATTCGGTTCTCCTTCCACTACCATGGCAACCGGTATATTGTAGACCACATTCTTAAGGTCCATTTGTTGTAATATATACAACCGCTTCTGCGCCGGAGATAATGGATAATATTCTCTTTTTTCCACCGGTTCTATGCCCAAAAATCTATCCTGGTCCACCTTTTTTATAAATTCGGCCAATGCCCTAATCGTGGGTTGTTTGAATAACACTGCCAATGGGACTTTTACCTCCAGTTCTCGATGTATCCTGGCTGCCAGGACAGTGGCTTTTAAAGAATGTCCGCCCAGGTTAAAGAAATTGTCATCGATGCCAGGGGATGAAGGCAATTGAAGTATCGCCGACCATATTTCCACTAATTTTCTTTCGATGCCATTCCTGGGTGGGGTATACTGATTACCTGTTTCCAGGGTCGGTGCCGGTAAGGCTTTCCAGTCAATTTTACCGTTGGCTGTTAAAGGAATTTCCTCCAGGTAAACAAAAAACGAGGGGATCATGTGATACGGTAATTGACCGGAGAGGTATTCCCTGAGTTTAGTTGAGTGTGGTGAGTGAGGTGAGTCAGTTGAGGAAGGGGACTGGTGAGTATAAGATTTGTGGAATACAATGTATGCACAAAGATACCTGTCTCCGCTTTGGTCTTGTTTTGCCACTACCACCGCATCTTTTACATCTTCTTGTTTTAACAGGAGGTGTTGGATTTCTCCCAGTTCGATACGATAACCCCTGATTTTGACCTGCTGATCGATGCGGTCCAGGAACTCGATATTTCCACTCGCCAACCACCGGCCCAGGTCTCCGGTCCTGTAGATTTTTTTGGAAATATAGGTCCTATAGGACCTATTGGACCTATAAAAAAAGAGAAATTTCTCTGCGGTTAACTCCGGGTTATTCAGATATCCTCGCCCTGGTGCAGCCCCGCCAATATACAATTCACCGACAATTCCGATCGGTTGCTGGTGTAAGGCTCTGTCCAGTATGTATATTTTTGTATTACTAATCGGTGTTCCAATCGAGGGAAGTTCGGGGATTTCTCCCTTTGGCTCCAGGGTTAAAGACGTAACCACATGGGTTTCAGAGGGTCCATAATGATTGTGCAGATAAACGTTGTTTTCCTGCAAATATGTCCTGAACCTGTCAGTCACCACCATTGGTTCGCCAGCACAGACAATATGACCGATTGTGCTGGGAAATTGATCAGCGTAATCTTTGTCACTGAAAATCGTTTTGATAAAAGAGATAGGTAAAAAAACGGTTTTTATCCAGTTTTCCCGGATAATCCTGCATAGTTGCGGTATGTCGGTTTTGGTTTGCTGGTCCAACACCATCAAAGTTCCACCTCCCAGCAGTGTGAAAAATATCTCCTGGAAAGACACGTCAAAACTGATGGAAGCAAATTGAGTGACCCTGCTGTAATCCAAATTAGTGCACTGATAATGGTATTTCATCAGGTTCACCAGGCCCCGGTGTTCCACCATTACCCCTTTGGGTTTGCCGGTGGAACCGGAGGTATAAATGATGTAAGCGAGCTTTAAAGAATTTTGAAGGTAAGAAGGTAAGAAGGTAAGAAGGTAAGAGGAGTGAAGAGATTCTTCGATATAATAAATCTCACCTTCCCACCTTCCCACCTTCTCACCTTCTTTATTTTTCGTGGTAACCAATAATTTGGCACCGCTGTCTTTCAGCATGTAATCAATGCGGTCCTGCGGGTATTCCGGGTCTATGGGCAAATAAGCTGCCCCGGCTTTCAATATGCCCAGGATGCCAATGACCATTTCAAGGGAACGCTCCATCATGATGGCCACAATCGTATCGGACCCGGCCCCTTTTTCAATTAAATAACGAGCCAATCGATTGGATTTTTCATTCAATTCCTTGTAAGTCACCATGATTAACAAGGGGGCAAGCCCCCTTGTCCCCTCGGAGCGCGTGAGTCCGGGTAATTCGTGTAGTTGGTGGGGTCCTAGGAGAGCTATATGGTCAGGTGCCTGTTTCGCTTGTTCCTCGAATAAACGGTCAATTGATAGGTTGGTATCATAGGGCATTTCGACCCCGCTGCACATTTCAAGGATTTTTTCTTTTTCCCCTTCCGGCAGGATTTCTATGTCCATTAACTTTACCATTGGATCGACAGTGATAATCGACAATATGTTCTTAAAATACTGGACGTAGCGTTCCATGGTTTCGGGTTTAAACAGCAGGGTAGAGTATTCGAAGCGAAACACCAGCCCATGCCCCCGGTCCAGGACCATCATACTCAAATCAAACTTGGAGGTGTCTTTTAAATATATTAATGCGCTTTGTTCCAATTCCCCTTCTATATCAAAGTGATATTTCCTTTCGTCCAGCAGGTTAAAACTTATATCAAATATTGGGTTGCGGCTGATATCCCTCCTGGCTCCCAGCGATTCTACCAGGTCATCAAAGGGGAATTCCTGGTTCTCATAGGCAGCGATAGTATGTTCCTTGACTTGCTTTAGCAGGTCGGTAAACCTTTGACTTCCGGTGGGATAATTTCTTATAATCAACATATTGACCAACATTCCTACAAGATTTTGCAGGTCCGCGTGATTCCTGACGGCAATGGGGGTCCCGACAATGATATCTTCATGGTTACTCAGCTTCCACAGTAATACATTGTAAGCGGCCAGCATCATCATAAACAGCGTTGCCGACTGTTCCCCGGTTACCTCTTTCAATCGCATGGTTTCTTTTTCTTTAAGAATAAAACTTAAAACGGCTCCTGCAAAATCCTGGATTAAGGGACGTGGATAATCATAAGGTAATTCCAGTACCGGTAACTCACCGTTCAATATCTCTAACCAATACTCTTTTTGCTTTTTTAATGCGGCTTGCCGGGGTTGGCTGTTTTGCCATTGGGTATAATCCTTATACTGCACCCTCAAATCCGGTAAGGTTCTTCCATCGTACAGCGCCAGGAAATCCGCTTCCAATAAATTCTGGGATATGCCGTCCACCATACTATGGTGAAAGTCTGATAAAAAGATATATTGATTACCGGCTTTTAAAAGCCCGAGCCGCATGAGGGGAGCTTTGTCAAGATCGAATGGACGGATAAAGGATTTAAAGATTTCTTGCTCTTTTCCAGGTGTTACCTCATAATATTCCAGGACAAAATCCACCTCCCCGGGTCCATGAATTATTTGTACCAGGTCCTGTCCTAGTATTTGAAAAGAAGTCCGCAGGATTTCATGCCGTTCCAGCAGTCGTTGGCAGGTATATTCCATATGTTCGCGGTGGGTGGATTTTCTCAGTTTGAATAAAAAAGGCATGTTGTATGTAGTGCCGATTCCTTCCAGTTGATGAAGGAAATACATTCGTTTTTGGGCTGATGATACCGGGTAATATTCTTTCTTTTCCAGGGGCGCGATGCCCTGGTAATCGCTTTTCACCGCCTGTCGGATATATTGGGACAACTTCCTGATGGTTTTCCTTTTAAATACTTCCGCCAGGGAAACATTCACCTTAAATTCTTTGAAAATTTCCGCTGCCAGCAGCGTGGCTTTGAGGGAATGACCCCCTAACCGGAAAAAATCATTATCGATGCCGATGACTTCTTTGCCGATTTCCAATAATTCCGCCCATATTTCTGCCAGTTTTTTTTCTATTTCATTGGTTGGTGCTGCATATTGCCGGTCCAGGGCCAGGGTCGGCGCTGGCAGTGCTTTCCGGTCTATTTTACCGGAAATCGTCATGGGTAAACGATGCAGTTGTCTAAAATAAGCAGGTACCATGTAATCCAACAATCTTTCTTGCAAAAACTCCCGCAGTAACCCCATATGGATATCTTTTCCCGCGGAAAAATAACAGGCGATGAAAATTTCTTTCGAGTGAAGGGAACCGGATTCTATTGCTACAACCGCAGCCTGTTCCATATGATCGTATTGCAGGACCGTGTTTTCTATTTCTCCCAATTCTACCCGGTATCCTCTTAATTTCACCTGGTGGTCTTTCCTGCCCAGGTATTCTATCCGGCCGTCCGGTAAACCGCAGCCCAGGTCCCCGGTAAAATATATCCTGCCGGCTCCCGGGTCATTGACAAATTTCTCCCGGGTGCTTTCTTCGTCTTTCCAATATCCTGGTGAAACATGGGGGCTGATCACGATGATTTCTCCCACTTCCAGGGGGTCGGTTTCATCTCCTTTTTCATCCACCACCACCAGTTCCGTACCCTGGACCGGTTCGCCCAGGGTAATGGTTATTCCATTGGCATCGTCACCTGGTGGTCCGACTGGGAAAAACTCCCCGGAATTATAGGTTGATTCAGTTTGACCGTAAAGATTATATAAGCGACAGCCAGTAGGGAATAGGGAGCGGAATTTTTCAATATCGCTGCGTAATACGGTTTCACCCCCTAGAACAACATATCGAAGATCGGGAAGGTCTAGTTTTGCGGTTAAACTTGCGGCAAAATAACGATAAACCGTAGGGACCGAATGCCAGACCGATATTTTTTCCTTTTCCAGCCACGGGGTTAATGTTGAGAACACCCCTATTTGCTTTAAATCCAGGGGAAAAAGAGTGGCCCCGTTTAATAAGGCGCTGTAGATATCCATGATCGATGCATCATGACTGAAGGAGGAAAATAAGGTAAGGTTATCCTGGAAGGTTAATTCCAGGTTTTCGGTGCAGCGGTCGATGAAGTGTAAAATATTGCGGTGGGTCTGGCGTACGCCTTTGGGAAAGCCGGTGGAGCCTGAAGTATAGAGCAGATATGCATCGGTGTCCGCACCAATGTCCCGGGAAAAAGTCAATAAGTCCGGGGTGCTGCTGGGACTTTCCAGGTTCATGTCCTCGATGATGAGCCAATACATATCTTTGTCTTTCGCTGCATTGGATACCCGGTCCTTGTTTATGGAGTCGGTGATAAAAATATCGATTTCCGCATGATGAATCATAAAGTGAATCCGTTTGGGGGGGAAATCAGCCACTAAGGGCACGTAGGTGTTTCCGGATTTGAGGATGCCTAAAATAGCGGCAATCATGTCTGATCCGCTGTCCAGCAGCACACCGATATTGCGGTTTTTACCTTTTGGGCCTGGGATTGCCTTTATTTTATTGGCAATACGGTTGGAGAATTTATCCAACTCATTATAAGTTAATGATCCCTTTTGGGTTTTAATTGCTAATTTGCCGGGGAATTTTTTTACTTGCTGTTGAAACCGTTCAATAATCATTGGTTTCTCCTATTAAATATTAAAAGTTTTTGCTGGGGTGTCACCTTTCTGCCGACCATGAAGATGATCCACGAAACACACGAAAAACACGAAAGAAAAACAAAAAAATCTGTGTAATCTGTGGTTTCCCTTTTTTCATACGTCTTCGGGTGAGGCCCGCGGCATCATGAGGGGCTACTATGAAATTAATAATACTGGGGCGGCCAGGTGCGAATTTACAATAAATTACATGCCGGTTCTTTGTATAATTACTTTGAACTCATTTCCTTGCTGATCGTCGATGAATTCAATATGGGGATATTCCTTAAGCGCTCTTCTTATGCCATTTCCCAAACCCCGGTATGGAAGGATTTTAGCTGCGAAGGAGGCTAGAATCGGGTTTCTGATCATGGAAATTCCTTTTTTAATGTTTTCAATTGTAAGGTTATTGGGCAAATGACCGGGACTGATTATTTCAACGCGATTTTCAAAGATAAAGATGCGAATATGAGCCGACACAAAATAATCACGGTGCACCAGGGCATTGGCTGTGATCTCTTCTAAAGAGATTTTAGGGATTTCCAATTCACCAATGGAATTGACATGTTTTTCACGCTGAATCCTGCGCAAATTCCTGGAAATAAAGCTCACCGAGCGATTAAAAACATCTTCTAGTTTTCCATGAATATCTTCACTATCCCTATATTCCGATACATGAATATCATTACCGGGATAGGCGACGCCTTTTACACAAAATAAAGGCAGACGATATTCCTGGTTTTTAGCGAAAAGCAGTGCTCCGGCAATATTAAAAATCCCATCTTTCATCAGGTCCATATTTTCTAAAAGTTTCGTTAACGGTATTTCCTGGTCATCTGCCGATTCGCCGTATTGCTGTTGGAAATACTTTTTAAAATACGGCATGTCAATATCGGCTGCGGTCATCCCCCTGGCAGGAACTTCATCGGCATGAATCAAACCGGCTGCCTGGAAAATACGCTGGATTTCTTCGCGTGAAGTCACTTTGCGTTTGTCTGCGCCGCTTTTCACCCATATTGCGCCTTTATTATCCATATAAGGCTTGCTAATCCCTTCCGGGATTTCCAAAAGCATCACTAAACCACCCGATAAAGCAACATTTTCGGTATATGGGTTTATGGGTGGGCGTACATGTTGATTGGCTGCATTTGATATAAGATTACTGAGCCGGGTTATGTCATCCCGTGATAACCCGGCAATTTGTCCGTCATCAGTAACACCGATAATAATCCGACCCCCCCGGGAATTACTAAAGGCTGTAATTTCGGCAGCCAGGGCATCAACATTGGTAACATTGGCTTTAAACTGGTGCCTGCTGTCTTCGCCGCGGTTTATTATTTCGATAAGTTCTGAGGCTTCCATAACTTATAAATCTCCTTACGTGTCCCGGTTCTCCATGAATTGAACAACTTCTGCCTGTATTAGGTTAACCTGGCACTTAATCATCTACCTAATATTACCTTGTTTTTCCAAATTAGTCAAGATGCCTGCAAAAACTTTTGATTAAAGGTTTATCCTTTTTTAAAGGACCTTCTTTTTTTGGTTTCTTTATATTCTTTGATCTGTTTATCGGGATGCATGGCAAAAAATTCGATTAATTCCCGGTATTTTTCCATCATATATTCGATATTTTTCGGTTTAAACAGGTTTTTATCGTAGTTAACGATTATTTCAATACCATTGCTGTATTCGGTGATGTATGGCTCCAGATCGAATTTGACGTTTTGGATATTTTCATTATGAAAAGAATCCGGGTTTTCCAAAGGAACCGCCTCTTTATTGGTGATATTCAGCATATTAAAGGAAGTAGCCACTTCCGGGTATTTTATTCCTACTTCATCCAGCACCAGTTCCAGGGGATAATTTTGATGCCGGAAAAACTCTAGCACCGACTCCCGGACTTTTTTGGTAAAGTCGATAAACACATGGTCTGCTTTGATGTCTATTTTAAATATGACAGAGTTGACAAAGAATCCTACGATATCCTGTAATGAGGGGTGAACGCGTCCGGCATTGACAATCCCGGAGACTACAGTTTCCTGGCCAGATATCCTGGCCAGCCAGATGTTGTATAGAGAATAAACCAGGGTAAAGAGGGTGGTATGGTGTTGGCTGCATATGGTTTTAAGTAGGTCTTTAATGGCCCCGGGGATAACCAACCTGAAGCTGGCACCGCTTTTGGTTTTATGGCCGACTCCGCTGTCGATATCCACAGGGAGCCGCAGCTTCGGCAATTCTCCTTTTAAGAACCTCTTCCAAAACTCCCGGGAAACCCTCTTTACCGACTCAGCTTCCAACTGCCGGTTATGCCAATGGGCAAAATCCTTATAAGTGACTTTGCCTGGTAAAGATTCAACCTCACGATTATTTAAATAAGAATTGTATACATAATGAAAATCCTTTTCCAGGATTTCCATGGACCACCCATCCGACACAATATGATGCATACAAAAAGCAAATATATACAAATCCTCTTTTATTTTGATTAATAATGACCGAAATAAAGGAGGTTTCCCCAGGTCAAAGGATTTTTTATTAAATGCAGTTGTGACCTGCTTTAACCGGGTTTGGCGTTGGCTCCCTTCAATGGAAGAAATATCCATTGTTTCCAGGGGAAGCCCAGGAAGGTTACCGGGTGTTGTGACCAATTGGACCCCTTTGCCCTCCACCGCTTCAAATCCTGTTCTAAGACTTTCATGCCGCTGGATAACCTTGCGTACGGTTCGCCGGATTAGATCTTCATCTGTCTGTCGATTCAAAACGATTATTCCCGTCATATTGTAGGAGTTATCTGTGGGGTCCATTTGGTGAATAATCCATAACCGCTTTTGATTAAAAGACAATTCATAATATTGTTTTTTGTCAACCGATTGGATTTCCGTAATGGTTTCCCGGGTAGATTTCCTTATGATTTCGCTGAGTCCCCGTATGGTTTGGGTATTAAATACCTCTGCCAACGGCACCTTCACCCCTAATTGTTTTTGGATCCCGGATACCAGTAAAGTGGCTTTTAAGGAATGTCCGCCCAATTGGAAAAAGTTGGCATCGATGCCTATTTTACTTTTCTCTATCCCAAGAATATCTCCCCATATCCTCACCAGTGTTTCTTCGGTTCGATCCCGCGGCGGTGTATAATCAGCGGGGAGCATTTCCATTCCCGGGTCTGGCAAGGCCTTTTTATCCACTTTACCACTGCTGGTTAAGGGCAATTTTTCCATCATTACAAATATACCGGGGACCATGTAAGCGGGTAATTTAGCGGACAGGTGGAGTCTCAAATCGGATAAATCGATTTTTTGGTTTTTTTCATCTGGTACAACCGGTACAACTGGTACAACATAGGCACAGAGGTAGAGTTCCTCATTTTCATGGCGTCGAGCGGTTACCACGGTTTCTTTTATATAGGGGTATCCCAGCAATTGGTTTTCGATTTCACCGGTTTCGATACGGAACCCCCGGATCTTGACCTGGTGGTCCATTCGTCCGGCATATTCCAGTTGCCCGTCCCAGTTCCACCGCGCCAGGTCGCCGGTCCGGTAGATGGGGTGATGGGGTGAGTAATGTAAGTGAATTTTGCCTGGGACGATTAATCCGCCTGGCACCGTTAATGACAAGGGGGCAAGCCCCCTCGTTCCCTCGGATAAAAAGTTTTTGCGGGGGGTCCAGGGGGGCAGTTTTTTCAAAAAGCGCCCCCCTGGCTGCCGGAGGAAAAATTGTTCAGCGGTTAGCTCCGGGTTGTTCAAATATCCACGGGCTACTCCTTGACCACCGGTACACAATTCTCCGTACACACCGATAGGCTGCAATTGCCGATTCCTGTCCAGGATGTAAACCATGGATTTGGATACCGGCTTACCAATGGGGATCGCGTATCTATATTCTTCCTTGACTGCCAAAAAGGTGGAAAAGGTGGTGTTCTCAGTGGGACCATACATATGAAGGATTTTTAAATCCTGGTATTTTCTTCTTATTTCATTGACATACCGGGGTCTGACCAGGTCCCCTCCTACCAGGAAATAATCAAGCCTTGAAAAGACCTGGGGATGACGGGCAGCGAACTGTTCAAACAACTGTGGGGTCAAATGCAAATGCGTGACCCGGTGGGTGTGCAGCAACTGCTCGAAGGCTTGTCCGTTTAATATCTCCTGCTGAGCTGCCAATACCAGGGGAATACCATTTAACAGGGGGCCCCAGGTTTCAAAGGTGGTAATATCAAAGGCAATGGACCCGGTGGGCAACAGGCGGTCCCCTGCTTTCCACTTGATGAAATCGGTATCTTTTACCAAACGTATCACACCTCCGTGCTGCACTACCACCCCTTTGGGCTTACCAGTGGATCCGGAGGTGTATACGATGTAAGCCAGGCTGGAAGAATTTAAATTCGAAGGTCCCCGGCGGGGGCGCCCAATTAAGAATTCAAAATTCAAAGGTTCAAAATCCAAAACTGTAACCGCGGCTCTTTTGTTTTGGTCATTTGAATTTGGATCATTTGTAATTGTTTCGGATTTCGGGTTTCGGATTTCGGATTTTTTTAAAAGTATCCTGGCACCGCTGTCTTTCAGCATGTAATCAATGCGGTCTTGCGGGCAATCCGGGTCGATGAGCAAATAGGCACCGCCGGATTTTAATATTCCCAATAGTCCAATAATCATTTCAACGGATCTCTCCGGCATTATTCCCAGGATATCCTCCGCCTGGATACCTTTTTCTATCAATCGATATGCCAATCGATCGGATTTTTCGTTTAACTCCTTGTAGGTGACATTGATGACCTGTCCCGGTGCTGTGTCCACAATGGCAATATAACCGGGTATTTTTTCTACTTGCCCGGCAAACAGTTCATGGATAGTTTTATCTTCAGGCTGCGCCGATGCCGTGTCATTAAATTCATCCAGCAGCCGCTGCTTTTCTTCTGGCGATACCATATCGATATCTTTTAATCGAATAAATGGATCATTAATGATGATTTTTAAAAGCCGTTTAAAATGGGACACCAAACCCTGGATGATTCTTTCCTTGAATATGCCGGTATAGTACTCGATATCGATGTAAATTCCTGTGGGTACTTCATGGATAAAAAATGTCATGTCAAACCTGGAACTGGGGTTTTTATAACCGTCAATCACAAGATTTTCATCGCTTAAGAAAGGTGACGGTTGGTTTTTGATGGGCTCGAGGAAATTCTGGAACACCATGCTGATATCAAAGAGTGGGTTCCGGGATGGGTTTCGTTCCAGGTCCAATTTGTCTACCAGGGTCTCGAACTGGAAATCTTGATTTTCAAAGGCTTTGAGACTGTTTTGACCGACTTCTTTTAGAAAGGCTGCAAAGGCTTTTTCGCCCTGGGGAAAGTTTCTCATGGCCAGGGTATTCACAAACATGCCGATGATACCCTGGAGGTCAGGGTGACGCCTGCCAGCCATTCCACTGCCGATGATTATATCTGCCTGGCCTGTGTATTTATAAAAAAGAACATTTAGCACTGCCAACAAACTCATAAACAGGGTAGCTCCGTTCCTGGAACCCAAATCCCTGAACCGAACCATGTCTTCGCCGTCAAGAATAAAGCCATAATGTTCCCCGGCAAAAGTAAAAATCCCCGGACGACTGTTGTCGATGGGCAAATCCAGGCGGGGAATTTCCCTGGCATCGGCGTACAGGTTTAGCCAGTAATCCTCCTGCGCCTTGATTTCTTTGCTGTTAAACAAGCGGTGCTGCCATCCGGCAAAATCTTTATACTGCAGCTTCAGCGGTTCCAATACTTCGCCATTATATAAGGCGATAAAATCCGTGGTAAGTACTGCCTGGGATATCCCGTCCGATACGATATGATGCATATCTACTATCCAATGATAACTGCCGTCCGGCAGCGGGATCAAACCGGAGCGCATGAGGGGAGCCCGGGAAAGATCGAAAGGACGGATGAAAGAATAAATATAGCTCTTAGCTCTTAGCTCTTGGCTCTTAGGGTATTGGCCGCCGCGGGCGTCTGAAATCTGCCCGAAGGGCACCTTATCCTCCTTAACCTTAACCTTAACCTTATAATTCTCCATTTCAAAATCCATCTCATCATAAACCCTCTGCACCGGTTCATCGCCGACCGTGATAAACGAGGTCCTTAAACTTTCATGACGGGCGATCAACTGCTTAAATATGCTTTCCAGCCTGTCTTTTTCTATATCTCTCCCAATGGGGAAAACCAGGGGTATATTGTAACCGGTGCTGGCGGGGTTCATCTGCTGGACCAGGTACAACCGCTCCTGGGCTGATGATAGTTTATAGTATTCCCTTTTTTCTACCGGCTCGATCGATCGATACAACCGATCTATACTATCACTTGGGCTCCTGCTTTTTTCGACCAGGCCGGACTAATCTTTTATGTTGGGATATTTAAAGAATTCTTCAATCGTCAGCTTGATTTCCAATTCTTTGTGGATTTTGGACAGGATAGTAATCGCCTTTAATGAATCTCCTCCCAATTGGAAAAAGTCATCTTCAATGCCTATAGGTTCAATGCCGAAAAAATTTTGCCACATACCCACCATTGCCTGCTGGACCGGGTTGGCAGGCGGAACAAAAGAACCGGGCAAGTCCGGCCGTTCATGTAAAGAGCGTAACGCAGGCGTATCGCTTTGACGGACATGTTCATCTTCCCGGAGTGCTTCCAGTTTTACCCATTTGTCGATTCTTGCCTGTAAATCGCCAGTGGAAATTATGATTTGACTGTCACTGCAATAAGAGAGGATGCGTGCAAAAGTTTCCAGGCCCTGTTCTTTGGTCATGGCTAATTTTACGGTTTCCGCACCTGGAAAAGCAGTGTGTCCCTGGCTTTCCTCTTCTTTAAACAACCACTCGGCAGTATTCACACTCATCCAGGGCGCGGTCCCCTGCTGGCTGCGGAAATGAATATAGGCATCCATAACGCTCATGGCAGCCGTATAAGCTGCAAATCCCAGCCCCCCCAGTACCGATACCAATGAAGATACTACCAAACAAAAATCCAATTCCTTCTGCCTGGGCTTAAATATGCGGGCCAATACCTGAAGCCCAAATACCCTGGCCTGGAGTTGCCTTTGAACCTGCTCTTCTCCCAGGTGCGCAATGGTACAAACGA
>Ga0316628_100002373_pt1 | contig 13926 bp, 17 predicted proteins | sample OWC_Aug_M2_C1_D5_FD_207648 | JGI IMG/M metagenome (GOLD analysis project Ga0316628, IMG submission 207648) | Wetland soil microbial communities from Old Woman Creek delta, Ohio, United States - OWC_Aug_M2_C1_D5_C | ecosystem: Environmental > Terrestrial > Soil > Wetlands | place: USA: Ohio... | reverse complement strand
AGCGCCATCGCCTGCGCGGGAGAGGCCGGGTCGAGGACGGGCACCTTCGCCATCATCGCAAGCATCCGGCTGTCCTGCTCCGTCTGGGAGGAGTGGGGACCCGGATCGTCCGCGCTGACGACCAGGAATCCGCCGGTCACCCCGAGATAGGCGGCGCTCAGGAACGGGTCGGAGGCGACGTTCAACCCCACCTGCTTCATGGCGACCGCGGCGCGCAAGCCCGAAATGGCCGCAGTGTAGGCGATCTCCAGCGCGACCTTCTCATTCACCGCCCATTCGACGTGCATCGCGGCGCCGCAACTTTTCCGCCAGCGATCGATCGAGGAGAGGATCTCGGAGGCGGGCGTGCCCGGATAGGAGGCGGCGACCGCGCAGCCGGCCTCGACCAGGCCGCGCGCGATCGCGTCGTTCCCCTGCATCAAGATGCGGTCGCCCACGAGGGATGCTCCGGCCGGTCTACTTCACGAGGTCCGACAGGACGAGGACGGTCCAGTACGGAGAGATCATGAGGATGACGATCGAGATGATGTAGGACGGCATGTAGTAGAAGCTGCCGCGGAAAACGGTCCCCAGGGGGATGCCGGACATCCCGGACACGACGTAGCAGCAGATGCCGATGGGCGGCATGATGGAACCCATCGTCGTCACGATCGTGATCACCTGGCCGAACCAGATGGGATCGTAGCCGAGCTGGATGACCAGGGGGTAGAAGATGGGGAGCGAGACGAGCAGGAACGCGAGGGCGTCCATCACGCAACCCCCGATGATGTAGCAGAGCAGGATCACCCAGAGCACCATCCATTTCGGCAGCGCGAGCGCCTGGATCCATTCCGCGGCCGCGAAGGGAAGGCGGGTGAGGGTCAGGAAACGCGCGAAGATCACCGCACCCGCGACGATCATGAATACCATGCAGGAGATCCGCAGGGTGTCGGTCATCGAGTCGACGAACTTCTTCCACGTAAGCTTGCGGCGCGCGAAACAGATCGCGTACCCGAGGAAGCAGCTGACGGCGGCGGCCTCCGTGGCGGTCACGACCCCCGTGAACAGCGCGTACATGATGATCCCGAAGAGGACGAGGATGTCGATGGCCTCGGGAAGCGCCTTCATCCGCTCCTTCCACCCGAACCGCGGGCCGGCGGGGCCCCAGTCGGGGTGCATGCGGCAGATCCAGACCACCGTGCCCAGGATGAGGACGGTCAGGATGGCGCTGGGGATGACGTTGCCGAAAAACAGCTTGCCGATGGACTGCCCGGTGTACAGGCCGTAAACCACGAGGACGATGGAGGGCGGGATGAGGACGCCGAGCGTCGCCCCGGCGGCGACCGACCCGGCGTTCATCATCGGGTGATACTTGTATTCCTTCATGGCGGGGATGGCGACGGCGCTCATCGTGGCCGCCGTCGCCGTGTTCGATCCGGAGATGGCCGAGAAGGCGGCGGACGCCATGATCGTCGTCATCGCGAGCCCGCCGCGGAAATGCCCGAACCATTTGTAGGTTGCGTCGTAGAGGCTGAAATTGTATCCGGCGTAATGGACGATCTCGCCGACCAGGATGAACAGCGGGATCACCGTCAGCCCGTAGTTGGAGAAGATGTTCCACATTTCGGTGCCGACGATCGAGAAGGCCGCGTCGAAGGAGATCACCTGGGCGATCCCGAGGAACCCGACAAGGGCCATGGTGAAGGCGGCGGGGACCCGCAGGACGAACAGGATGAAAAACATGACGACGATTCCGTACACGCCGACGATGGGGCCGCTCACTTCCCGTCCCCGCGGTCCCAAACGGTTTCGACCAGGTCGAGGAGAACCGTCAGCGCGAGGACGGCGAACCCTGCGCTTACGAGGAACACGAAGGGGTAATAGGCGATCTTCAGCGTTTCGGACAACTCGCCCGTCACCATCAGCCTTTTCCCGTACACGAAGGTCTGCCAGGAGACGATGGAGAAGAAGACGAGGATGAGGGCGTAGCTCACGCGGTCGAGGACCCGCTTGGCGGGAGCCGGGAATTTTTCCGAGAGGATGTCGACGACGATATGGTCCTTCCGTTTCTGGGTGTAGCCGAGGGCGCCGGCGGTGACGATCGCGCCCAGGAAGGAGACGACCTCGTACGTACCGCTCACCGGGACCTGGAATATCCTCAGGGCGACGTTCATCGTCGCCAGCAAGGTGAGCGCCAGGAGCGAGACGCCCCCGGCGATCATCAGGACCCGGCGAAGCAGATCGGATATCCGTTCCAGTCCCATCGGGGATTCGGCCTACCGGTGCTTCTGCTCGTGCTTTTTCTTAAAGGCGAGGGTGTCGGCGACGATCTGGCCGGCCGGCAGTCCGAGCGCGGAGGTCCTCTTGACGTATTCGTCCGTCATCGGCTTGAGGAGGGATTCCACCGTGGCGTGGTCCGCGGCGGAGAGCTCGAAGACCTGGTGCTTGTAGGTCGCCTTCGACCAGGCAAGGGCTTCGGTCACGTGATCGTCCACGTACTTTCCGGTCCACTCGGCCTGCTCCCGCCGCATCTTCTCGAGGACGTCCTTCACGTCGGCCGGAAGGGAATCCCACTTCGCCTTGTTCATCACGACGGCGAAGGAGACGACCGGAAGGTTCGCGATCGTGGCATACGGCGTGTAGGCGGCGAACTTGAAGTCCTTGAGGATCTCCATCGACGAGACCATCCCCTTGACGACCCCCTTCTGGATCGCCTCGGGCGTCTCGGACTGCGGCATCGCGACGGGGATTCCTCCCAGCCGCTTCACGACCTCGGCGTTCGTGCCGGCGACGCGCAGCTCGATCCCCTTGAGGTCGGCCAGCGACCTGACCGGCGTCTTCGTCATGAAGTTGGTCGGCGGGCAGGTGAAGAGCGTCAGGACCTTCACTTGCGCGAACTCCTTCGGCTTGTACTTCTCGATCAGGTCGAACAGGGTCAGGCTCGCGGCGCGGGCGCTCGTGAACCCCATCGGGAGATCCACGGCCTCGGAGACGGGAAAGCGGCCCGGCTGGTAGCTCATCGCGAAGTTGCCGATGTCGGCCATCCCCGAGATGACGCCGTCGAAGATGTTCTTGGCCGCGAGGAGCGTCCCCCCGGGGAACGTCTGGACCTTCACCTTCCCGTGGGTTCGAATCGAAACCTCCTTCGCCCAGCGCTCCATCTGAACGCAGGGGAAGGTGGCCGAAGGGGGGAAATTGGCATATCGGAGCGTGATCGTCTCCGCGGACCGCGCCGTCCCGGGGGCTACAGTCAACGCAAGAAACAACACCGACAGGAGCACAGGCAATACCGTCTTCGCTTTCACGAATGCCTCCCTTGGAATATGGATTAGAAATCCTTCCGCATCTCGGGGGAAAATTGACCCATAGTACCCGAATCCGCCCTGGTGCGGCAACCCGGTTTTTCCCTTCGCGAAAACGATGTTTCCGTCTAACCGGCGAGGGGAAAAGAGAAATCGGATTGACGGTCAGTGAAAATACTGAAATGATGTTTTAAATTTACGCCATTACGGAAAAGGAGCCCCAGGCATGAATTCCCGCGCCAATGTTTCCTCTTGGCTTGTCTTCGCGGCCGCCGCGTTCCTCCTGTCCTCCTGCATGTCGGCCCCGCAGATCCAGCCCGGATCGGCCGCCCCGGCGACCCCCGCCGCACAGGCGGTGTCCGCCCCGCCCGCCCAAAGCGGGGCAAGCGCCCTCTCTTTCGGCGCCGTCACGTCGGCCGTCGTCCGGGGAAAAACCACCCAGATGGACCTGATCAATTGGTTCGGCGGACCCAACATCTCGACCGTGGACAGCGACGGCGTGGAAACCTGGCTCTATGAACGCTCGGTCAGCCAGACGGACGTCGCCAGCAAAAGCCAGAACTGGCAGGCGGCGGCCAACCTCGGGGTATCCTTCGGCCAGGCGCAGGGAGGCGCCTCCGCCTCGGGCGGCCAGAGCGGGTCGGCCTCCTCGACCGCATCTTCGTTCCGCTCCCTGACCGTGATCGTGAAGTTCAACGCGAACAAGACGGTGAAGGACTACTCCGTCCGCTCCAGCCAGTTTTAAGGGGACCATCCCATGAAAACCGGTGTGGGATCAAGTGTCGTAGCAATAGTCATTGCCGTTACCGCAATGTTATCCGGCTGCGCGGGCCGGGGGATGTTCGGCACGCAGCCGAACACGATGGATGCGATGATGGCGCAGCAGAACGCGGGCAACGACATGATGAACGCGATGATGGCCAAGCAGCGGTTCCAGCAGGAGATGATGAAGAATCCGGACCTCCCGGCCTGGCACGCGCAACGCGAGAAGATGGCGCTGGCGGTCGGAGACCGGGCGTTCGACAAGGGGTTTGACCGCGTGTTCGATTCAATGATCACCACCCTCGCCACCCTCGGCTGCCGCGTCAACAACATGGAGCGGGTTTCCGGCTACATCACGGCCTCCCTTCCGGAGCTGCCACCCGAGCAGAAGGATGCGCTTCGCAAGGAAGCGCTTGCCCAGTACGCGCAGGCGAAGGGGTACCCTCCTTCGGTGCTGCAGAGCCAGGGCCCCTACGACATCGACTTCGACATGGGCGCCATGATGGAGCGCAACGGCGGCGCGGGGCTGACGCTTTCCATGGTGAAGCAGGGCGCACGGCGGACCAAGGTGAAGCTGCGCTTCGACGGCGCCTACTACCCGCGCCAGGTCGAGGAACTCTACAAGAAGGTCTGGGCGGAGGTCGACAGGCAGATGTTCCTCGACAAGGCGCTGGACTGACCGCTCATCGGGAACGGGCGATCGTTTCCATGAGCTCCTCCCCCGCTTCCCGCAGCATCTCCTCGTACCGCGGCACGTCCGGCGTCTCGGTCCCGTCGAGGAACCCGATCGCGCGGCCGCCGCGGTCCGCCAGCAGGTAGCGGATCTTCGACCCCGGCCGCAGCTCCACGCCGCGGCCGCACAGCTCCCGGGTCGCCGCGGCGGCGGCCGTGTTGGCAACGTACCGCTCCGGGGCCTTCGACAGGCGCCGCGCGATCGCCAGCCCCTCGATCGGAACCCGGCCGCCGCGAAGTTCCGACACGGCGGCCTCCACGCGACCGCGCAGCTCCGGCAGCATCGCCCGCAGCTCCGGAAGGCCGCCGGCCTTCGCCATTCGCTCGAGGAGCTCCCGCTGGAGCGAGGAAACCAGCGGAGGGGTGTCGGAGCGGCGCATGGCGATCCCCCGGACCTTGATCTCGCCGTTCGTGAACGCCCCCGCGAACCGGTTGGGAACCGCCACCGACGGGTTCCGCTTCGACGGGAGGAAGACGAGCCATTTGTAGACCCCTTCGAGCGCGATCGACATCCCCGTCCCGGCGGTGATCCGCTCCGAGAGCCCGAGGTAATCCTCCGCCGACGCGCCTTCCCTTTTCACCCAGATCGCGTCCGTCAACCCGTGGAGGAAGGCGAACCCTTCCCGCTCGGCGATCTCCTTCGCGGACAGGAGCTTCTCCCTCCCCCAGGCGGTGACCGCCTCGTGCGCCTCGATCCGTCCGAACCGGGCGTTCCGGTAGCCGAGGAAACCGAAACAGACCACGAGGAGCCATTTGAGCGCCGTCTGACGCTTCCGGAAGAACTCCCGCGCCTCCGGCTCCGCCGCCGCCTTCTGCCGCTCCTTCAGGAGCCGGCGCTTTGCGAGGATGGGAGCGATCGTATCCGGGACGAGCCCCCTGCGGCGGAGGCAGGTGTGGGCGCCGATCTCGGGGACGGGGAGGCCGGGGCGGCAACAGGCGCAGTTGACCGTCTCGGGGGAGATGTTGTACCGGTCCATGAGCGACGGGTACATCGAGGCGAAGTCGAGCTCCCCCACGTTCTCGTGGCACCCCGGCCGCGGAAGATACGTGAGTCCGCCCTTGTCGGTGACGACGAGATCCACGCCGGTCTTGAACGCCTCCGGCTCCCGTTTCTTGTACGGGACGAGGATCCCCCCCTTGAGCGCCGTGGCGACCTGCATCGCGGAGATGGCGGTCCCCGGCGAAGTCCGTGCGACGCGCTGCAGCGGGATGCCGGAGAGGCGGGAAAGCTCGACGAGGCCCGGCAAGCCGGTCTCCCCGAAGAGGAACGAGTTGCGGGCGTCCACGTGCCAGCGGCCCGAGAGGGTATGCGGCGCCGCGCGGAAGACCACACGGCCGTACGATACGTACGACCGTTCCCGGCCGCCTCGAACGCCGCCCGGGTCGGCGCACGTGCCCCGGCTCCGCGTCGCGCCGAAAGCCTCGCCGGGGGTCCGCGGAGCGCGCCCCAGGGGAAGCGGCACGCGCAGCCGGCCGGCCAGCGCAAGCAGCCGCGGCAGCAGCCAGTCGTCGCCGTACTCGGTGACGAGCAGGTCGGGGTCGGCCCGTTCGACGAGCCGCGCCAGCTCCCGGAGGAAGTCCGCCCCGCTCTCCCAGAGGAGGCCGTGCGTCACGCCGTCGGCGATGAACTCGAGCGGGCGGACGCGCCGATGCGCCGGGTGCCCCGTCCCTTCCATCCGCAGGAGCGCGATCGAAAAGGAGGGTTGCGGCGCGTCCGCGTCCCACGGCGAATCGAGGACGCGGGTGGAGCGGATCGTCCCGTCGCCGTCGCAATCGACCGCCGCGCGCGACAGGGGATACAGTCCCGTCGCGCAGGAGAACTGCTGCTCCGGCGCGATGTCGGCGTTGCACAGCGCCTCCGGGCCGAACGCCTTCTCCGCCTTGCGGACCGCGGGTCCGAGGAGGGCCGGGGACGCAACGGTGAACGACCATGCGGGGACCCGCCTGCCCGAGAAGAAGTCGATCCCCTCCCCCCGCGCCAGGCCGCACTTCCACCGCGCGGCGGCGGCGCGGAGGGCGGGCTCTTCCAGGCGGTCCCCCGCGAGGACGAACGAGGGGCGAAACGGCGCGAAGAGCGCGATCGTCTCCCCGGCCGCGGTGCGGAACCAGACGGTCATCCCGCCCCGCTCCCCGGCGATGTCGAACACCCAGCCGTTCAGCTCCCGTCGCGGCACGCTTCCAGCCTCTCCACCGACCGCCGCTCGAGCTCCTCGAGCCGCCTCGACAGCTCGCGCAGCGACCTGCGCTCCTCGATGAGGATGCTCATCAGGATCGCATCGAAGGGAACGACCCTCCCCGCGCAGGTGCACGCCGCGGTATGGTAGCGGGCCGCCGCGAACAGCGCGTCGAAGAGCTCGCGGTCCTCCCGGCGCAAGGCGCGCCGGAAGTCCCGCCACGACTCCTCCTCGCGGTAGAGTTCCTGGGTGAAGGGAAGGACGGTCCGCCCCATCGTCAGGGTCCTCCCCGCGCAACCCGCGCCGCCGGGACGGCGGGATGCCCCTCGCGGCGGCGCAGCTCCCATGCCAAGCCGCCCTCCGCCCGCTGCAGGAGAAGGACGGGATCGGCCGTCCGGACGAGGTAGCGGAAGAACCCCGCCCGGTCGGCGGGGACGGGCCCCACGGCGTACGGCCCCCCCTTCTCCGGCGGTTCCCCTTTCCCGACGAGGACGACCCGCGTCCCCCCGCGGGCGAGCCGGCACAGCGCGGAGAGACAGTTCCGGAAGACGCGGCACGCCTCCGCGTACGGCACGTCGGCGTCGGCGAACGTTTCGGGAAGACCGAGGACGAGGGCAATCCGGGCGTCGAACCGGGAGAGCGCCTCGGGCAGCCGGCGGGACAGGAGCGCTTCCATCTGGTGGCAGGTGAACGCCCGGGAGACGCGGATGCGGGAGAGGGCCTCCCTGCCGTCCCCCCCCCTCGCCCGGGCCGCCCTGGAGATCTCGTACGGGTCGAACCGGTTCGCGCCGTCGACGGCCACCACCGTCTCGGCGCGGAGAAGCGGGACGGCCAGCGCCCGGAGCGCGAGCCCGCACGCGCCGTCCCCGAAGATCCCGGCCATCTTCCCCGGCGACGGGGAGAGGCAGAGGGAGGAGGCGCGCTCCATGTCGAGCGGGGACACGGGACGCTCCTACAGTTTCCGGTAGACGCCGACGACTTTTCCGGCGATCCGGAACGAGGGGGCGCCGGCGGGGACGACGATGGGCGGGTAGGCCGGGTTGGCCGCCTCGAGCCGGACCTTCCCCTTCCACCGGCGGAACCGCTTGACGGTGGCCTCGCCGTCGATCACGGCGACGACGATCTCCCCCTCCTCGGCGCGGGCCTGCGACCGGACGAGGACGTGGTCCCCGTCGCAGATGTGGGCCCCCGTCATGCTGTCCCCCTTGACGCGCAGGGAGAAGACCTCGCCCTCCCCGACCAGGTCGGGATCGAGGAGAAGCTCTCCCTCGACCTCCTCGATCGCCTCGCGCGGCCCCCCGGCGGGAACCCGGCCCAGGACCGGGATGCGCACGGCGGACCGGAAAAGGTTCTCCCCCACGAACTCGATCCGGCGCGGATGGTGGCGCTTGCGACGGATGTACCCCTTGCGCTCCAGGAGCTCCAGGTAGTAGAAGCCGTTCTTCACCGCGATCCCGAAGCGGCCCGCGATTTCCGCGGCCGTCGGGGCGAACCGGTGGCGCTCCACGAACTCCCGGAGGAAATCGAGGACCCGTCGCTGCGTCGGTGTCAGGGGAGCGGCCATGTATGTATACTACTATACATACATGGAGGAAGGAAGAGGCGCGATGCCCCTCAAAACGTACTCATGAATTGAAGCGCCTAGTCGAGGTCGATGTCCCGGATCGGGCGGGGCGCCGGTTCGTCCTTCGACTTCTCGATGTGGCTCTTGAACAGCTTGTCCAGGGCCGCGCCCCGCCCCTTCTCGGTCTGCACGATCTGTTCGTACCGTTCGTGGATGCGCGCCGTCTCCTGTTCGAGGACCCGTTGCGCGTCCTTCAGGTCGACCCCGGCGCGCGCATTGGCGGCCTTTTCGCTTCCAAGCACGGCGCCGCTCGCCGGATCGACGGTAAGCCGCGCTTCGCAGCACGGGCAGGTCACTTCGAGAACGTCTCCCCTTTCGGGATGGTCCGGCATGGCCCCCTCCTAAGTGCAGCGTCTCGCAAATATCCTGGCATTCGAGAGACGCTGCACGATCCGCCTTCGATTCCCCTGCGGACATTGTAGGATGGAATCCTCCCGGATTCCATGGTGTGACATTTTTTGTCACATTCCATCCTCAGCACCGCATCCATGCCGAAAATTGTCTCTCCCGTCCTCGGGTTGCAGATGATAAATATATATTATCCTTGGCTTATCCAGAATCGCATCGGTTGGCATGCTTATTTCATGGAGAATCGGTCAAGGGAGGAAGGCCATGAGGCACACATTGTTCGTTGCGATACTTCTGGCGGCCGTATCGATCCCGGTGTGGGGGCACGCCGGCGCCGACGGGACCATCGGCGTGGTGCGCAACTCCGTGGGTTCCGCGACCGTAACCCGTGGAGGGAACGTTCTTCCGGCACCGACCGGGACCAGGCTTCTGGCCGGGGACACCCTCGCCACGGGCTCCGACGGATCGCTCGGCATCATCCTCCGGGACAATTCCTCTCTATCGCTCGGGCCGTCAAGCAGCTTCGTCCTCCGGGAGTTTCTTTTTTCTCCCGCCGAGGGGCAGTTCTCCCTGCTGGTCCGTTTCACCAAGGGGACCATGGCTTACCTCTCGGGCCTCATCGGGAAGCTGGCGCCGGAGAAGGCCCGTTTCGAAACCCCGACGGCCACCATCGGCATCCGGGGGACCCACTTCGCCGTGAAAACCGTGGAACCGATATCGCAATAAGGACCGGCGCGCCCGGCTCGTTCAACCGGCATCCTCTCCTCCCGATCGTGCTATAAAACATCTGCACGGCACCCCTTCACACGACAGGCGTTGGAGGATCGATGAAGACAATGCTCGCGGGCGGCCGCCGCATCGAGTTCGCTTGGCATGGCCCCGGGCCGGACGCCGCCCCGACGCTCGTTTTCCTGCACGACGGGATCGGCTGCGCGGCGACGTGGCGCGACTTTCCCGCCGCCCTCGCCATGGAAACGGGGTGCGGCGCACTCGTCTACAGCCGCGCCGGATACGGCGCCTCCGATCCCGTCGCGCTTCCGCGGCCGCTCACCTACATGCACGACGAAGGATTCCTCGCACTTCCGGACCTTCTCGACGCGGCGGAGGTCCGACAGGCCTTCCTCGTCGGGCACAGCGACGGCGGCTCCATCGCCCTGCTGCACGCCTCGACGCCGCGGTCCCTTCCGCGCGTCCGCGGCCTGCTGCTCGAGGCGCCGCACGTCTTCTGCGAGGAGATCACGGTGCGCTCCATCGAGAAAGCGCGCGACGAATATCTCCACGCCGGCCTGAGGGCGAAGCTCGAACGGCACCATCGGGGGAACGTCGATTGCGCCTTTTGGGGATGGAACCGGGCCTGGCTCGATCCGGGGTTTCTCGCCTGGAACATCGAGGATTGCCTGCCCGCGATCACGGTCCCCGTGCTCATCATCCAGGGGATCGACGATCCGTACGGCACCCTCCGCCAGGTCGAGGCGATCGAGCGGCAATGCGGCGGGCCGGTCCGGCGTTGCATCCTCGAGCGGTGCGGTCACACCCCCCATCGCGAACAGCCCGAACGGACCCTTTCCACGATGGCCGGATTCGTCCGCGGGATGGAAAAGACATAGCCGCGACCCCCGGGGCGCGGCTTTTAAGGATAGGATGGCATCGATGGGAGGATCCGATAAAGAGCCCAAGCCGATGCCGCGCGCATTCTACGATCGGGACGCCGTCACCGTCGCCCTGGAATTGCTGGGAAAATACCTCGTCCATGTATCGCGCGGGGTGGAATACGCCGCCCGGATCGTGGAAGTCGAGGCATACCTGGGACCGCAAGACCTCGCTTCCCATTCCTCGCGAGGATTGACCGCCCGAACCAGGGTCATGTTCGGTCCGCCGGGGCACGCCTACGTTTACCTGGTGTACGGATTGCACTTCTGCCTGAACGTCGTGACCGGGCACGAGGGCCACGCATCCGCCGTGCTGATCCGGGCCGTCGAACCGGTGAAGAATGTCGAAGGTTCCACGCGTGGCCCCGGACGGCTTTGCAAGGCGATGCATATCGACCTGCACCTGAACGGGCACGACCTGGTCAGCGACGATTTCTTCATCGCGAGTCCTCTCGACGCAGGGGTGCCGAAGATCGTGAAGCGTCCCCGCGTAGGCGTCGACTATGCCGGGCGTTGGGCGAGGAGGCTTCTCCGGTTCTACATCCGGGGCAATTCCTTCGTTTCGAAGCGTTAGGAGATATTACCAATCCGCATTATTGACTACCGGAATTTACACTGTAGTTATTAGTAATCCATAGCATTTTATATTTATGAATGTAAGTATTCGATTAACATAACTTTTCTCCTCACGGCACCCCGCTGGTTCTCCGTTGTGCCCTCGGCAAATGAAATCCCTTGCCTAATTCATCGGTTACACCGATACCTTCGGTCCGTGGAAGTTGGTACGGACTTTGTATGAGGCATTTGCAAGACGTATTTAAAGGAGGTGATCAGGGAAAAGAATTATACCAGTTGTAAAACAACTTTTAGTTGAAGTCAGGTTGCAACACGAAACGTACATCTACCAAAGGAGGTACGAGAAATGTTCAAGCATGTATTTACTACACTGAAGGACGAAAAAGGGCAGGCTCTTGCGGAGTACGGACTGATCCTTGCGCTGATCGCCGTGATCTGCGTCGGCGCCCTCACGCTGCTCGGCGGAAACGTCAGTACAACCTTGACGAACATTGCCGGCAAGATATTGCCGTAATCGGTGTCGGTACCTGCATGGCGCTCGATGGAAGCGTCATGCCACCTTGACCCGCATCGCCACCCAGTTGCAGAGAACGGACCGATCGAGGAGGAATGCAGGGCATGGCGCGTGGGAGCGGCCGGATCCGCAGATGGATGATCCATGGACAGGAAGGCCAGACCCTCGCCGAATACGCGATGATCCTCCTGTTCGTCGCGGTTGCCTGCGTCGCCGCCGTCACCCTGCTGGGCATGCCCATCCGGGGGTTCTACACGGGATTCAACGGGAGTTTCTGAAAGAACCGCGGTGATGAAACCCGGGGCCCCACGGAAAGAAGCAACCCCCGTGGGGCCCGGCACCGCAGACGGGAAAGCATCAATGCGTGTGTGCGGCAAATCGATCCGCGGGCAGAGTCTGGTGGAATTCGCACTCGTGCTCCCGATGTTTCTCCTCCTGCTGATCGGCATAACGGAATTCGGACGGGCCTGGATGACGCGGAACATCCTGACCGGCGCCTCCCGCGAAGCCGTTCGGATCGCCGCCGTCCAGGGAAACACGGCCTCCGCCCTCTCGCGGGCGAACAACATCCTCTCTTCCGCCGGAATTGCCGGCGCCTCGGTAAGCATCGACGACGACGGCGCCCCCTACGGCACCTGCAGCGTAACCGTCTCGTACGCTTTCCCCGTCAGCATCGCGGGGTTCCTCCCGGGCCTGGGAGGGACGAACTTCACGCTCTCATCCTCAACGTCCATGCGAAAAGAATTCTGAAGGGGGTCACATCAATGAACCGGAAACGGATCCTCGGGATCGTCGGCTTTGCCGTTTGCCTCGCCCTCGTCGCGAGCCTGGGAGCGTACCGCTTCCTCTCCGAGAAGAACCGGGTGGCCGAGAGCTCGAAGCTCCAGACCGTCGGTGTCGCCGTCGCCGTCGTCGATATCCCGCTCGGGTCGACCATCAACTCGAACCAGGTCGGCGTGTCCATGTGGCCCAGGAACCTCTACCCCAAGGACGCCTTCACGACCGCCGTTCCCTTGGTCGGACGGGTCGCGATGAGGGATTTCCTCCGCGGGGAGCCGATCGTCGAGTCCAAGCTGGTCCCCAAGGACAAGAGCAGCGGCCTCCTCTCCCTGAAGGTCCCCGCCGGGATGCGGGCGTTCACCGTGAAAGTGAACGAGGTGGTGGGCGTGGGCGGCTTCATCGTTCCCGATTCCCGGGTCGACGTCGTGGTGACGACCGCGGTCTCCCCGCAGCGCCAGCAGGAGCAGGTCGCCAAGACCTTCCTCCAGAACATCCTCGTCCTTGCGGCGGGACAGGTCGTCGAGCAGAAGGACAACAAGCCGGTGACGGTGAACACGGTGACCCTCGCGGTCACTCCGGACGAGTCGGAGAAGCTCGCGCTCGCAAGCAACGACGGGAAGATCCAGCTCGTCATGCGCAACTTCGCGGACGCCCAGAAGGTGGAAACGCCGGGCAGCGACAAGGGGGGACTCCTCTCCTCCATGCGCCCGAAACCAGCCGTCTCCCCGAAGAAAACCGTGGCATCGAAGGCGGTCTATCACAAGGCTTCCGCATCGCGTGTCCAGGCGGCGCCCGTCCAGGTCGTCAAGGCGGGCTACGTCGTCGAGGTCATCAAGGGCGGAAAGCGGTCGGAAGAGACGTTCCAGTAACCGGACGCAGGAATTCCTCCAAGGAGGGGGTAGCATACCGTGAAACGCCATGAAGGATTCGCCGTCATCCTGATCCTCGCCTGCTTCGGCCTGTCGTTCCCCGTGGCGGCAACCGCGGCGTTCAAGCAGGGGGTCGAAGGCGCCTCTGCAACGAAGCTCCACCTCCGGGCCAACCAGTCGTTCCTCCTCGACACGAACCTCGATATCCGCAGGGTCTCCATCGGGAAGCCGGAGATCGCCGACGTGACGGTCGTGAGCCCCAAGCAGTTGATGGTCACCGCGAAGGCCCCGGGGGATACGACGCTCATCTACTGGACCGCGGCCGGCGTCCCCACGTCCGTGGACGTGAACGTGTGGGTGGAGAACGGCGTCCGCAAGGGCCTCGAGAAGATCGTCCCGGGCGAGAAGTTCGAGATGTCCGGCACGCCCGAAACGATGATCCTCACGGGCACGGTCAGTTCCGAGACGGCGCAGCGCCGGCTGGTGGAGAGCGCGAAGGCGTACACGAAGAACGTCGTCGATCTCCTCGCCGTGGAGCGGGTCGAGCAGGTGATGCTCCAGGTCCGGGTGGCCGAGGTCGACCGGAACGTCGTCAAGGAGCTTGGGTTCAACTTCCT
>Ga0316628_100002372_pt1 | contig 13930 bp, 11 predicted proteins | sample OWC_Aug_M2_C1_D5_FD_207648 | JGI IMG/M metagenome (GOLD analysis project Ga0316628, IMG submission 207648) | Wetland soil microbial communities from Old Woman Creek delta, Ohio, United States - OWC_Aug_M2_C1_D5_C | ecosystem: Environmental > Terrestrial > Soil > Wetlands | place: USA: Ohio... | reverse complement strand
CGGCACCATGATCGGTGAGAGCGAGATGCGCGCGCTGGCCGAATGGTGCCGCGCGCGCGACGTGCGGCTGATCTCCGACGAGATCTATCACGGCATCACCTACGGCCGGCGTGCGGCGACGGCGCTCGGGTTCACCGGCGATGCAATCGTCATCAACAGCTTTTCGAAGTACTTCTCGATGACCGGCTGGCGCATCGGCTGGATGGTGGTGCCGGAGGATCTCGACCGAAGCATCGAATGCCTGGCGCAGAATCTCTACATCTCGCCGCCGACGCTGTCGCAGCACGCCGCCTGTGCCGTATTCGATTGCACCGCCGAACTGGATGCCAACGTCGCGCGCTACGCGCGCAACCGCGAGCTGTTGCTCGAAGCGCTGCCGGCGGCGGGATTCGACCGTCTGGCACCTGCCGACGGCGCGTTCTACCTCTACGCCGACGTGGCGCACCTCACCAATGACAGCGAGGATTTTTGCCGGCGCATTCTGGCGGATACCGGCGTCGCCACCACGCCGGGGATCGACTTCGATCCGACGCGCGGTCGCGCGTGGCTGCGGATTTCGTTTTCGGGCCCGACAGCCGACATCGCCGAGGCCGCCCGGCGTCTCGGCCGGTGGACCGGCCGCCGCCCATGACGACCGCGAAATGCGGCGTGCCGGCGATGTGCCGCCGGCACGCCGACTCCTTCGATCCGTTCAGCGCGATTCGGTGATGCGCTGCCACCAGCCGCGCCGCGGCGGCCCTTTGGGCTGCTCAGGTTCGCTCGACGGCTCGGGCTCGCGCTCGCGCTGGGCTCCGCCATTACCGGTCGCATGCTCCGCGGTTGCGGCCTGCGGTTCGCGCTCAGGCGACGGTGCGGCGGCATGCGTCTCCTCCGCCGGCATCGGTTCTGTGGCACGAGGCTCGGGGACGGCCTCTGCCTCCGGCGGTGGTGCCGGCCAGAAGCTCGCCTGAATCTCTCCGGCGCTGGCGGCGGCCTCGGCGCCGCTCTCCGGCGCGGGCGTCGGCCAGGCAGACGAAGGCGCTTCGATGCCTCCTTCCTCACGACCACCGCGGCGGCGGCGGCCGCCGCGCCGACCGCGACGGCGCCGACGGCCGTGACGCTCTTCGCGCTCGGCATCGGTCTCGCCGACAGGTCCCTGAACGTGTTCTTCTTCTTGCTGCTCCTCGTGCCCGGCGCCCTCGGCTTCCACGGTCTCGCGAACCGGCTCGGCGAACGGCTGCGGCATCGGTTCGCGCCCCTCGCTGCCGCCTTCGCGCCGCCGGCGACGACGCCGGCGGCGGCGACCGCCCTCGCGCGGAGCCCCTTCGCGTGGGCCACCCTCGCGCGTGCCCCCTTCGCGCTGGCCGGGGCCGCCCGGACCCGCTTCTTCCTCTTCCGCAGAGAGCGCCTCGGACCCGGCCATCTCCTCGGCTTCCTCGCCCTCGAACTCGGGCTCGGCCTCCTCTTCTTCCTCGACGATGGACGTCGCTTCGGCAGCCGGCTGGATCGGGGGCAGTTCGGCCACCTCGGCCTCGGTGCGCGCCCGCGTGCGCTCCAGCCGCATTTCCGGCGGCACCAGCGAGTCGTCACCGATCACCTTCACGGCGAAGGTGTAGCGGCGCTCGATATCGGCGAGCCAGTTCCGCTTCTGGTTCAAAATGTAGAGCGCGACCGGCGTGGCGACCGCGATCGTCACCTCCGCGGTACGCCGACGGATGCCTTCCTCCTCGAGCGCACGCAGGATGCGGATCGCGGTCGATTCGGTCGACCGTACGTGGCCCGTGCCGCTGCAGTGCGGGCACGCCTGGGTCGACGTCTCGATCAGGCTCGGCCGCAACCGCTGGCGCGACAGTTCGAACAGGCCGAACGTGCTGATCCGGCCGAGCTGGATCCTGGCGCGGTCGTTCTTGACTGACTCCTTGATCCGCTTTTCGACCGCGCGCTGGTTGCGGCCTTCCTCCATGTCGATGAAGTCGATGACGATCAGTCCGGCCAGGTCGCGCAGGCGAAGCTGGCGCGCGATCTCGCTCGCGGCCTCGAGGTTGGTCTTGACCGCGGTCTCCTCGATATTGCGCTCGCGCGTGGCGCGGCCGGAGTTGACGTCGATCGCGACCAGGGCCTCGGTCGGATTGATGACGATATAGCCGCCCGATTTGAGCTGGACGACCGGGCTGTGCATCGCCTCGAGCTGGGTCTCCACCTGGTAGCGGTGGAACAGCGGGATCATCGGGTCGCGGTACTGCTTCACGCGCTTGGCGTGGCTCGGCATCATCAGCCGCATGAACTTCTTGGCGGTCTGGTAGGCGTCGTTGCCTTCGACCAGAACCTCCTCGATGTCACGGGCGTAGAGATCCCGAATGGCGCGCTTGATGAGGTCGCCTTCCTCGTAGACCAGCGCCGGGGCGGTCGAGGTCAGCGTCAGCTCGCGCACGTCCTCCCACAGCCGCAACAGGTAGTCGAGGTCGCGCTTGATCTCCGCCTTCGTCCGTTCCATGCCGGCGGTGCGCATGATCACGCCCATGCCGTCCGGCACCTCGAGGCTGTTGAGCAGGTCGCGCAGACGGCGGCGATCGGCAGTGCTGGTGATCTTGCGCGAGACGCCGCCGACACGCGCTGCGTTCGGCATCAGCACGCAGTAGCGGCCGGCGAGCGACAGGTAGGTCGTCAGCGCAGCGCCTTTGTTGCCGCGCTCCTCCTTCACCACCTGAACCAGCAGGATCTGACGGCGCTTGATGACTTCCTGGATCCGGTAGCGCCGCGGCGGGCGGCGACGCCGGCCGCCGTTCTCTGCGCCGGCCGGAGTTGGAGCCGATGGCGCCATCTCGCCCGTTGCCTCCGCGCCGGCCGGCTCGCGGTCTGTCGCCTCGCCGGGCTCGGCGTCGGACGCATCCAGCATATCGGTCGCAGGCCTTTCGGTGCTGCCTGCGGCTTCGGTCGAGGCGGCGCCTTCGCGCTCGGCGTATTCGGCGTCTGCGCCCTCGGACTCGGCCGGCTGGTCGTCCGTCACCCGGTCGATGGTCGCCGCCGCGGCGATACCCTCTTCCCGCGTCGAGTCGTCCGACGGCGGCCGAACGGCCGGGCCGGCGCCGACGTCCTCGTCCATTTCGTCGACGTGGGCCTGTGCCGCCTGCGCGTTGTCGGCGAGCTGGCTGAGGTCGCGCTTCAGCGCCTCGCGGTCCTCGATCGGAATCTGGTAGTAGTCCGGGTGAATTTCGCTGAACGCCAGGAAGCCATGGCGGTTGCCGCCGTAGTCGACGAACGCGGCCTGCAACGATGGTTCGACCCGGGTCACCTTGGCGAGGTAGATGTTGCCCTTGAGCTGGGTCTTGGTCGAGGTTTCGATATCGTAGTCTTCGAGGCGGTTACCACTCAGGATAACGACCCGGATTTCCTCCGGATGGTTACCGTCGATCAGCATTCTTCGTGTCATGCACAAAACTCCAGCGGCGCGCCCGCCCTGCCCGCGCGAACAACGGGCAGCGGCGCACCTGCGGGTTGTGCGAAGCCGGCGGCGCGTCGTCGACCCATCGTACGAAAAGATCCCAATTTACGACCTGCGGGACCTGACGGGGACGCCATCGCTGCCGTTTGGACCGGCTTCGAGGTTTCAAAAAAACCGCGAGACAACGAGCGCAACAGGACAACATCGTGTCGGTGCTCTGCACCGCTTCGGCTGCCTGCCGCGCCCCCGTTTCCGACAGGGCCGGAAACGGACTGCCCACGGTTGTTCGCACCGTCAGAATAAACGTGATGCCGGTTTTCGACAACTCGTTATTAACGGTTCGCGGGTCAGGCCCCGGGGCCGAATCCACCGATGGTTGCAGACTGCTTTTGTTCAAGTCATTGCAGCGGAAAGCCTATTGCGGCTATATCTAGCGCGAGACCGCGAATGGCCCGCAAAATATGCTTCGGATTCCGTCGCTTGAGGCCAGGAGGGCTGATCCTCCTGGCGCTGGTCGCGGCCGGGTCAGGGGTACGGGCCGAGCCCGCGGTTACATCGGTGCGAATCGGCGATTATCCCGACAAGAGCCGCTTCGTGCTCGATCTCACCGAACCGGTGACGTTTTCGGTGTTTGCGGTCGCCGATCCCTACCGGATCGTAATCGACCTGCCGGAGGTTGACTGGCGGATCGATCCACGCAAACCACCGAAGAGCCGCCTCGTAACCGGTTTCCGATACGGCCTGTTCAAGCCGGGCACCGCGCGCGTGGTGCTGGACATCGCACGCCCGGCGATGGTGGTGAGCCGCTTCATGCTGCCGCCCGCGGAAGGCCGCGGCCATCGCCTAGTGATCGATCTTGCGCCGGCGACGCGCGAGGCCTTTCTCAAATCGATGCCGCGGCCACCGTCAGCCGAGGCCGCCGCACGCGCGGAGGAAACGCCTCAGCCGCCCCCGCGCAAGCCTGGTCCGCCGCGCGACGGCCGGCACATCGTCGCGATCGATCCCGGCCACGGCGGGGTCGACCCGGGCACGATCGGTGTCTCCGGCACGAAGGAAAAGGAAATTACCCTGGCGATGGCGCGCGAGATTCGCCGGCAGCTTCTCGGCGCCCGGCGCTACCGTGTGATCATGACGCGCGATAGCGACGTTTTCGTCCGGTTGCGCGATCGCATCGCCATCGCCCAGCACGCCGGCGCCGAGTTGTTCGTTTCGCTCCATGCGGACTCGATCGCCGACCACAAGATCCGGGGCGGTACAATCTATACGCTGTCCGAAACCGCATCCGATGCCGAGGCAGCGGCGCTTGCCGCCAAGGAGAACAAGGCGGATCTGATCGCCGGCCTGGATTTGAGCGACCAGAGCGAAACGGTGGCGAAGATCCTGATCGACCTGCGCCAGCGGCTGACGAAGAATGCCTCGGTGGTCTTCGCACGCGACGTCGTCGGCGAGCTGCGCAGAACGACCCATCTGCTGCCTCATAACCACCGCTTTGCGGGCTTCGCCGTGCTGAAGGCGCCGGAGATCCCGTCGATCCTGATCGAGATGGGCTATCTGTCGAACATCACCGACGAACGCCTTCTCCGCCAGCCGCGGCACCGCCAGCAGCTGGCTGCGGCGCTGGTTCGCGCCATCAATGCGTTTTTCGCCCAGGCAGAGGCGCATAACCGGCCATAAGGTGGCCATTTTTCGATGATCTTCAGTGGATGCCAGGAATTCCCCCACCCGACCTTGTCCCGCGGCCGGGTCGAACCGATATGGGGAAGGCGAGTAGGGCCTTTCGCCACAGTTCCACTTGCGACTGTGGGTAAGGGCCGAGGGGCAGGCTGAACCGGCGATGTGGAAGACTCTTGCCGCGATCGTGCTCTCGCTGGTCGTGCTGGCGCTCGTCGGCGCGGGCGGGGTGCTGGCGGTATTCTGGTACTATGGCCGCCATTTGCCGGACTACCAGCAGCTTGCCGATTACCAGCCTCCGGTGGTTACCCGTGTGCAGGCCGGCGATGGCCGCCTGCTGGTCGAGTTCGCGCGCGAGAAGCGGGTCTTCGTGCCGATCGACGCGATGCCGAAGCGCATCGTCAAGGCATTCCTGGCGGCCGAGGACAAGAACTTCTACAGCCATTCCGGCGTCGACATCACAGGTGTGCTGCGGGCGGCTGTCACCAATGTCGGCCGGCTCGGCTCGCATCAGCGGCCCGTGGGCGCTTCCACCATCACCCAGCAGGTGGCGAAGAACTTTCTGCTCACCAACGAGGTGTCGTACACCCGCAAGATCAAAGAGGCGATCCTCGCCTTTCGCATCGAACGCGCGCTCAGCAAGGACCGCATCCTCGAGCTCTATCTGAACGAGATCTATCTCGGCCAGAACAGCTACGGCGTGGCCGCGGCGGCGCTCAACTATTTCAACAAATCGCTCGACGAACTGTCGATCGACGAGGCGGCGTTCATTGCCGGCCTGCCGAAGGGGCCAAACAACTACAACCCGGCACGCTATCCGAAGGCAGCCAAGGCACGCCGCGACTACGTGATCGGCCGCATGGTCGAAGACGGCTACATCACGCCGCAACAGGCCGGAGATGCGCGCGAGCGGCCGCTGGTGGTCCGGCCGCGTGTCGAAGCGCAGGTCGCGCAGGCCGACTATTTCGTCGAAGAGGTGCGGCGCGAACTGCTCGACCGCTACGGTGAGACGCGGCTCTACGGCGGCGGGCTGTCGGTACGCACCACGCTGGACCCGAAGCTGCAGCGGATCGTCGACAAGGCGCTCCGCGACGGGCTGATCGCCTATGACCGGCGGCATGGCTGGCGTGGGCCGCTCGGCCACCTGCCCGGGGCCCAGCCCTGGCGCATCGAACTCAAGGCGTTCAAGGCGCCGCCCGGTCTCGCCGAGGCCGAGCCGACGTGGCGCAAGGCGGCCGTGCTCCAGCTTGCCCCGGATCGCGCCGTCATCGGACTCGAGGACGGCGCGCCCGCTCATATTCCGCTCGGCGAGCTCAAATGGGCGCGTACGACCGAGAAGGACCAGCAGCTCGGGGCGCCGATCGCGGCGCCGTCGCAGGTCCTGTCGGTCGGCGACGTGGTGCTGGTCGAGCCGCTTGGCGAAAGTCCGGACGGCCGGCCTCCGGCGCCGGGCGCCTTCGGCCTGCGTCAGATACCGCTGGTCGGCGGCGCGGTGGTCGCGCTCGATCCGCACACCGGACGGGTGCTCGCCATGTCGGGCGGGTTTTCCTATGCGATGAGCCAGTTCAACCGCGCCAGCCAGGCCAGGCGCCAGCCGGGCTCGGCCTTCAAGCCGTTCGTCTACCTCGCGGCGCTCGACAAGGGCTTCACGCCGTCGAGCCTGATCCTCGACGCGCCGTTCGTGATCGACCAGGGGCCCGGGATCGGCCTGTGGAAGCCGGCCAACTACGAGCACACTTTCCTCGGTGCGGTACCGATGCGCATCGGCATCGAGAAATCGCGCAACCTGATGACCGTGCGCCTCGCGCAGAACATCGGCATGGATACGATTGCCGACTACGCGCAACGCTTCGGCATCGTGAAGAAGCTGCCCCACATGCTCTCGATGGCGCTCGGTGCCGGCGAGACGACACTGCTCGATCTGACCACCGCCTATGCGATGCTGGACAACGGCGGCCGGCGCATCCAGGCCACGCTGATCGATCGCATCCAGGATCGGTTCGGCCACACCATCTTCAAGCACGAGACGCGCCCTTGCGAGGGATGCAAGGACGTCGTCTGGCGCGGTCAGGAAGTGCCCGCGATTCCGGACAACCGCGAAAAGGTGGCCGATCCGGCCAGCACCTACCAGATCGTCTCGATGCTTGAAGGCGTCGTGCAGCGCGGGACCGGCGTGCGTATCCGCTCGATCGGCAAGCCGCTCGCCGGCAAGACCGGCACCACCAACGAGAGCGACGACGCCTGGTTCATCGGCTTCTCGCCGGACCTCGTCGTCGGTGCCTATGTCGGCTTCGACCAGCCGCGCACGCTCGGCCGGTCCGAACAAGGTGCGACGGTCGCCGTGCCGATCTTCAAGGAGATCATGGAGCAGGCGCTGGCCGGCAAGCCGCCGGTGCCGTTCCGGACCCCGCCGGGCATTCGCCTCGTGCGCGTCGACCACGACACCGGACTGCCGGCATCGCCAGGCGACCGCAACGTCATTCTCGAAGCGTTCAAGCCCGGCACCGAGCCCACCCGCCAACGCCAGGTGCTCGACGGCAGCGTCGGCGTGGGCCGCGATAGCCGCGTCGTGCCGACATCCGCCGTCGACGGCATCTACTGATTGCGAACCGGCCATAGCGGCAGCCACGGCACTGGACCGGCGGTGCCAAAGACGCTATCCAACTGCCAATCGGAACCGTGTGGGAGCGTTCGATCGTGCGTGCAGAAGCCCAAGCCCTCGTCGATCAGATCCAGCAGTCGCTCGGACTGCTGAGGAGGCATCTTTGACTGGGATCAGGCGCTGCGCCGTCTCGACGAACTGAACGCGCTCGCGGAAAATCCCGATCTCTGGTCCGATCCCGGCAATGCTCAGAAGGTGCTGCGCGAGCGCACCCGGCTCGAAACTGCCGTCAAGAGCGTGCGCGACGTCGAAAGCGGGGTCGATGACGCGGTGACGCTGATCGAGCTCGGCGAGGCCGAGGGCGATCAGGCCGTGCTCGACGAAGCCGACGCGCAGCTTCGTGCGCTCGCCGCGCGGGCCGCGAAGCGCGAGCTCGAAAGCCTGCTTTCCGGCGAAGCCGACAGCAATGATTGCTATGTCGAAGTTCACGCCGGAGCCGGCGGCACCGAGTCGCAGGACTGGGCGCAGATGCTGATGCGCATGTATGTGCGCTGGGCCGAGGCGCACGACTACAAAGTGGAATGGCTGGAAGAGAGCCCGGGCGAGCAGGCCGGGATCAAATCCGCGACCATCCAGGTGTCGGGGCCGAACGCCTTTGGCTGGCTCAAGACCGAGAGCGGCGTACACCGGCTGGTCCGGATTTCGCCGTTCGATGCCAATGCGCGCCGGCAGACGAGCTTCGCCAGCGTCGGCGTCTACCCGGTGGTCGACGAGAACATCAACATCGAGATCCTCGACAAGGACCTCAAGATCGACACCTATCGTGCCTCCGGCGCCGGCGGCCAGCACGTGAACCGCACCGACAGCGCGGTGCGCATCACGCATCTGCCCAGCGGCATCGTGGTGCAGTGCCAGAACGACCGCTCGCAGCACCGCAATCGCGCGATGGCGATGGCGATGCTGAAGGCGCGGATGTACGAGGCCGAGATGCGGAGACGCGAGGAGCAGGCGGCGGCCGATCACGCGGCGAAGTCTGAGATCGGCTGGGGCCACCAGATCCGCTCCTACGTCCTGCACCCCTATCAGATGGTGAAGGACCTGCGCACCGAGGTGGAGACCAGCAACACCCAGGCGGTGCTCGACGGCGACCTCGACGACTTCATGGCGGCGGCGCTCGCGACGCGCGTCGCCGGCAAGGGCAGGGGAGCGGCGGCGCCCGGCGGCTAGCGGATCGCAGCCGCGTTGCGGGAGTCGAAGACGATCCGCTCGATACGCTCTCGCAACACGTTGGCCGATACCGGCTTGACGATGAAGTCGTTGACGCCGGCCACGCGTGCCTTCACCACCATCGCTTCCTCGGAATAGCCGGTGAGCATGATCACGGGCACGTCCGGCGCCGGGCTGGCCCGGTCGGCCCGCAGCAGCCGCACGAAATCGATGCCATTGAGCGGCTTCATGGCAAGGTCGGTGATGATGATGTCGGGGCGGAAACTGGTGAGGATCGCGAGCGCCTCCTTTCCCGAGGCGGCTTCGTTGATCGCGGTGATACGAGCGGCGCGCAGCAGCGTATGCAGCAGGCGCCGCATGTTCTGGTTGTCGTCGACGATCAGGACCGAAAGCCCTTCGAGGCTTCGAAGTGCCGAACTGGCGACTGTCATGCCGCGCAACTCCGTTCAACGCGAACGCGGTGGCAGGGCCGCTTTGCCCCTTGCCGGCGTCCGTCCGCGACGCCATTTTGTAATCGCGGTCCGTCAATGGCCCGTTAACTTGACCCCACGGCGAGTGATGAGGTTCGGTGCATGAGGCTACAGCAGGCGATCGAAGCCAAGCTGCGCCATGCGCTGGCGCCCGCGCATCTCGAAATCGTCAACGAGAGCAACCGGCATGCCGTGCCCCCGGGTTCGGAAACCCATTTCAAGGTCGTGGTGGTGTCGGATGCGTTCGACGGCAAATCCCGCATCGCCCGGCACCAGCAGGTGAACGGTATCCTGGCGGCGGAGCTTGCCGGCGGTGTTCATGCGCTGTCGCTGCAAACCCACACCGCCGGCGAATGGGTTGCGCGCGGCGGGCGCGTGCTCCAGTCGCCGGACTGCCTCGGCGGCGGCAAGCACGACCGCGCCGGCTGAGACCGGCCGGTTCAACCCCGCATCAACGTTTCGAGCGGCTGCGCCCAGGCGAACGACCGGGCGAGGCCGCCGGCATCCTCGATCGCCCGCTGGATCTGCGAGATGCGGCCGGGCGAAACGCCCGCCATCGCCGCCGTCTCGTTGAGCGGCAGGTTGCAGGCGCGGCGCAGCAAGTAGACGGCGACGCGCCAGGCTTCGGGGGCGCGCTTTCGATCGAGCGTGCGCGCGAGCGGTACGCGCGCCGCCCTGGCGACCGCCGCCAGCACGTCATCCGGCGTCGGCCGGTCAGGCGCGGCCTCGCGGCGCGACACCTGGTCGAGCGGCCGGCCGCGAATGCGATCGGCGGTCGCGCGCAGAAAATCGGGCCCGCCCAGATAGTGGCCGCCGCGCAGGTCATCCCATGGCGCGGGCGCGTTCACGCCAGCGGCGACGTACGCGCTCCAGGCGGCACGCGCCCGCTCGGCGGGCGCACCGAATGGCGCAAGGAATGCGCCGGCTGCGAACCACTCGGGCGCCTCGCCTGTCATCAGCGCGCGGTGGCTGCTCCAGTGCCACTGGTCGGCGCGGCGCACCAGCCCCGCCCGCACCGGGTTCAGCACCACGTGGCGGGCGAGCGGCGCCAGCCATAGCGCCTTCTCGAACAGGATCGCCTTGTAACGGCCGCCGAACAGATGGCCGGGGCGCCCGTGTTGACGGCCGAACCATTGCGAGTAGGCCATGTTGAGCCGGCCCATGCCGCGGCCGAGATTGGCCTCCGGCGTCTCCACCAGCAGATGGTAATGCGTCTCCATCAGGCACCAGCCGTGACAGAGCCAGCGCTGTTGCGCCGCCTCGCGGCCGAACAAGGCGAGGAACCGCGCACCATCCTCGGCGCAGGTGAAGATCGCCTGGCGGCCATTGCCGCGCGTGGTGACGTGGTAGCAAGCGCCCGGATATTCGACGCGCAAAGGCCGAGACATGCACCGAGATTATCCGTCATCTATTAAAAAGTAAAGTGCTGTCACTTAATCCCGATTGACGATTTGGCCGTTTATGACCGAAATGGCGCAACCGAAAAAGAAGGGGGGGATCCCAAGTGTCGTTCCGCTTCGCGCCACTCGAGCATCAATTTCACTGCCCGTGCATCGCCATCTCGGCCGAGGGCCTGACCCGGCAGATCGTGCTGGTCCAGTCCGGCGCGTCCTGGCGGGTCATGCAGCGTCCTTCCGCCGGCGGCGCGCCGGCCACGCAGGCGGGCGGCCCGCTCGATACGCTTCATATGCACGAGATCGCCGCCCAGGCCCTGCGCGAGCACGGCCTCGACCCGCAAAAGGCGACCTGGGACGACATCAGTGCACAGCTCCGCTGAGAGCCGCATGAGCGAGGCTCAGCCGCCGGCCAACGGCTCGTAGAACGGCGGTGCGAGCCCGGCGCGCGACCGCGCCTCCGCATTGAACGGCCGCTTCAGCCCGTTCCTGAAGTGCCGGCGGACCAGCGCCTGCCAGGTCGCCACCGGCTCCAGCCCGCGGGCGCCGCACAGCCAGTCGAACCAGCGCCGGCCGACGGCGACATGGCCGATCTCATCGTCGTAGAGCCGCGCCAGCACCGCGGCGCTCTGTTCGTCGCCCGCCTTGCGCAGGCTCGCGATCATCGGCGGTGTGACGTCGAGGCCGCGTGCCTCCAGCACCAGCGGCACGACCGCGAGCCGCGCCAGCGCATCGTCCGACGTCTCCGTCGCGGCCTGCCACAAGCCGTCATGGGCCGGCAGATCGCCATAAGCCGCGCCGAATTCCGCCAGCCGCGTGCTCAGCAGGGTGAAGTGCAGCGCTTCCTCGGCGGCGACCATCGTCCAGTCGTCGCCGAAGCCGCGCGGGAACAAGGCGCCGAAACGGGCGATCAGGTCGCAGGCGAGATCGATGGCGTTGAGTTCGATATGCGCGAGGGCGTGCAACAGCGCGATCCGACCGGCGAGGGTCTGCGCCCGGCCGCGCTTCGGCATCAGCCGGGGCGGCAGCAATTCGGGCCGGGCGGGGCGCGCCGGACGATCCGGCGGGGTCGCTTGGCCGGATTCGGCGATTGCGCCGGACCGCCAGCGCTCGGCCATCGCCTGGGCCTTGCGCGCCTTCGCCGCCGGGTCGGGTTCGACCAGGACTACGACCGCTTGGTCCGACAGGGTCACAGCTTCTTCGCCGCCTCCAGCACCTCGTCGACGTGGCCGTCGACCTTCACCTTGCGCCAGGCGCCGGCGATCTTGCCGTTGTCGTCGATCAGGAAGGTCGAGCGCTCGATGCCCATCGACTTGCGCCCGTACATCATCTTTTCCTTCCACACCCCGTAGGCCTCGCACACCTTGCCGTCCTCGTCGGCGGCGAGGGTGAACGGCAGCTCGTACTTGGTCTTGAACTTGTCGTGGCGTGTCACGCTGTCGCGCGAGATGCCGATCACTTCCGCCTTGGCGCGGCGGAACGCGGCGATGCCGTCACGGAAGCCGCAGGCTTCCTTGGTGCAGCCGGGCGTGTCGTCCTTCGGATAGAAATAGAGAATTACCTTCTTGCCCTTGAGCTTCTTCAGCGACACCGTGCCGCCGCCGTCGGTCGGCAGGGTGAAGTCCGGTGCCTTGTCGCCCACCTCGACGCTCATTGTCGGTCTCCCTCTTTGTCCGTTGTCGGCGCGCAGTTGCGCACCCACGATGACCATAGCGCGGCCGACCATCGGTGCCAGCCCCTGCAAGCGAGACGCGGTCAGTCGAGCGTGAAGCTGCCCTCGGCGAACCTGACCCGCAGGTTGAACCCGCCCTCGTTCACCATCCAGGCGCGGATGGTGTATTTGCGATAGCCGAGCTTGTGGAACGGGTCGTTGTCGGCGATCCGCTTCGCTTCCTTCAAGTTCTTCGCGCGGATCACGATCATGCCGGGACCCTGCGACTGGCCTTTCTCGTCGACGATCGGGCCGGCGGCGAACAGGATTCCCTTGCGCTCGAGCTCGAGCTGATAGGCGATGTGCTTCGGGAATACCTTGCGCCGCTGGCCGCCTTTCTCGGTCGGCTCGGTGAACACGACATAGAGACGCTTGTGCAGCATCTTCTGCTGCAACGCCATTACATCCTTGGCGGTCAATGCCATGGCCCGTCCTCTCCTTCGCCCGCCACCCGGAGCGCGGGGCGCTCCGGGTGCGCGTTCAGCCCCGTCGTCGTGCGTCAGGTGCGCTCGACGATATGCAGCCCGCGGTCGCGGTCGATCAGATAGATCAGCCCACGGTCGTCCCAGCATACGTCGTTGCTGAGAAGCTGCTTCTGGCCCGGCGCGGGATCGGGCGTGAAATGCCCGACCACCTTCATGTCGAACGGGCTCGAGATGTCGACGATCTGCAGCCCCTTGGCGAACCAGGCGACAGGGATCTCGGTACCCTTCACGTCTTCCGCCGGCTGGTGGCAGCCGGAGCGGATCGGTGTCGGTCCCTTGTCGAGCTGAATCGTCGACACCGGCATCGGGTTCTTCTCGTCCTGGATGTTGACCATCCACAGCATGGCGCCGGGCGAGTCCTTCCACAGCCGTGCGGCGTCCTCGTCCGCCACCACCATCCACTTCTGGCCCTGGATCTCGAACGGGATCGGCAGGCAGGTGTGGGTCGGGAAGGCGAAGGGCGGGCTCCAGTCAAGACCGGAGATGAATTTCGGCTTGGTCATGTCCTCGATGTCGAGGATGACGAAGCCGCCGTGCCAGTAGCTGACATACAGCCGGTTGCCGAGCCGCATCGGGTGATGGCAGCGGAATTCGTCTTCCTTCCAGGTCGGCTTCTCGCCGCCCGCGGTCCACTGGCCCGGATACCACCAGCGGCCGACTTCCTGGGGCCGCGCCGGGTCCTTGAGGTCGAGGATCAGCACGATGCAGCCGATATAGCCTTCCATCTCGGGCGAGATGTAGGCGTAGCGGCCGTCATAGGTGAAGCGGTGGACACCGCAGCCGGCGCATTCCCAGAAATGGATGTGCTTCGGCTTCGACGGGTTGCTCACGTCCCACATGTTGAGCCCGCCCTTGAAGCCGTCTTCGGCGCGGCCGGCATAGGCTTTCGATTCGTAGTTGGTGATCATCAGCCCGTTCTTGACCCGCACCTTGTGGGCATGCACGCCCT
>Ga0316628_100002371_pt1 | contig 13932 bp, 11 predicted proteins | sample OWC_Aug_M2_C1_D5_FD_207648 | JGI IMG/M metagenome (GOLD analysis project Ga0316628, IMG submission 207648) | Wetland soil microbial communities from Old Woman Creek delta, Ohio, United States - OWC_Aug_M2_C1_D5_C | ecosystem: Environmental > Terrestrial > Soil > Wetlands | place: USA: Ohio... | reverse complement strand
ACACCCACGGCGTCGAGCTGCACGGCCACGTGGACACGTTCGTCGCCGCGCAGTTCACGGTCGAGCGCATGGAGGGCCCCAAGGCCGCCTCGTCCGGCATGGGCTGGTCCACCGGCAGGCGGATGGATGACCTCGACCCCGCCGACGCCGCCTTCTCGGCAGCGTCGCTGGCGGGCGAGGTCCCGAGGAGGTCGACCGTGCCCGAGGGCGACTACAACGTCATCATGGGCCAGTACACCGTGGCGGACGTGCTCGACAACATGATGCCCTACGCCATCGACCTCGGCTCCATCTACCAGGGCTTCTGCTGGATGCCCACAGAGCGCCGCAAGCTGGCCAACGGGCGCGAGGCCTCGCACCCCAAGCTCGGGACGCGCGTCGCGGTCGAGGGGTTCACCATGAGCGAGGACCCCACGCTCAAGACGGGCATGCTCTCGCACGCGTTCGACGACGAGGGGCTACCAGCGAAGCGTGTGGACATCGTCCGCGACGGCGTCTTCGAGGACGTCCTCGGCTCGACCTACTGGTCCTACCTCTACGGCCGCGAGCCCGCGGGCAGCGCGCTCCGGAAGAGCACCGTGCCCGGCCGGTGCGCGTGCGCGTCGCCGCGCGCTGCGGGCACCAACCTCGTGGTCGCGCCCGGCGACATGTCCTTCGAGGAGCTCGTGGAGGCCTCGCGGGGGCGCCCGACCATCTACATCCCGCGCACGTGGTACACCTACCCCACGCGATACGGGGCCCCGGGCTTCTCCTCCTCCAACCGGTCCACGGCGTTCGTCGTCGAGAGGGGCGAGCTCGTGCCCGTCGCGCCCAACGCGTTCAAGCTCACGGGCGACGTGCTCAAGATCCTCGGCAGCGTCTACGGCGTCGGGAAGGACGTCAAGACCGCGACCACGTGGGTCGCCTCGAGGGCGCCCGTCGTCCCGATGCTCGCCGCGAGGGGCGTGCGGGTCTCGAAGCCCGCGGGCGAGGCTTGAGCGCGCCGGGCCGTCGCCATCGCCGCTGCCGCTGCCCTGGCCCACATTCGCCCACCCTGGCGAACCCCTTATCTAGCCTTGCGGCCCTCCCCCCGGTCGATGGGGGACCCCACAGGCCCCGAGGAGGACCTGACCGAGCTCGTCGAGCTCGTCCACTCGACCTGCCAGCAGGTCATCGCCGGGGCAGGCTACGTCCACCGCGCGGGGCTGCAGAAGGCGCTCACGGCCCTGGCGTGGAGCCTTGGGCTGGACCGGCTCAGGCCCAAGGGCAAGGACCGACGGGGCATCGACATCGTGCTCGCCCGCAAGGGCGCCCCCGCGGTGTCCGTGGCGGTCGAGGAGGGGCTCTCGGTCACGAAGGCCCTGGGTCTCCTCGACACGGGCGCTCCCATCGGGCTGCTCGTGGTCGCCTCCGGTCTAGGGGACGGCTGGAGGGCGGGGCTCGACGCCTTCGTCCGCGCGGCGCGCCCCTCCCGCGGAGGCGCGCTCGGCTCCTCGGGCGTGGTGGTCGTCCTCCTCAACCTCACCCTCGAGGGGGGGGACGTCGTGGGGACCGGTCCCCTAGCTCCCATCAGGTGGTTCACCTTGGCCGACCTCCTCGGTGCACCCGATCCCTCGAGGGGCGCGTTCGTGAGGTCGATCGAGGAGCCGTCCTCCTCGGTCTCGCTCGGCCCGGGGGCGCATGACAACGTGGACCGGGAGGCCTACCCGCTGTTCCCGTACGACCGCGTTCGGGTCGGCCAGCGGGCCTTCCTGGATGACGTCCACGATGCGTGCGAGGAGGGTGGCGTCCTCGTCGCGCACGCGCCCACGGGCATCGGCAAGACCGTGTCGGCGCTCGTGCCCGCGGTGCAGCGCGCGCTCGACGAGGGCAAGCTTGTGATGTTCCTCACGCCCAAGCAGTCGCAGCACCGCGTGGCCGTGGACACGCTGCGCAGGATGGCGGAGCGGTCGACGCGCCCCATCCGCGTCGTCGACGTCATAGCCAAGCAGGCGATGTGCCCCCGCGTGGGCGGGGACGAGCACCACGCGGCCTTCCACGAGTTCTGCCGCAGCCAGGTGAGGGCGGGGAAGTGCTCGTACCACATGAGGTCCAACGCCCAGGTCGTCAAGGCCATCTCGGGCCGGATCATGCACGTCCACGAGCTCGTCGCGGCCGCGCGTCGCGCGCGCGTGTGCCCCCACAAGGCGGCGATGGACGCGGCCGCGGGCGCGCACGTGGTCGTGTGCGACTACAACTACGTGTTCGTGCCCGAGCTCGCGGAGGCGGTCATCGAGCGCCTCGAGCGCGGATGGGAGGACGTCACGCTCATCGTCGACGAGGCGCACAACCTGCCCGACCGCGCTCGCGAGGCGGCCTCGGGCTCGCTCTCGGGGTCCCTGCTCGAGGGCGCCCACTCCGAGCTCAAGGGCGCTGACTCGGGGTTGCGAGCGCTCGTGGCCAGGCTGTCCTCGCGGCTTGAAGCTCTCGCCCTCGGGTTGCCTCAGGGCGAGGAGCGCGTGGTCGCGCCGCAGGAGTGGGTCTCGGCCATCGAGTCCGGCCTCTCCTCAGGTCTGGAGCCCATGTCCTACGAGGACCTCGTCAAGGCGCTCGAGGGGGCGGGCGAGAGGCTCGCCTCCGGGGACGAGCTCGCGGGCTCAGCGGTCGCGGAGGTCGCCAGCTTCCTAAGGGGCTTCCCGCTCTGGGGCGACGCGATGCTGCGCACGGTGGCCTCGGAGGAGGGCGGCCCGCGGCTGCAGCACCTCCTCCTCGACCCCTCGCTGGTGACCGCGGAGCGGTTCGCGTCCGTGCACTCGGCCGTGCTGATGTCGGGCACGCTTTGGCCCCCGCGCATGTACGCGGACCTCCTGGGACTGCCCGCGGACCGGCTCCACGTCGGGGAGTACCGCTCCCCGTTCCCGCCCGAGAACCGGCTCGTGCTCGTGACCCCGGGCCTCACCACCAAGTACACGTCACGGGGGCCGGAGATGTTCGGCGCCATCGCGAGGGCGGTGGCCGAGGTGCTCGCCGCGACGCCTGGCAACGTCGCCGTGTTCGCACCCTCCTACGACCTCCTGGCGCGCATCCGCGATGGCCTGTCCGCGCCGGGCGCGTGCACCAAGGAGCTCCTCGTCGAGGACCGCGCAATGGGCAAGCGCGACCGGGAGGGCCTCTGCGACCGCCTCGAGCAGCTCCGCGGGACCACCGGGGGCGTGCTCCTCGGGGTGCAGGGGGGCTCGCTCTCTGAGGGCGTCGACTACCTCGAGAACCTCCTCTCTGCCGTCGTCGTCGTGGGACTGCCCCTTGCGCCGCCATCCAAGGAGGTCGATGCGCTCATCGGCTACTTCGACCGCAAGTTCGGGAGGGGGCGCGGGGAGGAGTACGGGTACAAGAACCCCGCGATGAACCGCGTGGTTCAGGCCGCGGGCCGGCTCATCCGCACGGAGCGGGACCGCGGCGTGGTCGTGCTCATGGACGAGCGGTTCCTCCAGAGGCGGTACCTCGCGTGCTTCCCGCCCGACTGGACGCCCCGTCCCTCGCAGGACCTGGGTAGGGAGATTGGCGGGTTCTTCAGAGAGGGAGGCCCCTGGGAGGGCCCTACCCGCGCCGATAGGCCCTCACGAACTCGATGAAGTTCGAGAAGATCTCGTAGCCGTGCTCGGTCTGCTCGACCTCGGGGTGGAACTGGGTTCCGAACCAGGGCCGCGTGGCGTGCGCGAGCGCCTGCACGCCGCACGAGTCCGACCGCGCGAGCGGGCGGAAGCCCTCGGGGAGCCGCTTGACCTCGTCGTTGTGCGACTCCCACACCACGAACCGACCGGGGAGCCCGCGGAACAGCGTGTCCTCCTCGAGCACCTCGAGCTCGATGCGCCCGTACTCGGGCACCTCGGCCGGGCCCGCCTCGCCACCGAGGTGCAGGGCCATGAACTGGAACCCCACACAGATGCCCAGGAGGGGCAGCGTGCCATCGTCGAGGTAGTCGCCAATCGCGCCGAGCCTGGCGGACTCGGTCCCGATGCGGGGCGCGCCGCCTGAGAGCACGAGCGCGTCGGCCCTGAGCTGCCCGAGAGGCGTCGTGTTGGGGATTATCTCGGTGTCGACCTTCAGGTACTTCAGCACGCGCCACTCGCGGTGCGTCCACTGGCCCCCGTTGTCGACCACGTCGATGCGCAGCCCCGTCATCGTGCCGCCCTCCGTTCCCCGCGCTTCCTTGACTCCCTCTTGGGGCTATCAGTCGATCCCATCTCGGCGCGCATCCACTCGACGGTGCGCTCCAGCCCGCTGTTCAGGCCCGTCGTCGCCTCGAAGCCGAGGAGCCCGCGGGCGCGGTCAACGCGCGCGACGCTCCTCCTGATGTCGCCCGCCCGCGGGGGGCCATGGCGGACGCGGGAGCCCCCGCCGCCCATCGCCGCGAGCCGCCTTGCGAGGAGGTTGACGCTCGTGCCCCTGCCAGTGGCGATGTTGATGGGCACGCCCGCAGCCCCCGGCCTCAGCAGCGCGCGCTCGACGGCCTCGGCCACGTCCGCGACGTAGATGAAGTCCCGGGTCTGCCTGCCGTCCCCGTGGACGACCATGTCCTCCCCCGCGATGGCCGCCCTGGCGAAGACCGAGATGACCCCGGAGTAGGGGCTCCTGGGGTGCTGGCGGGGCCCATAGACGTTGAAGAACCGCAGGGGGGCGACCGGGAAGGCCGCCTCCTGGGTGCAGTAGGCCGCGTAGAGGTCCACCGCTAGCTTGCCCGCACCATAGGGCGAGATCGGCCGCGCCGGGGCATCCTCGTCGACCGGCGGGGGGATGTCCCCGTAGACCGCCGCGGACGAGGCCACGACCGCGCCCACCGCGCCCGCGCGGCGCAGCGCCTGCAGCACGTGGACCGACCCGAGCACGTTGGACTCGAAGTAGCCGACCGGGTCCTCCATCGAGGCCGCGACGTCGGTCCGGGCGGCGAGGTGCACGCCGTGGGTCACCCCCGCGAGGGTCCCGGGGGGGATGCGGCGGACGTCCGCCCGGTGCACCGTGAGCCTTCCTATGTCGCCCCCGCCGAGGTGGGCGAGGTTGGACGCGTCGCCCATGGACAGGTCGTCCACGACCACGACGCTGGCGCCGCGCGAGAGCAGCCGTTCCACGACGTGGGAGCCGATGAACCCGGCGCCTCCGGTCACGAGTACCCTCATGTCCCGCAGCGGCTCCGTCGAGCCACCCCCGGCCGGCGCCTCACACGTAGCGGTCGCAGTCGTAGCAGTAGTACCGCTGGTACTCCTCTATCCACTCGGTGGGCTTCCCGCAGCTCGTGCACAGCGGCGCGCTCGAGACGTCCACCGGCGCCGTGGGCTGCTGCGGTGCCTGCTCGGCCGTGGCCGACTGCACGAAGTCGGCACCGCCGTAGGCGGTGGCCGCGTAGTCCTGGGTGTAGAGGCTCTGGCCCGTGTAGCCGGTGGCGTATGCGTCCCTCGCGTCGCCGCCCACCGCCACTGGCTCCGCGCCCATGAGCGGCTTCCGGCGGCCGCGCGGGACGTCCTCGAGGAGCAGCCCGAAGAGGTCGAAGTTGGGGTTGGAGTACATCATGTAGACGAACAGGAGCAGGATGCCGCCGATGACCAGGCCCGGCGACGGGATGAAGCCCACGAGGGCGAACGGGAGGGCCAGAGTTCTGACCTTGGGGGTTGCGTTCTCGTTGATGGCGCGTACGCCCCTGAAGAAGAGCAGGATGAACCCGATGATGCCCAGGACCCCGGTGAGGGTGAAGAAGGTGCCGAGGATGATGTTGGTCCTCAGATGCGCCTGGGTCCACATCCCGGTGTCCGTGTACACGCCGTCGAAGTGCGAGTTCCACCAGATGTACCTCATGAGGTGGCCCGCGCCGTTGTAGGTTGCCGCGATGCCCACGATGAGGAAGATGAAAGCGACGATGTAGACGAACCGCTTGGCGTGGATTTTACGCTTCGCGTCCGAAACGGTTATGGTACCATCCTCCGGATTCTCGGCGCCGCCAGGTCCCCCCCGGGAGCCTCCCCTTTGACGTACTGGACAGGGTGACCCCGGCTAGGCGTTAGGGAAATGTGCCACGGATACAAATAATTATCTATAACGGTCCACGTTGCCCTGGCCATGGTCCGGACGAGCGCGCCCGGGAAGGTCATCCTCTTCGGGGAGCATGCCGTCGTCTACGGGGAGCCAGCGGTCGCCCTCGCAGTCTCGCTGCGGTTCCGCATGCGCGTCGCGCCCCGCGAGGGGGGGAGGGCGCGGGTCCACAGGGTCGACGGCCACAGGATGGACGCCAGCTGCCACGCCTACTTCAAGTACGCCGTGGACAAGTACTGGACCGGGGGACCGCTCGAGATAAGGACCGACTCGGAGATCCCCTCCGCCTCCGGCATGGGCTCCTCGGCGGCGCTCACGACATCGCTCATGGGCGCCCTCATCGAGCTCGGCGGCGGGGCAATCGATGCCGAGCGGGAGCGCATCGCACGCCAGTCGTTCGACACCGAGTACGGCGTGCAGGGCCGGGCCTCGCCCACGGACACCTCGACGGCCACGTTCGGCCAGGGCATCCTGCTCGCCAAGCGGGCCATGGACGGCCTCATCATGCACGTCGAGCGCGGTGGGGCCGAGTGGTACGTGCATCGCCTCAAGGTGCCCGACCTCTCCATTGTCATCGGTTACACGGGCGTCAAGGGCTCGACGGGGGAGATGGTCGCGCGGGTGCGCCGCCTCTACGACGAGAACCCCCTGGCCCGGGGCGTCGTCTCCGAGATCGGGGAGGTCACGATGGAGGGCGTCGCGGCGCTCGAGCGGGGGGACGCGGCCCGGCTCGGGGAGCTCATGGACCGCAACCATGAGCTCCTGGACGCCATCGGGGTCAACCACCCCTCGCTCCAGCGGCTGGTGGACGCGGCCAGGCCCCACAGCCTGGGCGCGAAGCTGACCGGCGCTGGCGGAGGGGGGTGCATGATAGCGCTCACCGAGGAGCCCGAGAGGGTCTTCAAGGCCATCGCGGAGGCGGGGGGCCAGCCGTTCATGGCGAGGATGGGCGCGCCAGGCGTGCGCCGCGACGGGGATTGAGGGCCTCCGGGCACTGCCATCTCGACCCCTTCCCGACCTTCGGTCCGCCTAACTCCGTCCCTTCATCCAACATACCTCTCGCCATGCCTCCCTCCCTTCCCCAACCCCTACCTTCCTCGCCTCCTACCTTCCTCAACCCCTCCCTTCCTCAACCGCTACCTTCCTCGCCCCCTACCTTCCTCGCCCCTCCCGGACCGGGCCAGATTCTCAGAATAGCTTCTTGCTGGTGGGAATCGGGGAAGAAACCTTTTAATATCCCAGCGGGTAGCCAAGGGGCGTGCTAGCCCGCACTGACGCCCCCGTCATCGAGGCCCATGGGCTCGGGAAGGTCTACGGCAGCGTGGTCGCGCTCCGCGACGTCGAGCTCCGGGTCGAGCGCGGCGAGTTCTTCGGCCTGTTCGGGCCCAACGGGGCGGGCAAGACCACGATGCTGCGCATCCTCACCGGCCAGATCGCGCCCTCCATGGGCACGGCCGCCGTCCTGGGGCTCCCCCTGCCCCTCAAGGGCGTCGAGGTGCGCGCCAAGGTGGGCGTCGTGCCAGAGTTCGAGTCCCCGCCCTCGTTCCTCACCGGGGAGGAGTATCTGAGGTTCGTCTGTCGCGCGCGCGGCATCGAGGGCTCCAAGGAGCGGGCCGCCCGCTGGCTGGATTTCTTCGCCCTCTCGGACCGAAAGGGCCTGCTGTGCAAGGACATGTCCAAGGGCATGCGACAGAAGGTGATGCTCGGCGCGGCGTTCATCCACGAGCCCGAGCTGCTGTTCCTCGACGAGCCATTCATAAACCTCGACCCCCTCTACCAGAAGCGCGTGCAGGAGTACCTCAGGGAGTACCTCGAGGGCGGCGGCACGGTGTTCATGTGCTCGCATCTCCTGGAGATCGCCGAGCGGCTGTGCACGCGCATCACGGTGCTCAAGCGCGGGGCGGTCGTGGCGACGGGCACCCTGGCCGAGCTCAAGCGGCCTGGCGAGCAGGGGCTCGGCGACGTCTTCATGCGTCTGGTTGGCGGCGAGCTGGACGACGTCGGGGGGGCGACGGCCGCGGGCGCCGAGGGGACCGTCTAGGGGGTGGCGCTCGTGCTGTGGCTGCTGCGGGCGATGTTCAAGGAGGAGTTCCGCCTCCAGAGCTCCTATTCCAACAAATGGTCCACCATCATGTTCCCGGTCATGCTGTGCGTGATGTCGCTCGTCGTCGCGGTCTCGCTGCCGCGGCTGAGCACCGAGATATCCGTGAAGGAGATGATCACCGGCGTGCACCTGGCGGCCCTGATCTACGGCCTGGCCGTGGGCGCGTTCGCCTTCCTGGGCCGCGAGATGCTCGAGCGCCGGTGGGGCCAGGCGACGTTCCTGCTCTCGTCGGCTCAGACGCTGCCCATCACGTTCCGGAAGACGTTCCTGATGTTCTTCCTCAAGGACACGCTCTACTACGTCTTCGTCACGCTGCTGCCCGTGACGCTAGGGCTGCTGCTCTCGATCCCGGTCTCGCACTTCCACGTGCTCTCCGTGCTGCGGCTGTTCGCCACCCTCACGCTCACGTTCCTCTATGGCATCTCGTTCTCGTTCTTCATGTCAGCAATATACACCCGCTCCCGCAGGGTGTTCACCGCGCTCACCACCGCGGTCATCGGGCTGGTGCTGGCCACGGCGGCCCTGCACCTGTTCGGGGTCGGCTTCATCGCGCCCTCCATCGCCTTCGAGTTCTCCGGGGACCCTTGGGCGCTGCTGGCGTCCGCGGCGCTCTCCTTCGCTTGGAGCGCGTGGGCCGTGCTGCTCATCGAGGAGAGGTTCGAGATCCCCAGCGTGGTCGTCAAGGGACAGTACGACGAGGCAGCGGGACGGTTCACCGCGTTCGGCCGGCTCGGGCCGTACCTCGGGAAGGAGTGGATAGACCTCGTGCGGTCGAGGACGCTCTCGAAGGTCACGCTCGCGTTCGTGCTGCCGCTCGCGGTGCTCTCCGCCTTCGACTGGTTCCTGGAGAGGACCCTCTCCACGAGCATCGAGTTCACCTCCATCTTCTACGGCGGCATGGTGGGCTTCTTCGGCGTGCTCATCTATTCGTGGCTCAACAACATCGATTACGTCGAGTACTACAGCACGTTCCCCGTGGTCGTGCCTGACATCGTCCGGGCGAAGCTCGTGATGTTCATCCTCCTGACGTCGGGCATCTCGACCGGCTTCGTCGTCATGATGTCGGCCATCAACCACGACTGGGCCCGGCTGCCCATTGCGCTGCTGGTCATGTTCTCGACCTCCGTCTATATGGTCGTGGTCACGGCCTACCTCACGGGGCTGCGTACCAACGTCTACCTCTTCGACACTCGCATCCTTACCAAGTTCGCCATCCTCTCCATCGTACCGCTGATGGCGGTGACGTTCCTGTCGATGGCGGAGGAGCGGCTGGGCTGGCTGATGCTCGTGGCCATAGCGATCGTATGCCTCGTCCTTGCCACGGCGACGCGGGTCCTGCTCGGTCGCATCGACGTGCGTTGGCGCGGCGAGACGTTCACCGTCTCGGGCTGAGGCGCGCGGACCATGCCAGCCCCCCAGCGCCGGGGCAGCCTTTATGTACGCTGAGGGCCATCGGACCGCCATGGACGTCGGGGTGGAGCGCCTGGCCCTCTGGTGGGCCACCCTCGTCGCGGGGCTGGCGCTCGTGGCCGTGGGCTTCTTCGGCTACATGCTCGTCTCGGGCAGCCTGCAGTGGTACGACACGCCCGTCTCCTCCGCGGAGGGGGCAAGGACGGCCCCCCTTGCCGAGTACGTGCGCGTCGAGGGTAGGTTCTCGCTCAACGCCTCCGAGGACGTCCTCGTCGTCCAGCGCACCGTGCAGAAGGGCCCCTGGGAGGTAGAGGAGTACAACTACACCGAGCCCCGGGTCTACCTCGAGGACGACACGGGCGCGTCGGTGCTGCTCTTCATGGAGCACGTCTCGACCACGCGGCCTGGCCCCCACGGGGGCGACTACCACAAGGGGGACAACGTCTGTGTCGGGGGTTACGCCACCGTCGACTCGATCGGGCGGAGGGCGGTGAGGGTCGACTACCTGGGCAAGAGCCCCGTCGATGCATCGGCCAGGTTCGTGGGCTACTTCTACGCGGCCATGTTCGGGGGCGCGCTCCTGGTCATGCTGTTCGTGGTCGAGCGCCTGTTCCTCAACCCAAGGAGGAGGGGCGGGCCCGGCTGGCGCGGGACTTAGGTCGGGCATCCGGCCCGTGGGTCGCGTGAGATGGGCGCCCGTCGTCCCTCAGCCCTCGTCCCCATCATCGTCATCGGCGCCATCGGCGTTATGGGCGCCCCCGACGTCATGGACTCCCTCGGCGTCATGGGCGCCCCCGGCGTCATCGCCGTCATCGCACGCGCCCTCGTCCCCGTGGCCGCCGGCCTCCTCGCCCGGCTCGCCAGGCTCGCTCCCCCCGTCCCTCTCCACGGCCGCGACGTACAAGGACTGAACCTGCACGACCTCGGCGCTCGTCCTCGCGGATGCGTAGTCCTCGAGGGGCTCGCGGTTGAGCTCCAGGAATGTCTTGCCCCAGTCATGCGCGCGGGCGAGCCGTGCAGCGTGGCCGGGCTCGCCGAGGATGAAGAGGGCGGCCTCCGCGGCCTCCAAGCTGGAGAGGCGCATGGCGCGCCCATAGTTCACGGGATTGGCCGCGAGCAGGAATGGCAGCGCGCGGCACTCGAGGGCGGCGACCCTGCGGGCGGCAGCGAAGGTCTCCTCGGCGGTGCGCCAGCTGCAGTCGAGGACCACGACTCCCCGCACCTGCGCGACGGGCACGTCCTCCGCGGAGAGGGCCTTCTGGGCGAAGGGGTCCAGCAGGAGGGCGCCCCGCGGGAGGAGCTTGATGCGGGGGACCTCGGTGGCGAGCCCCATGCGCGCGAGCCTGCGCGCGGTGCACCGCTTGGGGTCGCACTCGCGCGCGTCGAACACGAAGACCTGGATGCGCTCGCCCTCCGCGAGCTGGGCGCGCGCGCCTTCGCGGCCATCTCGCCAGTCTCGGGCCGTCGGCTCAGGCCCCCCGGGAGGTGCGTCTCACAACAGGTCCTCGAGCTCCTTCACTACCTCTGGGTAGCGGGACTGCACCATGCGCAGCACGTCCCTCGTGGTGATGCGCTCGATCTTGAACCCCTGCAGCGAGTCGACGACCTTGTTGAAGACGTCGTCGGAGAGCGTGATCAGCTTCTCCTTGGCGACGTAGTTGCGGATGAGCTGCTCCTCCATCTCCGCGCGCCAGCGCCTCTCGTAGCGCTGCAGGAAGGCACGGCCAAAGTCGCCCGCCTCATGGCACTCCTTGGCGACCCTGCCCGCGATCATGCCAGACTTGCAGGCGTTCACGACGCCGCCGCCGGTGATGGCGTCGATCATGCGGGCCGCGTCGCCCACGAGCATGAGGCCGTCCGCGGCGGTCTGGTCGAGCGGCAACCCGACCGAGACCGCGCCCGCGACCGTCTCGACGTTCTGGCCCTTCTTGAGGTTGGGGTGCTTCTCTATGAACCGGTCCAGGTAGTGCTTCGCCTGCGCGCGGCCCTCGATCATCGCCAGGTTGACACCGATGCCCACGTTGGCCGAGTCGTCGGACTTGTTGAAGATCCAGATGTAACCGCCCGGGGACTGCGAGCCGAGGTGGAACTCGTTGATGTCGGGGTCGATGTCGATGCCCACGAGCTCGTACTGGATGCACGTGTTGATGTCCTTGGGGGCGAGCTTGGTCTCGATGCCGGCCCACCGGCCGACCTGGCTCTCGTAGCCGTCCGCGGCCACCACGATGGGCGCCCGCAGCTCGAGCTCGTTGCCCCAGTGCCTCGCGCGGACGCCGATGACGGCGCCCTTCCCGTCCTTGATGACGCCCGTGGCGGCGCACTTGACCATGGTCCTCGCGCCCGCGCGCACCGCCGCCTCGGCGAGCGTGCGGTCGAAGATGTCCCTGTGGACGACGAACCCGGTCTCGTTGCCTGCCTGCTCCTCTGTGAGGGTCACGAACTTGCCGTTGGGGGCGACGATGCGCGCGCCCTTGACCTCGTGGGCGATCCACCTCCGGTCCGGGGTTATGCCGACCTCGTCGAGCCATACGCGCGCCATGCCCTCGCCGCACCTGACGGGCGCGCCGATGTCCTGGCGCTTCTCGATCATCAGCGTCCTCAGGCCGTTCCTCGCGGCCTCCCTCGCGGCCATGCTGCCGCCGGGGCCCGCGCCCACCACGACGACGTCCCACTCCTGCACCTCGGGCATGCTCAGTCCTCCTTGTCCTCGAGCGCGCCCACCGGGCACACCACCGTGCACAGCCCGCAATGGATGCATTCGTCGTTGACCCTCACGACGGTCTCGTCCAGGGTCAGGGCGTTCACGGGGCACGTGCCCACGCAGGCGCCGCAGTGCATGCAACTCTCGTGATCGACCGTGATAGTCGTTCCAACCACCTCCTCCTCGTCCTCTCCCTCGGCCCCCTTGGCCCCCAGGCCGCGCGCTCAGGTGCCCACGTCAGCGGGCCGCGCCGCTCCCCTCCCTCCAGGCGTTGCCCGCCACCGGCAGGTCGCAGGCCACGGAGTCGAGCACCTCCTTGGGCACCAGCACTCCGGTGCGGTGGCGCTCTGCCATCTTCGCCTCCTCTGCCTTGCGGAACTCCTTGTACTGCTCGTTCGTCATGGCCAGCTTCCTCTCGACGGAGTCGCGGAACACGGGCCCCGAGTTGTAGGCGCAAAAGGGTATGATGCGGCCGTCGGGGATGGCGTAGTGGATGACGCACCGCTTCACGCGCTCGATGTCGTAGTTGTAGCGGTCCTGGAAGTGCATGCCGCCGATCATGAGCGATCGCCACGTGAACTCCGCGAGCGCCTTCTTGTCCCCCTCCTGGTAGATGGACTTGAGGAGCTCGGTCATGCCGATGCCGCCGGGGGACTTGCTCTTGTCCACGTAGTTGCCGACGACGAACTTGAGCAGCCTCACCTTCGCAACGCCCTTGAGGTGGGACCCCTCGATGTCCGCCGCGGCCTTCTCGACGTCCCTGAGGAGCCTGGGCACGTCGATGAACCTCGTCACCGGGATGGGTTTCTGGCCCTCGTCCATGAAGACGAAGGTCGCGATGCCGCAGTGCGCGTGCGACGTGAAGGCGACCTTGGGGTCGCCCTTGATGGCCGAGGCGAGCTCGCTGAACGCCGTCACCGAGGGCACGGGGAAGAAGTCCTCCTTGGCCAGGAAGTCCGTCTGCTTGGTGAGCCGGTCGACGAGCTCCGCGAGCGTGAACCGCTTCTGCCTCAGCTCCGTCTTGTCGATGCGGCCCGTGAACGCGACGGGCTGGAAGTTGACCGCGTGGATGACGTCGATGTTCTTGAGGGCGAACTTGACGATGTCGCCGACCATGTGGTCGTTGACTGTGTTGACGACGGTGGGGACCAGGCAGATGGACATCTTCGGCTTGGCCTTCCTCACGTTCTCGATGGCCTTGAGCTTGGTCGCCAGCATCGGCTTGCCGCGGACGGCCTTGTACATCTCGTCGTCGAAGCCATCGAACTGCAGGTAGATGGTGTGCACCCCCGCCTCCACGCACCGCTGGGCGAAGGTGGGGTCCTCCGCGAGCATCACGCCGTTGGTCGCGACCTGGATCTGCGCGAACCCGAGCTCCTTGGCGGCCCTCACGGCCTCGAAGAAGTACGGGTAGACCGTGGGCTCGCCGCCCGCGAACTGCACGCTCGGTGTGGCGACGGGCCGGTTGGCGCGGAGGTTCCGGAGCATCCCCACGACGTCGTCGAACGAGGGCTCGACGATGAAGCCGGACATGTTCGCGTTGGCGAAGCAGACGGGGCACTTGAGGTTGCACCGGTTGGTCAGGTCGACGTTGGCCAGCACCGTGTGGGACAGGTGCAGCTGGCACAGGCCGCAGTCTGTCGGGCACTCGACCGCGTCGGTCCTGACGGGGTTGAGC
>Ga0316628_100002369_pt1 | contig 13935 bp, 10 predicted proteins | sample OWC_Aug_M2_C1_D5_FD_207648 | JGI IMG/M metagenome (GOLD analysis project Ga0316628, IMG submission 207648) | Wetland soil microbial communities from Old Woman Creek delta, Ohio, United States - OWC_Aug_M2_C1_D5_C | ecosystem: Environmental > Terrestrial > Soil > Wetlands | place: USA: Ohio... | reverse complement strand
CGGCCTCCTGGCGAAGCTCGACGAGATCGCCGTCCTGGCCCGGAAATACAAGGCCCGGATTTTCATCGACGACGCCCACGGCCTGGGCGTATACGGGGACCGGTTGCGGGGCGCGGCCGATCATTTCGGCGTTCTCGACGAGATCGACCTGATCATGTGCCCGTTCCAGATGGCCTTCGGGAACGTCGGGGCGTTCGTCGTCGGGAAACGGTATCTGCTCGAGGCGGCCCATACGGACACCTGGCCGTACATGTTCACCTACAATATTCCGCCGTCCAACGCCGCCAGCATATTAAAAACGCTGGATTTGCTCGGGGCCAACGGCCGGGAATATCAACGCAAGCTCTGGGCCAACGTCGCCTATCTCCGAACCGCCCTGGGCGCGATCGGCTACCGGATTCTGAATCCGAACGGCCACATCATTCCCATCCTGATCGGCGACGACGTCAAGGTCTGCGCCTTCGCCCAGGCCATGTTCCAACACGGGGTATGGGTCCAGCCGTTTTACTATCCGGCCGTTCCCAAGGGGAACGCCACGGTCCGCGTGACGTGCACGATCGGACACAGCCGGAGGGCGCTGGACCGGGCGATCGAGGCCTTCAAGGCCGTTTACGAACGGCTCCTATTGGAATGAGATAGCCCATGCCAACCGTCTCCCTGATCGCCGCCTCGTTATGCCTGTTCGTCGGATTTTTTGTTTTCAGCAAAGGGAAAAACCAGCCGGTCAACCGGTTTTTCCTCGTCTTCAATTTCCTCATTTTCCTCTGGAACAGCGGCGATTTCGTCATCCCTCTCCTCGGCTTCCAGGCCGCACCCGCCTTGCTCTACGATCGGATCACCCAAATCGGCGGCATCCTGATTCCGCCCTCGTTCATCATTTTCTACTTGACCCTGACCGGCCGCCGTCTCAAGGAAATTGTCCGGCTCACAGCCTTCCGGATTTTCGGCGGCTTGGCCGTGCTCCTCCTCTTCCTGGTTCCGACGCCCTTCCTGATCAAAGACATCAAGGTTCTGCCATTCCAGGAAATACCGGGAGAGCTCCTGGTCGTGGAAATCGCCGCCTTGATGGCCAGCGTCCTGTTCGGCCTCGGCCATCTCTTCAGGGCCGGGAAAACGGCCGTCCCCGCCCAAAAAAGCCGCCTGTCGTATTTCAACGTCGCCATCCTGGTCGGGATCTTCTGCGCCGTCGGCTGGTTCGTCATCATTTCCTTCTTCCCCGGGCTCTCTACCAACTTCATCTACGTCTTTGAAGTCACTTATGTCCTCCTGACCGCGGTGGCGATTCTCCGTCAACACCTGATGGACATCGATGTCATCGTTAAAAAGACCGCGGTCTACACCATCCTGAGCTCGTTCATCATCGGCATCTACGTGGCGATCATCCTGACCTTCGAAACGCTCTTCCGCTCGCTCACCGGGGAGATTTCCCTGGCCGAAAAGATCATCGCCGCGGTCGTCATCGCCGTGACCTTCCAGCCCATGCGGGTCCGCATTGAAAAATCTCTCGACAAATACTTTTTCCGGGGGAAATACGACTACCAGGACGCCCTGGCCCGGTTCACCCGCTCCCTGGGCTCGGTTCTCGACCTCCGCGAGCTGGTCAACCTGATCGTTTCCATCTCGGGCATCATGCGGGCCGGCAACCTGGCCCTTCTGCTCCGGGACGAGGATCTCGGCCGGTTGAAAATCGTCGCTTCCACCGGCCTGCCCGCCGAGATCCAGGCGATCGGGTTCGACGACTTCAGCGATCTCGTCCGGATGATGAGCACGGTCAAACGCGTCGTCACGGCGGACGAGCTCGACCGCGGGCCGCTCGCCAACGGCTTCCCCACGCTCAAGAGGGAAGCCGCGTTCTTCCGTTCGGAAGTCATCATCCCGATCTTCGTTAAGGGCGAATTGAACGGCCTCCTATTTTTGGGCGGGAAGCTGTCGGAGGAACGCTACAACCGGAGCGACCTCAACCTCCTGGCGACCCTGGCCGACGCGGCGGGAATCGCCGTCGACAACGCCAAGCTGTACGGGAACGTCAAGAGGACCTATTTTGAGACCGTCCAGGCCCTGGCCCAGGCGATCGAAGCCAGCGATGAATATACCCGCGGCCATTCGGACCGGGTCATGAAGCTCTCGGTGGAGATCGCCAAGAGGCTTCAGCTGGGCCGGGACAAGATCGACACCTTGAAATTCGCCGGGATTCTCCACGATATCGGGAAGATCGGGGTCATCAAGGAAGTCCTCCACAAGCCCGGCAAGCTGAGCGACCTTGAGTTCGCCCTGATCAAGCTGCATCCCAAGCTTGGCGAGGATATCATCAAGCCGGTGGCCTTCCTGGATAAAATCCGGCCGATCATCCGCCATCACCACGAGCGGTTCGACGGCCGAGGCTACCCCGACGGGATTGCGGGTGAGGACATCCCCCTCATGTCCCGAATCATCGCCGTGGCCGACACCTACGACGCCATGACCAGCCACCGCCCCTATCGCAGCGCCTTGAGCCGGGAGGTGGCCGTGGCCGAGATCAGGAAAAGCGCGGGGACGCAGCTGGACCCGGACATCGTCCGGGTTTTTCTGGATCTCCTGGACATGCCGGCTTGATCTTCGAGCATGACTTGGCATAGGAATTGCATTCTTCTTCCGCGAGGATCGATGGGAGTCGATTATTCAAGTCCGCGGCCGTCCGAAGGAGGATTTCATGAAAAAAACGCCCATAAACCGTAAAGAATTTTTTCGGACCGCGGGGCGCCTCGGCTTCGGGGCCTGCCTGTGCGGAGCCGCCGGCGGCCTGGGAACGGCCTTGGCCGGAATCCAGGCGCAACCCCAGCCTGGAGAAAAAACCAAGGAGCGGGCGGTCAAGCGGATGGAATTCGCCGACACGTGGCTCAAGAGGTTTTTCGACGTCTTCGACCAGACCCTGGACGAGGGCACCAGGAAAAAGCTGATGATGCTCAACGGCAAGACCTGTTACCGGGATTGGATCAAGGAGACGAAGCAGGAAATCAAGCCGCTCGTCTTCGAGGAATGGGCTAAGAGAGTCGCGGCCGGCGCGCCCCGCAGCGATCTCAAGGTCGAGGGAAACGTCATCCATTACCAATACAACGGCAGCGCCGAAACAGGCGGCGCGATCGGTGAAAGCATCTGCCTCTGCCCGATGGCCGAAGGAAAGCCGGCCGGGCTATCCCCGACCTACTGTTACTGCTCCCTCGGCTACGTCAAGGAAATCTTCGAGCTCAAATTCAACCGGAAGGTCGAGGTGGAACTCGTCGACTCCGTCCTCAAGGGCGCCAAGCGCTGCCAATTCAAAATCACCGTCGTCTGAAAGATCGGAGGACGGGCGATCGCGCGTAACGATCCCTATTCAGCGGACCGGGCCCAAGCCTAGCGAAGAGATATCCATAAGGAAGATGCTTAATGTCCGCTGGCCCGGTTTCGCGCCGCGGCTGGAGGAAATCGCCAGCAGCCGCCCATCCGGGGAGATCGAGGGGAAACCGTCAAAGGCATCGTTCCAGGTCAGGCGCTTCTCTTCGCCGGTCTTCAAATCGATCAGGAAAATCTCGAAATTGCGCGGCGGGAGAAGCTTGACGTAGACGGCGTGGACGCCGTCGGGCGCAGGGTACGGGGACCAATGGGTTCCCGCTTCGGTCGTGACCTGGCGGAGGTTCGAGCCGTCCTCGTTGACCAAAAACAACTGCATCGGCCTGGCCGGCAAGTCCTCGTCCGACTTCTTCCAGGCCCGGGTGATGATCGTTTTATTGTCGGGCATGTAAACCGCGCCCCCTTCCTGCCAGTCGGGGGTGAAGGTGATCTGTTTCTGATTCGATCCGTCGGGGTCCATCGTCCAGAGGTCCATCCGGCCTTCGATCTGGCGGCCGAAGAGGATCTTGTGCCCGTCGGGGGCGTAGGTGACCTCGGCGTCGTAACAGGTGTTGTCGGTCAGCCGCTTGACGTTCCCGCCGGCGAGGTCGGAGGTGTAGATCTCCGCCCCCTGCGGGTAGTCGCGCGGGTCGGAGAAGTTCCCCGGCTTCATGTCCAAGTGGTCGCGCGTCGACGTCCAAATCAGGCCTTTCCCGTCCGGACGCCAGTACGAGCAGGCGTCGGCCCCTTTGTCGTTGATCCGGCGGCGGTCGCTTCCGTCAAGGCGGATCGTGTAGACCTGGTGGGTCGGATCGCCGGCCTCCTTGCCGTTGTAGATCAGCGATTGTCCGTCGGGCGAAAAATAGCATTCGGCCCCTTCGCTGATGTTGGGAACCCGCCAGACGCGGAGGCCATCCGGTCCTTCGGCCGCCGCGTCCGACGGAATGGGGACGGCCTGGCCCGCACGGCCCGAGGGGACGCCAGCGGCAATGACGGAAAAAAGGACGGAGAAAACGAAGATAACGGCGGGGCGGGATTTATCCATTCCGCGATTTTACCCGCAAAATCCCGATAAATCCAATCGAAAATGTAATTCCTTCGTTATCAGTAAAATACAAGAGCGATCCGCAAGATGCGAATATTCGCAGCCTTCGGTTGACGATTTTCCCGCAGGCGAATATATTTCCTCTCAAAGGCGATGACGACGTTCTTCAATAAGACACGCATCCTCATCACGGGAGGCACGGGCCACCTGGGGAGCGCCTTGATCCATCACCTCGTCCAAAACCGGGGCGTGGCCCCCGCCGCCATCCGCGTTTTCTATCTCAGCGGGACCTCCGCCCGGTCCCTTGGCGATATCCGCGGCCTGGATTTCGCGCCGGGGAACATCCTCAACCCGGACGAGGTTGAGCGGGCCTGCTCGGGCATCGATTGCGTATTTCACATGGCCGCCTCGACGACGTTCGATCCGCGGCTCAAGCGCCTCCAATGGATGATCAACGTGGAGGGAACACGCAACGTTCTGGAAGCCGTCCGGCGCTCGCCTTCCGTCGCGAAGACGTGTTATACGAGCACCGTCAATGCCCTCGGCGTCCCCCAGCCGGCCGGGTCGATCGGCAACTTCGAGAATTCCAATCCCTACACGAGCCGGCCGCGGCTGCATTCCTTCCGTTCGCGCGCGGAAATCCTTTCGTTCATCGAAGACGTCCATGTCCATCCGCGGACGCGCTGGGAGAAAAGGATCGAGCTGGGCTACTTCGATTCCAAGCTGGCCGCCCAGGAGCTTGTCGCCCGCTATGTCCGTGACTTCGGCCTCAACGTCGTCTCGGTCCTTCCGGGGACGTGCTTCGGCCCCCATGACGCGCTGGTGGGAACGGGAAATTACCTCCTGCGCATCCACCGCGGCAAGATGCCGGGAATCCTCAAGGGCGGATTACCCGCGGCGCACGTGATGGATGTCGCCGAGGGCCATCTCCTGTGCATGTCCGCGGCGCACGCCGGCAGCTCGTACATCATCAGCGGCCGGAGGGAAGACAACCTCCGTTTCGCGGACATCGCGCGGACAATCGCCGACGTCCTCGGCCGGCGATACCCCGGGAAAAAGATCAAACGGCCCTCGAGGATCATCCCCTCGGGGCTTGCCGCCGCCGCGGCCCGCCTTTCCGAGCTCGCCTCGGCGGTTAGGGGAAGACCCTGCCTGCTCAGCCGGGCCATGGTCAAGGCCGGTTCTCAGCCCTTGTTCTACAGCTATGAAAACGCCGAACGCGATCTCGGTTATCGTCCCGAGCGCACCTTCAGGCAGGCCGTCGACGACATGGCGGCATATTACGAAAAGGAAGGATTCTTCGGGAAATAGGAAAGCGCGCTCAACTACAAGATATTTTTCAACCCGGGCATTTTCCCCAGCAAGAGCGAGACAAGGAAACACAGCCCCAACGCGATCGGCGTCACCAGAAGGAATTTCAAGCCGAGGTTGAGGCGGATTCCGCTGAGGGCGATCGTCAGCGGAACAATGATGGCCGGGTGCAGGACATAAACGCCGAAAGCCGCGGACGCCATCGATCTCGTCCATCGTCCCTGGCGGAAGAACCGCTTGCGAAACCAAGTCAATGCGACAAGGCTTAAGGCGACGCAGACGCCTGCTTCCCACACCGCATAAGCGAGCGACTGCCAATGGAATCCCCCGCCCGCGCGTTCATCGAGCTTCCCGCTGAACGCCCCGGCCGCGGCGGCCACGCCGCCGAAAGCGATCACGAGAACCGGGATCAAGCGGCGCCAGAGTCGCGCCTGGGATTCGGGAAATGCCGAGAATCCGTTCCGGCGGTAGGCAAAAAGCCCGAGGACGAACATCGCCACATACTGGGGATAGTGGGCCGGCTCTTGGTGCCACGGCTCGTAGATCTTACCGGCCGGCGACCAGATGCGGACCACCCAGGTGGCAAGCCCCATGGCAAGGGTAAAAAGGGCAATCGCCCCGTTGCCGGGCAAATCCCTTTTCAAAGAGTCTTCAGGCCGCGATTTGTCCGTGGCCTTCAGGAGCGCCGCCTCCAGGCACCGCCAGGCCGCGTAAACGACGGAAAAGAATAGGAGCATCGCCAGAAACCAAACAGGCCCGTCGGCGAAGCTTTTAAGCGGCGAGAAGTAAACCCGGAGAGAATCCGGGAACGATCCGCCATAGCCCTCGTGGACATTCCGGACATAGATGATGATGGGATTGAGAATGGCCTCGTAAAGGACCAGGGGGATCGCGAGCCTCTTGACCCTGTCGAGCAGGAAACCGGCCGGCCCTTTGCGATCAAAAGCCGGAACGGTGAAGTAGCCCGCCATCAGCGAGAAGAGGCCCAGGAGGAACGCCATCAGGAAGGCTCCCGACGGAATCGCCAGGATGGGAAACAAGCCGCTTCTCTCCCCCTGTTCCCGGTAATACCAGTCGCCTACGCCGCCGTAAGTGATCGCGAGGTGGCCGGCGACGACCAGGGCGATGAGCGCCGTGCGAAGGTTGTCAACAAACAGTAACCGCGATGGAGCGGGCGCGACGGGAGCCTTCATTGGTTAGAAATGGTACGTGGCGGCGGCCGCGGTCAGGCCCGATCCGAAGGCCAGCAGAAGCACGGTTTTACCGGGGAGGAGCGGGCGCTGTTCCCTTTCACGGTGGAAGGCTAGAAACACAGAGGTGGAGAGCGTGTCGGGAAGGCTGCCGGAGAAATCGGCAACCTTCTCAGCCGGCAATCCGATGGCCGGCGGAAGGCGGGCCAGGAAATCCGCCGAGATTTGGGCCGGGATGACCCGGTCGATTTGGCCGCGGGTGATCCCGTCCCGCGCCAGGGCCGCATCGACGACCGGGCCGGCCATTTCCAGCCAGCGCTCCTCCAGCCCGGGATCACGATGCGTCAGCAGCCGCCCGCGCGTTTCGGCCAGGCTGACGACCGTCTTCGCCATGTCCGCGTGCTCGCCGCGGGTATGGAAGGCGAAGCCGCCAAAGCCGGTCTCCGGCCGCGGCGAGAGCTCGAGCAGGATCGCGGCTCCGCTCTCAGGGCAGGGACGAGCGCCTTTGGCTCTCAGGTCGGCATTGCCCTCGGAGGCCGTGATCAGGCCGGCCCGCAGGGTCCCTTCCCGCAACAGCGCGCTGAGAACGTGGGCGGCATCGAGCATGCCGCAGCCCCCATTGCCCAGATCGAAAGAGAGCGTGCGCGCCCCATGAAACTCGACGTTGATCCCCAATCCGTGTTGGATGTAGGCGGCATTGGCCGGCTCGCAGACATGATAGTCGCGGGTCACGCCGGCGTGGATCAGCACCCCCACTTCGGCGGGCCGGCGGCCGGCATCCGCCAAACAGCGGCGGCCGGCTTCAACCGCCCGGGCTACCGATCCCCGGCGGAAAAGGCGAAAGCCCGGCAGGCTGGCGCCGACGCCGGCAATCCATACCCCGCGTTTCATGCGGCGCCTCCGGAAGCCCAATGGCCGCGATAGCGCTCGGGCAGGTCGTCGAAGGTATAGGTGGCATGGGCGATCACGATCCCCGAAGCGCCCGAAACCAGCAGCACGTTGTCGCCCGAGGCGACCGTGCCGTCAAGGATGAAGCGGTGCAGGGCCAGGAAGTGGCTTGTGGTGGTCGTGTTGGCGTACAGGTCGGCGCTGACCCGCGTGCACGGAGGCAGCAGACAGCCGTAGTAGCGGGCGACGGCTTTGACTCCATTAGCCACGGCCCTCGCGGAAACCTGGTGGGGGATGATGTGGTCGAGATCGTCCAAGGTCCAGCCGCTGCGGTCGAGGATCTCCTTGAAATACGCCGGGAAGTGCTTGTTGCCCGTGATCTGGAAACTCCGCGCCTTGGTGATCAGGATACCGCCGGGGCCGCGCCGTGACGGCCGGGAATAGCAGTAGTGGTCGTGGCGCGCGCCCGTGACCAGGTCCAGCTGATGAAATCCGGAGGAGGGATCGGGCGATGCGTCGATGATGATCGCGGCGCCTCCGTCGCCCAGGGTGAGGGCGGCCATCTGGCCGTCGAAGCGGTGGCGCAGCTCGCGGGTCGCCGTCCGGGCCAACGGCATGTTATGCTCGCCGGAGACCACCATGCCGCAGCGGGCCTCGCCGGCCCGGATCAATCCCTGCAGCACGTAGATCCCCGTCAGCATGCCGGCGCAGGCGTTGACCACATCGAACACCCGCGCAGAACCGGCCCCGATTTCCCGGGCGACGCGTCCGGCCGTGGCTGGTTCGTAATGGAATTCATCCTCGCGGTGGTGCTTCGAGATGCTGGCGCAGACGACCACGTCGAGGTCGGAGGCCCGGTACCGTGAAAGGGCCAGGGCGCGCCGGGCCGCTTGGACGGCCAGGTCCACGGCATATTCGCCCACCGCCACCCGCCGCTCGCGGATGCCGGTGATACGCTCAAGGTCCCAGGGCGGCCGACGCCGGCACGAAGCGAGCAGTTCCTCCATGGTCAGCACCTTCTCCGGGAGATAAGCCCCCAGACTCTCGATGCGGATCTTCATGGGAGAGCCGCCTCCGAGGCCAAGGCGAATACTCCCTGACGGAAGGTGATTGTCGGCCGATAGCCCAGCTCGCGCCGGGCTTTGCCGATGTCGTAGCGGCAGTCGCTCGCAACCAGGCGCACGCCGAAGCGGGTGAACGCTGGGGGCGAGGCCTGCCGCCGGAGCTTGGCCCAGGCCTCCATCAGGGAGGCCGCGGCGAAGGCGGCGGAAAAAGAAAGCGAGCGGCGCGGAGGCGGGACTCCGAGCGCCTCAGCCAGGAGGCGGAAGGCCTCCGCGGCGGTGATCTCCTCGCCGTCGGTGAGATGATAGACCTGCCCCGCGGCGGCCGGGGCGGAGGCGGCCAACAGCATTCCCTGGGCCAAGTTATCGACATGAGAGAGTCCGACGCGGTTGCGCCCGCCGTCCACCAGGACCATTCTGCCCCGGCGCAGCAACGAAGCGAAGCGCGGCAGGAAGGTGGTGTCGCCCGGGCCCCAGATCACTCCCGGCCGCACCACCACCGTCTCCAAACCGTCCTGTCCGTTCGCTTGGCGGACCAATTTTTCTCCGGCCTTCTTGCCGGCGGTATAAGGGTCTGCCGGCCGCGAGGCCATAGGCGTCTCTTCATCGACACGCGCGCCGTTTCGCGGCAGGCCAAGCACGGTCAGCGAGCTCACGTGAACCAGGCGGCTCACGCGGTTCCGCCGGCAGGCGGCGATCACCCGGGCCGTGCCGTCGATGTTGATTCGTTTGAATTCCTCGGCGTCCCCCCAGTCGCCGACCCGGCCGGCGGTATGGAAGACCACCCTCCTCCCGGCCGCGGCCCGGATCAGGGAATCCTCGTCGGCCAAATCGCCGTTCACGATCTCGATGTCGTGAGCGGCGAGGCGCGTGACATCGCTTGTGGTTCGGGCCAAGGCGCGCACCGCGTAACCTTGTTTCTTCAGGGCGACGGCCAACCGGCCGCCTAAAAACCCGGTCGCTCCCGACACCAAGGCCGAGACCCCGGTGACCAGGGCGGTCGGTCGATCTCCCGCGGCCGGGCTCACGCCGTCACCGTCAGCTCCTCGCGCAAGGCGCGGCGCAACGGTTTGCCCACGGCCGAATGGTGGAGACCGGAGCGAATCTCCACCTCCGACGGCACCTTGTACTTGGCCAAGTTCTTCCGGCAGAAAATCAGGATCTCCTCCTCCGTCAGCTCCTCGCCGGGGCGCGGCACGACAAAGGCTTTGACCATCTCCCCGCGCAGGGGGTCGGGAACGCCGATCACCAGCGCCTCGAACACCTTGGGATGTTCTTGAAGAACGGCCTCCACCTCCGCCGGATAGATGTTCAGGCCGGAGCGGATGATCATGTCCTTGAGCCGGTCGATGACGCGGAAGTACCCGTCGCGGTGCATTTGGCCGATGTCGCCGGTATGCAGCCAGCCGTCGCGAAGCTGGGCCGCCGTCTCCGCCGGCCGCCGCCAGTATCCCTTCATCACCTGCGGGCCGCGGATGATGATTTCGCCGGGACGGGTCCATTCCCCTTCGAAGGGCATGTCCAGCTTGCCTGTCTCGAAATCAACCACCCGGGCCTCGGTGCCGGGGTACGGCAGGCCGATAGTTCCGTGGCGGTCGTCTCCGAAGGGCGGATTGCCATGAGTCACCGGCCCGGCTTCGGTCAACCCGTAGCCCTCCACCGGCCGCACGCCGGTGCGCTCGATGAACGTCCGCTGCACGGCCGGCGCCAGCGGCGAGCCGGCGCAGGGACAGACGCGTACCGAGCGCAGGTCGCGGCGCTCGATGCCGGGGAAGCCGGCGATCGAGATGAGGAAGGTCGGCACCACCGGGAAGATCGTCGGCCGATGGCGCTCAATGGTCAGGATCAATCCGGCCGTGTCGGTCGGGAGCGGCGCCAGGAGGATCGTCGCCCCGGTGCGAATCCCCAGATGCAGGCAGCAGGTAAGGCCGAACCCGTGAAACAGGGGCACCGCGGCGAGCGAGACCTCCTCTCCGTCGCGGATGCCGGCCCACAGCCGGTTCTGCTCGGTATTGACCAGCAGGTTACGATGGGAAAGCTCAACTCCCTTCGAAACGCCGGTTGTGCCGCCGGTATAGAGCAGGACCGCCGTGTCCTCTTTCTCCACATGGACCGGGCTTGGCGTCCCCTCGCCGAGCATGTCCTGGAACCACCGGTCGTCCGGTCCCAGCCGGAACTTTTGGAGCTTCCGCTCTTTTGTCAGGGAATAGAGAGTCCGGAGCAACGGCGGAAAGTATTCCTTGATGCGACTCACCACGATGCGGCGCAGGTCGGTTTTTTCGCGTACGCCGTCGACCAAAGGAAAAAAGCGGTCGAGTACGACGGCCACGGCGGCGCCGCAGTCCTTGAGCTGGTACTCGGCCTCGCGGGCCGAGTAGAGGGGGTTGAAGGGAACGACGATGGCCCCGGCCCGGACGGCCCCCAGATAGGCGATGACGAATTGCGGGCAGTTGGGCATGAAGAGGGCCACCCGGTCGCCGGGCCGCAGGCCGAGCCTCTGTAACGAAGCGGCGAAGCGGTCGACATCCTGCTTGAGGCGGCGATAGGAGACCGGGTAGGAGAAGAGCCGGCCGGCGGCGGCCATCGTGAGGACCAGCGCCGTCCGTTCGGGATATTTTTCGGCGGCCATCGGGAGCAAGTCCTGCAAGGTTATCCCGGGCGCCTCGACGCGGTGAGGAACTCCTTTTTCGTAATGCTTCAGCCAAGGATGTTCGTCTTGCATATCAGTCGCGGCTAAGCGATTTTCTTTTTCAGACACGCGCACGCCCCTTCCCTCGACATCGCAACGTATACATCCTCTCCCGAAAGTATGATATTCCCCGCCGCGAATCAGAGTCAAGGAACGTAAAAAGGATCCCCACAAAATTGAACACCCCGGACTTATGTCCGGAGATTTGCGGAGGTATTGTTAAATAATCCGCCATACTGAGGTTGCCCGGGCCCGTCCCCCTATGTCCGATCGTCTTAACGAAGCGGCCTGCTTCGTTGAATTGGACGATGACCTGTTTATTGAAATCGAGAACATAAACGTTTCCAACTTGAATCCCGTTGAGGCTATAAAACAGGGACGACTCGTTTGCCGGTTCATTTCCGATGACAAGATCCAGGATCAAGGCCGCGCTTGCCAGGCCGTTTTCGGATCGGGGCGGTTCCTTGGGAATTTGGATCTCGACTTGGTCTTGCGTCCGCGTTGTTTTGAGCGAAGCCGGAAAGAGCCGGCCGTAATACATTAAAAAAGAAACGAAGAATAAAACACAAAAGACTCGCGTATCTCGAGACATGAACTCTCGATCCCTGACGCGGATGTCCCCACGCCCCCTTCAAATCCGCGGTTTGCGGCGGAACTCGATAGAGTTCATGATCTGCTCGAAACGGGGAAGGCCTCGGACCTTGGAGAGCAGCGGATCGCGGCGAAACCATGCGTCCCGCTCGTCGCCGTTTTTGACCGTCCTTTCGAGCCAGTCAAGGGATTTCTGCGAATCCCCAATAACGGCATAGAACTCAGCAACGACAGACGTCGACCAGACGGCCAAGGCGCCGAACTTCAGAATCTCCTCGTCCATTTTTTCCAGGGCCTCTTTTGTTTTCCCCTCCAAAGCCAACAGCAGGGCCCAGGCCAGCTTTATCTCGAACTCTGATTGATCATCGGGAGAATGATTTTCAAGAGTGCGGCGCGCCTCGGGAAGGTCACCCCTGTCGATATACGCCCGGGCAAGCTTTTGGGCGGCATAGACGTTTCGAGGGTCCTGTTCCAGGAGTATGACCTGCTCTCGGATCGCGCCGTCGATGTCGCCTTCCATACGCAGGATATCGCCCAAAAGCATGCGGGCTGGGAAGAAAAGCGGGTCGCCCTCGAGGACTTGATTGATGAGATCTTTGGCTGACAAAAAGTCGCCGCACGCCATATCATAATTCGCCTGCCAGATTTTCGCGTCGATCTCGTTAGGGTTTAAAGCGAGCGCTTTCTTGGCCTCTTCGGGCATCAGGTCCTTCCGCCCCTGGTAGAAATAGAGGGCTGCGAGGCTCGCATGGCTACGGGCCGAATTGGGGTCGTCCTGCAAAGCGCGGCGCAGCTCTTGCTCCGCCTTATAAAGCCAATTTGAATCATTGGAGTAACCGCCATCGATCTCGAGGATGAAAGTGAATCCAAGCCACGCCCGGGCTTCCGCGAACCGGGGATCGATCTCCAGGGCTCGCTCGATCATTTTTCTGCCGCTCGCCAAGTTGAATTGCGCCTTGAGGAAAAACATTCCTCTTTCAAAATACTCGTTGGCTTCGGCCTTGATTGAAGGCTTCGCTCCGGTGCTGAGAACAGCCCGTCCCATCGTTCTTTCGGTCTTTTTGTCGCCCCGGGGCGCCAGCTTGAAAATCAATCCTCCCATAACGCACAGGACGGCCAAGCCTAAAAGCCAGCGGCCTCGCCCGCGCCGTATTTTCGATGACAGCCTCGAATATTTTCCCCCCTTTACGAAGGCGTCCGCCTCGAGCGCCGTGCGCACTTCACCCACCGTTTGGAACCTCTTCTCCTTATCCTTCTCGAGGCATTTCCGGATCCCTGCCCGAAGGCCCGCCGGAATTCGCGCGGATAATGGGGCCGGCGCATCTCTGAGGATCGCCGACGTCAGCTCGAAGCCCGTCCGTCCCTCAAACGGCAGCTTTCCGGCGGCCATCTCGTAAAGGACGACTCCCAGGGCCCAAATGTCGCTCCGGACATCGGCGGGATTCCCTTGGAGCGTTTCGGGCGCCAGATAAGACAACGTGCCGGCGACCACTCCCTCCTCGGTCAAAGATAATTGGGAACGCGTTGCCTTGCCAAGATCCTCGCCGACCAACCGTTTCGCTAACCCGAAGTCGAGTATCTTGACCTGCCCGGGCGGCGTAATCATCACATTGGCGCTTTTAAGGTCCCGATGAATGACGCCCTTTTCGTGGGCGTGGGCGAAGCCTTCGATGATCTGGATTCCGAAGCGCAAAACATCATCCGGCGGCAGCCCTCCGGAGGGAATCATCCGGTCGAGCGGATGCCCTTCCACGTATTCCATGGCAATATAGGAATTTCCCTCCGTTTCTCCGATTTCGTATATCGTGCAGA
>Ga0316628_100002368_pt1 | contig 13939 bp, 12 predicted proteins | sample OWC_Aug_M2_C1_D5_FD_207648 | JGI IMG/M metagenome (GOLD analysis project Ga0316628, IMG submission 207648) | Wetland soil microbial communities from Old Woman Creek delta, Ohio, United States - OWC_Aug_M2_C1_D5_C | ecosystem: Environmental > Terrestrial > Soil > Wetlands | place: USA: Ohio... | reverse complement strand
CGCCTGGTGGTACGAGGTGCGAAATGTGGTTGCGGCCTGCGCGGCTACGGCCTCCGCTTGCCTGCTGGTGGGCAGCATGTCACGTGGCGCCTGGCTGGTCAGCGCGGGCGCGATCGTGCTCGCCTGGTGGTTGTCGAGCCGCCGGGCGTGGTGGACGCTTGCCCTGGTTGCGGCGGCCCCACTCCTCTGCGTCGCGGCCCTTGTTGCTGCGTCGAGCCTGGTCTCCGGTCGCGGACTCTCTCTGGTGGGACCCGGTTTGGAGGTCAGACCGCACGGTCCCGGCGAGCAGGCCACCGACCTCAAACGGAACGTGGTGGTGACGGGCAGGCCCGTGGAGATCGATTTCGCCGCGAGCGGGTCCACGAGTCCGCGGCCTGTGCTCTTCGTTGAGGCGCGAAACACGGCCGGGGTGGTCACGTCGTTCAACTTCCGCGCGCCGACCTCCTGTGCGGATTGCGCAGGCGCTCGCTTCGTTCAGTTCCTGCCACCGGGCACCGTCCGGCTGGATTTTTGGGTGTGGCAGGCGGGGGGGAATGGCGAGGTACTCACCCTGGGCGCCCGCGAACTTCCCGGAGCGCTTGCCGGCTGGCTCCGGACCGTTGACCTCCGCCTGCGCACGACCGCGACGGCATTGACGCACCCCGCGGAGGACGGCACGATGCAGTACCGTCTTTCCGAGCTGGCGGCGGTTCGCAGAGTCTGGGCCACGGCTCCGGCGGTGCGCCGGATTAGCGGCCAGGGGCTGGGTGCCGTCATCGAGTTTCCAAATTCCTCGTGGGACAACCACGGTCACCGGATCGTCGTTCCGGTGGCGAGCTACCTGCACAACTTCTATGTCTTTCTCGGCTTCAAACTCGGCATCGCCGGCCTCGCAGCTCTCGCCGGCCTCCTTCTCGTCGCCGGATGGAGCCTGTCCTCCGCATGGGTGGTCCGTTCCCATGGAGGTTCGGCGTTGGCTTCCGCGGCAGCTGCTTGCTGGTGTGCATACCTCGCCTGGGCCGTGACCTCGCCGGAGATCATAAACGCCAACACTGCAACGTTCCTCGGTGCGTTGGTGGCTGCCTCTGTCGCGGATGCCGCAACGCTGAAGTGCACCGCCCCCGAACGGCATCCCGAAGCCAGCGCGTGAGGATCACCAGCGCACAGTGGAGCGCCGGGCCGCTTCGCTCCCGCCTGGCGGTCCCATCGGCGCTCTCTCGCACGAGACCCGCATCGAGAACCCCGAGACCCGGCACCCCGGCTTGACGAGCGCAACGAAGTCCACGCGGCAACGCCTTCACGTCCATCTGAGTACAGGCGCAAAGGTCCGCTGAGTCGCTGCGCTCCCGCGCGCAAAACAACCCGCAAGGAAAAAAAGCGGCCGCCGTGAGGCGGCCGGGAGGAAGGGTGAGGATGCGCGCTGCAACGATCGCGCCAGTCGTTGAGAATCGTCTCTTCGTGCGGCTCGGGCCCGCCCCTCGCCGGGGTCACCCGGGCTGCCGTGGGTACTCCCTGTCAGTCCGGCCAGGTGCGCGGGCCGTGGGGTTGAGTGCCGCCGGCCCCCGGACCGCCCTTGCCCCGCTCCATCCTCTCCATCCGCCTCTCGCGCGCCAGCTCGCGCAGCTTCTGCCACTGGTCGGCGGTGAGCACCTCGCGCGTCTTGAGCAGCATCTCGAAGCGCTGGGCCTCGAGCTTCGTGCGTGCCTGCTGCAGTACCCCGAACGCGTCGCGCACGCGCTTGGCATCGAACGGCTGCCCGTCCGCCGCAGCGCGCAGGTTGATCTCCGCCTTCTCGACGGACCCCTTGAGGTCCACCATTGCGGTCGCCTGGCTCAGGGTGATCGCCTCCAGCTTCTGCGTCTGCTCGGCGGAGAGCCCCAGCTGTTGCGCCACCCTCGGCCAGTCGGCCCACCACCGCCCCATCGGCACACCCATCGGGCCGCCCATCGCCTGCCCCATCGGGGCGCCCATGCTCTGCCCCATCGGGTCGCCCATCGGCGGCTCCGCCGGGTCGCCCATCGGCTGCGCCGCGACCGCACCGGCCACCACGAGAAGCCCCACAACCAGACACCACGTGATCGTTCGATTCTTCATGAGATGCTCCTTTCCCCGACCTGGCTGCCGACGGGCACCACCGTGTCCACCACGTCTTCCGACGCCATCGCGGACAGGGGGTCCCGTTCCAGGACCTTGTTCACCTCGACCAGCACCGCGTCGGCGTTGACCGGCTTCGGCGCCGGGGTGCGGCTCCGGAGCAGCGGGAGCACGGAGAGCACCACCACCGCCGCGGCCGCTGCCGCCCAGCGAAGCCAGTGCCGCCGACTCGGGGCGCCCCAGAGCGTGAGCGCCTGCTCGCGCACGCGCGCTCTCGTCGCCTCGTCGGGGTCCGCTCCCCGGACCTCCTCGACGAGCGCGAGGAACTCATCGCGGCGGCGCCGGCACACCAGGCAGGAGGACAGGTGCTCCGCAGCCTCGCCCCCCAGCTCCTCGCCGAGCAGCGCCCGGTTCAGCTCGTCATCGTTCAGGTGATTCACGCTCATGGTCGTGCCTCCTCGACCGCAAGGCGCACGCGGTGGACCGCGCGATGCAGGTGGGTCTTCACGGTGCCCACGTCAACCGAGAGGGCGGCGGCGATGCCCTCCAGGTCCAACCCCACGAAGAAGCGCAGGGCGAAGACCTCCCGCTGCCTGCGCGGCAGCCGGGAAACCTCGCGGCGCATCCTGTGCACCGCCTCGCGCGCCATTGCCACCCGCTCCGGGTTGGGCTCCGAGGACGGGATCACCGCCAGAGGGTCCGCGTCGTCCTCGTCACGCGCCTCCAGGGGCAGGAACGGCACCAGGCGCCGACGCCGCAGCCGGTCCCGGCAGAGGTTGACCGCGATGGCGACCAACCAGCTCCCGAAGCTTCCCTCGCCGGTGAAGCGCGGCAGGCTCTTGAGGGCGCGCAGCAGCGTCTCCTGCACCGCGCCCTCCACGTCCTCGCCCTGTGGGAGAAGCCGCCGGCAGGTTCGGAAGACGAGCACCTCGTGGAGCTCCAGGAGGCGCTCCGCGGCATCGCTGTCGCCACGGCGCGCCGACCCCACCAGCTCGCGCTCGTCCTCACGCCCCAAAGGCCGCTCCCGCCGCGCAACGGTCGCCATAGCCTGAGAGACGTCCGCGGCCGCCGCGGGTTGACAATAGCGCAAGTCGGAAGGCACTCTCCCGTACGTGCGCCAGCTGCGCCTCGAGACATCCTGGGGGGAGCTGCGCCTGGCGGGCGGTTCGCGGGCCGGGGAGGCGTCGCTGGTACTGTTGCCGCAACTGCGTCTCGCTCTCGATGCCGGGCGTCCGGCGCGGGCGCTCGTCCCCCTCCAGCACGTCGCGATCTCGCACGGTCACATGGACCACATCCTGGGCCTCCCGGCGTGGGCAAGCCAGAGACAGCTCAACGGAATGCCCCGCGGCACGGTCTACGTGCCGCGCTCTCTGGTCGAGCCGGTCGCCGAACTGCTCGCCGTCTGCGCCCGCCTCGAAGGCGGCGTCCCGTACGACGTCGAGGTGAAGGCGGTCGGCGCCGGTGACGCGATCCAGCTCCGCAGGGACTTCGTCCTCCGATTCTTCGCGACCTCCCACTGGGTGGAGACGCTGGGGTGTGCCGTCGAGTGGGTCCGCCAGCGGCTGCGCCCGGAGCTGGCCGGCGCGAGCATGGAGGATTTGAAGAAAAGGCGGCGGGCCGGAGAGGCGATCACCGAGGAGCTCCGCGTTCCGCTGCTCGCCTACCTCGCCGACACCGGGCCGCAGGTCTTCGGCGAGCACCCCTGGCTCGCGCAGGTCGAGGTTCTGGTGGTCGAGTGCACCTTCCTGCGCCCCTCGGATCGCGAGCGCGCGCGGCGGTTCGGCCACATTCACCTCGACGACCTGCTCGCGATTGCGCCCACGCTCGGGAACCGCCACGTGGTGCTGACCCATCTCTCCCGGAGGCACCGCCTCGGCCCCGGCACCCGCGCGATCCGCCAGGCGCTCTCGGAGGCGCTGCGCCCCAGGCTGCACCTGTTCAACGTGGAGTGGGACTGAAGAGACAGGGGACAGGCACCCGGGCAAAGGGGTCGGTGGCTACCAAAGCGGGAGCCGCGTCACGTGGAACTCGCGGCCGTCCGCGGCCAGCCGCGTTTCGGGCTCGGCCAGCTCGCGCTTGACCAGCGCCAGCGCCACGCCGCCGTGCCGGGGATGCCACCCCCAGCTCGTGAGCGTGCCCCGGACCTTGTCCTCCCCCGCCGCCGTCAGGGGCACCGGAAGGGCCGGGGCGTCGGCGTCGCCCGCGCTCTGGCGTAGGCCCACGATGCACCGGTTGGGGTGGCCGTACGTCCGCATACGCGCGATGGTCTCCTGGCCGATGTAGCACCCCTTCGAGTACGAGACGGCCTCCGCCTCTATCCCGGCCTCGGGCGGCAGGACCGTTCCGGTCAGCTCGGCCCCCCAGGCAGGGCTCCCGGCCCGGATGCGCTCGAGCTCCGCTGCCCCGGCCGACACCGGCGCTGCGCCGGCCGCCCGCACCGCCCCCTCGAGGGCCGCGAGCGCCTCCGGCTCCCAGGCCGCCGCGACTCCGCCCGGCACCCCGAGCACCGTCCTCCCGAACCAGAGCACGCCGGCGCGCTCGAGCCACCCGCCATCGGGGAGCGCGGCGGCATCCCCGTCGGCAGCCTCGAAGGCCTCCCGCCAGCGGGGGCCGAGGACGGCGAGCGCGCCCGCCGGCGCCAGCTCGGTCGTGCAGCGCGAGAGCAGGAGGTAGGGGCGCAAGCTCCGGGCCAGCTCGTCGGCACGGCCGGGAGGCGCCAGCAGCCAGGTGGACTCCTCACCCGCGAACACCGCCATGAGCGCGCGGAACTGTCCCTTGGAGGCGAGCAGCAGCGCCGGACGCCCCTGCCCTGGGCTCAGGGCGAGCACGTCCTGGCTCAAGACACGCTGCAGCGCCTCTCGGTGGCCGGTTCCCGAAACCCGCACCAGGCCGGCATCGGCCAGCGGCAGGTACCCCGCCCCGTCTTCCAGGCTCGCGAGCTGCGCGATCAGGTCCGGTTCGAACTCCATGCCGGTCAGAACCCGGCGTTGACGGCTCACCTTCCCGGCCGGGTGGTGCGGCCCGTCTTGACCTCGCCGATGCGGCTGACTCACACTCGCGGCATCCTGGTGCGCGGGAGGTTTGTGTGGCCGTGGGGATTTGGCGGATGGCGCGGGTCTTCCTCCGGATCGGGGCGACGTCGTACGGCGGCCCGGCAATCGTCGCCCGCATCCGCGAGGTGACCGTGCTCCAGAAGCGGTGGCTCACCGACGACGAGTTCCGGGAGTCGCTCGCCTTTGCCCAGATGCTCCCCGGCCCGGTCGCCGTCCAGACGGCGGCCCACATCGGCTGGCGGCTGCACCGCGGGCTCGGGACGGCGCTCGCGATGGTCTCCTACATCGCGCCCGCATTCGTGCTGATGCTCGGCCTCTCGGCCGCTTACTTCCACTTCGAGGGGATCCCTTCGGTCGCCACGGCGTTCCGCGGCCTGGGCGCCGCCGTGGTGGCGATCGTGGTGCAGTCCATCCTCTCGATGGCGCAGCCGGCGCTGCGGAACTGGCAAGGCGTGGCGATCGCCGCGCTGGCCGCGGTCGGGTTTTTCGGCGGCGCCGACACGCTGCTGGTGCTCCTCGCCGCGGCGATCGCCGGGATCCTGGTGGGGCTGGCCTGGCCGGCGCCGGGCGAGCCCCCGGCCGAACCGGCCCACGCACCCCCCGCCGCGAGCTACCGCCGGACGCTCCTCGCGACGACCGCCGTCGGCCTCGCGTTCGTGGTGGCGCTCGCCGCCTCGCGCCTCGTCTCGCCGCGCTTCCCCGCACTCGGCGTCACGATGGCCAAGATCAACCTGGTGGCGTTCGGGGGCGGCTACACCGCCATCGCCCTCATGTTCCAGGACGTCGTCCACAACCCGGCGACGGCATGGCTCACGCCCAAGGAGTTCATCGACGGCCTCGCCCTCGGGCAGATCACCCCTGGTCCGGTGAGCATCACCGCCACGTTCATCGGGTACCGGGTGGGCGGGTTCCTCGGGGCGGCGTTCGCCACCGTGTGCATCTTCCTGCCGTCCTCGCTGCTACTCGTCCTGCTGGCCCCGCACTACGCCCGCTTGCGCCACCTGCGCGCCGTGCAGGACGCGGTCAGCGGTCTCCTCGCCGCCTTCATCGCGATGCTGATGCACGTGCTCTGGGCGGTCGCGAAGAGCGCCTTCATCGGGCCGTGGGACGTGGCGCTGGCGGCGGCCGCCATCACGGCCCTGCTCCTGCGCGTAAACGTGGTCTGGGTGGTCCTGGGGTCGGTCGTCGTCTCGCTGTTCCTCTTCCGCTGAAAAGAGGAGCCCGGCGCGTCCGCACCGGGCCCTGCCAGTCATCTCGGTGAGCTTGATTTGCTGTGTCTTTGTCTCTCTGCCAGATAACCTCAGTACTCTTCTAAGTACTGCTGCCGCTCCCACTCGTGCACGGTGCAGATGTAGCGGTGCCACTCCTCGCGCTTGTTGCGTACGAAGTTCGACAGGATGTGCTCGCCGAGTGCGTCCCCGACCACCTTGTCGCGGTCCAGGTTGTCGAGCGCCTCGGAGAGGTTGGCGGGGAGCTCGCGGATGCGCAGCCTGCGCTTCTCCCGCTCCGACATCTCGAAGATGTTCTGGTTGACGGGCTCGCCGCAGTCGAGGTTGCGCTCGATGCCGTCCAGGCCGGACGCCAGCATCACGGCCAGGGCGAGGTAGGGGTTGCACGCCGGGTCGGGCATCCGCACCTCGCAGCGCGTACCGAGCCCGCGGCGCGCGGGCACCCGCACCAGCGGGGAGCGGTTCTTCTCGGACCACGCCACGTTGATCGGCGCCTCGTGCCCGGGCACCAGGCGCTTGTACGAGTTGACCAGGGGGTTGGTCACCGCCACGAAGGCGCGGGCGTGATCGAGGATCCCCGCGATGTAGCCGCGCGCCACCTTGGAGAGCTGGTACGGCGCCTTGGGGTCGTAGAACACGTTGTTGCCCTTGCGGTCGAACAGGCTCTGGTGGGTGTGCATGCCGGAGCCGTTCACGCCGTAGATCGGCTTCGGCATGAACGTCGCGTGCAGGCCGTGGTCCATCGCCACCTTCTTGACCACGAAGCGGAAGGTGACGATGTTGTCGGCGGTGGACAGCGCGTCGGTGTACTTGAAGTCGATCTCGTGCTGGCCCGGCGCCACCTCGTGGTGCGCCGCCTCGACCTCGAACCCCATGGACTCGAGAACCTCGACGATGTCGCGCCGCGCCTCCTCGCCGAGGTCCACCGGCGTGAGGTCGAAGTACCCGCCCACGTCGTGCACCTCGTGGTTCGGCCTGCCGTCGGAGTCCCTGTGGAAGAGGAAGAACTCCGCCTCCGGCCCCGCCATCATCGTCCAGCCGCGCTTGCTGGCGCGCTCCACGACCCGCTTGAGCGCCGTGCGCGGGCAGCCGGCGAACGGCGTGTCGTCGGGGTTGTAGATGTCGCAGACCAAGCGCGCCACCTTGCCGTAGGGGGTGGCCCAGGGGTAGATGGCGAACGTCGCCAGGTCGGGCTTCAGCAGCATGTCGGACTCCTCGATACGGGTGAACCCCTCGATCGAGGAGCCGTCGAACATGATCTGCCCGTCGAGCGCCTTGTCGAACTGGGAGGCCGGCACCTCCACGTTCTTGATGATCCCGTCGATGTCGGTGAACGTCAGGCGCAGGAAACGCACGCCCTCCTTCTTGCACAGCTCGAGCAGTTGCTTCTGGTCCATGTGCCCTCCTCCGTTCCCTTTCCGGCGAGTCTCCCCCGCCGCGCTTTCTCAAGTCCCGGTGTCCACCCGGGCAACCGGGCACCAGCCCCTGCGCCGCCCTCTACGATCCGCCCCTGCAGACCCACGCGATTCCCGGTGTCGGAACCCGCCTGGCCAATGCTGCCTGACTGCACCACAACATCGTTCGGTCTGCACATTCTCACCGTATTTCTGACGTATGTCAAGCATGAAACGAGCAACTTGACATAATAGATCGTGTCAGTTTGCACAAAATCCTCTGTCCTTTGTCCTTGGGTCTTTCCGACCCCTCGCCGGCGGGCGGCTCGGACCGCACACCCCGCCGTGTGCCCCTCTTGGGACCCTTTCGTCAGGGCCCCGGAGAGACGCCCCACTTCAGCCGGGTCGTCGGATCGCCGAACAGGTTCCAGGTGCGACGGACGTCGCGTTTGGTCGCCCTGGCCTTGGCAGCGCGGACTGCATCCGCAAGCAGCGGCGCCGGGCCGCTCGCGGGGGCACAGGGCGTTCAGAGGTGTGCCGTCCATGCCGGCCACGTCGTTGGCCTCGGTGAGCCCGGAGGACGCCCACACCGCAACCGCCCGAGTCACGAACTCACCGACTTTGGCGAACCTGGCTTCAGCCGAGCCCATCGCTCGCCTCACCCCTCCTCGAAGCCAGGGCGCAGCCGTTCGAAAGTCAGGCAGCGAGCGGGTTTCGGCAGGCCCCGCCCTACGCCGGGGCGGCCCACAGCACCAGCTCGCCGGGGAGCGCCGCGGCGAGCGGCTCGGCAAGCACGCCCAGCTCCCCAACGTCCATCGGCGGCAGGTGCGTCAGCACCAAGCGGTCGCAGGCGAGGCGCGGGGCGAGCTCGATCCAGTCCTTGAGGTGGGCGTGCCCGGCCATGCGCGCCGCCACGCGGCGGTTGTTCTCGACGAAGGTGCACTCGACGAGCGCGATGCGGGCGTCGAGCAGGCCGGGGTCGGCGACGAACGGGTGCGTGCTCCCGTCGGATGCGAACACCACCTCCGGGCGCCTCCGGCGCGGACGCCGCAGCGCCCACCCGAGCGTCGGCACCCCGTGGTCCACGGCGAACGACTGCGCCCACCCTCCGGGCACCGGCACGCGGTCGCCCGCGGCGACCCCCACGATCACCTCATCCAGGCGCAGCCGCCGGCGCACCGACTCCATCCCCGGCATCACCGCGAGCGCCTGCCTGAGGCCCACCGCGACCCCCTCGGGCGCGTACAGGCGTGGCGGCTCCCCGCGGTGGAAGCGGGCACGGACGTTGAGGTAGGCGAGGATCCCCGAGAGGTGGTCAAGGTGCCCGTGCGAAATCAGCACCACTGGCTGTTGTGCGATCGCGGGGGTCATCCGCCCAACATCGAGCGCGACCCCGAAGCTCGGCACCGAGAACGCCGTGGCTCGCGCCGCAACCGAGGTGCCGCGCAGTGTGAGCTCGCCGACGCGCAGCTCGAGCTCGGACGGGAACGCTTCTCCGACGGTTCGCGGGAAGAGGATCCCTCTCACGCAGCAGATTGTATGACGTCATCACACGTGTGGGGCGCGCATTCTGCCTGCGGCAGGACGCACCGCTGACGGGGTTTACAATGCCCCGCCCGCGGCCCGCGGCAGTCGCCGGGCCGTCTTCGGACGGGCGTGAGCGTGGAGGTCGTCATGTGCGGCATCTTCGGCATCGTCTACTCGAGCGAGCGCCCCCTGGGCGAGGTCCTGACCGCGGCGGCCAAGCGCCTCGCCTACCGCGGCTACGACTCGGTGGGGGCGGCGGCCGTCATGGCGGACGGAAGGATCGACCTGCGGAAGGATGTCGGCCGGGTCCAGGAGGTCGCCGACAAGCTGCGGTTCAACGAGCTCGCAGGCCTCCGCGGGATCGCCCAGCTCCGGTGGGCGACGTTCGGCGCCCCTTCCGTGCCCAACGCCCAGCCCCACCTCGACTCCGAGGGCACGATGGTGGGCGCGCACAACGGGAACGTGGTCAACAACGCCGAGTTGCGGCGGCAGTTCATGGCCGAGGGGATGGTCGTGCGCGGCACCAACGACGGCGAGTCGTGCGTGCACGCGGTGGAGCGCTACGTCAAGCGCGGCATGAGCCTCCCCGACGCCGTCCGCAACGCCTACAACGACCTCGAGGGGGACTTCGCCTTCGTGATCACCGACCGCGAGAGCAACCGGCTGGTCGCGGTCAAGAAGGGCTCCGGCCTGGTCGTCGGCATCGGGGCCGACTTCACCTGCTGCTCCTCGGACCTGCCGTCCATCCTGCCGCTCACCCGCAAGGTCATCCCGCTCGAGGACGGCGAGATGGTGGTCTTGGAGGCGAACCGCGTGCGCCTTTTCCACGTCGCCGACGGCAGCAAGGTGATCCGCCCCGCCAAAGAGGTCTCCGAGAAGATGGGCTCGCCCGAGAAGGGCGGCTACGACCACTTCATGCTCAAGGAGATCCACGAGCAGCCCGCGACCGCGCGCGAGTTGCTGCACCTGCTGAAGGCCTCCGAGTACCTCCCCGCGATGATCGCCAAGCTGCGCGCGGCCGACCGGATCTTCCTGGTGGGGTCGGGCTCCTCCTACCACGCCTGCCTGATCGGCTCCACGTTCTGGGCGCGCCTGGCGGGCAAGCTGGCCGTGCCGGTCCTCCCGCACCAGCTCATCGAGCAGTACGGCCCGGCGCTGCGCCCGGGCGACGTTGCGCTCTACGTCTCCCAGAGCGGCGAGACCAAGGACGTGCTCAACGCCATCAACTACGCCACGCCCAAGGGCGTCGTCCCGCTCGGCCTCGTCAACGTCCTCGGCTCCACCATGACGCGCAAGGTCGCGATCTACCTTCCGCTCGCGTGCGGGTGGGAGATCTCGGTCCCCGCCACCAAGACCTACACCAACCAGGTCATCGCGCTGATCGCCCTGGCCGCGGCCGTGGGTGGGCAGCCGGTGGAGGAGCTGGACGCGGCGCCCGCCTGGATCGAGCGCGCCATCGCCAAGACCGACGGCCCCATGGCCGCCCTCGCCCAGCAATTCGTCGGGTGCGACCGGCTCTTCATCCTGGGCTACGGCCTCGGGCACGGCGTGGCCCGCGAGGGCGCCCTCAAGTGCAAGGAGGTCACCGGGCTGCCGTGCGAGGGGATGTTCTCCTCGGAGTTCAAGCACGGGCCGCTGGCGATGGTCGAGGAGGACACGCCGGTGTTCTTCACCGCCCCGCCCTCCGGGGCCGAGATGCTCACCAACCACGTCACCGAGGTGACCGCGCGCGCCGGGCACGCAACGGTTTTGGCCGCCGAACACAAGGGGCTGCGCGCCGAGGCCTCGCGCTTCATCCCGCTGCCGGTCGGAAGCGACCTCGAGTACGCGATCGTCGGTGCCGTGCCTTTCCAGCTCCTGGCCTACCACCTCTCGGTGGCCAAGGGCATGGACCCCGACTACCCGCGCAACCTCTCCAAGACCCTTACGGTGGATTAGGCTTCGCGCACTACCTTGCCAGCGAAGCACACGCGCGCTAGCCTTCCCACAACCATGCTACGAGCGTACGTCCAAGGGGAAGGGTGATGCCGGGAGAGAAGCCCCTCCTGAGCGTGGTGATCGCCACCGTCGGCCGTGCCGACAAGCTGGCGGTTTCGCTCGGCGCATACGAACGGCTCGACCCGACCACACCGCCGTTCGAGGTCATCGTGGTCCTTGACGGCACCACGCCGGCCGCGCGCGCAGTTGCCTCCGCGCCCCGGCCCTTCCACGTCAAGGTGGTCGAGAAGGAGCGCAGCGGCATCGGCCCGACCAAGAACGTCGGCGCGCAAAATGCCGCCGCCGACTACGTCATCTTCCTCAACGATGACACGCGACCGACCCCGGGCTGTCTGCTTGCCCATCACCAGGCACAGGAGCGCTTGGGCCTGTGCATCGTGGTCGGGCACGTGGACTGGGACCCGCAGCACGAGATCACGCCGTACATGCGCTGGCTCGCCCCGGCGGGTCACCAGTTCAACTTCAGCCGGCTGAACCCCGAACGCCCTTTACCCTGGGACGCGTGCTGGGGGGCGCACCTGGGGCTGCCTCGCGAGTGGCTGCTCGATGAGCCGTTCGATCCCGGTTTTCCGTTCCCTTCCCTGGAGGATGGCGAGTGGGGGTACAGACAGACCCGGCGCGGCCGGCCACTGCGGTATGTACCAGAGGCCATCTGCCTCCACGACCACCACTACGGCGGTCCGTCTGACTACCGCCCCCGGGCCAGGATATCCGGCGCGGCTACGCGCTACGCCGTGCGACGCCACCCTCGCCTGATGTGGACGCTCTCGCTCCGGCCGTTTGCGGCTGCAGTAGCTTTGTCGGCCCTCGCGCTCTGGCCCGGTCAGTGGCGGCGCGAGACGCTGTGGGACCTGGACTTTCGCTGGAATTTCGTGTGGGGGCTCTTCACGCCGCAGCGGAGGTACCGGTTGACCCAACGGCGCATATGAGCCCTTTCGGCGAAACCTGGCGCTCAAGGGCCATCGGTGTGGCCGTGGGGGCGGTCGTCCTGTCCCCGCTGTTCACGACCACCCTCCCGTTCCAGCGCGCCCTGATCGTTCAGGCCGCGCTGGTTCTCGGCATAACCCTCGTGCTCCTCGCACTGGGTGTGTTCCGGAAGGGTTGGCGCGATCGCGTGGCCGTTTCGAGGCCGGTCATGCTGGGCGTGGCGCTCTACGCCGCGGCCGCCCTTCATGGAATGCTCGTCGCTCTCGTGCGCGGTAACAACCTCAAGCTGGCGGCGGGCCAGCTCCTCGCCATGGGCGTGCTGCCCCTGGCCGCGGTGGCCGCTCTGGGAGTCTCGACCGCGGTGAGCTGGCGGGCCTTCGCGACCGGTCTGGTCGGCGCAGTCGCCGCCGGGACGCTCGTCCAGGGCGTCGCGGCCGGGCCGGCCATGGTCGCGGACTTCCCGGGCACCCGCCTCATGCTGGGCAACGGCGTGTCCGTCTCGGGTGCAGCCGCGATGGCCCTGCTCTTTGCGCTCGCGCTCACGCGGTCGGGGCGGACGCCCGCGCGGGTGCTGGCGTGGACCGCCACCGCGTTGACCGTCGTGTTCATCTTTCTGTCCGGTATCCGTTCGCAGTGGCTGGTGCTGCTACTCGGTCTGGCATGTCTTGTCGCCCTTGCGCTCGGTGCGCGGGCGCTCTTCTCGCGCCGGCTCGCCCTGGTTTGGGTCACGACCCTGGCGGTAGTGGCCGGCGCCGTGGTTGTGACGGCCTGGTGGTGGGCGCGGCCGAGGCCCAACCTTGTCTCAGGCACGCTGGACACGAGCACAGGCGCGGGCGTCGCAACCGCAACGGTGAGACTACCCGGAGGCGCGGTCCGCGTGCGCGGCACCCTCACCTGCGGGGGAAACGGCGTCGCGTACATCAGGTTGCGGGGAATCGGGGAGGCACCGACGGCCGGGTCGGAGAAGGTGGTCTGGCTGATGGTGGCCGGCGCCGCACCGTCCGAGTTCGGGATCGTGCACCGGCCCCTGCCGGCCGAGACGGCCCTGGCCGTGCGGCTGGAGGACCCTTCGAACCTCGGCTGCCGGACGACCGTTTTCGCGGTCGAATCGATCGCGCCGGGCACACTCGCGGAAGTGGTCGGGGGGTTTGCCGGCATGCTCCGCCGTCCGCCCGACCCGGGCTCGGGAACGACCCCGGGCGTGGCCGCCAGTGACGCCAGCGTCGCCTTTCGCCTGCACGAGACGCGCGCGGTCATGACGGCGTTCCGGGAGCCCTCGTGGCCGTGGTGGCTCGTCGGCCAGGGTCTCGGGGCCACGTTTGCCTTCGACACGGTCGGGTACGACAGCAGAGGCAACGTCGTGCGCTACGACCGCCTCAACTACATCCACAACTTCTACCTGTTCCTGCTGTTCAAGCTCGGTGCGCTCGGCTCCCTCGCGGCGCTGATCGCGTTTGCCCTCTGGCTAGTCACAGCGGTTCGCGGCGCACGTGCTCGGCCGCCCGGCACCGCCGACCGCTGGTTCCTCGCCGCGGCGGCCGCCTCCTGGGTCACCTACCTCGCCTGGAGCGTGGCCGCCCCCGAGATCCTGGACTTCCGTCTTGCGCCCGTGTGGGGGCTGCTAGTGGCGGCCACCGCGAGGAGCGTGGGGCGGCCGGAGGTGAGCGGAAAGACCGACCCCCTCTCCATATTGCAGAGCCCAGGCCCGACGCGCTAACGTGCGATGATCATCCGAGGC
>Ga0316628_100002367_pt1 | contig 13939 bp, 10 predicted proteins | sample OWC_Aug_M2_C1_D5_FD_207648 | JGI IMG/M metagenome (GOLD analysis project Ga0316628, IMG submission 207648) | Wetland soil microbial communities from Old Woman Creek delta, Ohio, United States - OWC_Aug_M2_C1_D5_C | ecosystem: Environmental > Terrestrial > Soil > Wetlands | place: USA: Ohio... | reverse complement strand
TGAGGCAGGAAATATCGCACCTGGTTGTTGAGCGCGACGGCGACCTCGCGGTCCTTGATGCCGACGTGGACGTGCAGGCCGAAGATGAGGTTCGCGCGCGCGACGTCCTGCAGGTCGTGGACAATCTCGTGGTAGCGCTCGTTCGGGCTGATGTCCTGCGTCTTCCAGTCGCTGAAGGGGTGCGTCGAGGCGGCGACGATGCGCAGGCCGCCCTTGCGCGCGAGCTCGTTGAGCTTGCCGCGCATCTCGAGCAGCTCCTGCCTCACGGCCGCGACGTCGTTGCACACGCTCGTGCCGACCTCGACGACCGACTGATGCATCTCCATGCGGACGCGCTCGCGCAGCACGCTCTTCCCGTCCTCGAGCAGGCGCGAGATGTAGCTCCTCAGCTCCCGCGTCTCCGGATCGACGATCTGGTATTCCTCTTCCACACCGAGCGTGAACTGGTCGTCGAGCATCAGCTCCAGGATAACAAAAGCGCGAGTGGCACGTCGGATGCTTTTTGATGCTCCTGCAAGGAGCACGTCATGAACGTCAACACTCAAGCCCCGATTCGGCACCCTGCCTCGCTCGTCGAGGAGGCCGATACTCGCCACCACGTCAAGCAGGCGTACGAGCTCTTGCACTGGGGCTACGTCGTCGCGCCGGCGGTCGCGGGGGCGGACAAGTTCTTCAACCTCCTGACCAACTGGGACAAGTACCTCGCCGCCCCCATCGAGAACGTCCTGCCGATCTCGACGAGGTCCTTCATGGGCATCGTCGGCATCGTCGAGCTCGCGGCCGCCCTCCTCGTGCTGCTCAAGCCGAAGATCGGCGCCTACGTGGTGGCGGCCTGGCTCGCCGGCATCATCGTCAACCTGGTGATGGTCGGCGGATACCTGGACGTCGCGCTGCGCGACTTCGGCCTATTCCTCGGCGCGCTCGCGCTCGGGCGACTGAGCCACGAGCTCGATCACGGGATCGCCGGGATGAGGAAGGCCTGATCAACCCGCGCGGCGCGGGCGCTCGTGGGGGGCCTGGTCGACGTAGCGACGATAGGCATAGTCGCCCGCGTGACCACGCCCCTCGCGAGCGCACTTGATGACGAAGCGCGCCATCTCGTCCACGACCATGTGGAAGTGCTTCGGCAGGATGGCGTTGAGGTCGAAGTCCGGCGCGGGGTTGGTGAAGTCGATGGCGTAGGGCACCCCGTCCTTGCACGCGAACTCGACCGAGTTCATGTCGTAGCCCAGCGCGTGGTTGAGCGCGTAGGCGCCGTCGAGGATCTTCTGCTCGAGCGCCTTGGGCATGAACGGGCCGTCGTTCTCGATGTAGCAGCGGCGGCGCGGATCGTACTGGATGGGAAGGATGAACTCGCGGCCGATGCAGATGCAGCGGACGTACTCGTCGAAGTCGATGAACTGCTGCAGCGTCATCACGAGCTCGCCCGTCGTGTCGTAGACGCGGAGCAGCTGCTCGAGGTTGTCGACGCGGTGGACGTTCTTCCAGCCGCCGCCGTCGGCCGGCTTCAGGATCGCGGGGAAGCCGACGTAGCGGGTGATCGCCTCCCAGTCGAGCGGGAACTCGAGGTTGCGGAGCGAGCGCGCAGGGTCGATGCCCTTCATGTACGACTTCTGCGGGAGCATGACGGTGCGCGGCACCGCGACGCCGATCTTCGCGGCGAGCGAGTAGCCGAAGAACTTGTCGTCGGAGCTCCACCAGAACGGATCGTTGATGACGTACGCGCCGGCGAGCGCGGCGGCCTTGAGGAAGAACCGATAGAACGGCACCTCGTGGCTCAAGCGGTCCACGATGACGCGGTAGTCCGTGTCGAACCGCTCCTTGATGCCGCCGAGCTTGATCAGATCCGCGTGAAACCCGGGAGTCTCGTTCACCTTCGCCAGGAAGGCCGGCGGGAACGTGTTCTCCATTCCGACGATGAGGCCGATGCGTTCCGTCATTGGACCGCCGAACATAGCATCAGAATCGAAACGGCGGCGAGAGGCCGGCGAGGCCGTTCACTTGTGAAAGAGCCACAGCGCGCCGGCGCCGGCGGCGATGACGATCGCGACGATGACCGCCATCTTCTGCCAGTCCCGGCGGGGGGCGGGGGCCGGGCGGCGCGCCTTCCGAGCGGGGCGAGCCTCCGGGCGCTGGTCGGTGTCCGTCTCGCTGTCCGTCTCGCCCTCGCTCTCGTCGGCGCTCCGAGCGGCGCGCTTCGGCGCGGGCTTGCCGGCGACGCGCGGTCGCGGGGCGTCCGACCGGGCCGCCCGCTGCTTTTGCTTCTGTTTCGCCCTCGCCTCGGCCGCCCGCGCCTTCTGGCGCTCCGCACGCTTGCGAGCCTTCTCCCTGCGGGCCGCCGCTCGCTCGGCGCCGGTCATGTGCCGCTTCGGGGCATCCCAGCCGCCCTCGAGCGCGTCCAGCTCATCCATCTCCCCGGCGTCCGAAGACGGCGCGTCGTCCTCCCCGTCGTCTTCGTCGCCCCAGCTCGCGTCGAGCGCGTCCAAATCGGGGGCCGACGCCTCGTCCAGTGCCTTCTTTTCGCGGATGCCCATCCCTCGACCCTTCACAGAGGATGCGCGGGTGCGACCGCCACGGTCGCGCCCGACTTTTCCATCATGACGTTGGCGACGCTGGCGCCGCACGTCGGTCCGAACTTCCAGCCGGCGACGATCGGCCCGACGCAGGGGCCCTCCTCGGCGGGGATCACGCCCTCGAGCGCCGTGGCGCCGAGCTTGTCGACCGAAACGGCGAAGGAGGCGGCCTTCTTGCACTTCGCCAGGCGCGCCTTGTCGCGGTGCAGCGCGCGCTCGACCTCCTCCTGGGTGAGCGCCGAGGTCTTGAGCTTCGGCAGGTAGGAGTCGACGGCCGTGATCGTCTCGATGGCGTTCGCGATGTTGAGCAAGGCCTTCGGCGGCTTCGATCCGCGCTCGGCCACCACCAGGACGTCGTTGGCCGGCGTGCGGACGTCCACGCGCACCTCGTCCTGCGACGTCGGCGCGCCCTCGGCCTTGTACGTGGGCTGCAGCGCGAAGAACTCGTTGGTGCGTATGAACGCGAGCAGCGAGCCGATCGTCCCCGTCTGGATGGTGCGGACGCCGCACGCTCCTCCCGAAGTGAACGACACGTTGCCGTCGTGCTCGATGGCGACGGTGTACGACTTCTTCCCCTCGACGCGCAGCGTGATGCGCGTGGCGTCGAGGACCGCGTCGGCCGGGCCGTTGAAGCGCGCCCACTCGACGGCGGGCGGCTCGGGCGCGGCGGCGGAGGCGGCCGCGGACGGCGCGGCGCTCGGCATCGGCGCGGGCGGCTTCTCCGTCGCCAGCCAGCTGGGGAGTCGATCGCACGCGCAGAGGCAAGCCAGCGTGGCGATCCCCGCCCAACGACGTTCGAGCTTCACGCTGCCGAGGCTACACCAGCTCAGACGGCGACGTCGAACTCGGCCATGTCCGGGGTCGGCGGATCCAGCGGCTTGTAGCCACGCTCCGCCGCGAGGACGTTGAAGCGCGTCGTCAGCCAGCCGGGGAGCACCAGCGCGAACGTCTTGGCGAGCCGGTCGGGGTTGCCGAGGCTCTTCACCATGCGCTCGTAGAGGGCCTCGCCGTATGCGTCCGTGACCGCGATCTTGTGCTCGGGCCGCTCGATCCAGTTCATGACGCCGGGCTTGTCGGCCTCGGGGTGGAACTGCGTGCCGTCGACGCCGGGCGCGAAGCGAAAGGCCAGGAGCGCGTCGCCCTTGTAGGCCCCGCCCTCCGCCGTCTCCTTGGCGAGCAGCGCGCCGCCGAGCTCGGCGAGGCGCTTGGCGTCGAGCTCCGCGGCCTCCCAGTTGCGGTGCTCCCAGCAGAAGAGCCGGTAGCCGAAGGGCAAGAAGTAGTCGGTCTGCTGGCCGTCGCCGGTCATGTAGGCCGGCATCAGGCCGAACTTGAGCGAGGCGCGCCGGCGCATCTCGGCGACCTTGAAGTGGATCACCGCGAGCTCGTACGAGTGGCACACGACGAAGACCTTCACCGCGGAGGTGGGGTCCTTGATGTTGCTCTCGACGGCGCGGTCCAGAAACGCGCGGTAGCCTGTGCACCAGGGGTCGTCGTAGCCGTCGAAGGGCGACCCTGGCCCGCCCGACGAGAGCACGAGGTCCTCGTCCGGCGCGGGCAGCTCGCCGAGGTTGCGCGGCTGCACGTGCTTGAACAAGAGCTCGACGCCGGGGTTCCGCTCCCTCACGCGAGCCCCGAAGGCATCGATGATGCGGCGGAAGCAGCGGGTCGCCTGGTTGGCCACGCCGTTGTTCATGTCGACGAGGCACACACGCAGGGGCATGAGGCGCGAATGTGGCATTGAAGACGCGTCAGCGTAGCAAAAACGAAGCCTTTTCGCTACCGGCGTCTACGAGCTCGACCCTCGCGCGAGGACCGACTCGATCGCGGATTCGAGCGCCGCCCCGTCGAACGGTTTGTCGAGCAGCGGGCAGTCGCATTGCGCCACGAAGTTGGTGGCTCGCTCGCTCATGACGCCGCCCGTCATGAAGATCACCCGGCGTTCGAGCCCGCCTCCGGCGCGCTGCAGGTGCTCGTACACGTCCATGCCGGTCAGGTCGTTCATGTGCAGATCGCACAGGATGACGTCGTAGCGCGGCCCGTCGCTCAATCGGGTGATCGCCTCCTTGCCGCCGTGCGCCACGTCGACGGCGCGCGGGCGAAGCAGGCGCGCGATCATGAGCGTGATCTGGGGCTCGTCGTCGACCACGAGGATGCGCGCCTGCACGTTCTTGGCCTCGGTCTCGGCCCGCGCAGCCTCTTGCCGCACGCTCTCGATGGCTTCGGCTTCGTCCGCGCACGGCAGCACCACGCGCAAGCGAGTCCCCCGGGGCGCGTTCGGCGTCGCGGAGATGGTCCCGCCGAGCGAAGTGACGATGTGCTGGGAGATGGAGAGCCCGAGGCCCGTGCCGGCGCCGGCCTTCGTGCTGAAGAACGGCTCGAAGATGCGCGGCACGACCTCCGGGGCGATTCCGCTGCCCGTGTCGACGACGTCGACGGCGACCTTCCCGTCGGCGGTCACGTGAGCCTCGACGCGCACCTCGTTGCCCGCGGCGTCACCCTCCGGAATGGCCTGAGCCGCGTTGACGAGCAGGTTCGAGAAGACCTGGCCCAGCCGCGCTTCGGTGCCCCCCACCGCGGGGAGAGCCGCGTAGGCCTTCACGAGGCGCGCCCTGTGACGCAGCTCGTGCTCCGCCATCGCGGTGCACAGATCCAGCACGTGGCTCAGGTCGGCCGGGCCGCGCGCGTCGATGGGCTCGCGGCTCAGCGCCCGGAGGTCCTGCACCACCGCGCGAATGCGCTCCGCCCCTTCCCGGACGTTGCCAAGCAGGTCGTGCAGCTGGCTCGTCGCCGCCGGCCCGACGCCGAGCTGCGCCAGCTCGCGGTCGATGAGCGTGAGCGAGCCGAGGATGTACGCGAGCGGGTTGTTGATCTCGTGCCCCACGGCGGCCGAGAGGCGGCCGAGCGACGCCATGCGGTCGGCCATGACGAGCTGCGCTTCGAGGCGCTTGCGCTCGCGCAGATCGTGGATGACGGCCATCGGGGTGAGCTGGCCACGGAAGACCACGGGCACGGAGGTGACCTCGACGGCGCTGCGCGTCCCGTCGGCGTGCAGCAAGTGGTGCTCGCGCGTCGTGAGACCTGCGCGCTCCTCCAGCCCGTTGGCCACGTACTGGCGGACGTACGGCACGTCGGCGCTCTCGACGATGTCCAAGATGCTCCGCCCGACGATCTCGGCCTCGCCGTAGCCGAAGGCCTCCGTGAACGCGCGATTCACGAGCACGAACGCGTCGTCCCGGTGGACCACCGCGGGGACCGGCATGCTCCGCACGAAGGTCTCGAAGTTCTCCTCGGCGCGGCGGAGCGCCTCCTCGGCCTCGCGGCGGGCCGTCACGTCGCGCGAGATCGACTGCATGCCGATCACGGTGCCTTGCTCGTCGCGCAGCGTGTCCATCCGGTACTCCATCCAGACGAACGAGCCGTCCTTTCGCTGAGCGCGCAAGGTGACGGTCGGAACGGCCCCGCCCGCGATCCCCGCGGCGAAGCTGGCGCGGCGCGCGGCCCGGTCCTGCGGATCGACGAGCTCGAACATGCTCTGCCCGACGAGCGCCTCGGGCTCGAAGCCGAGGACCTTGCGGACGGATGGAGACACGTAGGTCACCCGGCCCGTGGAGTCGACGACCGTGAAGACGGCGTGGGAGTTGTTGGCGAGCCGCTCGTGGGCCTCCTTCCACTTGCGGAGCTCGGCCTGCGCTGCCGCCAGCTCCGCGTGCAGTCGGTTCACCTCGTCCCCATCCCCAGTCATTCACCCAACGATAACCGAAGCCCTCGACGGCGCCCGCGACAAGTTCGCGTGCCTCATGGCGGAGCTAGGCCTCTCCGGCGTCGTGGTTGACGAAAGCGGGCCCGTGTGCTGAACCACGCTGGGCCGTGAAGCGTAAGTCAGAGAGCAAGATGCCGGTCGCGCGGGGCGGTCGCGAGCGCGATCCGCTCCCCATCGCCGATCGAATCGGCGCCGACGCCGCCCACACGGGCCGCGGCATCGTCACCGCGTTCATCGACTCGGGCTTCTACCCTCACGCGGACCTGATCACGCCTTTTTCGCGCATCCACGCCTTCCACGACGTCATCCACGACAAGGGCGGCACCGACCTGCTCGGCGCGGCCGACGTGAGCGCGTGGCACGGGATGATGTCCACCGTCGTCGCGGCCGGCAACGGCGCGCTCTCCGGCGGGCGCTTCAAGTCGCTCGCGCCCGACATGGGCCTCGTGCTGGTGAAGGCCGGCACGCTGCAGCGCGTCCACCACGACGACATCGCCCGCGCGATCGAGTGGGTGCTCGTCAACCGCGCGCGCTTCGACATCCGCATCCTCAACATCTCGTGCGGCGGCGACTACGAGGTCAGCTACCTGCACGACCCGCTCAGCCGCTTCGCCGAGGCGTGCGTGCGCGCGGGCATCGTCGTCGTCTGCGCCGTCGGAAACTCGGGGCATCGCCCCGGCTACGTCGTCCCGCCGGCGAGCGTGCCGTGCGTCATCAGCGTCGGCGGCATCGACGACGAGGGCAACCCCCACCTCGGCCGCGTCATGGCCTACCGCTCCTCGTACGGCCCCACGATCGACGGCATCCAGAAGCCGGAGATCGTCACCCTGGCCGACTGGATCCCCGCCCCCATCCTGCCCGAGACGCCGACGCACAAGCAGATCGGTCTGTTGCACCGCCTCTCGCAGACGCCCGACGAGCGCCTCCACGCCGTCATCGGCGAGAACCAGGGCATCTTCCCCGCGCTCGACGAGGCCAGGGAGCGCCCGGCCTACCTCATCCGGCAGATCATCCACGCCGGCCTGCACGACGAGAAGGTCATCGACGAGCACTACAAGATGGTCGACGGCACGAGCTTCGCGGCGCCGATCGTCTCGAGCGTGGTCGCCCAGATGCTCGAGGCGAACCCGGCGCTGACGCCGAGCGAGGTCAAGCGCATCCTCATCCAGACGGCGCGCCGCGTCCCGCAGATCGACTTCGACCGGCAAGGGTGGGGCACGGTGCAGCCGAAAGCGGCCGTCGAGCGCGCGCTCGAGCTGCGCAAGTGAGCGAGCGATAGAGATCGGCTATCCTGGCGATCCATGGACCAGGCCGAGGCCTACGCGGCGGACGAAGAGATCGAAGCCGCGAAAAGTCGCATCGGGCAGACGCTCGGTGGCAAATGGCGCCTCGATTCCTTGATCGGGGTCGGCGGCATGGCCGCGGTCTATGCGGCGATCCACAAGAACAACCTGAAGCACGTCGCCGTGAAGGTGCTGCACGCCGAGCTGCAGCGCCACGAGACCGTGCGCACGCGATTTCTCCGGGAGGGCTACGTCGCGAACAAGGTCGGCCACCCCGGCGCGGTGTCGGCGATCGACGACGGCATCGACGACGACGGCTCGGTCTACCTGGTGATGGAGCTGCTGAACGGCCAGTCGCTCGCCCAGCGGCTCGACGGAGCCGGCGGGAGGCTCCCGCCGCGCGAGGTGCTCACGATCGCCGACGGCCTGCTCGACGTGCTCGCCGCCGCGCACCTGCAGAACGTCGTCCACCGGGACCTGAAGCCCGACAACGTCTTTCTGACCGACGACGGCACCGTCAAGGTGCTCGACTTCGGCGTGGCCCGCGTGCTCGACGCCCGCGGTGAGGCGAAGACGCGCACCGGCGTCGTGATGGGCACGCCCGAGTACATGCCGCAGGAGCAGGCTCGCGGCCGCTCGGAGCTCATCGACGGGCGCACGGACCTCTGGGCCGTGGGCGCGATCATGTGGAGGTTGCTCTCGGGTCGCTACGTCCACGTGGCCGACACGCAGAACGAGGTGCTCCTGCTCGCGATGACGGAGCCTCCCAAGGCGCTCGCGGAGATCATGCCGGACGTCTCGCCGAAGATCGCCGCGATCGTCGATCGCGCGCTCGCCTACGAGCCGAAGGACCGCTACCCGGACGCCGAGTCGATGCGCGAGGCGGTGAAGGAGGCCATGGCGTCGCTCGATCCGCAGGACGCCAAGGCCACCCTGGTGGCCTCGCCGTCGTCGCCCAAGGCCGGCAGCGCCCCCGACGACGACGTCGACGACGGCGCCGCGACGATCCCCGTGAGCGATTTCGCGCGCCAGAAGACCTCGCCCGCGATGAGCGAGGCGCAAGCCGACCCGCTGCTCGGACGCGCCTCCGCGCCGAGCGAGCCCGGCGCGAGCGACTCCTCGCCCCACGCGCGCGCCGTCAGCATGTCGAAGCCCAACCTCTGGGTGCACACGAAGGCGACGCCGCCCGACCCGCCGCGCGAGCCGAAGAAGCGGCGGCCGCTGCTGCCCATCGCGCTCGGCGTCGTCGTGCTCGCGGGCGCCGGCATCGGCGTGGCGTACGCGTGGCCGCGCTGGCACGGGCAGAGCCCGGTCGCGAACGGCTCGTCGTCGGCCGCGAACGTGGTGGGCGGCCCCGCCGCCGCGGACGATCCGGACGCGGACGTCGACGGCGGCGAGGACGAGCTCGAGGCGGACGACGAGGACGCGGGCGCGAGCGCGCCTTCGGCGTCCTCCCCGGGCGCGGTGAAGCCGGCGACCAACCCGGCCGTTCACCCGGCGGCGACGCACACCCGGCCGCACACGACGAAGAAGAAGAAGCACCGCTGAGAGAGCGGTGAAGCCTCAGGACAGGCGCGAGTAGCTGGGCTGCGAGGCGCGGATCCCGACGGCCTCCAGCGCGAGGGCGATCGGCGCCACCACGGCCCGGAGCCGGTCCGGCACCGCGTCGAGCCTCGCGAGCAGCGAGGCCTTGGACACGAACACCTCTTCGCGGCGGTCGCCGGCGAGCGATCGCTTGAGCACGAGCTCGGTGGCGCTGAGCGAGTGCGTCGCGATCTCCCGCGCGATCGGCGCCATCACCCCGACGAGGCGCTCGACGACCAGCCACGGCTCGTGCTTCTCCCAGAGCGGCGCGTCGTCGAGCGTGGCGTCGACCAGACGCTTGCGCATCGGCGCGAGCTCCTTGGCGACGCCGAGCAGCGTCTTGTGAAGATCGAGCATCTTGGCCGCGTCCGCGTCGCTCAGATCGTAGGGGGCCTCGGTGGTGCCCGGCCGCGCGAGCTGGAAGCGCGAGGTGAGCAGATCCACGTCGACGTCGAACCCGCCGCCCTCGCCGTCGGCGTCCGCGCGCAGCTGCATCGTCATGCTCGTCGCGCCGATGGTGAGGTCGGTGACGAAGAAGCGATCGAGCCGCTGGGGCCGCAGCTTGATCTCCTTGCGGAGCCACCCGGTCAGCTCCGGCGCCTGGACCTCGATGCGCGCGAGCTTCTCGAGGCGGACGACGCGCCCGAGCGCGTGACCTGGAGGGATCTCGAGCTCGAGGTGCCAGCGCAGGCCGTAGTCCACGACGCCGGCGAGCCGTGAGGTGTAGCGCTCCCCGCTGGCGCGGCGGAGCTCGAGCGAGACCACCGCGCCGGGCAGATCGTGCCGCAACAGCAGGCCCTCGAACGCCTTCGCGCAGCCCTCGCGGGCCGACTTTTCCCTCCCCGGCAGGGCCTCGAGCTCTCGTTCGAGCGTCGATCGAACGGCCGCCGTCTCGGCGAGCGCCGCGGACGCGAGGTCTTCGACCGACTTCGCGGCGAGGCGCGCGCTCGGCGACTCGGGCCCGCCGATGGGAGCGAGCGCGAGCGCGTCCTTCGCGATGGCGACGAGCCCGTCGAGCCGCTCGATCTCCTCGGCCGCCTCGCGCGGAAGGCGCTCGACGTCCTCGTGGGCTCGCGTCACGGCGTCGTCGAACACGAGCAGCTGCGCCGAGACGTCGAGCGCGTCTCCGAGGAACGCGAGGAAGTTCGTCTGCAGCGACGAGGGCACGGAGTCGCCGTAGAGGAACGCCAAGCGCTGATCGGCATCGTCCCCGAAGGCCACGCGCACCGGAGCGAGGCCGCGCGTGCTCGCGGGAGGCCGCGCGATGATCGTGCTCCCGGTGAACCGCCGGAGCTCCTGGCGAAGCGTCTGCTCGATGCTCTCGACGAGCGCGGCGCAGGCGCCCGTGCCGAAGGGCGCGATCGCGGCTGCGAGCTGGGCGACGTCGGCGAATCGCTCCGCGGGATCCTGGCTCAGGCAGCGCATCAGGGCCGCGTCCAGCTCGGCGGGGATCTCCGGACGGAGCGTCCGGGCGGAGGCGGGCGGACCACCCAGCACCGCCGCGAACGTCTTGCCGACTCCGTCGGCCTCGAACGGCGTGCGCCCGGTCAACAGCTCGTAGAGCACCACGCCGATCGACCAGATGTCGGTCCGCGGATCGACGAGCTCGGCGTCGCGCACCTGCTCGGGCGACATGTACATCGGCGAGCCGACCGTCTGCCCGCGGGCGATGAAGCGCGCCTCGTCGACGAGCTTCGCGATGCCGAAGTCGAGGATCTTGATGAGCATCGTGCCGTCGGACTGCTGGGCGAGGAAGAGGTTCGCCGGCTTCAGGTCGCGGTGGATGACGCCGAGCACGTGGGCGTGCGCGAGGCCCTGGAGCGCTTGGAGCACGTGGTCGACCGCGTCCCCGATCGGAAGCTGCTTGTACGCGGCCAGCAGCTCCTCGAGATCGCAGCCCTCGAGGCGCTCCATGACGATGTACGGCAGCCCATCCTCGAGCGTGCCGACGTCGATGACCCGCGCGACGTGGATGCTGTCCACGCGCGCCGCCGCTCGAGCCTCCGTCAGGAACCGCTCGACGAGCTGAGGCGTGCGCGGCAGCTCCGGCGACAGGACCTTCATCGCGACGGGCCGGTCGAGCAGCATGTGGTGGGCAGCGAAGACGACCGCCATGCCGCCTTGCCCAAGCTGCCCTTCGATCTTGTACTTCTCGGCGACCAGCTGGCCGACTTCGGGGAGCCTTTCCACGAGCGGCCGAGGGTAGCGCATCGGCACCGGTTCGCCTACCGGGCCGTCTTGCAGAGCTTGCTGCGCCGCGCGGACGCCTCGCGACTCACCGCGATGGAAGGCCGCGGCCGGTCGCGAGGCCACCTCACGGCCGTCGCGGATCCTCGGCGCGATCGCGTGGCCCCCATCTTGCTCGTGGGGCGCCATGCACCGTCGCGTCCTTGCTCTTTTGCTGGCTTTCTCCGCGCTCGCCTGCAGCGCGGCGCCCAACGAAGACATCGCGTCGAACGCCGCCGCGGTGACGACCGTGTGCGGCGCGCCGGCGTCGGGCCCGATCCAGGGCAGGGACGTCTCCGTCTACCAGGGCAACTTCGACTGGAACGCGCAGAAGGCGGCCGGCGTCGTGTGGGGGTACGCGCGCATCGGCGACGGGCTCGGCGGCGACAGCCAGTTCGCGCCGAACTGGTCGAAGATGCAGGCCGCCGGAATCCTGCGCGGCGCGTATCAATTCTTCGAGCCCGGCGAGGACGAGGTCGCGCAGGCGAACCTGATGATCTCCGCGGTCGGTCAGCTCGGCGCGGGCGATCTGCCGTGCATGATCGACGTCGAGACGACGGGCGGCCAGTCGGGCGGCGCGATCGCCGCCAAGGTCGCGCACTGGATCCAGCTCGTCGAGCAGGGGACCGGCAAGCACCCGATCATCTACACCGGCTCGTATTTCTGGCAGGACAACGTCGGCTCCACGAGCTTCGGCTCGACCCCTCTGTGGATCGCCGACTACGGCCCGAGCTGCCCGCTGATTCCGCCCGGCTGGTCCACCTGGACGATGTGGCAGTACAGCGACGGCAACGGCTCGCTCGATCACGACGTCTTCAACGGCTCGCTCTCGGATCTGCAGAAGCTCGCCGCCGCGCCGGGCCCCGTCTACCCGACGATCGTCCACCGCGGCGCGACGGACGTCAACGGCGACGGCAAGAGCGACGTGTGCGCGCGCGCGGCCGCCGGCGTCGTGTGCGAGGTGTCGACCGGAGGCGGCGCAGCGACGGAGGTGCAAGGCCCCGCGTGGAGCGACGCGAACGGCTGGGACAATCCGCAGTACTACTGGACGATCCAGCTCGCCGACGTCGACGGCGACGGGAAAGGCGATCTCTGCGCGCGCGACTCGCAGGGGATCGTCTGCGAGATCTCCACCGGCAACGGTTTCGGCGCGGAGGTGCGCGGGCCGAGCTGGGGCGACGCCAACGGCTGGGCGAACGTCCAATACTACTCGACCATCCAGCTCGCCGACGTGAACGGCGACGGCAAGGCCGACGTGTGCGCGCGCTCCGCCGCGGGCATCGTCTGCTCGCTCTCGGACGGCAAGGGCTTCCCGACGGCGATCACCGGCCCGGCGTGGAGCGACGCGGAGGGCTGGGACAAACCGCAGTACTACTCGACGATCCAGTTCGTCGACGTGAACGGCGACGGCAAGGCCGACGTGTGCGGTCGCTCGGCCGCGGGCATCGTCTGCAGCCTGTCCGACGGCAACGGCTTCCCCAAACAGATCTCCGGTCCCGGCTGGAGCGACGCGGGTAGCTGGGATCAGCCCCAGTACGAGTCGACGATCCGGTTCGCGGACATCGACGGCGACGGCAAGATGGACGTCTGCGGGCGCGCCGCGGTCGGGATCCAGTGCGCGCTCTCCGACGGCAACGGTTTCCCGACGCAGGTGACCGGCCCAGCGTGGTCGGACGCCGAGGGCTGGGCCGCGCCGCAGTACTTCACGACGATCCAGCTCGCGGACATCAACGGCGACGGCAAGGCAGATCTCTGCGCGCGCGCCGCCTCCGGGATCGTCTGCCAGCTCTCGGACGGCAAGGGCTTCCCGACCGCGGTGGTCGGGCCGCCGTGGAGCTCGCAGGGCGGCTGGGACGCGCCCGAGTACGACTCGACGATCGGCTTCGCCGACCTCGACGGCGACGGCAAGGACGACGTGTGCGCGCGCGGCTGGTCCGGCGTGCAGTGCGCCCTGTCGACGGGCACGGCGTTCGCGGATCCGGCGCCCGGCCCCGCGTGGGGAAACACGCAGGGCTGGGGCGTCGAGAAGTACTACGCGTCGATCCGCTACGCCGGCGTGAAGCCGAAGACGACGGCCACGCCTCCGGGATCGAACGACGGCGGCGCGCCTCCACCGGGATCGAACGGAGGCGGCGGCCACCCCGGCGGGTGCTCGATCTCTCGCGGAGGCGGCGACACGAGCGCGCTCGGCTGGCTCGCGCTCGCCGCGGGCGTCGTCATCGCGCGCAGGCGTCGAGCGCGCCGGTGAGCCGCTCGGCGCCTTCGGCCGCGCTCAGTATTCGGGCGGGCTGAGCACGAAGAGCGCTTCCGAGGGCTCGGTCCCGATGTTCGTGAGCCGGTGACGCTGGCCGCGCGGGATGAACACGCTGTCGCCGGCCTTCAGCGTTTGCTTCGCGCCTTCGACCTCGATCTCGCACGTCCCCGAGAGCAGCACCAGGCTCTCGTCGCCGCCGTGCGCGAGCTCTTTGTAGCCGGTGCTCTGGCCCGGCGCAGCGACCACGCGGAACATCGCG
>Ga0316628_100002366_pt1 | contig 13939 bp, 7 predicted proteins | sample OWC_Aug_M2_C1_D5_FD_207648 | JGI IMG/M metagenome (GOLD analysis project Ga0316628, IMG submission 207648) | Wetland soil microbial communities from Old Woman Creek delta, Ohio, United States - OWC_Aug_M2_C1_D5_C | ecosystem: Environmental > Terrestrial > Soil > Wetlands | place: USA: Ohio... | reverse complement strand
CTTCTCCTGCGCGGGCTTGTGATCGGCACCTGCCCGCCTGCTGACGTCCTTGATCCACTCCGCCACCTGCTTGTCGGCACCGCCGGACAGTTCCTGATAACGCAGATACATCGGCAGCGCGCGCTCGGGCGCTTGAAGGTACAGGTCGTACAGGACTCCTAGGTTGCGGTACGCGCCGGCATAAGCCGGATCTACTGCAATGGCCTGCTGATAAGCGTGCTCGGCATCCGCGAAGTGACCTGTGCGCCGGTACACCAGCCCAAGTCCGTTGAGCGCCGGCGCGTCCTGCGCGTTGCGCTCGATCGCGGCCTTGAACTCCTGCTCGGCCTCCGGCAACCGGCCGGCGCGCAGGAACATCAGCCCGAGATTGACGTGCGGCGCCGGGAATTCCGGGAACGCGACAATCAGTGTCTTCAGCTCGAGCTCGGCATCCTGCGTCTTGCCGGCGGCCAGGAGCGTGAGCGCCTGGTTGAACTGCTGCGTGGCGCGCTCCGGCACGATGGGAGCGGCTGCGACAGCCGCGGCTCCGGGTGGCACAGCACCGGCGGCGCTGCCTGCCGCCGGCGTCCCCGGCGGGACGGTTTCCGTCGCCGTTTGTGGCTGCGGCGCCGGCGCGGAGGGCCTCGCCGCAGGCGGCGGCGGCGGCGGCTCGCTCGGCGTACTCGCGCACCCCGCGATCGCGAGCGCGGCGAGCACCGCGAGGACGCTATGGCAGTGTCTTGATGAAATCATCGACCGTTTCCGACCGTGCGTAACGCGCCGGCGACAGGGCCGCGAGCGCGTCGAAACTTTTCTGCACCCACTCATCGTACGTGCCCGTCTGCGCGCGCAGCGCATTCGAGCGATGGATCTCGATCGCTTTCTCCTCGAACGGGAAGCTCTGTTCCTCGAGCAGCACGTTGTATTGTTCGAGCTCGTCGGGTGACAGCTTCTTCGGCCGTTCCGACTTCATGAGGTCCTTCGCGAGCTGCCGGTACAGTTCGGCAATCTCATAGGTCGATGCAGTCGTTACCTCGGGCACCTCATAGTCGGCAGCCGCGGTATACGCCTTGATCGCCGCCTGCAGGGCCTTGTTCTTGGCCGCAAGCGACTTCTTGAGCGGCGCCACGAGCTGCACCGCCGCGAACTCGGTCTTGGTCGGCTCGGCGAACACCAGGGTGGCGCGGGCGGCATACAGACGGCTGCGGTCGGTGCGCGCCTTGCCGGCCGCGGCGTCGGCCTTGACGATCTCGTGCAGCCAGCGCTCGTAGCGGGCGCGATCATTGTCCTTGAGCGAGTAGTCGGCGAGCTTCTGGCGTGCCTCCATCGCCGGATCGAGCGGCGTCGGATAGCGTGCGACCAGTTCCTCGAGCATGCCCGTGGCCTTGGTGCGATTGCCGGTGCGCTCGTACAGATCCGCCGCCGTCTGCACGGCCTCGCGCTGCACGGCGGGGTCCTCGGCCGGATTCTGCGCGATGCGCTCGTACTCGGCCGCCGCCTCGCCGGGATGGTTCGACTGGGAGTAAGCGACCGCGAGCTTGCGCGTGACGTCGGCGCTCAGCTTGTGCTGCGGGAAACTGCGCCGGAAGCCCTCGAGCACCGGAATCGCCCGCTCCCACTGCTTGGTGTTGATGAGCACCGTGGCCGCGTCGAAATCGGCCGTCGCGCGAATCGAGGAGCCGGGCGCCAGCTGCCCGACCCGCAGGAAATCCTTCACCGCTCCTTCGTTGTCGCCGCTCTTGTTCTTCAGCTCGCCCTGTTTGTAGATAGAGGATGCGAGGCGGTCAACAATCGCGGGCCGGTCCTTGTCGTCCGGCGGCAGGAGCTTCTCGACCTCGACATACGCAGTCTCCGCCTTGTCGAAATGGCCGAGATCGAATTCCGAGTGCCCGACGATGGTCCAGGCGGTGCGCTGCTTCTGCGCATCGACGGGCGGCCGGCGGTCGAGCACCTCGTGCGCAACCTCGACCGCGCGCGGCAGGTCGTTCATGTCGAACACCTGCTGGGCGGCGCGCGTCAGCACGGTGTTCGCCTGCGCATGCTGCGGAAACGTGCGCGCGAACTTCAGCTCGCTGTCGATGTTCTGCCGATGCAGCGCATCGCGATCGGCGCCCTGCAGGAGCGGCTCCTGCTTCTCGTAGGCGACGAGCGCCGCAAAGCCCGCCTCCGCCGACTTGGCATGGAACGGGTAGGCGTAGGCCGTGCGCTCGTACTCGGTCGCGGCGGCCCGGTACTGCTGGCTCTCGAACAGCGTGTCCGCGAGCAGGTAGTTGGTGCCGGCAGCATCCGGGTCGTTAGGGAACGAGCTGAGATAGGAGCGGTACCAGCGCGCAGCTTCCGCGTATTGCTCGGGCTTCTTCGTCTTCTGAGCTTCGGCGTGGTAGTACTGCGCCAGATCCTTGACGTTGGTCTTGAGCTCCTTCACGACCGCCGGGTACTTTTCCGGATCGCGTCCCTGCCAGAAACCCGTACCGAGACTGTAGTGCTCGACGAATTCCTTCTTGCCGTCGAGCACCAGCGAGGCGAAGCCGCCGCGCTTGTAGGCGTCGATCGCCTGCATCTCGAGGATCGGCGCGTGCTCGTTGTTCGGGTCCTTGCCGACGAACGCGCGATAGGTATCGGCGGCGTCGGTATAGCGCTCCTTGTCGATATAGAGATCGCCGAGGTGCGAATAGAGAAGATATGCGTAGGGCTTGCCCGGTTGCCGCGCGACGTATTCGTCCACGCTCTTCGCGCCATCGAGGTTCGAGAAGGTGATGCTGAAGACGCGGAAGGTGTCGTCGACCAGTTCGCGGTCCGGCCGACTGAGCGCCTTTGAGTCGACGACCGCGCCGGGGTTGCGCGGATCGATCAATTTGGCGTCGAGCAGCCGGCCGAAGGACTTCAGGCTCTGCTCGTTCTGCGATTGCTTGTAGAGCGACCAGCCGTGCTTGTACAGGCTCTGCTCGAAGAACTGCGAGCGCGGCCCGAACCGGATCACGGCGGCATAGGCCTGCTCGGCATCGGCGTAGCGCTTGCCCGAGAACAGGATCTCGCCGCGCCGGAACTCGGCCTCGTCGTAGTGCCGGCTCGACGGATACTTCGCGACCAGGCGGTCGAGGACGCCGAGCGCCTGATCGGACTGGGCATTGGCTTCGTACGCGCGCGCGAGCTGATAGAGCACGACGTCGTTGCGCGGGTACTGCGGGTAGGCGGCGAGCAGCCCCGTGTACAGGCGGATCGCTTCGGTGTTCTCGAGCGCCTCGGAGGTCGTGATTTCCTGCTCCGCGCGCTCGACCTCGCCCGCCTCGAGGTTAAGATCCGCGAGCCTGCGCATCGCCTCCGCCCGCAGCTTCGGATCTGCGGACTTGAGCGCGAGGAAGGCGCGATAGCCTTCCATCGCACGCTTGTCACTGGAATCGACCTTTTCGTTGGGCCGCACCTCGACCTGGCGTCCCTCGATATCCTTGATCGTCTGCTCCTTCTTCTTATCGGCGCCTGACGACGGCGCTCCGGCAACGAGCGTGCCGGCAACGACAGCGAGCCACAATGCACTTCGAGCGCTCATGGCTGCTTCTCGGGAGTCGCGGCGGGTGCGGGCTCAGCGGCCGGCTGGGGATTGGCGGCGCGGTCGAGAATGGTGGCGAGCTCGTAGCGCGCCTGGATGCGGTAGGTTGCGAGCCGCTCCTGCTGCTGCGAGAGTTCCGCGACGGCGATGTACTGCAGGTAGCGACTCTGACGTTCGGCCATCGCCGTGAGCCGGGTCTCGAGCGCGGCGATACGCAGCTTCAGCGCGTCGACGCGCGTGGCGAACTGCGCCGTGCGCGCCGGCGACTCCTTGCGCGCGCGCTCGACCAGCACGAAGCGCTTCTGCGCCTCCTTGAGCGCCCCTTCGAGGTCACGCAGGTTCCGTTTCTCGCCCCAGAGGCGCGCCCTGTAGGCTTCCGACAGCCGCCAGATGAGCACGCCCTTCAGGAGCCGCGCCTTCTCGCGCAGCTCGTCGTTCTGCTCGTCCTGGGGCGCCGCGGCGAGCGTATCCTCGATGTGGCTGATTCGGCCCCAGAGTTCCTGCTCGTGCGCGGTGCCGAGCCCGAGGGCGTCCTGCGTGCTTTCGATCGTCGCCAGCCGCGACTCGAGATCGACGCGCGTCGCCTCGAGCCGCGCGAGATCGAAGCGCGCGAGGCTCGCATCGACTTGCGGCAGGCGTCGCTCGAACGCCGTGCGGCGCGTGTCGAGCATGTCGTCGAAAGCAGCCATGCTAGTGTCCCAGCGGGCGAGCGTCCGGCCGAGGAAATTGAGGTCGCGGTAGTTCTTCAGGCCCTCCTGGAAGTCATTGGTCGCCAGCAGGTGGTAGAGGTAGCGCGACTCGGGCGCATCCGGCAGCGTCTTCAACTGCCAGAACCAGCCGAGCCGGCCGGTCGACTCGCGCTCGACGATGGCGTCGAGGAGCTTGCCGGCGCGAATCGCGCTTATCGACTCGTCGAGGCGCGCGACCTCGCCGTCGTACGATCCGATCGCCGTGGTGTAGTAGTCGGCAGCCTGCTTGTTGGCGTTCAACTTCCCGAAGGCGTAGGGAACCGCGAGATACGATTCCTGCACGGCCGAGTCGAGGAGGTTGCGCCCGTGCAGCTCCATCCACGGCACCAGCGCGCCCTTGTAGTCGCCGAGCGCGGCATCGGCCCAGCCGACGCCGAGCAGCGCCTTGTTGGACTGCGGGCCGTCGAGCCGCACGCGCTCGAGGTAGGGTTTTGCGTCCGCCGGCTTGTCGGCCTGCAACAGGGCAAATCCGAGTGCGAGGTTCGCCTTGTCCTTGAGCGACTTCAGCTCCTCGTCGTCCGTGTCCATGCTGCCGACGCCGTCGAGCCAGCGCACGGCGTCCGGCAGGCGCCCCTTGCGGACCAGCGCGACTCCCAGGTTGAACTGCGCGTAGGCGGTCCAGTCGGGCGGGCCGCGCCAGCCGTTCAATTCGGCGATGGCGTCGTCGTAGCGCTCCTCGCGCAGCAGGATCTGCGCCATGAGCATGCGCCGTTCGGCGTCCATTTCCCCGGGGAGGCTGCCGATAATCCTGCGCAGCGTCGTTTCCGCCTTGTCGTAGTAGCCGCGCTGGTACCAGACCTTGGCGAGGTAGTACCAGGCGCGATTGCGCACGGCCGGAGAGACCTGGTCCTTGAGCAGCCGCTCGAAGATCGCGCCGGCTTCGTTGTGGTTGCCGAGCGAGAGATAGAGTCCGCCCTTCAGCAGCTCGGCGTCCGCCGCGTGATGCGGCAGACGCTTCAGGTCCTCGGCCGCGAGCAGGCGTGTCAGGGCCGCGAAGTAATCGTCCTGGTAGAAATAGAAGAGTATCTCGCCGTAGGAGAGGTCCTGGATCCGCACGGGCGGCAGCGTGCCCTTGTCCTGGGCATTGATGGGCGTCGCTGCGCATGCCAGCGCGGCGCACGCGATTGCGGCAAGGATGGGGCGGTGCCGGCGCAACGCGCTACTCCCATTCCTTGATGATGAACTCCGGTTGCTGCTTGCGGATGCGGTCGCTGATCTTGAGCTCCAGGTACTTGGCGCCGACGCCCTTGTCGAACTTGAGCGTCGCGCCGCGCTTGTAGTCGCGCTCGTGCGGCCCCTTGCCGGTGAAGAACGCGACCAGCTCGTGCGGTCCGACCTTGAGATTGCCGATGAAGATGCGGTGCACGCCGCCCTTCACCAGTGCCTCGGCCTCGCGCGCCGTGTACAGGTAGTTCGCCACTTCCTTGTCGTCGATCTTGAGGATCACCGAATCGAGGTTGAAGAACGTGCCGACGTCCATGGACACGTACACGGCGACCTGCGTGTTGGCCGGAAAGAGGAGTTCCTCCTCGAGCACGAACAGGTCCTTGTTGAGGTCGAGCACCTCCTTCTTCAGATCCTGCACATCGGTATCGAGGCTACGGAATTCCTCGGGCGGGGCGCTGGCGGCCGCCTCGGCCGGCTGTGCGTCTGCGGGCTGCGCTGCGGCGGGCTGCGCTGCGGTTGGCTGCGCGGCGGCCGGCGCCTGCGCATCCGCCGCCGGGGCGGCGCACGCCAGTCCGCCGATCAGCAGCAACGCCGCCACAATCGGCCAGGCCCGGAAGGATGCGCCACGCGCGCGCAATGCGATCGATGGAATGCTCATAGATGGTCGGTCCCGGCTCTTCTCTTTCGAGGGGCGCGCTACTCCCTGAGCAGCGCACGGATTTCGGCGACGTAGGTATTCTCGGCGCCGACACGATAGTCCTGGTGCACGAAGCGGACGTTGCCGCCACGGTCGATGAGCACGGTCACCGGCAGCGTCTCCACGGCGTAGCCGCGCGCGACGCTCTTGTGCAGGTCGAGCAGCACCGGATAGCTGATGCCGTAGGCGCGCGCGAAGCTCGCCGCGCTGTCCGCGGTGTCGTCGATGTTCACGCCGAGCAGCACGAAGCCGTTGCCGCCGTAGGTCGTCGAGATCTTTTCAAGCCGCGGCATCTCCATGCGCGAGGGACCAGCCCAGCTCGACCAGAAATTGATCATCACCACCTGGCCGCGAAATTCCGACAGGCGCACGTTCTCGCCGGAGAGCGACTTCAGCACGAAGTCGGGCGCGGGCCGGCCTTTCAGGCGCGTCGCTGCCGATGACGGCAGCGCGACGGCTATCGTGGTGGCGAGCAGAAAAACGATCAGGCGCAGTGCCGGCAATCGATTGACCCAACGCAGCCTCACACGCGCACCTCGCGTGCGAGCCCGACGTGCAATTGCTCGAGATCCAAGCCGCGATCGACTCTCATGTGACTGGCAACCCCGCTGTCCGCCAAGGCGCCGGACCGGAAGCTTTGCGCCCTCGCCTCGCGACGAGTTTGCCCTTTTTGCAGCGCTCGTAAGCTGGCATATGTTCACTCGCAGTGTCAACCGCAGGCGCGGCAATTTTGCGCTACGACTCAATGGGATGGCGCGAGCGCGCGGCGTGATTTGCGCGCCTCGTGCGGGCCTCGGGCGGGCGGCGCGCGCCACGGCAGTGATGGACCTCGATTGCGGCGACGAGTTGCAGCGTTTCTGTCGCCGGGCGGCGACAGAAACCCGTTGTCTCGACCTGAGCGCCGCAGCTTTCTTAGGCGATCACGCCGTTCACGATCGGGTTGAATGCCGTGAGGCTGTCGCGCAGCGTAGCGCTGCCGAGGCCGTTGGTCGGGAACAGAGTGCCGAAATTGCCCTGCTCGCCGTGCAGCGCCATGTAATTGAGGATCACCATCTCCACGAGCAGGTTGACGGCGTTGCCGGCCGGGCTCGAGGTCGTCTCGATGTCGCCGCTCGCGCGGTAATACCCGAGCTGCTGGTGGCGTTCGGGCGTCGTGCCGCCGCCCGCGAACAGCGTCGGCCGCGCGTTCGGATCGAACACCAGGAAGAAGCTCGCGGCGGTCGACTGGTTGTCGTTGGTCCACACGCCCTTGCCGCGCCCCGCCGTCGAGTTGTCGATGGTGCCGTTGCTCGCGAGCGAGCCGTCGCTGAAGACGTACAGCATGAGCGGCTTGCCGCGCCGCGCGGCGTACTCGAGACAGGCGCCCATGCACTGGCCAGCGCGGAAATCGCGCGTCTCGCCCGTCGATCGATCGCCGGTGTGGTAATCGAAGCCGCCCATGGTGATCGTCCCGGCGCCGGCATAACCGTTGATCACGAGCTTCATGACGGCGGACGTCTTGATGAACTCGCTGTCGCTGAACTCGGCGTCGCTGAAGATCCCGGTGGCCCCTTTGATGTCCGGGTCCTTGGTGGGGTCGAGGGCCGCGGGGCTGCTGAACTGCTCGGTCAGGTCCGCCGCTTTCACGTAACCGCACTGCACGAGCTTCTTGACGCGCGGATCGTCCGTCGCTCCGAGTTTCGTGTCGACCACGCCGAGCTTGGCCGTCGAGATGCGGTCCATGGATTCCATCACCGCGACCGTGTCGGCTGGCGCGAGCAGCGTCGCGAGCTGGCCGGTGTCGACGAGGCCGGTCGCGTCGCTGGTGCGGTCGACCTTCGTCGGCCGGATGGTCGGGTCGATCATCATCGCGGGCGCGGCCGAGTTGCCGCCGGAGTCCGTGCTCTGCGATCCGATGAGCGTGAGGAGCTGACCGTTGGCGCCCGCCTTCGCAATGCCGTACATCGGATTGTGCGGGTTGTTGCCGGTGTCGTTCTGCGACATGGCCGCGATCACCGCGCCGTTGGTGCGCGCGGCGGTCGTCGGCGAGATCTTGCTCAGGATGCCGCGCAGGAACGCGCTGTCCGTGTGGAATGCGAGCCCGAGCTGCTGATCGATGAAATTGGTCGTGGAGCTGGCCGGCGTCATGTTGCCCGGGAGGCCAAGCTTCGAATAGCCCGCGGTCGACAGCAAGTCGAGCTGCCCGCCCTGCTGGCCGACGAGCACGTTCGAGCCCGCGATGTTGGCGCCGCCCGCAAGGTCGAAGCAGATGAAGGGAATCTTGCCCGCGCCCGCCTGGATGTTGCAGAAGTTCCCGGGATTGATGTCCGGCGAGAGCGCGTTCGCGACCCGCGGACTGAGGAGCGCGCCGATCAGCGAGGGTGCCACCACGGTTGCCGCGCCGGTGAGAAATCCCTGCGCGATGAAATCGCGTCGCGTCACCGGACGCTTGTGGTCCGGATGGCGCAGCGGCTCATTCAGTCCCAGGGCGCGTCGTTTCGACTTTCTCCGGATGCTCATGGCTGCTCTCTCTGCGGAAGACCTTGGGGTCTCGTTTTGAACTCTGTCGCGCCTACTTGATGAGCGTCGTCGCGTTGCCGACCGCCGCCGCGCACACGGCCTTGACGACGTCCGCCGTGCGGCTGCCCGTGCAGCCACTCGGACAGAGCTTGCCGACGAGGCTGTCGAGTTCGTCGTGCACCGCCTGCGCCGACGGCTGCGACGCGAGGTTCGTGCCCATGGCGCGGCTGACGAGCGGATTGATCACGCCATCCGCCGCGCCGCTCGCGAGCGTCGAGTTGAAATCGAAGCCCGGGAAGAGCGCCGCGCGGCGCGTCGTGTCGTTGACGAGCGAGTTGCAGTAGCTGATCGCGAGCTGCGCCACGCCGATCTGGTGCGACGACAGGAAGCCTTCCATGTTGCTCGACGTCGGCAGCTGCTGCATCACCGTGGCGTAGGTCGCCGCGACTCCGCTGTCGGTCGTCGGCACCGTGGTGATCTCGGACATGGTCGCATTGATGTCCTCGAAGGTGTGCAGGCCGATGTCCGACGCCGGCGGGTTGTCGGCCGGGGTCGGCGGCGGCGGCGGCGCGGCCTCGATCACGGTGTGCGAGTTGCTGCCGATCTGCTCGAACGTCAGGAAGAAGAGGTCGGTCGCCGGCCCCTTCTGCAAGGCGACCACCGTGCCGACGTTCGACAGTCGCTCGCCGTCGGTGCTGTTGTACTGCGCGTCGGTGACCGTCGCATTGAGCGGGATGTAGGCCTGTCCGACGGGCGCTTCCGCGCCGTTGATGCCGATGCGCATGCCCTTGATGTTGAGATTGCCGGGCATCGCGTTCGGATCGAGGCTGATGAAGGTCGGCTTGTTGAACAGGTACCCGTAGCTGTCGTACTGGCTCACCTCGAACATGATGTAGCTCTGCGGCACGCTGATCAGGTCGCTGACACTGAACAGCATGTAGTAGCGCTCGCCGACCCCGGCCTGGAAGTTCTGCTGAATCTGCGCCTCGGTGAGCGCGCGGTCGTGGATCGCGACGAACTTGATGACGCCCGTCCACGGACGATCGCTCGACACTTCGTTGCCGAGCACGAGCGCGAAGGTGTCGTCCCAGTCGCCGAGCGTTCCGCCCTTTTGCGCGTCGGGATCGTTGGTGTTGACGCCGTTGACGTACACCTGCCGCCCGTTGACGGGATCGAACGTGACCACGACGTGCTGCAGGGCCGCCTGCGCGTCGCGGTCGGCGGCCGCCGTAATGAGCTCCGGCTGGCCGTTCGCGTCGGTGTTGCTCGAGCGGCCATAGGCGACGTACTGATACATCGACTGGCCGAGCGTGAAGTTGCGGGCCGTCGTGCCGCCCGAGTAGCTCACGATATAGGCGTTCTCCTGCGCGACGTTCGCCGGCGCAACCCACGCTTCGATCGTGTACTCGCCCGTCGACTTGATCATGTCGTACAGCTTCTTGCTGGCGGTGGTCGTCGCCTGGGCCTTGCCGCCCTTGATGTTGATGCCCCAGCCGCCGACCCACTCGACGTTGCCCGAGATCGTGAGATTCGCGGCCGGTTCGACGCCGCTCGTGTCGAAGGCGGTGGTGCCGCTGCCGGTCTTGAACTGGTAGAGCGCGATGACGTTGTTGTCGAAGCGGTTACCGCCCGACGCCACCGTGCCGTCGTAGAGCGTGAGCGCCTTGCTGGTGATGAGGCTCGGATCGATCTGTGTGACCGGAATCTGGCCCGCCATCGCCTGCACCGCGGCCAGCATGGTCGCGGCATTCGACGCGCAGTCGCTCCAGCAGTTGTGGAACTCATCGCGCAGCCGTACGACCAGGCGCGAGGACGCCGGATCGTCGAGGTTGATCTTCGTCTGGACGGCGGCGTAGGCCGTGTTCAGGTCGCTCGACGCGAAGTACGGCTGCTGCGGCGTCTGTGAGGAAGCCTGGTGGCAGCGCGAGCAGTACTGGCGCACGAGCGGGTAGACCGTGGTCGAGAATGCGGTCGGGTCGCTCGGGAAGTTGCGCGTGGCGCCGACGTCCTTCAGGGGCGGCGCGACCAGCTGGATCTGCGTGCCGCCGCCGGCCGAGGCGCCGGCCCAGTTCGTGATCCAGGTCGTCAGGATGTCGGCGCAGGCCTGGTTCGAGGACAGCCAGCAGTTGTGCCCGCCGCCCACCTTGATGACCATGCGCGACTGGTCAGGCTGCGTCAGGTTGACGACCGGATTCGCGTCCTGGTACGCGAGGTTGATGTCGTCGTTGCGCGCGAAGAAGATCGGGGCCGAGCCGCCCGCGCCGTGGCAGGAGCCGCAGCGGTTCGTGGCCTTGATGTTCTGCCACAGATTGACCTTGAAAGCCTGCACGTCCGCATTCGCCGGCGCCGGACCCGTGTAGTCCTGAACCGTCGGCGGATTGGTGATCGGATTCACCACCGTTTCCGCGCCCCCGCCACAACCGGCGAGCGCGACGAGCGCGACGAGCGGCAGCCAGCCGGCGCGCCGCATGAGCGAAGGGAGACCCGGGATTGCAGCGAGGTTCATGGTGAAGACTCCCTAGTCGCCCATGCAGTACACGGCGGCATCGGCAAAGACCTGCTTCATCTTGTAATTGCTCGCCTTGAACGCGGCGACCATCGAGCTGATCTCACTGCGGTCGGCGGCATTGCCGGGCGCGCGCAGGCACACGTTCTTGAACACCTTCTGCGCCTGGCACTCGGCGAACGCGTTGCTCGACGCGAGCTCCTGTCCGAGCGATTTGGCGCCGTTGCCGCTGCCCGGCAGGGCCGCGTCCCAGCCGAGGAGCTGGTTCGGGCCCTTGCGCCAGTAGTTGTCCCAGTGATCGTCGGGCGTCACGTAGCCCGGCCGGAAGTTATCCGCGTTGATCGAGTACTTCGGCTGCACCTGGCCGGCCGTGTAGACGAGCTGGCCGGCCGTCGGGTCGAAGTTGTAATACGCGAATGCCTGCGCCATCGGGTCCATGCCCGCGTGGCAGCCGACGCAGCTGTTCAGGAAAATGCGGCTGTCCCCGCCCGGGCTGCGGGCGACGTCCTGGCGGATGCGGTCCGGCGGCCGCGTCGTGTCCTGGATCTGCTCGAGGTCGTGGCACAGATGATTCATGAGCGTGAAGCGGAACATCGCGCGATTCGTGCCCGCGATGAAGAACGCCGCCGCCGCGGCGCGCGTCGTCATCACGCCGGCGGTGGCACTCGCCGGAAGCCCCGTGAGCGCGGACTGCGTGCTGCTGGCGAGCCCGGCCTTGAGGTCGATGCCGCGGCTTTCCATCTGGTCGTAGAGATCGTTGTTGGCAATCGAATACGCGGGCAACCCGAGGCTCGAGTTGCCGACGTAGACGAGATCCGCCGACAGCACCGTATTGAACGGTACGTCGTCGCGCACCATGCCGATCACCGTGGCGGTGTAGTCGTTGAGCGGCGCGAACATCGTCTGGTCGCGATTGGTCCAGGGCGTCACGAAATTCTTCAGCGTCACCGTGTAGAAGGAGCTCGAATCCATGGCGAGCATGGCCGCATCTCCCGGACGACCCGCAACAATGTCGGCCTCCATCGCGTCGAGCGTCGCCGCATCCGGCGGTACGCCGGCGATGCGATCGTGGATACGCTTTGCCTGCTCACGCGGACCGGCGAAGGCGGCGCCGACGCACAGCGCCACGGCGCAGGCTCCGAGCAACAGGCCCAGGTGCCGGCCACGCGGCGCGCGCCGCGCGCGCTCACCCGCCTCAAGATCGTTGGTCGTGTTCATGGCGTGTTCCACTTGGGTCCGGAAATCCGTCCAGGCTCGGGCGAATATACGCAGGCGGCTGGTCGCGCGTAACTGTCTCAACACACCGACGTCTCTCATCAGAGACAGTTTCTAACCATTATGTAGCGCGTGTATTCTGGTGCCGTAAATCACAGGGTTTGACGCGCATCGCGAGGCTGCGAAGAGATGCGACTTGCGACACAAAATCGGGCGCCGACTCGGGCACGCAATCAACTACGAACGCGCCTCGATCGACTGTGATGTCGTTAACAGAAACGCCATCCGCGGAAATCAATCATGGACGCGCCCTGAAAGCCCGTGCGCACGCATGTGAGCCGTTGGCAAATCGAGCGGGCGGAACGCCACCATGGGCGTTGCGCCGACGCCGCACGGGTCCCGCACGCAAGCGCCATCCGAGGACAGACGTTATGAAGAACTCGCTCTCCCGCGTGACGCGCCTCGCCGCGCCTGCGCTCCTGCTTGCGGCGGCGTTGACGGCCGGCGGCTGCGGCGGCAACAACGTCGATATCGCCAGTGGCCAGCAGCCCGACCCCGTGGCGCTCAATTTCGCCATCGCGTACGTGAAGCGGCCGGTGCCCGATTTCACGACGGCCATGGCCGTGGACCCGGATGCGCGGGAACTCCTGCCCGAGCTGGCGGGCGGCGACCTGTACGTGCGGGCGCGCGCCGACACGACGGCGCCCGAGAAGAACGTCACCGGCGCGGTCACGAACGGCAAGGGCGACGTGCGCGACCTCAGCGTTTCCTACGACGGCAACAAGATCCTGTTCGCGCTGCGCAAGGAGCTCGCACCGAACCAGAAGCTCAAGGATCCGCCGACCTGGGGCATCTGGGAGTACGACATCGTGAACGACCAGCTCCGGCGCATCATCACGTCGGACACCGTCGCCGATGCCGGGCAGGACGTCGCTCCGCACTACCTGCCCGATGGCCGAATCATTTTCTCCTCGACGCGCCAGCGCCAGTCGAAGGCGATCCTGCTCGACGAGGGCAAGCCGCAGTTCGACGCACAGGATGAAAGCCGCAACGAGCCGGCGTTCGTACTGCACGTCATGAACGCCGACGGCACCGGCATGCACCAGGTGTCTTTCAACCAGAACCACGATCTCGATCCCTCGGTCCTGCCGAACGGCCAGGTCGTGTTCACGCGCTGGGACAACACCGGCGCCAACAACGCCTTCACGCTCTACCGCATGAACCCCGACGGCACGGGTCTCGAGCTCTATTACGGCAAGTACAGTCACGACACGGGGACGGCCGCGCCAGGCAGCACGACGAGCAGTGTCATTCAGTTCTTCCAGCCGCAGAGCCGCCCGGACGGCACGCTCGTCAGCCTCATCCGCCCGTTCAACGGCACGCAGCTCGGCGGCGACCTCGTGAGCATCGACGCCGAAGGCTTCGTCGACATCATGCATCCGACGCTCGCCAACGCTGGCGCAGCCGGCCCGGCGCAGAAGCGCCTCACGATCACCGACATCCGCACCGCCCCCGGCCCCTCCCCCGGCGGACGCTTCAGTTCCGTGTTTCCGCTGCAGGACGGAACGAACCGCTATCTC
>Ga0316628_100002365_pt1 | contig 13942 bp, 14 predicted proteins | sample OWC_Aug_M2_C1_D5_FD_207648 | JGI IMG/M metagenome (GOLD analysis project Ga0316628, IMG submission 207648) | Wetland soil microbial communities from Old Woman Creek delta, Ohio, United States - OWC_Aug_M2_C1_D5_C | ecosystem: Environmental > Terrestrial > Soil > Wetlands | place: USA: Ohio... | reverse complement strand
GGGCGGCTCGTCCGGCAGCCCGGCCGGTCGAGCCGTCGACGAGATCACGTACTCCGGGTACGCAGAGATCCCGTGCTCGTGCAGATCGAGGCCGTGGTACTCGCCTTCCGGTGTGACGCGCAGCAGGCCCATCGCGTTCACCGCGTACATCACGGCGAGCGAGACCGAGAAGGTCGCGGTCGTGATGATCAGGCTGCCGAGGGCTTGCGCCGCCAGCACGGAGAACCCGCCGCCGTAGAGGAGCCCCGTCAGCGGCGCCGAGTTGTCGGGGCCCGTCGGACCCGTCGCACCGAACTGGCCCGAGGCGAAGAGCCCGAGCGAGAGGGTGCCCCAGATGCCGCACAGCCCGTGCACCGGCACTGCGCCGATCGGGTCGTCGATGCGCAGCCACTCGAGAAGCTCGACTCCGAGCACGACGATCACCCCGGCGACGCCGCCCAGCATGATCGCGCCGAAGGGGCTCACCCAGTAGCACGGGCACGTGATGGCCACGAGACCGGCGAGAAAGCCGTTCACCGTGAAGCTCACGTCCCAGCTCTTGCTCTGCCAATATGCGTAGGCCATCGCGGCGAGGCCCGCGGAGCAAGCGGCCAGCGTGGTGTTGGCGGCGACACGACCGATGCCCTCGGCGTCCATCGCCGACAGCGTGCTGCCGGGGTTGAACCCGTACCAGCCGAACCAGAGGATCAGGCCACCGCTCGCCGCGATCACCAGGTCGTGCGGCAGCATGGGGCCGCCGCCGTCGCGCTTGAACTTGCGCCCCATGCGCGGCCCGAGAACGATCGCGCCGGCGAGTGCGATGAAGCCGCCGATGGTGTGCACCACGGTGGAGCCGGCGAAGTCGTGGAATCCCGTGCCGAGCCCCGGCAGGAAGTTGCCTGCGCTGCCCATCGTCGCGAGGAATCCGTCCGGACCCCAGGCCCAGTGGCCAATGATCGGATAGATGAAGCCCGAGACGGCCACGCTGTACACGAGATCGCCGACGAATCCGGTGCGGCCAATCATCGCCCCCGACGTGATCGTCGAGCAGGTATCGGCGAACGCGAACTGGAACAGCCAGAACGCGAGGAACGCGACGCCGCTCGCTTCGTAGGTGGCTGGGGCGCCCTGCAGGAAGAACCAGTTCATCCCGATCAGCCCGTTGCCGTGGCTGAACATGAAGGCGAAGCCCCACGCGTAGAAGAGGAGGCCACATAGGCAGGTATCGACGATGCACTCCATCAACACGTTCACCGTCTCGCGCGAGCGACAGAAGCCCGCCTCGAGCATGGTGAAGCCGACCTGCATCCCGAAGACCAGGAAGGCCGCCACCAGCGTCCACACCGTGTTGATCGGATTCACGATGTCCGCGCCGTTGATCGTGGGCGCGTCTGCCGCGAACACGCTCTGACCGAGAACCGCCGACACGCACGCGATGGCGAGCATCAGCGCGCCGATGCCCGCCAGCTTTCCAGTGAGCAGCAACCGCCCGTAGCGGCGCCACTCCTCGTCGTGGAGCCGCTCCCGAAGCCGCGCGAGCTTGTCATGGAGGGACAGCCTGTGACCGGTCGCCATCGGCACTCTTCCTCGCTTCGTGGACGCCGCCGCGGAACTGCGGCGAGGTGCACGTGATCTCCGGCTTCGCGCATCAGCCCGAGCCCTCGGGTTTGCGCTCGCCACCGAGGGCATCTCAAAGCAAAGGGAGGGCCAAGCCTGCGACGATCCGAAACTGTGCTGAATCAGGCTCGTAGGCGTCGAAAACCGCACAGTGTGTCGCGGACGGCGCTCATCGTGGGAGCACTGCCTGCTCGGCGATCATGCAGCCCCGTGTGCGGCTTCGAAAAACGAAGGCGGCGGCCGGTTTCCCGGCCGCCGCCCGGCGGACCTGGAGCGAACGAACGCTCAGCAGTCGAAGTAGAGCTCGAACTCGTGCGGATTCGGACGCAGGCGCACGGCGTCGATCTCCGCCTCCTTCTTGTAGGTGATCCAGCTCTCGAGGGCGTCCTCGGTGAAGACGTCCCCCTTCAGCAGGAAGTCCTTGTCGCCCTCTAGGCACTCGATGGCCTCGTCGAGGCTCCCCGGCATCGACGGAACGTGCTTCCGCTCCTCGGGCGAGAGAGCGTAGATGTTCTTGTCGAGCGGCTCGCCGGGGTGGATCTTGTTCTCGATCCCGTCGATCCCCGCCATCGTCATGGCCGCGAAGGCCAGGTACGGGTTGCAGGCGGGATCGGGGAAGCGCACCTCGATCCGCTTGGCCTTCGGGCTCGTGGAGTACATCGGGATCCGGATCGCCGCTGAGCGATTCCGGCTCGAGTACGCCAGGTTCACCGGCGCCTCGTAGCCCGGCACCAGCCGCTTGTACGAGTTGGTGGTCGGGTTGGTGATGGCGGCCAGCGCCCGGGCGTGCTTCAGGATCCCGCCGATGTAGTACAGCGCGAGCTCCGAGAGGCCGCCGTAGCCCGAGCCGGCGAAGAGCGGCTTGCCGTCGCGCCAGATCGACTGGTGCGAGTGCATGCCCGAGCCGTTGTCGCCGAAGAGCGGCTTCGGCATGAAGGTGGCGGTCATGCCGTGGCGGCGCGCCACGTTCTTCACGCAGTACTTGTAGATCATCAGCGAGTCGGCCATGTCGATCAGCGGCTTGAACTTCATGTCGATCTCGCACTGGCCGCCGGTCGCCACCTCGTGGTGCTGGGTCTCGATCGCGACGCCGCAGCGCTCCATCTCCAGGCACATCTCGGTCCGGATGTCCTGCAGCGTGTCCATCGGCGCGACCGGGAAGTAGCCCTCCTTGTAGCGCGGCTTGTAGCCGAGGTTGGGGCCGCCCTTGTCGTTCTCGCGCCCGCTGTTCCAGCGGCCCTCGATCGAGTCGAGGTAGTAGAAGGCGCGGTTCGGCCCGCTCTCGAAGCGCGCGGAGTCGAAGACGAAGAACTCGGCCTCGGGGCCGAAGTAGATCGTGTCTCCGATGCCGGAGCTCTTGAGGTAGTTCACCGCCTTGCGCGCGATCCAGCGCGGGTCCCTGGAGTAGTGCTCGCGCGTGATCGGGTCCACGATGTCGCAGATCAGCGAGAGCGTCGGATGCGACATGAAGGGGTCGATCATTGCCGTGGCGGGATCCGGGATGGTCAGCATGTCACTGTCGTTGATGGCCTTCCAGCCGCGGATCGACGACCCGTCGAAGCCGAACCCGTCCTCGAACGAGGCGAGCTCGAGCATGTGGATCGGGTGCGAGATGTGCTGCCACACGCCCGGCCAATCGGTGAACTTGAGGTCCACCATGACGCAGTTGTGCTTCTTCGCGAACTCCAGGACCTGTTTTGCATCCATTGCTGGTTCATTCCCTCTGGTGTGATGGTTCGGCGAGCCCGCTCGTAGCCGCGCGGGCGGACTAGATCGCGTCCGGACCGCGCTCGCCGGTGCGGATCCGGATCACCTCCTCCATCGGAAGCACGAAGATCTTGCCGTCTCCGATGCGGCCGGTGTTGGCGGCCTGGCAGATGGCCTGCACCACCTTGTCGACGAGATCGTCGCTGACCGCGATCTCGAGCTTGATCTTGGGGAGGAAGTCCACGACGTACTCCGCCCCGCGATAGAGCTCGGTGTGGCCCTTCTGCCGCCCGAAGCCCTTGACCTCGGTGACGGTCATGCCCTGGACGCCGATGCCGTTCAGGGCCTCCTTCACCTCGTCCAGCTTGAACGGCTTGATGATCGCCTCGACCTTGCGCATGGGATTTCCTTCCCTTTCGTCCTCTCCCCGGGGTCCCTCGGCTCTCGTCGAGTCGGCCGCTACGGTATCACTTCCGTGGCGGCCGCCGCCGTGCCGGGCGCGGGGGGGCGCCCGGCACGGCCGCCCCGCTCAGGCCGGCGTGCGCGGCGCGGCGCCCACCTGCGCCGCCGACGTGGCGGCGTGCACGGGCCGCTCCCCGAACACGGACCCGCCCCCACCCCCGCCGAACACGTAGGCGCTCTCGCTGTGGGCGGAGAGGTCGAGGCCCGCCTCCTCCGACTCCTCGTCCACCTTGAGGCCGCCGAAGACCAGGCGCAGCACGGTCAGGATGACTGCGGTCATCGAGACCGCGAAGACCGCGGTGAAGGCGATGCCCTCGAGCTGCACCAGGATCTGCGCGCCCTTCGAGGCGACCCCCGAGCCGAGCGTCACGGCGAAGAGGCCCGAGGCCAGGGCCCCCCAGGTGCCGCCCACCCCGTGCACGCCGAAGGCGTCCAGGGAGTCGTCGTAGCCGAAGATGGGCTTCACGAAGGTGACGGCGCAGTAGCAGATCACCGACACCCCGAAGCCCACGGCCATCGAGCCCGCCGGGCTCACCGCGCCGCAGGCGGGCGTGATCGCGACCAGGCCCGCCACCGCGGCGGTCGCCGCGCCGAGGGCGGTCGGCTTGCCGCGGTGCAGAAGCTCGATCAGCGCCCAGGTCACCACCGCGGTCGAGGTGGCGGTGCTGGTGTTGAGGAAGGCCAGCGAGGCGAGTCCGCTCGCGCTGAGCGCGCTCCCGGCGTTGAAGCCGAACCAGCCGACCCAGAGCAGCCCGGCGCCGGTGAGGACGAGGGGCAGGTTGTGGGGCGGCATGGGCTCCCTTCCGAAGCCGTGCCGCTTGCCGAGCATCAGCGCCGCGACGAGCGCGGAGTACCCGCTCGACATGTGCACCACCAGGCCGCCGGCGAAGTCGATGGCGCCGGCCTTGTAGATCCAGCCCTCGCTCGCCCAGACCATGTGCGCGAGCGGGCAGTAGACCAGGAGGAGCCAGAGCGCGATGAAGGTGACGTAGGCCCCGAACTTCATCCGCTCGGCGATGGCGCCGATGATGAGGGCCGGCGTGATGATGGCGAACATCGCCTGGAACATCACGAAGACGTACTCCGGGATGTTGCGGGGCGGCGTCGCGAAGTTGGCCCAGAGCGAGTCCGGCGTGACCCCCGAGAGCATGACCTTCGAGAGATCGCCGACGTACGAGCCGCCCGTGCCGAAGGCCAGGCTGTAGCCCACCGCGATCCAGAGCACGCCCACCACGCCCGCCGCGATGAAGCACTGCATCACCACGTTCAGCACGTTCTTCGCGCGCACCAGACCGCCGTAGAAGAGGGCGAGCCCCGGCAAGGTCATCAGGAGCACCAGCGCCGAGGCCGTGAGCACCCACGCGGTATCCCCGCTGTCGATCCCCGCCGGCGCGGCGGCCGCCTCCTGCGCCCAGGCCGGTGCCGACGCCAGGAGGACCGCCAGCGCTCCGAGCGCCGCGAGCCCGAGGCGGCCGCCGTTCGAAGACTCCTGCGGAAGCTGTCGCATGATCCCTGCTCCTCTCCATGCGCCGGCCATGCGCCGGCGCCGGATGTGCTTCGCAAGGCTCATGCCACTTGTGGCTCACTCGAAACGGCCTCCCGCGCCTTTCTCGGCGCAGTTCGGCAGCCGGTCGCACGGAGGCTGCCCAATCGATGATCGGCCGCTGCCCACCGCGTGGGCAGTCCACCCCCGAGCTCGGCTCCCGCGGCGGCTGCGTCAGACGATCCCGGCGTCCCCCCTCTCCCCGGTGCGGATCCGGACCGCGTCGAGGACGGGGCTCACGAAGACCTTCCCGTCGCCGATGCGGCCGGTCTTCGCGGTGTCCTTCACCGCCGCGACCACCTTCTCCACGAGCTCGTCCGGAACCACCGCCTCGATCTTCACCTTCGGCACCAGGTCCACCACGTACTCGGCGCCGCGGTAGAGCTCGGTATGCCCCTTCTGCCGCCCGAAGCCCCGCACCTCGGTGACGGTGAGGCCGTGCACGCCGACCTCGATCAGCGCGTTCTTGACGTCGTCGAGCTTGAACGGCTTGATGATCCCTTCGATCTTCTTCATCCGGGTGCTCCTCCAGCGGGCCGCCTCGGGCTCCCGCTCCTGCCCGAGGAGCAACGGCCATGCCACGGAAGCTTCGTGCCGTTCCGGACTCGCCTGGGTCGAGACCGGCTCGTAGAGAAGGGCGCGGCGCGCGCGACCGCTCGCGCCGCAGGCGCCCGCTGCCCAGCGAACGGGCGCCCGCCGCCCCGCGACGCGGCGGCGTGCGAGGAGCGCGCGACGCAGGGACGGAACGGCTCTTGCAGCGACGCGAGGTTGCCTTCCCTGCCGTCAGGACGGAACCAGAGATGAACGACCTGTCGGATCGACCGCTCGACAGCCTTCTCGAGGAGCTCTACCGCAGGGCCCTCCAATCCGAGGGCCCGGGGCGCTTCGAGCTTCGGCACTGGGTGGAGCGCGCGGAGGCCTGGCGCATCGCACACGCGCTGCGGGAGGCGCGGGGCAACCGCTCGGCTGCGGCGCGGGCGCTCGGCATCGGCCGGCGCACGCTCTACTCGAAGATGGAGAAGCTCGGTGTCGGCGCCGTCTGGGGCGTGTGGACGCCGTCTTCGCGGGGCAACGGCTCCTTCGCCTCCACCCGCCTCGTCAACCCGCGCAAGCCCGAGGCCGGCTGATCCCCGGGGCGCTCGCGCGCCCCGGGGAGGAAGCGAGGCCGGAGCTCAGCCTCCGAACGGCCAGATCGTGAACGGCAGCACGAAGTCGAGGCCGAGCGTCAGCTGGTCGGGGCGCGTGTTGTTGGCGCTGCCGAAGGGGTGCGTCCCGGTGAGCGAGCGGTCGTAGCGGATCTCCGGGCGGATCACGAAGCCGCCGATCGCCTTCGGCACGTGCGGCTTGATGTTGAGCCCGAGCGTCAAGGCGAGGTACGTCGTCTTGCCGCCGCCGATGATGGTGGCCGGCTTCCCGACCTGCGCGTTCAGGAAGTCGGTATTCCCGGGGAACGCTCCGACGAAGAAGGCGTTGGCGTCGCGCCAGATCTCCGCGCGGCCCCCGACCGAGAGCAGGTCGTTGAACTGGTAGATCAGGTACTGCGCGGCGCCGTAGCCCCAGGCGTTGAAGCCGTCGTCGCGGATCAGGTTCAGATCCGTGATCGAGGTCAGCGCATCGCTGACCTTCCAGGTGATGGTCGCGTCGTTCAGGTATCGCATGTCGCCGTTCGGGTCCACGCCCGGAGTACCCTCCGGGATCTCCGGACCGATGTGGGTCGAGATCAGGGCCGAGACCTTGCCGTCGAAGAGGTTGTTGAGCGCGAAGCCGCCGTGGAATGCCGGGCGGTCGTTGTTGTCGCCCCCGCCGAGCGTGGTGTTCACGCCCGACGTGATCCCGAGGATGACGTCGAGGTTCGGGTTCACGTGGGTCGTCGTGAGGATCCCCGTGTGCTTGAGCGGGACGCCGAAGTTGAAGATGTAGCTGTGGGAGTAGAAGAAGTTCCCCCTCGGATCGATGACCTCGGCGCCCTCCAGGGTCACGAACTGGCCGGCCTTGATGTCGATTCCGCCGTCGGTCAGGACCGGCAGATGCGCCTGCAGATTGGCCTCGACGATGTCGAGCTGCACCCGCGAGTCGCCCACGCGGTCGAGCTCTCCGATGAAATGGGTGTAGCGCGCGTCGGTGCCGGCCATGAACTGGAACCGGAAGCCGAAGTCGAAGTCCTTGGAGCTCGAATCGATCGGCCGCTCGGCGATCAGGCTGATCTGATTCAAGAGCAAGGCGTTCGACTTGTCCGTGAAGAGGTGTCCGAAGTTCAGGCCGGTCGAGTAGTAGGGATTGGCGGTGATCCCCGCCTCCAGGTAGCTCGAGATCTTGATCGTGTCGGCCCAGTTGGCCGGTGCCGCGCTCGCCGACTCCGCCGTGTCGTCGGCGCCCGCCGGGCTCGCGACGCCAAGGCCCAGCAACAACAAGCCAGCTCCGACGAAAGAGAAACCTCGCCTCATGTGCACGCCCCTCCGACTGAAATGGTGCATCGCCGGCCCCATCCGCAAGCCTCGTGCCACCCCCGCCGATCGCCGGCCCGGCACGGCCGAGGGCGGCCCGCCGGCTGCGCGAGCGGGCCCCACTGGCTGCTATCTCTTGGCCAATGCTTGGGAATTTCCGGAGCCTAGGGCGCCTCGCGGCAGGCCTCGGGGCTTCGGGAAGAGGCGCGCCACCCGCGCGCGCGGCGGCCGGAAGCCGCCCCTGCCCGCCGTTTGCTCAGACCGTGCCCGCGGAGCGGGCGCCCGGCGCGGCCGTCGCATCCCCGATGCCGCAGCAGTGCCGCCAGAGGTCCGCGTCGTCGAGCATGGCCAGGGTGCGGGGGCAGCCGAGGGCGAGGCCGCCGCGGCGCGCCTCGGCCAGCCAGCGCAGATCCTCCACGGTGTCGAGATCGAAGCCCGGGGCGAGCAGGCGCACGCGCAGTCCGAGGGCCTCCGCCCGGGCGCGCGTGTCCTCGAGCACCGAGGGCGTGCTCATGGGATGCTCGAAGAGGCCGCGCACGGGACGACGCAGCGCCACGAGCTGGTAGCCGCCGTCGCGGTCGGGCGCGAGGGCGAGATCCGCCTCCGCGAGCGCGGCCAGGGCGGCGCGCAGCGCGGGCGCGGCGAGGGTCGGGCTGTCGCTCCCCCGCAGCACGACCGGCCAGATGCCGCCCGCCGCGGCCTCGGCGACTGCCCACTCCATGCGCGCGCCGAGGTCGCGTCCGTGCTGGGCCACCACGCGGAAGGCGCGGGGTGCCCGGCGCGCGAGCTCCGCGCAGGCCTCGGCCGGGTGCACGGCCAGCACCGGCTCGAGCCCGCACTCGCCGGCCAGCGCGGCGCTCGCCTCCAGCACGTCGTCCAGCATGCAGGCGTAGAGGGCGGCGGCCTCGGCCGGCGCCAGCGGCGGCGTCATGCGCGTCTTCACCTCGCCGACGCGCGGCGCCTTGGCGAACACGACGAGGAGGCCCCTCACGCGGCGTCCGCCCCGGGCGACACCAGCGGGAGATCCTCCACCCGCGCCGCGATCCCGGCCACGCGGACGGCGCTGCCCGGCGCGTCGTGGGGCCGCCGCACGAAGGCGAGCGCGATCGCCCCGCGCCGGGGAGAGAGCGCGGCGCTGGTGACCTCACCGACCGTCGCCTCGCCCACCTGCACCTCGGCGCCGACCTGCGGCGGCGCGCCGCCCTCCAGCGCGAGCCCCACCAGGCGATGCCTCACCTGACCCCGGGAGCGCAGGCGCGCCACGATCTCCTGTCCCGTGTAACATCCCTTGGTGTAAGAGACGGCGGCCTCGAGGCGCGCCTCCGGCGGCAGCACGTCCGGGCCGAGCTCGCGGCCGAGGCGCGGGATGCCCGCCTCCACCCGCAGCACCTCGAGCGCCGCGGCGTCGCCCTCCACCAGGCCCTTCGCGGCACCGGCCGCGCGCAGCGACGCCACCAGCCGCTCCTCCTGCGCCGCCGGCGCGAAGAGCTGGAAGGCGCGCTCGCCGCTCCAGCCGAAGGCCGCCGCCAGGACGGGAATGCCGCCGAGCACGAGGGCGCGAGCGCCGTCCGCGGCGAGGGCCGGTGCCTCGCCGGCCGCCGCGCCGAGCACGGCCGCGGCGGCCGGACCTTCCAGGCCGAGGCGGGAGAGCTCCGGGCTCCGGTCGGCGAGGAGCACGTCGTCGGCGATCACGTGCTTGCGCAGCCGCTCCAGCACCGCGGGGAGCGCCGCGCGCTCGAGGTCGAGCCAGAGCGCGTCGTCCCGCAGCAGCACCTGGAGGTCGGCCACGATGCCGCCCTTCGGCGTGAGCAGGAGAGCCGCGCAGCCGCTCGGGCCGCCTGGCGCGAGCGCGGTGACGTCGTTGCTCACCATTCCGTTCAGCCAGCGCACGCGGTCGCCGCCGGCCACCTCGATCACGCCGCGCTCCGCCATCCGGAACAGGCCCGCACCCTGCCGCACGGCGCGCGCGATCTCCTGCGTCGCACCGGCGCTCATCGCGTGCCGCCCTCGAGCTCGCTTCGGAGATGCGCCGCGCGGGCGGCCTGAGCCGCCCTCCACTCCGTGAAGCGCGCCTTCGCCGCGTCGTAGTCGGGCTCGTTGTCGATGTCCACGGCGCAGCCGCCGACCTCGGTCACCACCAGGCGGAACGAAGCACGCAGCAAGCGGCTGAGCGTCGCCTCGACTCGGGCCACCGGCAAGGCGCGGCGAATCCAGTCGGCGCAGCGACGCCAGCCCCGGCGGTCGGCGATGGACGCCAGGTGCATCAGCGCATAGTAGAGGAGGAGGCGCAGTCCGCCGGCCTCGCTCCGCAGCAGCCGCCAGGCCAGGGCGACGATCTGACCGAACTGGCGCTGGTAGCGGTGCTCGTACATCTCCTCCACGTAGTGGCGGTTCCCGATCCGTCCGGGCTTCACCAGGAAGAGATTGCTCTGGCGGAAGCGCCCCTCGCGCAGGTTGAAGTAGGCCATGCGGATCCCCGGCCCGCCGGCCGCGCCCGGCGCGAAGCCGCGCATCGACTCCTCGGTCACCAGGCCGAGGCAGAAGTCGCAGCCGCGGCCGGCAGCCTGCTGCACGAAGTCGGAGATCTCCTCGGGCGTCGCGAAGGGCAGATCGCCGGAGAGATAGAGCACGCGCTGCTCGCGATCGGCCTCGGTCGGCTCGCGCCCCTCCGGCCCCGCGTCCGGGAGCAGCCGGCGGTAGCTCTGCCAGGCGTTCTCGTAGAGGTTGCGGAACTGGGGCACCACGCGCAGGGGCTTTCGCAGCTCGCGCCGCAGCGCCTCCGAGCCCAGGGCCTTCTCGAGGCGCCCGGGATCTCCCACTACCCAGACCTCGCTCACCTCGGGCACGCGCTGCAAGGTGCGGACGACGTGCGCCACCAGCGGCAGGCCCTCGAGCTCGAGGAAGACCTTGCTCTCGCCGTAGACCGGCCGCGCGGCCGTGCGATCGCCGGCCGTCACGACCGCGGGAATCGAGAGATGGCTCACGGAGACGACTCGAGCGCGTCGGTCCGGCGCCCCCGTCTAACGGGGCGGCTCCTCGAGGACGAAGATCACGCGCAGCGTCACCAGGTACTCCGTGATCTTCCCGTCCTCGACCCGCGCCTTCTCGTCCACCACCTGCAGGCCCGTGATGTTGCGCAGCGTCTTCTTCGCCCGCTCGAAGCCGCGCTCGATCGCGTCCTGCCAGCCGATCGACGAGGCCGCCGTGATGGTGGACACGGATGCGATGGCCATGACCGCACTCTCCCTACCAGTGGAGGACCGTTTCCGGAGCCATGTCGAAGATCAGCCGCAGGCGGACGCGGTACTCGGTGATGCCGTCGTCCTTCACCTTGACCCGCTTCTCCAGCACCTCGATTCCGGTGATGCCGGCGAGGGTCCGGCCGGCGCGCTCGACCACCGCCCGCGCCGCGGGCTCGAAGCCCTCGGGCGAGGAGCCGATCAGCTCGTTCACCTTGGCGACCCACATCGGAGCTCCTCCTACGCCGCGGGAGCGGGCACCACCAGCCGTGCGCGCTCGACGCCGGCCTCCTCCTCCATCGCCACGCTGCCTTCCTCCACCAGCACGTCGAGGTGGCCGATCACCTCCGACATCACCAGGAAGATCTGGCTCGACCAGTGGCGCGGGAAGAGGCGCGTCGCCAGCTCGAAGGGGGTGCGCGGCCCGGCCTCGAGCGCGCGCCGCATCTGGAGCGCGCGCTTCTCGTGGTGCAGCCGATAGCCGGCGATCAGCTTGCGGTGGTCGTCGATCACGTCGCCGTGGCTGGGGAAGGTGAGATCGACCTCCAGCGACTCCACGCGCTCGAGCGACTGCAGGAAGCGCACCAGGCTCTTCGACCGGGGCTCGCCCTCCTGCTTCGGAATGGAGAGCAGGGGGACGGGAGAGATGTCCGTGAGCAGGTGGTCGCCCGAGAAGAGGAGCCGGCGCGCGCCGTCGTAGAAGACCACGTGGCCCTCGCAGTGGCCCGGCGTGGCGATCACCTCGAGCGTCACGTCGCCGAACGTGATGCGATCGCCGTCGGCCAGGATGCCGTCCACCTCGATCGGATCCTGGAGACGCCGTGCCAGCTCGGACATCCCGCCGTCGCCGAGCGCCGCCTCCGGTGACACCCCCCAGCGACGAAACCAGGCCAGGACGCGCTCGTCGCGCTGGGCGGAGGGCGACCAGAAGCTGCGCATGCGCTCCGCCTCCGGGGCGGAGGCGAAGACCGGCGCCCGCGAGAGGTCGCGCAGCCGGCGGGCCTGTCCGTAGTGGTCCATGTGGGCGTGCGTCAGGAGAATGCGCCGGATCTGCTCCAGCGCGAAGCCATGCTCCTTCATGCCGAGGCGAAGCGCGTCGAAGGACTCCGGTGACTTCACCCCGGTGTCGATCAGGGTGAGCTCGTCGGACCCGGGCTCCGGCAGCACCAGGTAGCTGTTGATGTCGCCGACGGGAAAGGGTGTCGGGGTCGGAATGCGGCCCACGCGACCGAATCGATGCTGCTCTGCGGCCCCCCGGGAGGATCGGGGCAGGGTCATGCGCTCTCCTCGGATGCCCGGCGCAGCTTAATCCCCTCCGGGAGGAGGGGCCAGGGGCCGCCGCTAGGCGCGGGCGCTCTTCGGGAAACGCAGCCGCAGGGCCGTCACGATCACCTCCAGCGCACCCTCGATCGAGAGCGTCGAGGTGTTGACCACCAGGTCGTAGCGGCTGGTGTCGTCGGGGTCCACGCCGAAGCTCTGGCGCACGAACTCGCCGCGGAAGCGGTCCTCGTCGGCGATCAGCCGCTCCGCCTCGTTCTTGGGCAGCTCGCGCTGGCGCCGCATCGACGCCAGGCGGTCGGCGAGCGGCGCGGTCACGAGGACGCGCAGCGCCTGGTGGGGCCCCAGGATGAACGGCGAGCCCCGCCCCAGGATCACGGCGCCGCCGCGCTCGCCGAGGGTGGTGACCGTGTGCACCACCTCCCGCACGTAGTCGTTCTCCGTGAAGCCGTGCACGCGGAAGGCGTCGAGCACGTAGCGCTCGACGGCGCTCCGAACGCGCTCGTCCACTCCTTCGAGCAGCTTGCGCGAGACGCCGGCCTCCTTCGCGATCAGGTCGACGATCTCGATCCCGTAGTAGGTGTAGCCGAGGCGCTCGGCCAGCTTGTGGCCGAGCTCGTCGGCCCCGGCGTAGGGCAGGCGCGAGAAGGCGACGCAGGGCTGGTGGGGGGTGGCTTCGCGCGTGCGCAGGTCCCACTCGCGGACCTGTCGCTCGACGATGTCGCCGACGCGGGTCTTCACGCTGCAACCTCCGGGTCGATCGGGCCGCGCCGCCGCGGAGGCGGGGCGAACGTGCCGGCACGGGCGAGTTCTTGGTGGAGCCGAGCGGGATCGAACCGCCAACCTCCGCGTTGCGAACGCGGCGCTCTCCCAGTTGAGCTACGGCCCCGGAAAAGTGACGGCCGAGGGTAGGGCGGGGCCCCGGGGGCGTCAACGCGGAGGCCGGCGGGCTGGACGGCGCCCGCGAACGGGGGCAGTCTGACGACATGACGATCACGGTGCGCCGCATCCTCGTCCCGCTCGACTTCTCGCCCCATGCCGAGGCGGTCCTCGAGTGGGCGGCCCATCTGGCGGAGGAGCATGCGAGCGAGCTGGTGCTGCTCCACGCCTACCATCTGCCCGCCGAGTTCCAGCAGCTCGAGGGGACCTACCTGCCGCCCGAGTTCTGGGCCCGCGTGCGCGAGGAGGCGGCCCGGACCCTGGAGCGGCACGCGGCGCCGCTGCGGGAGAAGGGCATCCCGGTGCAGACGCGGGTGCGCGAGGGCTACCCCGCCAGCGTGATCGAGGACGAAGCCGCCGAGCTCGGCGCCGACCTGATCGTGATCGGGACTCGCGGGCTCTCGGGGCTGCGCCACCTGCTCCTCGGCTCCGTCGCCGAGCGCGTGGTGCAGCGAGCCCCCTGCCCCGTGCTCACCGTGAAGCCCCGGGGAGGGTGAGGCCCTCAGGCGAGGCCGAGCGCGCGGTCCTGGGCCTCGGGGTCCGTGTCCTCGAACTGGATGATCTTGAGCTCGTCGAAGGCCTGCCGCACGCGCGGCGTGAGCAGACCCAGGCGCTTGATGTTCGGCACCACGCGGGCGAAGAGCATCTGCCGGAACATCTGCATGATCGGCGCGGCGAGCACGATCTCGCGCACCTCGTCCACGTCGAAGCCGAACTCCCGCGACACGTCCTCG
>Ga0316628_100002364_pt1 | contig 13942 bp, 15 predicted proteins | sample OWC_Aug_M2_C1_D5_FD_207648 | JGI IMG/M metagenome (GOLD analysis project Ga0316628, IMG submission 207648) | Wetland soil microbial communities from Old Woman Creek delta, Ohio, United States - OWC_Aug_M2_C1_D5_C | ecosystem: Environmental > Terrestrial > Soil > Wetlands | place: USA: Ohio... | reverse complement strand
TGAGGTTGAATTCGGTCGGGTCGACGAAACGATAGTCGCGTCCCTCGACCTCGCCGGGCCGCTTGGTGCGAGTCGTCACCGACACCGACATGATGAGATTGGCATCGCGCTCCATCAGCTTGCGCGCAATCGTCGTCTTGCCTGCGCCGGACGGGGAGGACAGAACCAGCATCAGGCCGCGCCGCTTGATCGGGCCGTCGCTCATGCGTCGCCGCTCATTCGAGGTTCTGCACCTGTTCGCGCATCTGATCGACCGCCGTCTTGAGGTCGAGTCCGATGCGGGTGAGCTCGATATCGGGCGATTTCGAGCACAGTGTGTTGGCCTCGCGGTTGAATTCCTGGCAGAGGAAGTCGAGGCGTCGCCCGACCGCGCCGCCCTCGCGCATCATCCCGCGCGCCGAATCCACATGCGCGACCAGCCGGTCGATCTCCTCGCGCACGTCCGCCTTGACCACCAGCAGCGCGACCTCCTGCGCGATCCGTTCCGCCGGCAGCGCCGGCTGCTGATCGACCAGCGCGCGCACCTGGTCCGTGAGCCGCTTCTCGATCGCGGCCGGCAGCGTCACGGCCTTTTCCTGCGCCCGGACGGCGAGCCGCGCGATCTCGTCGAGATGACCGACGATCACGCCGGAGAGGCGCGCGCCCTCCTCCGCCCGCGCCTCGGCCAGGCGACCGAGTCCAGCGACGAACGAGGCGACGATCAGATCGTCGAGCCGCGCCCGGTCCTCCTCGCTTTCCTGCTGCTCGACCTGCTCGATCACGCCGCGCAGGGCGAGCAGCCCGTCGATGCGGGGCGGGGCGGCGTCGATCCGCCGGCGCAGATCGTCGACGAGCGCGAGGATCTGGTCGAGCGCCTCGCGATTGACCCGAATCGGCGCCTGGCCGTCGGTGCGCGTCAGCATGAGCGTGGCGTTCACGGTGCCGCGGCGGAAACGCTCGCCCACGGCGGCGCGGGCGCGCGGCTCGAGCCGATCGGCGCCCGGCGGCAGACGCAAGCGCACGTCGAGATTGCGCGCGTTCACGCTGCGGATTTCCCACGTCCAGCCGTATCCCTTTTCGGTACCGTCCGCCCGGGCGAAGCCGGTCATGCTGGATACGGTCACGCGAACCTCGTAGCCGGAGAAATGCGCGCGCACTATAAAGGCCGACGTGTGCGGCAACAAGTCCGGGCCGCGGAAAGGCCGACATGCGCGCGCCACGTTCCGTCCTGATCACCGGCGCCTCCAGCGGCATCGGCGCCGCCCTTGCCGTCGAATATGCGGCACCGGGCGTGCGGCTTGCGCTCTGTGGCCGCGACCCCGACCGAATCGGCGCGGTCGCCGAATCGTGCCGCGCCAAAGGCGCCGCGCCGGCTGCGCGCGTGCTCGACGTCACCGATGAAGCGAACGTCGCGGCGTGGATCGACGAGGTCGACGACGCGGCGCCGCTGGATCTGGTGATCGCGAATGCCGGCGTCGCCGGCAGCCGGTTCGGCGCCGGCGAGGGCGACGCCGCCGTGCGCCGGCTGTTCGCGGTCAATGTCGACGGCGTGGTCAACACGGTACTGCCGGCGCTGGCCCGGATGCGCGCGCGCCGCCGCGGCCAGATCGCGATCATGAGCTCGCTGGCCGCCTTCCGCGGCTTCCCGGGCGCGCCGGCCTACAGCGCGTCCAAGGCGGCGGTGCGTGCGTGGGGCGAGGCGCTGCGCGGTCGCCATGCGCGGGACGGCGTCGAGATCAGCGTGATCTGCCCCGGCTTCGTCGTCAGCCGGATGACCGCCGACAACCCGTTTCCGATGCCGATGCTGATGTCGGCTGAACGGGCGGCGGGGATCGTACGCCGGGGCCTCACCCGCAATCGCGGCCGGATCGCCTTTCCCTGGCCAATGTATGCGCTGGTTCGGCTCGTCGCCGCCCTGCCGGACCGCATGATCGATCCGATCATGCGGCGCCTGCCGGAAAAGGAATGACCCGGCGACGGAACGCCGCCTATGGCGGCGGCAGGGTGATGCTCTTGGCGTCGAGCCTTTGCTTGAGCGTCTGCGCAAGATCGGACAGCACCGCGGCATGGTCCTGGATCCGAACCCAGAAGCGCAGGCTGAAATCGACCGAACCGTCGCCGACGGCGAGCACGACCGCCTCCGGCGCCGGATCGCGGAGGACGCGGGCGTCCGCCTGGAGCATCGCCCTTGCCGTGGCCAGCGGCGCGGCGACATCGCCGCTGTAGGAGCTCGTCGCGCGGATGTCGATCCGCCGTGTCGGGTTGCGCGCGAAGTTCCGGATCGAGCGATTGAGCAGCGCGCCGTTCGGCACATGAAGATAGACGCCGTCAGCCGTCTTCATCTCGGTGGCGAACAGGCCGATCTCCTGCACCGTGCCGACGACGCCGTCGGCGTCGATCGCATCGCCGATGCGGAACGGCCGCAGCATCAGCAGCATCAGGCCGGCGGCGACGTTCGACAGCGTCCCCTGCAGCGCGAGCCCGACGGCGAGGCCGATCGTGCCCAGGGCCGCGATGATGCTGGCGGTCTGGACGCCGAACTGGGCCAGCACCGCAACGACGACGAAGACCAGCACCGCGTAGCGGGCGGTGCTGGCGATGAACGGCTTGAGCGTCGGATCCATCCGCCGCGCGCGCTCGAGCGCCCGGCGCGTCAGTCCCTGAACCCAGCCGGCGACCAGCCAGCCGACGATCAGGATGATCACGGCGCCCGCCACGTCGAGCGACGAGGCCAGCATGAGGTCCTTCAAATGGCGCACCGCATCCGTCGTCTGCTGATTCATCGCCTGCCCCGTTCATTCTTGAACCATCCGCACGGATGCGAACGGCCGACCGTGGACTCAATCTCAGTGATACGCATCATCGGCCGAGGCCTTACCCCGAAAGACACGATAGCTGTAAGCGGTATAGGCGAAAATCACCGGCAGGGCGATACCGATGCCCCACAGCAGGAACCGCTGGGACGACGGCGCCGAGGCCGCGGCCCAGATGGTGATCTCCGGCGGCACGATCGCCGGGAACAGGCTGATCGCAAGCCCGAGATAGGAAAGCAGGAATAGCGCGACGGCGAGCACGAACGGCGTCCCCTCGTCGCCGCGGCGCAATGCCCGCAACAGGCCAGCAGCAGCGAGCGCCGTGACCATCGGTACCGGCGACAGCCAGAGGATGTTCGGCCACGCGAACCAGCGCTGGGCGATCGCGGGATGGGCGAGCGGCGTCCACAGGCTGACCACCGCGACGGCGACCATTACCGCGGCCAGCGAGCCGACCGCGCGCCGTCGTGACCACGCCTGCAGCGTTCCTTCGGTTTTCATCACCATCCACGTCGCGCCGAGCAGTGCGTAGCCCGCGGCGAGCGCGATGCCGCAGAACAGCGCAAACGGCGCGAGCCAGTCGAACGAGCCGCCGGCGAAGGCGGCGTCGTCGGTATCGACGCCCTGGATGAAGGCGCCGAGCACGATGCCCTGTGCGACGGTTGCGGTCGTCGAGCCGGCGAAGAACGCCCGGTCCCACCACCGGCGGCCGGTCGTCGCGCGGGCGCGGAATTCGAACGCCACGCCGCGGAAGATCAAGGCGACCAGCATCACGACCAGCGGCAGATAGAGCGCCGGCAGCAGCACCGAATAGGCAGTCGGGAATGCGGCGAACAGCACGGTGCCGCCGAGCACGAGCCAGGTCTCGTTGCCGTCCCAGACCGGGGCGACGGCGGCCATCATGGTGTCGCGTGCGCGGTCGTCGGGCGCGAACCGGAACAGGATGCCGATGCCGAGATCGAAGCCGTCCATTACGACGTACATGATGATGGAAACGGCCATGATTGCGGCGCAGATGACCGGAAGCGCATGGTCCATCACGATCACTCCCCCACCGATCGTATTGGGACGGCCGGACCGTCGCGTAGCAGCCGGACCACGTAGTAGACGCCGGCGCCGAAGATGACGCCGTAGACGGTCACGAACAGCGCGAGCGAAAAGGCGACGCTGCCGCCTGGCACCGGCGACACGCCTTCGCTGGTCCGCATCAGCCCCTGGATCAGCCACGGCTGGCGCCCGACCTCGGCCGTGACCCAGCCGGCGAGCACGGCGATGAAGCCGGCCGGCGTCGCGAGCGCCATCAGGCGCAGATACCATCGGCTGTCGAACAGGCGGCCGCGCCACCACAGAATCGCCCCGGCGGCGCCGAGGAACAGCATCGCAAATCCGATTCCAACCATGATCCGGAACGACCAGAACACCACCGGCACGTTCGGCCAGTCGGCGCGCGGGAACGCATCGAGGCCGGCCACCGGGCCGTCCCACGAATGGGTCAGGATCAGGCTGCCGAGCGACGGCACGGCGAGTTCCGCGCGGTTCTGCGCCGCCGCCATGTCGGGCCAGGCGGACAGCACCAGCTTCATCGGTCCGCCGCTCTTCCAGTGGGCCTCGATCGCGGCGAGCTTCGCCGGCTGATGGTCGCGCACCTCGAGTCCGTGCTGATCGCCGATCAGGATCTGGAGCGGCGCGAGGATCGCGATCAGCGGCAGCGCCGCCGCCAGCATCGCCCGGCCCTCGGCGATGCAGCGCTGGCGCAGCACGTGCCACGCGCCGACCCCGGCGACCACGAACCCGGCCGTCAGGTAGGCGGCTGTCACCATGTGTGCGAAGCGGTATGGAAAGGACGGATTGAACACGATCGCGAACCAGTCGACCGGCATGAACACGCCGTCCTGCACGCGGTATCCGCTCGGCGTCTGCATCCAGCTGTTCGCCGCCAGGATCCAGAACGCCGAGATCACTGTCCCGATGGCGACTGCGGAGGTCGCGAAGCAATGCATCGCGCGCGGCACGCGCGACCAGCCGAACAGCATGATCCCGAGGAACGATGCCTCGAGGAAGAATGCCGTCAGCACCTCGTAGGACAGAAGCGGCCCGAGCACGTTGCCGGCACGCTGAGAGAACGCGCTCCAGTTGGTGCCGAACTCGTACGACAGCACGATCCCCGACACCACGCCCATGCCGAAGGCGACGGCGAACACCTTGGTCCAGAGGCGCAGCAGCCGCTCGACCAGTGCATCGCTGGTCCGCAGCCACCGGACTTCAAGGATTGCGAGCCAGCCCGCAAGGCCGATCGTCAGCGACGGGAACAGGATATGGAAACCGATCGTGACGCCGAACTGGACACGCGACAGGACAAGGGGATCGAGACTATCCATCGTCTCCTTCCGTCGCTGGTACCGCACCGCTCCCCGGTGATGTTGGTGGAGCGCGTCGCCAGATCAATGGCTTGATTGCGGGTCCGCTTCCGCGGGCGCGCTGTCGCGCTCGCGCTGGACGCGGCGCAGGCGCGCCACGTTCTTGTTGTGCTCCGCCAGCGTACGCGCGAACACGTGCCCGCCATCGCCGTCGGCGACGAAATAGAGATCGTCGGTCCGCTGGGGTTGCAGCGCCGCCGCGATCGCGGCGCGCCCCGGATTGGCGATCGGGGTCGGCGGCAGGCCAGTCCGGACGTAGGTGTTGTAGGGAGAATCCATCGCAAGATCGTCGCGCGTCAGCGTCCGCTTCGCATCGCTCTGCCCGCCGGTCAGGGCGTAGATCACCGTCGGGTCCGATTGCAGCCTGATGCCCTGGCGCAGCCGGTTCTGGAACACCGCCGAGACGTGCGCGCGCTCTTCCGGCCTGGCGGTCTCCTTTTCGATCAGCGACGCCAGAATCACGGCCTGGGCCCGTGTGTCGATCGCCAGCCCCGGCGCGCGCGAGGCCCACAGCGTCGCCACCGTCTCGTTCATCGCGCGCTTCATGCGCTGCACCAGCGCGGCCCGGCTGTCGCCGTAGGAATAGAAGTAGGTCTCGGGCAGCAGCGTGCCTTCGGCCGGTGCCGGATCGGGCAGCGGACCATCGAGCCCGCCGGCCTCGGAAACCATCTCGAGCACGGCGCGCGTGGTGAGTCCCTCGGCGACGGTCAGACGGCGCCTCACCGTCTTTCCCGAAGCGATCAGCGCCGCCGCATCGCGCATGCTGACATGGGCCGGGAACGCGTATTCGCCGGCGCGCAGCCGGCGCGCCAGGAGATCGATCTGGACCCCGACGCTGAATTCGAACGCGCTGGCGATCACGCCGGCGTCCCGCAGCCGGACGGCGATCCCGGCCACGCCCTCGCCCTTCGGGATCACGACCGCCATCGTGTCGGCCAGCGGGCCCGGGCGCGTATAGCGGTACCACGACCAAAGGGTGAAGCCGGCGGCGATGACGGCGACGATGCCGGCCAGGATGATCGCAACGCGGACGGCGGGCCGTCCCATCGCGTCACGCGAACGCGGTGAACACCAGCGTCGCGTTGGTGCCGCCGAACCCGAAGGAGTTCGACATCACGGTGCGCACCGGACGTTCCTTGGCCTCGTGCGACACGAGATCGATATCGCAACCCTCGGAGGGGTTGTCGAGATTGAGCGTCGGCGGCACGACCTGATCGCGGATGGCGAGGATCGAATAGATCGCCTCAACCGCGCCGGCGGCGCCCAGCAGATGCCCGATCGCCGATTTCGTCGAGGACATGCTGAGCTTGTAGGCGTGGTCGCCGAACAGCCGCTTGACCGCGCCGAGCTCGATCTCGTCGCCGAGCGGCGTGGAGGTGCCGTGCGCGTTGACGTAGTCGATCGCGTCGGGCGCGATCTTCGCCCGCTTCAGCGCGCCGCGCATGGCGCGGAATCCGCCGCCGCCGTCCGGCGCCGGCGCGGTGACATGGTGGGCGTCGCCGGAAAGACCATAGCCGACGATCTCGCCGTAGATCTTCGCGCCGCGCGCCTTAGCGTGTTCCAGCTCTTCGAGCACGACGACGCCGGCGCCCTCGCCCATCACGAAGCCGTCGCGATCGCGGTCCCACGGACGCGAAGCCGCCCGCGGCTGGTCGTTGAAGCCGGTCGACAGCGCGCGCGACGCGTGGAAGCCGGCGATGCCGAGGCGGCAGATCGCGGCTTCGGCGCCGCCGGCCACCATGACGTCGGCGTCGTCGAACTGGATCAGCCGCGCGGCGTCGCCGATCGCGTGCGCGCCGGTCGCGCAGGCGGTGACGGCCGAGTGGTTCGGCCCCTTGAAGCCGTAGCGGATCGAGACGTGGCCGGAGGCGAGATTGATCAGCGTCGAAGGGATGAAGAACGGCGAGACGCGCCGCGGCCCCTTCTCATGCAGCGTGATCGAGGATTCGTAGATCCCCGGCAGGCCGCCGATGCCCGAGCCGATCATCACGCCGGTGCGCTCGAGGTCCTCTTCCCGCTCCGGCATCCAGCCCGAATCCTCGACCGCGCCGGCCGCCGCCGCGATCGCGAACACGATGAAGTCGTCCATCTTGCGCCGGTCCTTCGCAGGCACCCAGCGCTCCGCGTCGAACAGCCCGTCGCCCCCGATCGGCACCTGCCCGGCGATCTTCACCGGCAGGTCGGAGACGTCGAAGCGCTGGATCGACGTGATGCCGGATTCGCCCGCGATCAGGCGTTTCCAGTTGGTCTCGTACCCGACGCCGAGCGGCGTTACGAGGCCGATACCGGTGACGACGACCCGTTTCATGCGCGTTCAAAATATTCCGACGCCCCACGGCCGGGGCGCACCGCCTCGGTCCGGACGGGCGACCGGCGCGCCGTCAATTGCTGGCGTGCTGCTCGATGAAGGTGATCGCGTCCTTCACCGTGAGAATCTTCTCGGCGGCGTCATCGGGGATCTCGCAGCCGAACTCTTCCTCGAACGCCATCACGAGCTCGACGGTATCGAGGCTGTCGGCGCCCAGATCGTCGATGAAGCTCGCGTTTTCCGATACTTTCGCTTCGTCGACACCGAGGTGTTCGACCACGATCTTCTTGACGCGTTCCGCTGTGTCGCTCATGCCGGCAATCCTTCAAATCCCATCATGGAAAAGGTCAGAGAATTCCTTGGCCGTATGTCGGCCGTTCATTCTGGCCGTCTGCGCGGCCGCCCGTCGCAATCGCCGGTCCCCGCAGCCGGGGATACATGCGCCGACGTCGACCCGCAGCCTGCTGCGCGCGCTCGCGCGCTGGCGCGAAAGCGGGCTATATCATGGCCATTCCCCCGTTCACATGCAAGCTCTGACCGGTGATGTAGGCGGCCTCGTCGCTGGCCAGGAACACCACGCCGCCGGCCACGTCCTCGGGCCGTCCGAATCGGCCCGCCGGTATATGGCCGCGCAGCCGGTCCTTCTGCTCGTCAGACAGCGCTTCGGTCATCGCGGTCTCGATGAAGCCGGGCGCGACGCAGTTCACGGTGATGTTGCGCGACGCGACCTCGGCGGCCAGCGCCTTGGTCATGCCGACCAGCCCGGCCTTCGACGCGGCGTAGTTCGCCTGGCCCGGATTGCCGGTGTGGCCGACGACGGACGTGATGGTGACGATGCGGCCGAAGCGCTGGCGCATCATGCCGCGCAGCGCCGCCCGCGACAGCCGGAAGCCAGCCGCAAGGTTGACGTCGATCACCGCCTGCCAGTCGTCGTCCTTCATGCGCATCATCAGCCCGTCGCGCGTCAGCCCGGCGTTGTTCACCAGGATGTCGAGCCGGCCCATCGCCGATTCGGCCGCCTTGACCAGCTTGTCGCCGGAAGCGGGATCGGCGAGATCGGCCTCGACGGTATGCGCGCGCTCGCCGAGCGCCCCGGCGAGCGCGGCGAGCGCCGCCGAATTGCGCCCGGCCAGCGTGACGGCCGCACCCTGGGCGTGCAGCGCGCGCGCGATCGCGCCGCCGATGCCGCCGCTCGCGCCGGTGACCAGCGCGCACTTGCCGTCGAGCCTGAACATCGCCGCCTCCTACAACGTCTTGAGGAAAGCGTCTAGCCCCTGCGGATCGCCGACGGAAAGACCGGTGAGCTCGCGGTCGATCCGGCGGGCGAGCCCGGCCAGCACCTTGCCCGCGCCGAGCTCGACCAGCGTATCCACCCCTGCCGCCTTCATCGCCAGCACGCTCTCGCGCCAGCGCACCAGCCCGGTCACCTGCTCGACCAGCAGGCGGCGGATCGTATCCGGCTCCTCGACCGGCGCGGCGGTGACGTTGGCAATCAGCGGCACCACCGGCGGGGCGATGTCGATCGCGGCGAGCGCCTCCGCCATCGCGTCCGCCGCCGGCTGCATCAGGCTGCAGTGGAACGGCGCGCTCACTTGCAGCGGAATCGCGCGCCTGGCGCCGTGGTTCGGCGCGATCTTCACCGCCCGCTCGATGGCGGTGGCGTGACCCGACAGCACGATCTGGTCGCCGCCGTTGTCGTTGGCCGGCTGGCAGACCTCGCCCGCGGCGGCTTCGGCGGCGATCGCCCGCGCCTGGTCGAGCCCGACGCCGAGCAGCGCCGCCATCGCGCCCTGGCCGACCGCGACCGCCTTCTGCATCGCCTGGCCGCGCGTCCTGAGCAGCCGCGCCGTATCGGCGAGCGTGAAGGCGCGGGCGGCGGCAAGGGCGGAATATTCGCCGAGCGAATGGCCGGCCACGAACCGCGCCCGGGCGGCGATGTCGATGCCGCCGTCCTGCTCCAGCACGCGCACCACCGCGAGGCTGACCGCCATCAGCGCCGGCTGCGCGTTTTCGGTCAGCGTGAGCTCGTCTTCCGGCCCCTCGGCCATTAGCCGCGACAGGTTCTGCTTCAGCGCCTCGTCGACTTCCTCCAGGGTGTGCCGCGCGACCGGAAACGCCTCGGCCAGCGCCTTGCCCATGCCGACCGCCTGCGACCCCTGTCCCGGAAACACGAATGCCAGCACCATGCGGCAATCCCCCTCGGCCTCTTCTGCCCCTGAACCAACGCTGCGGATCGAGCTCGCCCGATCAGCGGGGGCCGAGTCATCACGGCGGTTCGAGCCTGTCAAGCAGCCCGGCCGACGCAGCGGAAGGCTTACCGGGCCCGGCCCGGACCCGGGAACGACCGGAAACCGGCGTCGGCCGCTTGCATGCCCAACCCTTTCGTGTATAGTGCGGCGCCTTGAGCCGGACCCGGCCGCAGGACGCGGTCGGGTGCTGGCGTTATTGTCTTGAATTGGCGACGTCTTTCGGATCCGGTCGGGTCGGGACCGTGCGCCGGCTTTGAGGAGTTTCGAACGTGCCTTACTACGAGAGCGTGTTCATCGCTCGTCCGGACATTTCCGCCACGCAGGTCGAGGCGCTGACCGAGACGTTCAAGTCGATCGTCGGCGAGACCGGCGGCAAGGTGACCAAGGCCGAATATTGGGGCCTGCGGAACCTGACCTACCGCATCAAGAAGAACCGCAAGGGCCATTATTCGCTCCTGAACCTCGACGCCACGCCGGCGGCGGTCAAGGAGCTCGAACGCAACATGGGCATCAACGAGGACGTCCTGCGCTACGTTACCATCCGGGTCGACGAGCTCGAGGAAGGTCCCTCGATCATGATCCGCAGCAAGGGCCAGCGCGAGGAGCGCGGACGCCGCGAGGACCGGTTCGGCGGCGGCGACCGGTTCGGCCGCGACCGCGACGACCGCGGCCGGCGCGATGACCGCGAGCCGCGCGAGCCTCGAGTCCCGCGCGTCGAAGCGGAAGGAGAGGTGTGATGAGGGGTGGTCGCCGTCCGTTTTTCCGCCGCCACAAGAGCTGCCCGTTTTCGGCGCCCGGCGCACCGAAGATCGACTACAAGGACGTCAAGCTCCTGCTGCGCTTCATTTCGGAGCGGGGCAAGATCGTGCCGCGCCGTATCACCGCCGTATCGTCGAAGAAGCAACGTGAACTCGCCCGGGCAATCAAGCGCGCCCGCGTTCTGGCGCTTCTGCCCTTCGTGGTGGAATAGCCGGAGCCGCTCCGGAGACGTCGTTGTCCAAGGGGCCCCTGATCGCCCTGGGTGCGGGTCTCCTCGGCGCACTCCTCTTCCTCTCGGTCCGCACCGGCTCGCCGGCTGCGGTGCTGTTCGCGTTTCTGTCGCCGACGCCGTTGGTCGCGGTCGGCCTGTCGCAGGGCCTGCCCGGTGCGCTGATCGCCGGCGCGGTCGCGGTCGTGACGGTCGCGGTCGCCGCCTGGGGCAGTACGATCGTCACCTTTTTCCTGTGCGTCGTCGGCCCGGTTCTGATCATCGTGCGTCAGGGGCTGCTGTCGCGGCCGGCCGCGCAACCTGGCGCGCAGGAGTGGTATCCGCCGGGGCTGCTGCTGAGCTGGCTGACCGGCTACGGGCTGGCCGTTCTGGTTGCGGCGATCGTCTGGCATCTGGGTCAGGAAGGCGGGCTCGAGGGTGCGATCCGGGCCAATCTGGACGCCGCGTTCGGTCATCTGTCGGGTCAAGGCGTCGACCCGCGCGTACGCGGGCTACTCGACGTGCTGCCGCGCTACCTGCCCGGCACGATCATCGTCATGTGGCTGCTGACTGCGTGCACCAGCGCAATGCTCGCGCAGGCGGGGCTCGTCCGCGCCGGGCACGCCCGGCGTCCGACGCCGCGCTATGCGGCGATGGATCTGCCGCGCTGGACCGGACTGGCGCTCGTGCTGGCGATCCTGCTGACCCTGCTGCCCGGACCGGCGGCCACGCTGGGCCGCAATGGCCTCGTGGTTCTGTCGCTGCCGTTCTTCCTGCTCGGCCTGGCGACGATCCACGCCATATCGTCGCGGCTGGCCGGGCGCGGGCTCTTTCTCGGTCTGGTATACGTGCTGGTCACGCTGCTGGTTTGGCCGGCGCTTTTCGTCGTTATCCTTGGTATCATTGAGCAATGGCTCCAGCTGCGGCGGCGCTTCGCACCGCCGGGCACGGGCCGGGAGAACGTGTGATGGAAGTCATCCTGCTGGAACGCATCGAGCGGCTGGGCCAGATGGGCGACGTGGTCCGGGTCAAGCCGGGCTTCGCGCGCAACTATCTGCTGCCGCAGAAGAAGGCCCTACGGGCCACCGACACCAACCGCAAGCTGTTCGAGACGCAGCGGGCGCAGCTCGAGGCGGTCAATCTCGAGCGCCGCACCGAGGCCGAGGCGGTCGCCAAGAAGATCGACGGCCTCGCCGTCATCATCGTCCGCCAGGCGAGCGAGAGCGATCAGCTCTACGGCTCGGTCACGGTGCGCGATATCGCCCAGGCGATCACGACGGCCGGGTTCACGGTCGAGAGCAAGCAGGTCCAGCTCGGCCGGCCGATCAAGCTGGTGGGCCTCCATCCCGTGACCGTGAAGCTGCACCCCGAAGTGAGCGTCGCGGTCACCGTGAACGTCGCGCGTTCGGAGGATGAAGCCGGCATGCAGGCCCGGGGCGAGCGCCCGTCGGCGGCCGGGCGCGAGGAAGAGGAAGCGCCCGAGGCCGAGACCATGCTCGAGGCGCCGGCCGAGGGCGAGCCCGCCGCCGCCGGCTGACGGAACGACGTCCCCTCACCCGCTCGCTTGCGCTCGCACCCTCTCCCGTAAACGGGAGAGGGTTGGGCGTCGCGGCGGTCCCCCTCTCCCGCTTGCGGGAGAGGGCCGGGGTGAGGGGAAATTCCTCCGCAACAAGCTCTTGAGCCCGATAGGTGACTGCGCTGGCGCATCAGTGGCGCCGCGCTATACTCCGCCCGTCCGCGTTCCCGCCGCTCCCGCCGAGGCCTCATGAAGTTCCGCCGCATCGCATTCGTCGCCGCGAGCACGACACCGGCCCGCCGGGCGCGCGAGCGGCTGCGCCGGCGCTACGCGGCCGTCACGCCCGGCACGGCCGACGTGATCGTCGTGCTCGGCGGCGACGGCACGATGCTCGAGACGTTGCACAGGCATTTCGACCGCCGGGTGCCGATCTACGGCATGAACCGCGGCACGGTCGGATTCCTGATGAACGACTATCGCGAGGCGCGGCTGCTCGAACGGCTGGAGGCGGCGCAGCAGGTGAAGCTGCACCCGCTCAGCATGCAGGCGCAGACCGTCGACGGCAAGGCGCACCACGCCTATTGCATCAACGAGGTGGCGCTGCTGCGCGAGACGCGCCAGGCGGCGAAGCTGCAGATCTCGGTCGACGGCAAGGTGCGGATGAAGGAGCTGATCTGCGACGGCGCGATCATCGCGACGCCGGCGGGCAGCACGGCGTACAACCTGTCGGCGCACGGCCCGATCGTGCCGCTCGGCGCCGACCTGCTCGCGCTGACTCCGATCAGCGCCTTCCGGCCGCGGCGCTGGCGCGGCGCACTGCTGCCGGCGACCGCCGCGGTGAACATCGAGATCAAGGAGCCGCGCAAGCGGCCGGTCAGCGCGGTCGCCGACTACACCGAAGTGCGCGACGTGCAGCACGTCCGCATCTTCGAGGACCGCGGCATCGATCTCACCCTGCTGTTCGATCCGGAGCACAATCTCGAAGAGCGCATCCTGAACGAGCAGTTCACCCCGTGATGTGTCAACGGCGTCGTTCGATGCGGCCTGCGCAGCGCGGTGCCGCGGCCGGTTTGTGATGTCGCTGTCGGGCCGGCTGCATCAGGTGGATTGGCACGGGCTCGCGCTGGCCGTTGCCATCGGCGCGGCGGGCGGCGCGCTCTTCAACTGGCTGCGCTTGCCGCTCGCCTGGCTGCTCGGCGCGATGGTGGCGGTGACCGTGGCGGCCGTGTCCGGCGCGCGCGTCCGCGTCCCGGCGCCGGTGGTGACCGTCGCCTACGGCGTGCTCGGCGTGGTGATGGGCACCGCGTTCTCGCCCGAGATCTTCCATCGCCTGGGCCGCTTCGCCGTGACCATGACCGGGCTGCTGGTCTACATCGCGCTGATCGCGGCGATCATGCTGGTGCTGTTCCGGCGCGTCTTCGGCTTCGATCCGAAGACCGCCTATTTCGCCGCCATGCCGGGCGGCATCGCCGAGATGACCGCGATCGGCGCGGCGATGGGCGGCGACGGCCGCACCATCGCGCTGTTCCACGGCACCCGCATCCTGCTGGTCGCCTTCTGCATCCCGATGGGGTTCCGTTTCCTCGCCGGCTACCAGCCGCAGGGCGTGGCGGCGATGGGCGGCACGCTCGACAGCATCGGCGCGGCGGACTACCTCGTGTTCCTCGCCTGCGGCATCGTCGGCCATTACGGC
>Ga0316628_100002363_pt1 | contig 13945 bp, 29 predicted proteins | sample OWC_Aug_M2_C1_D5_FD_207648 | JGI IMG/M metagenome (GOLD analysis project Ga0316628, IMG submission 207648) | Wetland soil microbial communities from Old Woman Creek delta, Ohio, United States - OWC_Aug_M2_C1_D5_C | ecosystem: Environmental > Terrestrial > Soil > Wetlands | place: USA: Ohio... | reverse complement strand
CTGATACACACACTCAATGTATACGAACAAACTGAGTTACATGGCATACTAATAAGACCATCAATCACAGTAACTCTAGCAGTAATATGCATTGATCTGATAATGAGACACAAGAGAGGAGAAAAATAATGGATATATTCGCCTGGATCGGACTGATAGTATCCTCTCTAGTGTCACTGGGATCATTGGCGGGGGTAATCGTAGCTCTCAAGAAAGTTCCACACGAGACAAAACAAACCGACGCTCAAACAGCATCGATAGACGCACAAACTGAGTCAACAGACGCTGAAACTGCAAGAAAATACCTGGACATTGCTAACTTGGCTGCTGAACGTGCACTAAAACTCGATGAAAGAGTAAAATGCCTTGAAAAGGAAAATGCAGACTTGCGTAAAAGCTTACGTGATATGCAGATAACAATTGACGATTCAGTTGTCGAGAGAAACAGCCTAAAGGATTGGGCCACCAGACTCACGCATCAGGTCATCTCACTCAACGGCAAGCCCGTTGAATACAAGACATTGCCACTGCCAAAATCATAACCCCTACTCCCAAATAGAAAGAGCCTCATCTCGAGGCTCTTTCTATTCAGCACTGTTGCGAAGTGGTTTACTTATTTCTTGTTAGGGTCGCACGTAATGACTTCAATTCAGCTTGCAGTCTCAGGTTCTCGACATGCAAAGCATTGGCTATCAATGTTACAATGGTAGCAGATACAGCAGTCCAGACCAACCACAGAACCGATTTCAGGGTCTCTGGAATAATAGGAACAAGCGTGCTAAACACAAGCAGCAGTATAGCAAATATTCCATCCACAACCAATGCGATAGTACTCTTTGTTACAACCATTCAGTCTTCTCCTTGAACTACTTCTTAGATTTAGGTTTGATCATTTTCTTCTTGATAGGTGGCTTCTTTTCAGCATCCTGCTTCATCGCGCCACCCTTACTTCCCTTACACGCCATGCTAGCCCTCCAGCTCTTTACTTATATGTTGTCTACGTGGTGCCTTTAGGTTAGGGTCAGCAATAGTAACAGATTCCTCTGCTACTGTAGACGCAAGCTCATCGTGCAGCTTAACATCATTCTCTGCCCAAGCCTTCTCATAATACGGCACCTTATCGTGCCAATGATAGGCATTGCTTTGGTAGTGCATTAGCTTACGAGATACTTCATCGAAATCAGCTAACAACTCGAAGTACAAATCCCTAGAACTTTTAGCCATCTTCAAACTCCTTGATAAAGGAAAGTCTTTCACCTATTGTTACCGGTGAGAGTTGCCCAGACAGCGATTCAATCCACTGTCTAACACTATTATACCCTACATAGTATATTATCTGAGCAATACATAACCTTCTACCCTCCTTAGTCTGAGCCTTACGATGGCACTTACTGGAAGTACCACCAGGATGGACAAGAACACAGTTTGTTTCAACATCAATATTCACACTAGAGCCCTGAACTACGCCCTTAGTAAAGATAGCCTCATGCATATCTGGGTCCTCATATATAGGCTTGCCACAGATAGCACAAATGGGACGTAGGCCACACCTAGTTATCATAGCTCTACTGTAAAACAGCCTGAGCTTTAACTGTACTCTCGATTGCCCTGACAAGCTCTTTACCATCCTGATCTTTTAGGCGATCTATTAAAACAGAAGCCACCCATCTTGTTAGCTGATGGGTGGTAGATATCTTATGTCCTACAATTGCGCCGATGACTGCATGTCGATTGTTCTTATCCTCTAGGCTACCTGACATCATACTATTCAGATAACCAAGCTGCCTATTAGTTGGTGGGTTGAACCATACATCACCCTGCATTCTAATTCTTATGGCCTCGATCTCTACGTCTAGCTCCATACTCACCTCGACGCAATGATATCACCAAGTAAATAGATCGTCAATACTACGTAACGTCTGCTCGTCAAACTCATCTGCAACCAAAGCCTTTATAACATCATTATTGTCTGTAGACTTATAGAATACTAAACTGCAAAGTGGTGTAAGCTCACCATGATTGACAGTACGCAGCTCAATACCTATTTTACCAGAAAGCCAGTACCTAACAAACACACACCCTGGATATGCACCAGATGAACTAGAGATAAAACCAGCCTGAACCTCAATATGCTTCATAAGCAGATCATTTACCTGCTGGCCATTAAGAAGCTGTAGATTATCACTACGACAGATATGTCCAGGTATATATACAACTTGAACACCAACCAGTCTATCCATTAAATATCAGCCTCCACTTCAGTTACAACACCATCAATAACTGTTAGCCTCTCTATACTATCACCGCCCTCCCACACCAGAGTAGCAAGCAACGTACCAGTGCTGTGAGCAAGCAGAACCTTCATTGCCTCCATCGCCCAACCACTTCCTTCACCCCAACTCTCAATTGAATGCACAAGAACCCTATCACCAACAAGCTTTCCTGTCACCTCAAAACCCTCAGAAGGACCAGTTACTTTAATGTAGCCCCCCTTTCCCAGGACAACCTCACACTCATCCATCTCATAGAAAGCGTCAAGTTCAATCGAGAAATTCTCAAGCTTCTTTGTTTTCCATGTATTAATATTGTACGACATGCTACTCTCCCTTGCCGTTCTTTCCAGACTCAAGCATCTTACTTTTCATACCATCTCCTTACCTACATAGGTACCACTAACGCGCTAGAAGCCTGCCCCACCAAACCTCACAGCCATACAATATAATATCAGTTCCCAAAGACAACTTGGCTACCGGATACTCAAGTTTCTTTGCACCATCACCATCCTTCTCGTCATAATGTCCATCAGGGTGCTGATATATATCAACTGTACCAATCCACAGCCCATAATATGGCTTATCATGTGGATCGGCACTCCTCAACCTCACCCACACTTCAATGGGCTTATCAAATATGTTCACTACCTGCTCCTCTCTTTCAATTCTGCACACTAGATGGGAACGACTTTAGTTATCTCAATCTTGTGAGAGATGCCCAACTTCCAGCAATCTATACACACTGGTACAGTAGTTTCCTCCCCATCCTGAATGGAAGTCACCTTAACCACAGCATCATTCTTGCACTGCTCCCATTGCCGAGGTCCAAAGGTCATAAAACTACCCTTTTTAATATATCCTTCACATCTTATTTCGTCACTCATCTTCATTCCTCTCTTTCAATTCTGCCCCACTGTTACCAACGATGAAACTTTCTACAATAATGAGTAGAATGCCATCCAACTGCAACACAAAATCGCGCGCAAATTGGGCAAATTGCAACACAAAAATTGAATAGTTTTTTTAGCCACATTTCTTCCTCTCTTTCAATCTGCCCCGCCTTCCAAGCCTATACCTGTTCAGGCAGGCCGACGCTTTTCATCGTCTCTTGTGTATAGGTCAGGGCAGCTGGCTAAACAGGTGGGGTACTCGTTATCTTCCCATGCCTGACTTTCACAGGGGTCTTCACCCGCTATTACTGTTATATTATAGGGAGAGCTCTCGGCACTCTTTTATCGGCCTCGAGCTCAACGAACATCAACCTTGTTTAGATCATACGCAGTTCCAACAGAATACCGTACCGTCAATCCGAACCGGCGCTAGGCATATCGCAATGATAGCCGTTGGCTCTGACGGATTACTTAGGCGGACTACTAGGTAACAATGCAGGGCCTCATCAAAGATACTATCTGCTCGCATATTGCCCACTCCCAAGCACCTACTCACTCTCCCTAGATCAGAGTACAGGATTGCACCCATACTAGCTGAACTACTTCAGCTCTGATTCCCTCATTAGCTTTTCTCTCTCGACCTCCCAGGCAGTAACTTCTTTGCGGATTGTCTCTGCATCCCACGTCACAACATTCATGCTAAGATACTGCAATAGCCACAGTGCCTCAGCAGCTGGAGTGAGCATCTTCATATCCCTATGCCCAACAAGAGAGTGAATAGACAGATCATAAACAATATTACCATCGTCATTGAAGAAATCAATCCGAACCTTAATATCGGGTTGATCAGAATAGTCAATCGTTGCTGACATTATTGATTCCATTATCTTTTTCTCCTCGGTCCTAGTATCTCCCACATAATAACAATAGGCCATGCACCAAAGCAACCAACTAGGGTCCAAAATGAACCAACACTAACACTCATGTCACTAAGCTCTGCGATACACATATCATAGAACTTATTCCCAGACTTAACAGACCACATCAGAATAACAAGACCGATAGCTAAATAGCCACCCATACCATAAATCAAGATATCATAGGTAAGTTCAACGTTACCCATTACGCCGCCTTCCTCTTAGTTATAATACTCACTACCAATCTACCTTTAACGGCACCAAGATACATCCTCTCACCACACCTATAGAACATCAGGTCTGTAGTCTTCTCCTTAGTCTTGGTGTCAGTGCTGCACTCAAGCGGATGCTCACCACCACATATGGCACAGTGAACAATGTAGCCCTCATCAACCTCAGGGCACTCATCCAACTCATCATTACTAAACGAAATCATACCACCTCCTATAACACACGTGGGCCATCATCCCACTCTTCTTGAATTCTTTTCCAGTGTTCCCTCTTGCAGTGTCTCTTATATAAACTAATAGAAACAGTAGCTGTAGTAGCTACTACAGCTACTGTTGCAAACACAATCAATATGTAAGTAATCATAGTGCCTCCACAATGGAGGAGATTATACTATGATATGACAACACCCCTGTTACCAGACCTACCAGATGGCATAAACCTACCACGCTCCTTACCCCATCTAAGATGAGCACCATAGCGCATCTTCTTAGTAAGAACAAGAACTGGCTCGTCATTCAGCTGAAACTCTCTGGCAGACAATCTCTTGTACCCAAGCACATTCACAAGATAGTTGGCGTAGCACTTAAATGCTTCATCATGAGTGCGGTGACATTTGCCACTGCCAATAGCCTGATCAGTTATCAGCTTACTTCCAAAGCAATGCTCCTTCGGTGTGCCACATAGAACACGATATTGTCTAGACACGCGGCTTCACCTTTCTTCGTTTGCGCCTCTTGGGAATCTTCGTCTTGAGCCACTGCCAGAATTCGGAGTTCGTTTTCTCCATATGGTCATACCACACCCTGGTCACAGTGAATACAAGCCATACAAACGAATACAACAGCACAGCAGCCAACACCAGAGCAAACATCACCCCAAGCGCTCTCAGTATGAATGTATTACCGAATATGGGCATTTAGTGTGACGGTTCTACAGGCACAACGGTAGTATTTTCCAGTGCCTGTGGTGTGAAGAATAGGTTCAAGTCAGTCCCTGGCTGGATAAAGTATGTAGTCGACTTGCTTCCAAAGATCAAAGCCATGCGATCAAGCACCGCAAGATGATATGCTTCCTTATTTTGGGTATACACTAACTGCTGCGCTGCTACAACCTTACCCTGTCTGGCCGCAATCTCAACCTGCACATTAGTTTGTGCCTGCTCAGCTGATAGCTGTTTCTGCAACACCAACGTGCGCTGATCCTGTGCTAACTGATCGTTTGAGGCTTGCTGCTTGATCAAGTCCTGTTGTCTCAATGCAGTCTCAATCTGTGCGGTCAGTAACGCTTTCGTATTCAGCTGAGCAGCATACTCAGGTTGAAGAACAACATCTCCAACAGTGACATTTACAATCTCGGCACGATACTCATCAGACACTTCTTCAAGACCTTTCTTTATGCTATCTGCAAGCCCATTTCTGTCATCTAGCAAGCCAGATAGAGTAAAGGCACGAGTGCCAACCTTGATACCAGCGCCAGCATTTGCAGAAATAGTATCAACAAATGCCTTGTCGTCCAATAGAGCAGGCCATGAAGATAGAATATACTTTGCTGAATCACAATCGATTCTACGCCGCGCCTGGATAGTAACCAGAACACCAACTAGCTGATTGTCCTCGGTGGCAACCTGCGGATCGGAAACATTGAATGTCAAAGTTGATCCATTAATTGGATTCAAGTCCATGAAGTATCCCCAGTCAGTGTGAACACCAGGGCCAACACAAGACTGAATCTCACCGCCTCTAGTCTTGACAGCAACCTGATTGGGATCAACCTGCTCATTGATAAAGCAGCCACTCAACATAGTTGCCAGCATCAGAACAACAACAACGAACATAATCTTTTTCATTACACACTCTCCTTATATAGTTTTATTTTACACTTACACAACTGAACCCACGTGACCCAAGATAATAACATGCCACGCTCATGTCCGCATCGAAGCAGCGGACAAAGTTTCTTGATATATCGATTGTTACACAGCCAGTCGAGTCATACACACCGCTGCTTGGAACAGTGTCCTGAAGCACATATGTGGGCGCAGCACAGCTAGAGGCCACTATCAGAATCACCACGAGCACCACCAAGAGCAAAGCTAACATCCACTCTCTCATGTCTTTCCTCCTTTCTCCGCAATCTTTTTGATCATTTCAAGAGCTCTCTCCTTCAATGAATACTTGCCCTTTGAATGGAACATCACCTCCTGAGCATCATAATAACCAACTACTCCATATATGACCCTTACTGTCCACCCACAATGTGTACACCTAATCAGCTGAGTAGCTGATGGAGAATCAATACTACTAGTAGCCATGCTCTCCTTGCCACAACCAGGACACTTTTCACCAGAGCTCTCCACAAACTCATCTGCCTTATCCTGCTTGGTCTTCAGCTGCTCCCAGAACTCACTATTTGTTTTCTTCTTCGTTGCCATACCATCTCCTGTACAACAAAATTCCCCCTTGATATCAAGTGGGAATGGACCAGGGTGGATTCGAACCACCGTATACCTTGCAAGGGCCTAATTCTTATAAGGGATTGGCTCCAACCTCAGAGCTTCTGGTCCAGCTCTTACGTCATCCATAAGCAACTATCCAGTAGTCACTACCCTCAGCAAGTATATCGCTGCTTTCTATTTCAGACATCATATCAACACCAGCAGCACAATTCTTGAGGACTATATATCCCATCTGTAGAACAAAATGCCACAATTCCCAATCCTCTATAGCCTGCATGCTGTTAGAGACCGACTCCATACACCCACACTCGCAATAGATATACCCACGTACTCTCGGATTAGATTTCTTTCCTTGCTCATCGACAAGAATCTTCATGCACCAAACTCCTTTATAAAGTAGTTAAATGTATCTAATACATAGTCAATCATCTCAACAGTAAGAGAAGGATGTACGCCAATCCACAGCGTATCATTCATAATTTTATCGGACACAAGTAAGCTTTCTGCATACCATTCTCTACGTAGCAGAGCTGGCTGCTTGGTCATGTTGCCAGCAAACAGCAACCTGCTATCTATTCTAGATTTATCTAGATAGTCTATCAGTTGCGCTCTAGTAAATGGAGCACCATCTCTTATAGTAATTGGGAACCCAAACCAACTAGGCTCAGCATCAGGAAGTGACTCTGGAAGAATAAAGAACTCCTCATACCTAGATATACCACTGTATAAGCGACTGAAGTTTCTCTCCCTTTTGTCGACAAACCACGACAGCTTGCTCATCTGCTCTACGCCAATAGCAGCCTGCATCTCGGTCATCTTGAGATTGTAGCCCAGTCTAGTATATACATACTTATGATCATAGCCATATGGCAACCTACCAAACTGCTGTGAGTAGCGCTTACCACACGTAGCATCATGACCAGTCTCACACCAGCAGTCACGACCCCAGTCTCTATACGACTCTATAGCTAGCTTCATACTCGGATCATCGGTGAACACAGCTCCACCCTCTCCAGTAGTAATATGGTGCGCTGGATAGAATGAACTAGTTGCACAAATACCATATGTACCAACCATCTTCTCCTTATACTTGGCACCAAGCGCATCACAGCAATCTTCAACAAGCCACAAATCATACGCCTGACATAACTTAGCTATTCTATCTGCCTCAAATGGATTGCCGAGTGTATGGGCTATGATCATACCAGCCGTATTGTCATTAATAGCAGCCTCAATCTGATCTATATTAACACCATAGGTAGGCAGAGTTATATCAACAAAGTGTGGCACCATGCCAGCCTGATAGATTGGTGCTATAGTGGTCGGGAATCCAGCAGCCATGGTAATAACCTCTGGAGCCCAACTGGATTCATAATCACGCCACTCATCCATGCCCTCTTCTGAAGCAGCAAGGATAGCCAGCAAATTAGCAGAGGAACCAGAGTTGGTAGCAAGAGCATATCTCGTACCTACGTAGGTACTCAGCTTCTTCTCAAACTGTTCTACGAATCTACCAGAGGTCAAATTGAAATCAAGCGCAGAGCTAACAATAGCCTGCATCTCCAGCTCATTAAAGCACTTCTGCGTCACCGTAACATGGGTTGTGCCTGGAATAAACTCCTTGTCATTTAGATAGTCGTAGTAGTAGTTCTCTACAAGACCATTGATTGCTCTCTCATAATCTTCTCTATCCATTAGCACCTGCCTTCTCATCCAGGAATGGCCACATATGACCAATACCCATGCTCTTCAGTGAACCATCAGGCTGTCTCTGAGACCTAACTCTCGGGACAACAGGCTCATCTATATCTGATGTAACACTAACTATGTATGGACCTTCTGTCTTTAGAATGCTCCTCACTAACAGGTCAAGGTTTGTCCTATCATCCGCCCCTGTTGCAAACACCCCATACGTATTTGACACAGCATTAGGAACAAAAAGACCACTGTTTGGTGTAGTGGCAATATATCCACCACCAAAGTAGTAGTCCTGCATTCCCTTTATGGCAGCATAACCACCATTAGAGATAACAAAGAACTTAATAGGAAGATCAAGCAGCCTTATTGTCGATAGTGTATGTGCTGTCATCAAGAACCCACCATCACCAACTATACTGATAACACGTCTACCACTAGCTATAGCTGCGCCCATCGCCATAGGTATAGCCGAGCCCATAGACTGCAAGCCAGCAGAGAATATAAACCTCTGGCCATGCTTCACTTCCCATGCCTGCAATGTCTTATACATGCATGGGCCAGCACTACCAGGAACAATAACATCATCACTAGTAGCATAGTCACTGATAGTTCTTATCAGCTTGTACGTATTTACAGCACCAGGACAAACCTCGTAAGACTCGCCCTCGCGCCTATACTTCCTATAAACCTCAGCACAATGCTCTTTCCAATCGAGCCACTCATTGTTGAACATTTGCTCAACACCATCACCAATTAGCAAGTCCCACAGCACAACAAGAAATGTACCAGCATCAGCACACACTCTATCGGTATTGGGTAGCTTCCTAAGCTCATTAGAATCAATATCTATGGCAATCTTCTTTGCGGAGCTAGCAAAATTAGGATAGTCATACGCAACCAGTTCTGGATCAAGTCTTGCCCCAATAGTTATTAGCAGGTCGCACTCCTGCAACAAAATACCTGGAGCTCGCTGACCAACATTTCCTGGTCTTCCAACATACAAATCATCCTCCTCATTAGCAAACTCAGCAGCTCTCCACGTTGTCATGAACGGAATGCGATACCTATTCAACATAACATGAAGAAGAGACTGAACATTGACGTCCATGGCACCCCACCCAACAAGCACAAGTGGACGCTTTGCCTGCATCAATGCCTCTGCCACATTTCTAGCATCGTTATATAAATCCTGCCTAACTACACCAGGATTCTTACTATAGAACCCAGGCGGCGGCTCAATCTCCATAGACTGAACATTCACTGGAACCTCAATCCACACAGGCCCCTTACGCCCATTCATAGCTCTCTTGACAGCAGTATTTAGCATATCAAGATCATCTCCACCCCTCATAATATCAGCATACTTCGTGATACTCTTTACCATCGGGACAATATCAACTTGCTGCTGTCCACCAGAACGAAGATTATCATTCATGTCATTTGTCCTGCACTGACCTGATATGAACAGCACCGGTATGCTATCCATCCATGCTGCCGCACACGCATTAATTGCATTGATAGCTCCAGGCCCATTGGTGACAAGGACAACACCAAGCTTACCGGTATACTGAGCATGTGCTACAGCTGCCATTCCGGCAGAGAACTCATGCACACATGCAGTATATGGTATCTTAGATAATCTTAGAGAGTCAAACAGATACATGGCCGCTCCACCTGGGAGCCCATATATATGATCTACTCCATAGTCTTTTAAGTACTTGAAGATATAGTCAGATACTCTTTCCATCGGTCAATCCCTTCTTCAAACGAAACTGTCTGCTCAAGACCCAACTCGACGTCTTGCTGATGCAAGACAGGCAGATACACATCATTCACGACTTGAATAGAGCCAGTGTGCTGAGCCATAACACCATACTTGAGACCAATCTTATTAGCAGCCACAATCAAGCTCATCTTATTAATAGAGCCAACAACATATGGAGTCCAGCCTTTGCCATTCGCAAGGATAGCCAGGAGATGGTCCACCATATCAACTGGATATAGGTAACTGCGCACAGCAAGAGGACTATCAACCTCTATATCCTTACCAGAACGAGCCTGATCCATAAAGGATGATATAGCATACTGACTGCCAAGCCCAGGTCCCATGAATGTGTACAATCTGGGTATGATAACACTATTTATGCTTCTAGACAACCTCGAGTACATAAACTCACCAGTCATCTTGCCGTACACATATGCGGCCTGCTCTGGCGTATAGTTTCCTCTATCGCTAACAACTGCACCGGAACTAATATACATCAACCTAGAAACATTAGTGGCCAGAGCCATATGAATCATATTGGCAAAGCCAATAGCCCTACCAGCCAAGGCAAAGTATGGAGCGGGGTCCCTGTATGCCACTGCATCAATAAGAACATTGAACTGCTCACTAGGCTCCAGTATAACTCCAGTGGTATATCCAGAAGTATTCCACTTAACATACTCGTCCGACAAACCACTCAGGTCTATCCTAGTAGGGTTACCTCTATGCATGGCAGTCACCCGTATCTTGGTGCCAAGGTACTTGTTAGATGCCATAAATGCACCAAGCAGCCACGAGCCAACAAAGCCAGTAGAGCCAGCCAGGAATATATTCACGCCATCAAGAGCCTCAAGGTTCTCTCTTGAGTACTCTACTATCTGCTTCATATCATTCTCAATAATTGGATTCACGTTCTAGCAACTCCTCATAGTATGCAATAGTTGGTGGCAACCCAGAGAGAACATTGTACTTAGGCCTCCAGCCAAGAAGCTCCCTTGCCTTGCTGCAATCCAGAAACTGATTGCTAATCTCAAGATCAGCAGCACCATGAACAATAGGCTCAAGCTTACTACCCATCATCTTTGATATAGTATCCACCATACGTAGCGTAGAGTAGCCCTCTCCACTGCTAAAGTTGAACGCTTGACCTGGGAAATCAAGAGCGCGCTCAGCTAAAACAATATTAGCCTCCACCGCATCCTCAACATAGAAATACTCGCGAAGAGTTCTACCATTTGATCTAATAAATGGCCTCTGCCCACGAATTATTGAACGAATCGTTCCTGGAATCAATCGAGACCAATTCTTATCACCAGGACCATAGTAGTTACCATTTCTAGTAACACAAACATGCATACCATATGTCTCATAATAGCTACGAGCTATAACATCAGTACACAGCTTTGATACATCATAAGGATATACAGCTTCAAGTCTATCGGTCTCTTTATAGCCACCGCCCTCGGCCTCACCATACACCTTATCTGTAGACGCAACAATGATACGCCCACCAAAGTCCATACTACGTCTACATGCTTCAAGCAACGTATAGGTACCTCTGACATTAGAGTCCCATGTAGAAAGCGGAGAACCATTGGCAACAGTAACAAGCACCTGCGCCGCCAGATGAAAAACAGTGTCTATCTCATTCTCGGCCAACACCCTATCAACAAACTTAACGTCACAAACATCACCATGAGCAACTCTAGTAACGAATGTCATAACACCAAAGCCAACTTGATCCCTCGCTATCACAGTGACAATAGCACCGGCCTTATGTAGAGCAACACATAAGTGTGATCCAAGAAACCCTTCCCCACCAGTTACCAGCACTGGCCTGTCTAACCAGAAATCCTTGTTCATACTAGTCCCTAAGCCCAACATAGACTTCATTATTCGTGTCAAGATTGATATTGATACACCCACCCTCTGTCAATGTGTATCTATGAATAGACCGATCTGGGTCTGCAAGCTTGACCTCTATAATACATTCACCAGTTCGCCTATCTACACAGACAACAGTGACCTTTGCGAACTCAAAATTACGCAGACCGATATCTTCTAGCGACTTCATAAACTTCTTCGAAAACATTTTCATCTCATTCCTCCTTATTCATACTATAGACGACCAAAACAAACCAGCCATAAGTAAAATAAGTATGGCAACTGCGCCCATAGCAATAAATAGAAAAAGACAACCCTTGTCATCTATCTCTTGCTCTAGACCATCCAGTAGTATATTCCACAAGCGACTCATACCTCCTCCTTATACAACCATGGTGCCATACCACTGGCCCACATCTCCCTGACCAAGGTAAGGTCTCTCATACTATCTACACACTGCCAGAATCCAGTATGCTGATACGCACCCAACTGCATATCTGCAACTAGCCTAGGCAGAACATCACTCTCAAATGATTCATCATACCTCTTGATATAGTTCAGCACTCCATGCTCTAGAACAAAGAAGCCACCATTTATCCACCCTCTATCGACAATAGGCTTCTCATAGAACCCAGTTACATCGCCATCCTCTGCTAGCTTTATCTCACCAAATCTAGTGGGTGGATGAACAGCTGTAACAGTGGCTAACTTACCATTCTTGTTATGAAACTGCAACAGCTTTCTGATATCAACATCACTAAGACCATCGCCATATGTAACCATCGTAGTCTCACCAGTGTACTCAAGCAACTGCTTAACCCTACCAGCAGTGTTAGTACCAGAACCAGTCTCTAATAAACAGACAGCAAAGTTGCTCTCCTCATACTTGCTATTCTCTCCATCGCCAGCAAATATCTGTCTGTCAAGGAAATCAACCACTATAAGTGATTCCTCACCAATGAGCCTATCTATAAAATACTTGCTTACAACATTGCCTTTGTAGCCTAGCGCTACAATAAAATCACCGAAGCCATAGTGTCTGTACATACGCATGATATGCACAAGTAGTGGTAGCCCACCGACCTCAACCATAGGCTTAGGTTTTGTCTCTGTCTCTTCCCCTAGTCTAGTGCCTAGTCCACCAGCAAGAATACCAACGTACATAACTACCCTCCAGCAATCATGGTCGGATTGCCAAATCTTTCCCTGAGTCCGCTAACTATACTATCTAGCAGAGCCAGTGCATCTGCCGAAGACTCAGCATCGTAGACAGAAGCCTTCCATAAATACTGAGCCTTAGAGTTTACCTCTACGCTGACAGCTACTCTAGTCACAACGTTACGTGCATCCAAGTTTACTAATTCACCATCTTTCAAAGTAAGTGTTGCCATTATTTTCTCCTCTTAATCAATCTACCAACTATGCCTTTACCACTAATAGTTCTATGCACATAGGTCTTGTTATATCTCCAGTCAGTAGTAACAAACCTATGCTTGTACCACATCTTACTTGGAATCACTTCCATCCAAAACGCTTTCATTTCATTATCCTATACAAACATATATAGGATAGAGGATGATGAGATATCTAGAATCTCACCCATCCCCTATCCGCCGTAAACAGACAATGCTCGCTTGAGAACGAATAAGATCGTACTGAGTTGATATGAGTTCTCATGTCCCAGAAACCCAGTGTCACTATTACGGTGAGCCAAAGTCTGCAATTGGGTGGTCAGGATTTGAACCTGATTGGTGGCGGTAAATCTGCGGCGAGCACTGTTATTGCCCAAGAGCCTCTCACGCTCTCCCATTTTCATTTCCGCACGTTGACTA
>Ga0316628_100002362_pt1 | contig 13945 bp, 15 predicted proteins | sample OWC_Aug_M2_C1_D5_FD_207648 | JGI IMG/M metagenome (GOLD analysis project Ga0316628, IMG submission 207648) | Wetland soil microbial communities from Old Woman Creek delta, Ohio, United States - OWC_Aug_M2_C1_D5_C | ecosystem: Environmental > Terrestrial > Soil > Wetlands | place: USA: Ohio... | reverse complement strand
TACCGAGGATCGGACGCAGGCTCGCCAGATACTCGAACAGCTTGCCGGGGCAGACACCCTCTTCCCTGGGGCTGTTCCATTGCAGCAGCAGCAGCACGTCCGCGTTCCATTGCACCTTGATGGACTCGCGGTAGGGGACGGGTGGATAGGCGCGCACCGAGGACCGCACGCCCATGCGGTCGGCAAGCGGCCAGACGTCTTCCGGCGCCGTGCCATAGAAATGGACGCGAAACTTCTCCGCCTCCGGCCCGAGCAGCCGCAGCGCCTCGAACAGCGCGGTCGGATCGCGACGACCGGCGTAGATCCGTCCCGCGTAGACGATGTTCACGACGCTCGCGTCGTTGTCCGCCTCGGCGTGCGGATCGAAGGGAAAATCGATCGGGTCGTAGCCGTTGTAGGCAAGCTCCGTCGGCTTGCCGTATTTCGCGGCGTAGAAATCGCGCCACGGCTCGGTGACGGTGACGATGCCGGACGCGCTGCCGAGCACGTGGCCCTCCAGCCGGCTTTCGATCGCGGCATGCCAGCGCGGCCAATCGGCGTAGTTGTCGTCGGCCCAGCGATCGCGCAGCTCGCCCACCCACGGCACGCCGAGCTTGCGGCTCAATGTCCGGCAGCCGAGAAACGCGGTGAAATACGGCGCGCTGCCGAATACGATGTCGGGGCGCCAATCGCGGCACAGCTCCATGCCCTTGCGAACGAGGTCCGGATACCAGCCGATGCGGCCGTCGGGAACATTCAGCAAATTTACGTAGAGCTCCGACAGGCCATGCAGGGCGCCGCCGCCCTCGCCCGACGGCGCGGCATCGGGCGCCGCTGCGCTCACGGGGGTGCTGCCGCCGCGGCCCAGTATTTGCCGCACCGTGCGCGCCGCCCATCGCGGTGGCGCGTTGATGTCGCGCCAGTCGGCATAGGCCACACGCTGGAGCGGAAATTCGAGCGGCAGGGTTTCCGGCATGCCCCAGCGGCTGCCGGCGACGACGCCGACGTCGTGCCCGTGCTCGGCGAGATAGCGCGCGAACTTGCCGAGCCGAACCGCGCCGATCGCATTCACCGGCGGGAAGTACCAAGTCACGATGAGGATTTTCATGGAGCGCGGTTCTCGAGCTCCGTCAGGCGGCGAACTCGGCCAACCGCACCGGGCGGCGCGCGGCGCCCCACGTACCGGGCCGCGCCTCGAACACGCCGGCACATGCCGTGCCGCAAGCTGTGCAGCGCCCGTCGGGCGTCAAGTTCCAATCCCCCAACACGTACCAATCCCGCTCGATCAGCAGCCCGCCGCAGCCGTGGCACCAAGTGGACCCGCCCGCGGCGTCATGAACATTGCCGGTGTAGACGTAGCGAAGCCCATTTGCCATCGCGATTTCGCGCGCGCGGGTCAGGCTCGCCCCCTTGGTATGCTGCTTATCCTGCATCTTCCAGTCGGGGTGGAACGCCGTGAAATGCAGCGGCGTGTCGGGGCCCAGCCGCTCGGCCACCCAGCGCGTCATCGCGTCGAGCTCGGCCGCCGAATCGTTCTCACCGGGAATCAGCAGGGTGGTGATCTCGAACCACACCTTGGTCTCGCGCCGAAGATATTCGAGCGTCTCCTTCACCGGCTCGAGCTCGCCGCCGCAGATCTTGCGATAGAACGCCTCGGTGAAACCCTTGAGATCGACATTGGCCGCATCCATCACGCGGTAGAACTCGGCACGTGGGGCGGCGCACTGATACCCGGCCGTAACGGCCACGGTCTTGAGGCTCCGCGCATGGCAGGCCTCGGCCACGTCGATTGCGTATTCGTGGAAGATCACCGGGTCGTTGTAGGTGAACGCGACGCTGCGGCAGCCGTGCGCCGCCGCCGCGCGGGCGATGGTTTCGGGCGAGGCGGAATCGTTCAGCCGGTCGAATTCGCGCGATTTGGAGATGTCCCAGTTCTGGCAGAACTTGCAGGTCAGGTTGCAGCCCGCGGTGCCGAACGACAGCACCGGGGTGCCCGGGAGAAAGTGGTTCAGCGGCTTTTTCTCGATCGGATCGATGCAGAAGCCCGATGAGCGGCCATAGGTTGTGAGAACGATCTCGCCGCCTTCGCGCGCGCGCACGAAGCACAACCCGCGCTGCCCCTCGTGCAGCCGGCAGGCGCGCGGACAGATATCGCACTGGACTCGCCCGTCGTCGACCACGTGCCAATGGTTCGCCATGGGCTTGTAGGTAGGGCGGGAAGGACACAGATTCAAACCATGACGCAGGTACAGCGCACTTCGGTCGCGGGCAGCTTCTATCCCGGCGACGCACAACGGCTGCAGGCCGCGGTGCGCGGCTACTTGGCCGAGGCCGGCACGGAAACGGGCGGGCCGCAGCCGGTGGCCATCATCGCCCCGCACGCGGGCTACGTTTACTCCGGCCCCATCGCTGCCAACGCCTATGCGCGGCTCGCGCCGCTGCGTGGGCGCATCCGACGCGTGGTGCTGATCGGACCGGCGCATCGCGTACCGTTCCGAGGCCTCGCGGTGAGCGGCGCCGATGCCTTCGAGACCCCGCTCGGCACCATCCCGCTCGATCGCGACGCCATCGCGGCGATCTCAACTCTGCCCCAGGTCAAGCGGCTCGATGCCGCGTTCGACGGCGAGCACTGCCTGGAGGTCCATCTGCCCTTCCTGCAGACCGTTCTCGGCGACTTCAAGCTCGTGCCCATCGTCGCAGGAGACGCGAGCGGCGCGGATGTCGCCGAGGTGCTGGAGATACTGTGGGCCGGCCCCGAGACCCTGCCGGTCATCTCGTCCGACCTCAGCCATTACCACGACTACGCGACAGCGCGGCGACGCGACCAGGAAACCTCGCGCACGATCGAGGCCATGGCGGGAGAGCGGCTCGACCGGGACGACGCCTGCGGCCGCGTCCCCATCGCCGGGCTCCTGTCGGTGGCACGGAAGCGCGGCTTTACCGCCACGACGGTCGACCTGCGCAATTCCGGCGATACTGCGGGCCCGCGCGACGAGGTCGTCGGTTACGGCGCCTGGGTGGTGGCATGACGATCGCGACGTTCGATATCACGTTGCTCGACATCGCCGCGGAGTCGATCCGCCACGGCTTGGAGCATGGCCAGCCCGCCCAACCGCAGGACTATCCGGCCGCGCTCGATTCGCATGGCGCCTGCTTCGTTACGCTGCACAGCGCCGGCAAGCTGCGCGGCTGCATCGGCAGCGCGCGGGCGTGGCGCCCACTGGCAACGGACGTGGCGATCAACGCCTTCGGCGCCGCCTTCGAGGACCCGCGCTTCGACCCGGTCGACAACGACGAGCTCGACGCGCTCGACATCGACATCTCCCTGCTCGGCCCCGCCACGCCGATGACGGTTTCCAGCGAGGCGGAGCTCGCCGCTGCGCTGCGACCGGGACGCGACGGGGCCATCCTCATCGACGGCCACCGCCGCGGTCTGTTCCTGCCCGCCGTCTGGGAAAGCGTCCCGGATCCGGCCGCGTTCGTGTCGCACCTCATGGACAAGGCCGGCATCGAGCGCTGGTCGCCGCGCGTGTGCGCGGAGCGCTTCGAAACGCGATCGGTCACGCGCCCCGCACGCGGTCGATGAACGCCACGGCGTCGCTTGGCGGCGCATTCCCGCGCCAGGCGACATGCTGGTCCGGCCGGATCAGCGCCAAATCGGCCTCGTAAAGCGCTCGTGCCCCCGGCACATCGAGAATCTTCAGCGGCATGCCGCGCAATTCTGCCGCCGCGACGATGGCCGCGCCGTCGGCACCTCCCATTCGCAGCAAGGTGAAATCCAAGCCCAGCCGGTCGTAGAGCGCAGCCTCACCCAACCAAAGATGCGGCGCGCGCAGCCCCGGAGCGGCTGAGGGCGTGTAGATATTGGGCGTATCCGCCGGCGGTGTCGTGCCGTCGGGCGCGATGATCGGCGAATCCAGGTAACGGAGCCCGAGCTGCACGCCGGGAATGACGAATTCGCGGAACGCGTGCTCGGCCAGCCGCGGACCCACCGCCGCGCGCTCGGCACGCCCGGCCGCCGTGTCCTTCTCGATCTCCGGCGTGATCGGCACGTCGCCGATCGAGATGGCGTAGTCGCGCGCAAAGGCGATGTTGCGCGCACCCATCGGCCGGCGCTCCGCCTCGTAGCTCGGAACCAGGCGCGGCCCGCCCCAGCCGCGGATGACGGCCGCGAGCTTCCACGCGAGGTTCACCGCGTCGTCGACGCCGGTATTCATCCCGAGCCCGCCGGTGGGCGTGAACAGATGCGCGGAGTCGCCCGCAAGCCACACGCGCCCGCCGCCGTAGCTTTGCGCGACGAGCGCATGGCCCGCGAGCCAGGGCTGTGTCGAGAGAATCTCGAGCGGGAAATCTTTTCGCGCCGCGAAATGCAGGAGCGCGCGCGAATCCACGCTGCGATGGTCGATCCCGTCGGGCACGCGGATCTGGGCGAGGAAATGCTCGTGCGAGTCGACGTGCACGATCAGCGCCCGCACATCGGCATTGAAGCACCAGTACTGCCAGGAACGCCCGACGCTCAGCCAGGACGGGTCGAGCCTGGCGCGGAAGTACGCCGAGTGCATCGAGCCGCCCATCATCGGGCGCGAGATACCGTGCTCGCCCTCGTAGTGGATGCCGAGCTGGCGGCGCACCACGCTTGCCCCGCCGTCGCAGCCGATCAGGAAGCGCGCATGGATGTCCTCCCGCTGTCCCGTCGCGACATCCTCCACCGTGCCGACGACGCCGTCCTTCTCCTCGCGAAACGACAAATGCCGCCAGCCGAAGCGCAGTGTGACCGTCGGAAATTCCACCGAGCGGGCATGCAGCGCGCGCTCGAGGAAGATCTGCGAGCAGCGATGCGGCGGCTCCGGGCTTGCGCCCCATGGCCCCTGGCCAGAGCGCGAGGCCGCCAGCGCCTCTTTCCGATTGGGCAGGTGCAGACGTGCCAGCTCGTACCCGGTGAGCGAGGTGAAATAGGCGACGTCGGTCGGGTGCCCGTCGTCGAGCCCAGCGGCGCGGATCGGTGCGGCGACACCGATGCGGCGGAAATGCTCCATCGAGCGCGCACCGATGGCGTTGGCCTTGGGATGCGTCGCGGTGCCCGGCATGTCGTTGACCAGCACGCAGTCGATGCCGCGCCGCCCGAGCTCGATCGCGATGACGAGCCCGACCGGACCGCCACCCGCGATCAGAACCGAGGTCTTGCGTGCGTCCGCCATCCGAAAAGTCTATCGCTTGTTGCGCAGGCACACGCAACCTATGATCGTCGACCCATGGCTCCCCTCGACATTGCTGCAATGCTGCCGCGCGTGCGCGCAATCGCGTGGGATGCGGGCGCGGAGATCCTCAAGTTCTATCGCGACGGCTTCGGCGTGCGCGAGAAGGCGGATTCATCGCCGGTCACCGAGGCCGACGAGGCCGCGGAAAAGATCATCATCCCGGCGCTCCGCGCGCTCGCACCCGAAATTCCCGTGGTCGCCGAGGAGATGATGGCGGCCGGTGCGGTGGTCGACGTCGCAAGCGGCCCATTCTGGCTCGTCGATCCGCTCGACGGCACGCGCGAATTCGTCGAGAAGCGCGACGAGTTCACGGTCAACATCGCGCTCGTCGTGGATCGCCGGCCGGTGCTCGGCGTGGTCTACGTGCCGGCGCGTGAAGAGACCTACGCCGCCGCCGGTCCCGGCACGGCGAGCGCGAGCCGCGGCAATCGTGACGGCTATTCCATCGCCGCGCGGCGCCCATCGACGGACGGCGTCGTGGTCACGGCGAGCCGGCGCCACGGCGACGCCGAAAAGATGGATCGCCTGCTCGGCACGATGAAAGTAAAGGAGACCAAGATCACCGGCTCCTCGATCAAGTTCTGCCTGATCGCAGCCGGCGAAGCTGACATCTACCCACGCTACGGCCAGACCTCCGAATGGGACACCGCCGCCGGTCACGCCGTGCTGTCCGCCGCCGGCGGCACGGTGCGCACGATCGACGGCGCCGAGCTTCTTTACGCCAAACCCAAGTTCCTCAACCCCGAGTTCATCGCCCGTGGTCTCGAATGACGAGATCGCCCGCGCCGCGGCGCTGATCCGCGCCGGGAAGCTCGTCGCCTTCCCGACCGAAACGGTCTACGGCCTGGGCTGCGACGCGACCAACGACCGCGCCGTCGCGGCGGTCTTCGAGGCCAAGGGACGGCCGGCCTTCAACCCGCTGATCGTGCACGTGCCGGGTCTGCGCGAAGCGGAGATCATAGCCAGCTTCAACGCACAGGCACGAACCCTGGTCGAGAAATTCTGGCCCGGACCGCTGTCGCTGGTACTCAAGCGGCGCCCCGATTGCAGGGTCTCACTGCTGGCCTCCGCGGGCCTCTACACGGTGGCGATCCGCGCGCCCGCCCACGACGTCGCCCGCGCGCTGCTTGCCGCCGCCCGCGTGCCCATCGCTGCGCCCTCGGCCAACCTGTCGGGCGAGGTCTCGCCCACGCGCGCCGATCACGTCACCGCCCGGGCGGACATGATCCTCGACGGCGGGCCCTGCCCGGTCGGGCTCGAATCCACCGTGCTCGATCTGTCCGGCGCGCACCCGGCGATCCTGCGCCCCGGCGCCGTCACCGAGGAGCAGATCGCGGCGCTCGTCGGCCCGCTCGCGCCCGCCGGAAGCAAGATCCGCTCGCCCGGCATGCTGGCGCGACACTACGCCACGCGGCTGCCGCTTCGGCTGAACGCACGCGAGGCGCGACGGGGCGAGGCGCTGCTCGGCTTCGGCCCGGCCCCAATGGCCACGCTCAACCTGAGCGCCGGCGCCGATCTGGCCGAGGCCGCCGCCAACCTCTTCGCCATGATGCGCGCGCTGGATGCGCCGCCCCATACCGGCATCGCCGTGATGCCGATCCCCGAAACCGGCCTCGGGCGCGCGATCAACGACCGCCTTCGCAGGGCGGCCGAATCCGGCTAGAACACGCGGCAACAAAGGATCAGGGAGCAACCAATGCCCGAGCCCGTCCGCTCGTACCATCCGCCGCGTCGTTTCCTCATGGGTCCCGGCCCATCGGACGTGCATCCGCGCGTGCTCGCCGCCATGGCGCAGCCGACCGTCGGCCACCTCGATCCCAGCTTTTCGGAGATGATGGAGGAGCTGAAGGGGCTGCTGCGCTACGCCTTCATGACCAAGAACGAACTCACCATCCCGGTCTCGGGCCCCGGCTCGGTCGGGATGGAGTCGTGCTTCGTCAACCTGGTCGAGCCCGGCGATAAGGTCATCGTGTGCCAGAACGGTGCCTTTGGCGGGCGCATGAAAGAGAACGTCGAGCGCTGCGGCGGCGAGGCGATCATGGTCATGGACGACTGGGGCAAGGCGATCGACATCGGCAAAGTCGAGGACGCCTTCAAGAAGAACCTGCGGGTCAAGGCGCTCGCCTTCGTCCACGCCGAGACCTCGACCGGCGTCGTCTCCGACGCCGCCCCGCTCTGCGCGCTGGCGCAGAAGAACGGCGCGCTGTCGATCGTGGACTGCGTCACATCGCTCGGCGGCATCCCGGTGAAGGTCGATGAATGGGGCGCCGACGCCGTCTATTCCGGCACGCAGAAGTGCCTGTCGTGCCTGCCCGGGCTGTCGCCGCTGACGTTCAGCGCCAAGGCGACCCAGGTGGTCAAGAGCCGCAACCGCAAGATCCAGAGCTGGTTCATGGATCTCGGGCTGGTCATGTCGTACTGGACCGGTGCCGGCGCGCGCGTCTACCACCACACCGCGCCGATCAACCCGCTCTACAGCCTGCACGAGGCGCTGGTGATGCTGCAGGAGGAAGGGATCGAGAAGGCCTGGGCGCGCCACCGCAAGGCGCATGAGGGGCTGCGCGCCGGGCTCGAGGCCATGGGCGTGAAGTTCTTCGTCGCCGAGAAGGACCGCCTTCCGCAGCTCAACCTGGTCGTCATCCCCGACGGCGTCGACGACGCCAAGGTGCGCAACCGGCTGCTCGCCGAGTACGACATCGAGATCGGCGCGGGACTGGGCGCGCTGGCGGGCAAGGTGTGGCGCGTCGGGCTTTTGGGTCAGAGCGCCTCGGCGATGCACGTCACCCTGTTCCTCGCCGCGCTCGGCCACTGCCTCGGCGTCAAGGTGGACGGAGCGCTGGCCGCCGCCCAGGCCAAGCTGTTCTGACCGCCATGGGCGCCCTCGATCGCATCCGAGCGGTGGTGGGCGAGCGCAACGTCATCGCCGATCCGGCGGAGATGGCCCCGTACATGCTTGACGAGCGGCGCGAATGGCCGCCCGGCAAGGCCGCGGCCGTGGTGCGCCCCGGCTCCACCGAAGAGGTCTCCCAGGTCGTGGCCATCTGCAACGAGACCGGCACCGCAATCGTGCCCCAGGGCGGCAACACCGGGCTGGTCGGCGGCTCCACCCCGCACACCACCGGGTCGGAGATCCTGCTGTCGCTCAAGCGGCTCAACCGGGTGCGCGACGTGGACGCGCTCAACTACACCATCACCTGCGACGCCGGCGTCATCCTGGCCGACGTGCAGAAGGCCGCGGCCGAGGCCGACCGGCTGTTCCCGCTGTCGCTCGGCGGCGAGGGCACTGCGGTGATCGGCGGCAACGTCTCGACCAACGCCGGCGGCACAGGCGTTCTGCGCTACGGCAACGCCCGCGAGCTGGTGCTGGGGCTCGAGGTCGTGCTGCCGGACGGGCGCATCTGGGACGGGCTCTCGCGGCTGCGCAAGGACAACACCGGCTACGACCTTAAGCATCTGTTCATCGGTGCCGAGGGAACGCTCGGCATCGTCACCGGCGTCGTCCTCAAGCTGTTTCCCAAGCCGCGCGACATCCAGACCGCCTTCCTCGCCGTGCGCGATCCGGAAGCCGCGCTGCAGCTGCTGGCCCAGGCCCGCGCCGCCACCGACGACCGGGTCACGGCCTTCGAGTGGATCTCCCGCCTCGGGCTGGACTACGTGCTCAAGAACATCCCCGACACGAGACACCCTCTGCCCGGCAAGCCGTACCAGCACTACGTGCTGATCGAGCTGACCTCCGCCCACGACGACGGCGTCCTGCGCGAGCGGCTGGAAGCCGTGCTGGAGGCCGGTATGGAGGCCGGTCTCGTGCTCGACGGCACGATCGCCGAGAGCCACGCCCAGGGCCGCGCGTTCTGGAAGCTGCGCGAGACCATCCCGGAGGCCCAGAAGCCCGAGGGCAGCTCGATCCGCCACGACGTTTCGGTGCCGGTCAGCCAAGTGCCCGAGTTCCTCCACAAGGCCGACGCGGCCGTGACGACGGCGGTGCCGGGCATCCGCATCTGCTCCTTTGGCCACCTGGGCGACGGCAACGTGCACTACAACCTGACCCAGCCGATCGGCGCGGATTCCGCGGCCTACGCGGGCCGCAAGAACGAGATCAACCGCCTCGTCTACGAGGTCGCGCTGGCCTTGCGCGGCTCCATCTCCGCCGAGCACGGCATCGGCCGTCAGAAGCGCGACCTCCTCGGCGAGGTGAAGCCGCAGGTGGCGCTCGACATGATGCGCGAGATCAAGCGCATGCTCGATCCGAAGGGCATCATGAATCCCGGAAAGGTCCTGTGACGGCCAGTTTCGGGCGGAAAGAATTTTTACATATTTATGACATTGCTCTCGCTGAGTCGGGCGAGAGGGTTTAGAGAGTCGCCGCCGCGACAATCGAGCGCCGAGGAGACGACGCGCAATGAGAGCGGAGCGAGGGAACAAGAAACGTCAAAACGAGTCGACTCTCGTCACGAGGATGTTAGTTTTTTCTTGTGTTGCCGGGCGGAATGAGTCACAACGCGCGGCTTTGTACGTTCCCGTCAACAAATGGCCTCTCTTCTACGAGGCTGGTTGAGGAGGTTGCATGAGATGGCTGCACACGCTGCCGCGCCGACGAGAGTTTCGGTAGAGCCGGTTAAGCCGGCGGTCCGGAGTCGTACTCCGGCAACTGTCACGACTCTTCCGACTCTGGAAGAGCGCCTTCCCAGAAAAGATTATTTCATCGAACGCGACGGCCAGACATTCGCCGGCACGCATCTCCTGATCGATTTCTGGAATGCGACGCGCCTCGATGATCCCGAATACATCGAGAAGGCTCTGCGCAAGGCGGTAGCAGCCGCCGGCGCGACGCTGCTGCACATCCATCTCCATCACTTCACGCCGAACGGCGGAGTGTCGGGCGTGGCCGTGTTGGCGGAGTCGCACATCAGCCTGCACACGTGGCCCGAACGCGGCTTCGCCGCCTTCGACGTCTTCATGTGCGGGGCGTGCGATCCCCACAAGGCGATGCCGGCGCTTCGTGCGGCCTTCAAGCCGCAACGGATCGAGCTGCAGGAAGAGAAGCGGGGACTGGTCGGTTGAGCCAACGCTGGTTCAACGAAACCCTCTACCCCGATTATCAGCAAAGACATCTGGTCGAGCGGGTCCTCTACGAAGAGAAGACCGAGTTCCAGGAACTCGTCATCTTCGAGAGTCCCCGCTTCGGCCGGATTCTGACGCTCGACGGGGTGGTGCAGGTCACCGAGCGGGACGAGTTCGTCTACCATGAGATGCTGACCCACCTGCCGATCCTGGCCCACGGCCAAGTGAAGAAGGTATGCATCATCGGCGGTGGCGACGGCGGCGTGCTGGAGGAGGTCCTCAAGCACAAGGGCGTCGAGCGCTGCACCATGGTCGAGATCGACCGCAAGGTGGTCGACCTCTGCGTCAAATACATGCCTTCGATCTGCGGCAAGGCGTTCGACGACAAGCGCACCGACCTGGTGATCGCCGACGGTCGCGCGTTCGCCAAGAACCCGCCCGAGAAATACGACCTGATGATCGTGGATTCGACCGACCCCATCGGGCCGGGCGAGGTTCTGTTCGAGCAGGGCTTCTACGCCGATTGCCGGAACTGCCTGACCGATCGCGGCATCCTGGTGACGCAGTCGGGCGTCTCGTTCATGCAGGACGAGGAGGCGCGCAATACCCACAAGCGGCTCAAGGCGCTGTTCGCCGACGCGACGTTCTACGTCGCCCAGGTGCCGACCTACGCGGCAGGGTTCATGACCCTCGGCTGGGGCTGCAAGGACGCCAAGCTGCGCGAGGTGTCACGCGACACCATCGAGCAGCGCTACGAGACGGCGGGGCTGGATACGAAGTACTACAACCCCGCGATTCACTTCGCGGCATTCGCGCTCCCCAACTACATCGAGCGATTGAAGAGCTGACGGACCTTACCGCGCCGCGGGCTCGGCCAGGATCAAGGTCCAGTAGACCCGATAGGGCGCGCTTGCCGCCGCGACGAACCCGATGCCGACCTCACGAGCGCGCGGCTCGAGCAGATTGCGTCGGTGGTCGCCCGACAGCATCCACTGTTTGACCACGGCATCGGGATTCTCGATGCCTGCCGACAGGTTCTCGCCCGCGAACAGGTAACCGTAGCCCGCGTCGGCCAGCCGCTCGCCAACGCGCTTCCCGTCCGGGCTTCGATGGTCGAAGAAGCCGAGCCGCGCCATGGCGGCCGAATGCGACCGCGCGACGTCCGACAGCCGCGCGACGAGGTGCAGCGGCGCCAGCCCGGCATGGGTGCGCGCGGCGTTCACATCGGCCAGCAGGCTGGTCACCGGGTCGGCGGCGGCGGGCGCCGCCGCGACAAGCCACACACCGAACAAGGCCGCCGTGAAACGGAGCATCAGCGCGACTGCAGCACCTTGCCCGACAAATCCGTGATCTTGTCGAGATGGATCAGCACGGCGAAGCCTTTGTTCTCCGGGTCCTTTTCGATCTCCGGCTTGACCACCATCGGCTTCACCTTGTCGCGGATCGCGTCCTTCTCGTGTACCTCGGCGCGACCATAGAAGCGCACCGCGCCGCCACCGCCCAGCTTCTGCGCCGCCGCCGGGTTGCGGTAGTAGACGACAACCTTGGGGTTTTTGCGCACGTTCGCATTGGAGCCGCGGAACGAGCGCTCCCAATAGGCGAGCGTGGAATCGTCGTACACCAGCACGCTGCCCTTGGGGCCGATGTTGGGCGAGCCGTCGTCGTCGACGGTACCCACGAGGCACGGCACGCCATCGGCGAGCGCCTTGTTAACGAACTCCTTCATGTCGTCGGTGATCTTAATCATTGGTTATCCATATCGCTGACGGGAGATGGCATGGATGGTACAATGTAAAAAAAGGATTTGGACATGAGGAAATTCGCTTCTGTCGCCCTTGCAGCCGCTGTGGCCGCAAGCGCCGTCCCCGCCGCCGCCCAGACCACGCGCAAACCGGCGCTGCCAACCGTGCTGCGTGGCACGGCGGCGCACGAGCCGGAGGCTCCGCCACCGCAGCGGTCGCGGCTCTATGTCGTCGGCGGCACCACGCTGTGGCTGTTCGACGATGCCGGAAACGTACTGGGCTGCGCGCTGCGCGGTTCCGGTTACGTTGGGCAGAACGTCATCTACTGCACGAAGGGCGTGCTGTCGCGCTAACCCGTCAGACTTTCGCGGCGGTCATTTCGATTTCGAGAAGGAACTTAGGGTCGGCAAGTCCGGCGACGATCAGGAGCGTCGCGGCCGGCTTCGCGTCGCCCATGTATTTCTTCCGGATTCCGGCCATCTTGGACAAGTTCGCCCGATCGGTGAGGAAGGTGGTGGTCTTGATCACGTCGGCGAAAGTCATGCCCGCATCGGCCAGAACCTTTTGAAGGTTGGCGAAGGCGTTCTCGCACTGACCCTCGAAGCTATCAGCGAGCTTGCCTTGCGCATCGACTCCGACCTGGCCCGCGATGGACAGCAGCCGCGCACCAGCCGGCACCTCGACGCCGTGGGTATATTCGGCCTGCGGCGGCGCAATGGTCTTCGGATTACGGAACGTGAGCACGGTTAGAACCTCGGGTTCAAGGAACTGTCGTACTCGTCGCGGGTGATGCGCCCGTCACGGTTGACGTCCGCGCCGCGGAAACGCGAATCATAACGCCGTTGCAACGAACCACCTTGGAGATCGTTGTATGCGGGGTTAAACGGCGCACGCTGCATCTGGGAACGCAGATATTCATCGTGGCTGATCTGCCCGTCGTTGTTGGAATCCATGTGACGGAACCGCGGATCCAACGTCGGCTGGCTGCCATAAGGCATTCCACCCGCCACCATGCCGGACGGAAGCTGGGGCTGGGTGGTCGAGCCCGATGGCTGCTGATTGAAGGTGCGCGGCGACCGCGGCTGGCCACCCGGGATCAGCGGGTTGCTCGGATAGATCTGCGGCGGCTTCGGCGGCTGCGGCATCGGCGCGGGGTCGGCGTAGTACTTCTTCATCGGATCGTCGTACATCCGCTTGAGCGGCGCGTCGTACATCTTTTGCAGCGCATCGTTGGGCGTCTGCTGCGCGTAAGCAGGCGCGGCGATGAGGGCGGCGAAGACAACGAAGGGCAGAACGGTCGAGTGGGCCACAGTGTCCTCCGTCCTAGTAGGCGTATTCCGAGAATATAGGATCGATCCGGTCGTTCCACTCCTCGCGGAAGCGTCGCAGCCGGACCTCGGCGGGCGTCGCGTCGCGGTCGAGCGTCTCGTCCAGGATGTTAAGAAAGCTGGTCTCGTTCGATCCGGTCGAGGACTGCCGGTCACGCGCCTTCAGCCCGGCGCGCGCAATCTTGAGGGTTTCGCGCGCCACCTCCGCCACCGTGCCATTGCGGAATTTGGCCCGGAAGCCCTCGCGCGGCACGCTGGCACGAAGGGCAGTGTGCTCCGCCATCGTCCAATCCTTGCACAGGTCCCAGGCGGCATCGAGCGCCGATTGGTCGTAGAGCAGACCGGTCCACAGCGCCGGGAGGGCGCAAAGCCGATTCCACGGCCCGCCGTCGGCACCGCGCATCTCGAGGTATTTCTTGAGCCGCACCTCAGTGAAGATCGTGGTGAGATGATCGGCCCAATCGGATAGCGTCGGGCGCTCGCCGGGGAAAGCAGGAAGCTTGCCGGCCATGAAATCGCGGAACGACTGGCCGGCAGCGTCGATATAGCGCCCATCGCGGTAGACGAAATACATCGG